>Ga0181529_10002047_pt1 | contig 24826 bp, 23 predicted proteins | sample PEATcosm2014_Bin_36_FD_119763 | JGI IMG/M metagenome (GOLD analysis project Ga0181529, IMG submission 119763) | Peatland microbial communities from MTU Mesocosm Facility, Houghton, MI, USA - PEATcosm2014_Bin10_30_metaG | ecosystem: Environmental > Terrestrial > Soil > Wetlands > Peat | place... | reverse complement strand
TGGTCAATCGGTAATACACTCACCTATACCAAACCCGGAACCACCCCGCCATCGATTGTGCAGGTTGTCTACACGGGTGCGGGCTCACCGGTCGTCATTGCGGTATCTTATTTCGGGATGCTGTCGACTGTCGGGAAGGGTATCTACATGATAACTGCGTCAGCGGGACCCGGGGGATCAATTTCCCCTTCAGGAGCGGTGCCTGTTGCTTATGGTACAAACCAGACGTTTACCATCACAAATTCCACCGGGTATTATATCGCCGGGGTCTCGGTAGACGGGAATTCGGCCGGGGCTGTATCAACCTATACCCTTACCAACGTCACCTCATCCCATACGATATACGCTACCTTCATGCAGAACCCCGTGATCACGGCATCGGCCGGAAGCGGAGGTATCATTGCACCATCCGGTAACGTGAGCGTCGCTTATGGTGGCAACCAGACCTTCAATATCACGCCGATTACAGGTTATTCGGTTGTCAATGTACTTGTCGATGGCCAGTCACAAGGCAATGCAACGAGTTTCACCTTCACAAACGTTACAGCATCCCACACGATATATGCCGGCTTTGCGGTCTCCACCTTCTATAACATCACCGCATCTGCCACGGCAGGCGGGCAGATCATCCCCAACGGGACCGTCCCCGTCGCTTACGGGTACAACCAGACCTTTACCATTACAAACTTCACCGGGTATTATATTGCCGGGGTTTCAGTGGACGGCGTGCCGCAGGGGAGTGTCACAAATTATTCCTTCATTAACGTCACTGCCACGCATGCCATTGCCGCATCCTTTGCATCGAACCCGGTGATCGCGGCGTCGGCAGGAAGCGGAGGTACCATTGCGCCATCCGGTAACGTGAGCGTCGCTTATGGCGGCAGCCAGACCTTCAATATCACCCCGCTCACCGGCTACTCGATCTCCACGGTTCTGGCGGACAACAGTTCTGTCGGGAAAGTAACGTCGTATACCTTCACAAATGTCACGGCAAACCATTCAATCGCGGCGAACTTTACCATCAATACCTTCAACATAACGGCAAGCAGCACCTCAGGTGGGAGCATCAGCCCGAATGGGACAATCAGTGTCACCTACGGCAGCAACATGACCTTCACCATCTCCCCCAATCCCGGGCAGATTATTATTGCGGTCATGGTGGACGGGGTCAACCAGGGAACCAACTCGACTTACACGTTCACAAATGTTACCGCAGCTCACACAATAGCCGCATCATTCATCACTAATCAATACACAATTACGGCATCGGCGGGAACAGGAGGGTCCATCACTCCTTCCGGATCGGTAATCGTCTATTCTGGCACAAACCAGACGTTTAGTATAACCCCCAACGCCGGATATTACATCGCCGGGGTTTCCGTGGACAATACCCCGCTGGGGATGCTATCAAGTTACACGTTTACCAATGTTCAGGCTTCACACACCATTTCCGCAACCTTTGCAACCAATCCGGTGATCACTGCATCGGCAGGAAGCGGCGGGGCAATTTCTCCATCCGGTGCTGTAAGCGTCGCTTATGGCGGTAACCAGACATTTGCCATCACGCCGAATACTGGGTATCATATAGCAGGGGTTTCCGTGGACAATGTCGCACAGATAGTAGGGACTACCTATACCTTCACAAATGTCACGACAGCACACACCATATCCGCGACATTTGCGATCAACACCTATACCATTACGGCGTCGTCCGGAGCCAATGGGGCAGTAACGCCGACGGGAGTAACAACAGTCAACTATGGCGGCAGCCTGACTTACACAATTACACCCAACACCGGGTATTCGGTGGCGAGCGTAGTCGTGGACGGGAGTTCTCTACCGGCCAGCACCACCTACACCTTCTCAAACGTTCAGGTTAATCACACCATTTCCGCCACCTTCGCGATTAATACCTATTCCATTACAGTAACTCAAGGATCAAACGGAATTATCAGCCCGGGAACAACTTCGGTGAACTATGGCGGCAGCCTGACTTACACAATTACACCCAACACCGGGTATTCGGTGGCGAGCGTAGTCGTGGACGGGAGTTCTCTACCGGCCAGCACTACCTACACCTTCTCAAACGTTCAGACAACCCACACCATCACCGCTACCTTCGCGATTAATACCTATTCCATTACAGTAACTCAAGGATCAAACGGAATTATCAGCCCGGGAACAACTTCGGTGAACTACGGCGGCAGCCAGACATTCACTATCACACCCAATACCGGATATTCTATTGCCAGCGTATTAGTGGACGGGAGTTCTGTCCGGGCACTTACAAGTTATACCTTCTCCACCGTCCAGGCGTCCCACACCATTTCCGCTACCTTCGCGATTAATACCTATACTATCACGGCATCATCCGGAGCCAATGGTGCTGTAACCCCAACTGGCGTAACGAACATCAATTACGGTGGCAATCAGACCTATACCATCACGCCCAATACTGGGTATTCTGTAGCAAGCGTATCAGTGGATGGGAGTTCTGTCGGGGCAGTATCAACATATACCTTCACAAATGTGGTGGCAAGCCATACAATCGCCGCATCGTTTGCACTCAACGCACCGACAATAACAGGGATTACGCCAAACAGCGGCATAACCGGTACCTCGGTGAGTATCACAAACCTTGCAGGAACGAACTTCATCATCGGAGGTACCCCCCCTGTCGTTCAGTTGAATATGGGTGCGAATACCATCACGGCAACCAGCGTGAATGTGATCTCATCAACCCAGATCACCTGCACATTCAGCTTGACCGGTGCATCAACCGGCGCCTGGAACGTTGTGGTGACAAATTCGGGTGGACAGACGGCTACGCTTCCATCGGGGTTTACCGTCACCAGTAATATTATCCCGGCATCCACAATTTCCTTAAATAGTGCCTCCCCAAAACCGGGATACCTGCTGAGTGGAGGTTATATGCAATTCAGAGCAACGGGAAGTTATTACACGATAACCCACGGAGGCATCGTTCATACTCTTAATAACGGTGATATTGTCAAACTGACGATAAATTCAGACACACAAGGGAATATATATGTCACTACCGGACAGATTAGTACATTTGCTTTCAATGATGTCGATCTGACTATCAACGGAGTAGATTATGGTCGAAACACGATCTCCTCTATATACATTGGCAGTTACGACAGTTACATGTCCACGCTTACGTTGAATGTCCCCTCGCAATTATCGTGGACAGATCTTATAGCAAATGGGGTATCCATCATACCGGGTATACCCGATTCGCACCAGATCACGATTTATAATCTGGGGATGGGATCAGGTGGAATTAACACGAACAGCATGACCCCTTATATTTACTTTACCGGAGGGACGACCGGATATACCCTTTCCTGATTCCTGAACATGATAATTTTTAATAATCCACGTTATTTTTTTACTTGTTATTGAGCAGGCACATATTCTCAGGAAATTGTCCGAATTTCAAGTCAGCACGATGATGCACTATTCGTGGACTGAGGGGAATGACTAATATTCGGCTCTGTTAAAACCCTTAAAGAATATTGGACATCCGTTGCTTTTTTTAAAGAAACGATCGTAAGGAAAAAGGATCTGGTTTGGGTTTTTTTGCGGAGCAGGAAGATCAGAGATTCCCTATGAAAATCTTTCAGACTTAATGAGGAGATCCGTGATTTCTTTGCCATGTACGATGAGTGCCGTCGCTCCGAAGAGACGCCCCCACGATGGATCAGGTCCTAGATCAAAACGAGAATCTGCCCACAAAACTTCACTTACCCCGTTGTGCCCAAGAGGGGCCCTGATGCAGGAAGACCTCGCACATTTTTGCCAGTTTTCGTTGTTTCAGAGTGAAATCGAACGATTTATTCCCGGTCCTACAGAGCCAACGAATCCCCCCTTTTTACACCATAGGGGTAATACACGTATCCCTGTTCACCAGCAGATTATACGCATCGTGCGCCGGGTTATACCGTACCAGCACATTCCGGATCTCAAGTACCGCCCCGTACGGTGCAGACCCTAGCTCCCGGTTGGACGGCATGATGTGAAACGCAGGCAGCACCGCATACACCGGTTTTTCCGCCGAACCGTCACAGAGCCTGAACATATGGGTCTCCTTATCGCCGAGATCTTCGGACATCTTCGCCGCCACCACCGTGATCCGTTTTCCCACGTTCAAGTGTATCTTGGACAGCCGCATCGCTCTCGTGTCCTTTGGGATGTGACAGGAAGAGCGTGTCTTCCCGTCCTTCCGGAGCATCACGTAACTGTATTTGATATCGGTGTTCACGTACCGGAACGGCTCATCGCATGCTGCAAGCATGTTCATGATCCGGGTGGGCCGTATCGAGGGCGCGGTCTGGAAACTCCAGCACCGGTCGGGCGTGCAGTTGGTGCCCCAGACAAACGTGCAGGGCGCATAGATCGTGAGCCCCCGTTTTTTCAGCGCAAGGGCAAGGACACGCAGGCCGGTGGAGGTCGCTTCCTCCGCAGGTTCGATGATAAGGATCGTGCCGTCCGGTGCAAGCCGTTCCGCATATTTCATAACGATGTCTGCACGCGCCGCGACCGGCAGGCCGGCCAGTTCGTTGAGCACGTTCGAGAAGACCATCAGGTCGACACGTTCCAGGAGCGGGATGTGTTCGGGATCGGTGATATCCGCTTCCCGGGGGGGCTCGATCGTCACTGGGGAGTTCTGTGTGGCAACGCTCCGGGCAAGAGCGCCAAACGCCTCGATGTGCTCCTTTGAACGCTCGACCGGAACGACCGTAGCCCGGGCCGTATCGAGGCACGTCCAGAAATCCAAAACGGCAAGCGGTATGACCCCCGGCCCGGTGCCGAGATCGAGGATCGTCATCTCACGTTTCAGCAGACCCTCGCGCGCGAGCTGCGCGAGCATGTGCCGGGTCTGCATGAAGTAGACCGGGAAATGGTACGCCAGGTAGCCGAACACCGAATACCCTTTTGTGTACTTGAGTGACCGTTTGTTCGTCGGTTTCCAGTAGTCATCCTTCTGGGCAACGATGGCACGGCGGAGCCGTTCAAGGATAATTGGATCAGACCAGTCTTTGCCGGTTTTCCCGGCGATGTGCTGTTCGATGGCCGTTTCAAATGCCGGAGGAAGGGTACAGAGAGCAAGGTATGCATCGATCCGTGTTTCTTCGGCCGCGTTCAGGATATAAAGAGGGGTGGGCAGCAGCCGCGAAATCGTGTAGTCTTCACTGGTCTTTTTTGCAACCAGCCCGAGTTCGGTGAGATGCGGCTGGAGCACCATGTACATCTGGCCGATCGTCAGCGGTTCGTCTAGGTAAACCGCAATCTCGGAAAGCAAAAAGGCCGGTTTTGTGCCGGCCACGTATTTTACCGTTGAAATAAACTGCTTCCCGGTCATAACCTGCCGGAATCTTTGCACCGGGCGCTCATACATCTTTGGATAGCAGGTACACCATTCTCCTGCCATATCCGGTGGAAGATATGACGACATGTCAGGTCTCTTCCCTTGCCGGTTCCCCTGTTTATGAGACTAAACGGGGGAACCGTCCGGTTCATGTACCGGGAGGACAACATACGTTAGAGGAATGGTCACATGTTCGATCACTGTCCCGGTGCGGCCAACCTGCGGACGCCGACGCTGACGATCAAGAAGTGCCCGCAGTGTGGGGAAGAAGTGGAATTATTCTCAAACGATGTCTCCGTAAAGTGCAGCAGATGCGGATTTGTGATCTACAACGATATCGCATCCTGCGTGCAGTGGTGCAAGCATGCCCGGGAATGCGTGGGCGACGAAATGTATCGGAAACTCATGGAAAAAAAGGTGGCTTAACAGGAAAAACCCAAGAGGTTTCCTGGTTTGCAGGGTTATTTCCCGGCCCCGCACCCATGCTGGTGCTCGCCGGGTACCCACCTGCCGCCATCTTTTGTCAGTTCTTTTTTCCAGATCGGGACGCCTGCTTTTATTGTCTCGATGATATACCGGGAGCCTTCGTAGGCCTGTTTGCGGTGCCCCGCGCTGACGACAATAATAAGGATGTTCTCCCCCACCGCAAGGCGGCCGATCCGGTGGATGATATCGACAGAGAGGAGATGGTGGGTCTTTTTTGCCTCGGTTGCGATCTTCTCCAGTTCAGGGAGCGCAACCTCTTCGTACGCCTCCAGTTCCATCTCCCGTATATCATCGTTCCTGACGATCCCGTCAAAGACGACAATCGCACCGGTCCCCCGCTGCTTTGCCTGGTTGATCAGCTTCCCGATATCGACATCCCCGGTCTGGATCGCAATCATAACCTCACCTTTACCGCTTATCCGCCCGCAACCGGGGGGAACACCGCGATCTCATCGCCGTCAGCAACCTTGATCTCTGGTGCATCGGACGTTTCAAGGCGTCTCCCGTTCTGCATCAGGATCACAAACTCGCGGAATGCGCCCTTCTCATCGAAGATCGCATCGTACCCGTCCTTGTTCCTGCTGGCTACATCTTTTATGAGGTCAGACAATCCCTTGTTCTTTGGGACAGCAACCACGATATCGGTCCCGAGCAGCTCCCGGAACCGGGCGAAAAACCGAATCCTGACAGTCATTTTTTCTTCCCCGTTGGTATTTTCTTTGCATTTACTGTTGTTGTCTTCTTCGATGCAGGCCCTGCTCCGCACGATATACAGGCCGGGTTTCTTACGACAGAAATTTCTTCCGCGTGCGCTGTCATCCCGTCCCAGATCAGGAGACGGTTTGCCAGGAGTTCACCGGTGCCAAGCAGGTACTTGAGCACCTCGTTAACCTGGATCATCCCGATAAATCCCGGCGTCACCCCGACAACGGGGAAAACTTCCTTTGGGGGAGCAGACGGGAAGATACAGCGCAGGCACGCGGTCTTTTGTGGGATAATGGTCGTCGCCTGACCGTAGAACCCCCGTATCGCACCATGGAAGAGTGGGATCTTCTTCTTTTGCGCGATATCGTTAAGAAGGTACCGGGTAGGATAGTTGTCCATCGCATCGACAATGCCATCAGCCCGGCCGACGAGCCGTGCTGCGTTCGATTCGTCGATAGTGGTATCGATCACCTTCACGGTAATATCGGGATTAATTGCCCTGATTTTTTCTTCTGCCGATTCGACCTTCTTTCTGCCGATATCCCGGTCGTAGTGCAGGATCTGACGGTTGAGATTGGTCAGCTCCACGACATCCTTGTCCACCACCGTGAGGGTACCAACACCAGCCACCGCAAGGTAGATCGAGACCGGGGAACCAAGCCCCCCGGCCCCGGCAATAAAGATATTGGCCTTTTTGAGGCGTTCCTGCCCTTCATCCCCAAAGAGCATCATCTGCCGTTTGTACCGCTCGCGTTCGCGTTTGGAGAGCATCACATTCACCTGATAAATCGGATCTGATACGAGGGTGTCGCCCTACAGTTGACACCCGGACTCTTCACCGTGTTCATGTGAATGGGGGGACGTTTCTTCCCACGGGGGAAGACCGTGTTTGACGCGATAATCGTTGATCGCCTTATGGATGCCTTCTTCGGCGAGCACCGAGCAGTGCATCTTGATTGGCGGCAGGCCGTCAAGTGCCTCGGCAACCGCCTTGTTGGAGAGCTGCCAGGCATCTTCGAGCGTCTTCCCCCTCACTAGTTCGGTGGCCATGCTGCTTGACGCGATTGCCGCACCGCAGCCGAATGTCTTGAACTTCGCGTCGACAACGACATTATTCTCGATCTTCAAAAAGATCTTCATGATATCGCCGCAGACCGGGTTCCCGACCTCCCCGACACCGTCAGGGTTCTCGATCTCGCCGACATTGCGGGGGTTTTTGAAATGATCCATCACGGTTTCGCTGTACATTATGGGCCTCCTTCCTTTGCCTTCTGGTATAAGGGAGACATGTCCCGCAGGCGTGATACCACTTTCGGCAGCACTTCGAGCACGAAATCGACATCCTCCTCGGTGTTGGCATCGCCAAGCGTCAGCCGCAGCGAACCGTGCGAGATCTCCACAGGGAGGCCGGTGGCAAGCAGCACGTGCGAGGGTTCGAGCGAGCCGGACGTGCAGGCGCTGCCGGTCGAGGCGCAGATCCCTTCGTCGTCCAGCCACAGGAGCATCGACTCCCCTTCGATGAATTCGAAACTGACGTTGAAGTTCCCCGGCAGCCGTTCCGTCGGGTGGCCGTTGAGACGGGCATTGGGTATGTTCTCAAGAACTCCCTTTAAGAGCCGGTCCCTCATCGCCCGGATCCTGACGTTATGGCCTTCGATGTCAGCTGTTGCAAGTTCGATGGCCTTCCCGCAACCGACAATCCCGGCAATATTCTCGGTGCCGGCCCGTTTCTTTCTCTCCTGGCCGCCACCGTGGATAAGGTTCTCGATCCGGACGCCTTTCTTGATATAAAGCGCCCCAACACCCTTGGGGCCATAGAACTTGTGGGCGGAGAGCGAGAGCATATCGATATTCTGCGCTTTCACATTGATGGGCACGTTTCCTATCGCCTGCACAGCATCGGTATGGAAGTACACCTTGTGCTTCTTTGCCACCTCCGCGAGTTCCCGGATCGGTTCAATCGTGCCGATCTCGTTGTTCGCGTACATGATCGAGACGAGGATCGTCTTGTCGGTGATCGCCTTCTCAAGGTCCGCCGGATCGACGCGGCCGTACCGGTCGACCGGGAGGTAGGTCACCGCAAATCCATCTTTTTCGAGGAACTGACAGGTGTGGAGGACGGCGTGGTGCTCGATCGCTGTCGTGATGATGTGGTTGCCCCGTTTCCGGTTGGCATAGGCAACGCCTTTTATCGCCCAGTTGTCGGATTCGCTCCCGCACGAGGTAAAATAGATCTCATCGGGGTCTGCCCCGAGCGCTTTAGCCACCTGTGCCCGGGCCGTATCGATGGCAGTCTTTGATTCGCGGGCGATCCCGTAGATGGATGAGGGGTTACCGAAATGCTGGGTAAAGAAGGGGATCATCGCATCGACGACTTCTTTCTTTGCATACGTCGTTGCGGAGTGATCCATGTAGATGATGCGCTGGTGTCCCATACTCTCTTTCCTTAAAGTACGTGTGATCTATCTCGTTGGTGCTCTAACTTATTCTTTTGTTACCACAGATATGTGACCCGGTACTTCCCGGCCGGGGCAGCTACAGGATGAACTGCCCCGGATCCTGCGGGTAGTGCGCCATTCGTTTCCTGTTTTTTGGCGCACATGTGATAACTGTTTTTTATGGTTGAATGCCCAATTCACAATTGTGAATACAACGTATTTATGTAACAATTGTTATAACTTAAAGGTTGTGATACCATGGAAGCCCCCTGCCAGAAGATAGTATGGGATGTCCTGCCGGCGATCCGTGCAGCAATCGCGGTGGAGCTCGTGAAATGTGGCGTGTCGCAGGTCGAAGCGGCGCGGATGCTGGAGATCGCACCGTCGGCAGTCTCCCAGTATCTTTCCGGGAAACGCGGTTACCGCATCGAGTTCGAGAACGATATCAAGCAGTCAATAGAACAGCTTGCCAGGGATTTAAAAGAGGGCAGGGACGTTAACCTCGTGCAGCGCACCTGCGATATCTGCCACCAGCTCCGGGAGGGCGAGGAGTACCAGTGCGGAAGCAGCAGTACCGAGAACCACCGGTGCGGCAGCTGATTTTCATTTTTTTATCCCGATTCTAAGACTTCAGGGGGGTATTATGGATACTACGGCCTGTCGCAAACTTGTCCTTAAAAAGATTGCAGAGCGGGGGTCGATGCTTGTCGCATTCTCCGGCGGCGTGGACAGCAGCCTGCTCGCGGTGCTGGCACGGGAGGCACTCGGGGACAAGAGCCGGTGTGTCCTTCTTGACAGCCCGGTCGTCCCCCGGGAGGCCATCGAAGAGGCGTGGCGTATCGCCCGGAACTACGGCCTCCACCTCGAAATTCTCCCGGTAACGGTAATGGACGATGAACGGTTCACGAAAAATCCTGCCGAGCGTTGTTACTGGTGCAAAAAGAACTCGGCCGCGGTCTTAAAACGGCGGGCACAGGAACTGGGACTTGCCTGTATCGCCGACGGCATCAATATCTCGGATACCGGGGAGCACCGGCCCGGCCTTGCCGCGAGTAACGAGGAGGGGATCGTCCACCCGTTCCTTGACACTGGCATGACGAAAAATGATATCCGCGAGTGCGCCCGTGCCGGAGGATTTGACTTCTGGGACAAACCATCGGCGGCCTGCCTCTCCTCCAGGATTCCCTACGGAGATGCGATAACGGACAAAAAACTCCACATGATCGAAGAAGCCGAGGCGTTCCTGCATAAAAAAGGGTTCCGGCAGGTACGGGTAAGAGTGCACGGGACGGTTGCCCGCATCGAAGTGCCTAAAGAGGAGATGCACGCATTACTGGATATGCATGCTGTGGTAGCAGGCACCCTCTCTCTGCTCGGGTTCTCCTACGTGACACTCGACATCAGGGGGTACCGCAGCGGGAGCATGGATGAAGTGCTCGCACATGACGGCAGGAAACCCTGACTAAATATACTCGTGGTGACACAGATGACAGTACCGATGTTCAGGCACATCCCCTGTATAAAGATCGACGGTGAATCGGCTACAGCTGGGACCCACGAAGTGATCGACGAGGTGCCCGAGGCCCTGTTCGTGAACGGCAGGCACGCGATGACCGCGATGATGAGCCCGGTAAACCTCGAAGACTTTGTCACCGGCTACCTGTTTACCGAGCAGATCATCAAGGGCACCGACGAGATTGAATCCATCAGGATCGAGAAGAACCGGATCAGCGTCATCACAAAGAACCTCTTTAAAGTACTCGGCCCAAAAAAGACCATCCTCTCCGGGTGCGGGGGCGCCACATCCTATATCGATACCGAGAAACTGCCAAAGATTACCTCTGACCTCTCCCTTTCAGCAGAACTGATCCGGACTATGGTCAGAGACGTGCTCGAATCAGACCTGCATAAAATAACCGGTGGCATCCACGTAGTCGGGCTCGCATCGGCAAACGGTATCATCGCCCGTTCCGAGGATATCGGGAGGCACAACGCGCTCGACCGGGTGATCGGCTACGGGCTCAGGAATAAGATCGATTTTTCACAGACATTTACCATCTGCTCGGGTCGCATCTCATCGGAGATGGTGCGCAAGTGCCTGATTGCCAACATCCCGACGATTGTTTCACGGGGAGCGACTACGACGCTTGCCGTCACTATCGCGGAACAGAACGGGGTGTGCGTCGTCGGGTTTGTCCGCAGCACGAAGCTGAATATCTACTCCCACCCCGAGCGCGTGCAGGGTGCCCCCTCACTTTCCAAGTGAGCGCCGGAACCGGCAGACCTGGCAGAGGTCCCCGGAGCAGGGATCGCCGCACTCCCGGCAGCGGTGCAGGGGTTCCATGACCGGTGTCCCTGCACAGTACCGTTCTATCGTCCTCTTGCTTTCGATGAGATGCTGCATCGTCCCGGGATGGTGGCACTCATAGTCCGAAAGCAGGGTGCGGATCTCGGCCCGCAGGGCATATTTCGTGTACGGGCACTCGGGCAGCACCGAAAACAGGTCCTGCACGAAGAGATAGGACGCGATCTCTTTTTCCGGGATTGCCATAAGTGGCTTGATCCTCGGGAGAAACGCTGTGGATGTGCCGGTACCCGTGGTGCGGACAAGCCGGGGCAGGTCGCCCCTGAACGCATTCATCAGTACCGATTGTGCCTCGTCGTCGAGGTTGTGGCCGGTGGCGATCGCGGTCGCGCCGGCTGCCCGGGCTGCATCCGCAAGGGCTTTTTTGCGCAGGATGCCGCAGATGGTGCAGGCCTGTGTCTCGCGTCCGGTGAGCAGGGTATCGAGATCGTTGCCGATAAGTTCACGGAACGAAACAATACGGTGTTCCACACCAAGCCGTTCAGTAAGGCTCTCCGCTGCCCGCATGGTGTCGGCCCGGTAACCGGCAATGCCCTCATCCACGGTGATGGCGACGAGACTTGCACCCGGCCATGTAGGCAGGAGCCGGGAGAGGATCACAAGGAGCGCAGTGCTGTCCTTTCCCCCGCTCAGGCCCACCGCGATCCGGTCACCCGGATAGATCTGCCCGGTTTCCTGTATGGTGGCGAGGACTCGTTCTTCCACATCCCGAACAAGGTGCGTGCCGCAGAGATGGAGCCGGGTGACCGGCTGGTAGACCACTGCCGGTTCGCCACAGCAGGCACAGGCCGGAGACTCTCCCCTGGCGGCGCGCGGTTCCACGATCCTATCCCCCGTGCGCGATCCGGACGATCCGGATCTCGTCATCCCCACCGATTGCAGCCTGCTCGGGAACGAGCTTCCCGTTCCGGGACACGATCACCTCAAGGGGATTTGCCCCAATCTCGTGCAGGAGCGCCCCGACGGTCCCGGGACCATCCTCCATCAGCCGGACACTCTGATCCGGTAGAATGACTTTCATGGTCGTTATGAGATGATAGGAAAGCCGGGGGCATAAAATGCCCGGTACCGGCCACCTGCCCCCAGGCACCTGATAAGCGGGTATTTGATGCACCATGACATACTATTACGATACAACCGGGAGAGCGTGTTACCTGATGCAGGACATCACCATGCTGCAGGAGGAGATCCTGCGGCTTAAAGAGCAGAAGAACGCGATCATCCTCGCGCACAACTACCAGCGTCCCGAGATCCAGGACATCGCGGATTTCATTGGCGATTCGCTGGAACTTGCCCGTGCGGCTGTAGGAAAGAAAGGCGATGTCATAGTCTTCTGCGGGGTCGATTTTATGGCCGAGACCGCCACGATCCTCTCACCGGAAAAAACCGTCCTCTTGCCCGCACCGGATGCCTGCTGTCCCATGGCCGGGATGGTGAGCGCAGACGAACTCAGGTTCGCACGCACACGCCATCCCGATGCAGCGGTCGTCTGCTACGTCAACACGACAGCAGACGTCAAGGCGGAAAGCGATATCTGCTGCACCTCGGCAAACGCGGTAAAGGTGGTAAATTCGGTTAAAGAGGATACGGTGATCTTTGTGCCTGACAAGAACCTCGGGCAGTACGCGGCACGCTTTACAAAAAAGACCGTCCTGCCGTGGGAAGGGTTCTGCCTCGTCCACGACCGGTATACCCCGGCCGATGTGGCGCTCGCGAAACAGGCACACCCGGGTGCGGCCGTGCTCGTCCATCCCGAGTGCCGGCCGGAGGTCATCGATTGCGCGGATCACGTAGCGAGCACTTCAGGGATCCTTAACCATGTAAAATCGGATCCCCAGAACGAGTTTATCATCGGTACAGAAAATGGCATTCTGCACCGGCTCGAAAAGGAGTGCCCGGACAAGCACTGTTATCCTCTCTCGGACAAGGCCATCTGCGTAAACATGAAAAAAACAGACCTTGTAAAAGTCCGCGACGCACTGGTCACGCTCAAACCACGGATCACGGTACCGGAAGAGATCGCTATCCGTGCCCGTAGTTCCATCGAACGTATGCTCGCGTTGTAACAGTAATCGTCGGGATGCATGGGCTTATTATTCCATAAATCCCAAAAGACTCTTCTTGTTAACAATCGTTACGCCCCGCAAAACGGCGGCATCTGCCCCGCAGGCATACCGCCCAGATACCACGTAACGAGACAAGAATGAAGATAGAGGGACAGTCTATGGCTGAAAATGAAGAGGATATTCACGTGATCGAAGCGGTGGGACGATCAAAGATCATCATTAAAGATGGGAAAGTGTCGGAAGTCTCGGTCTCACGGCTCCGCCAGTGCCCGCTTGCGAAAAAATTTGCCCTGCCCATTGACGAGATTACCCCTGACGCGGTCAAGGCAAACATCGAGCACCGGATGAAGTCGTGGGGTATGTGCCAGCCGCACCGTAAGGTCTGCGGGAGCGTGGACTTCGTCGGGTTCGGGGCGTCCGAACTGATTAGCTGCGGCATTCTTTCCGGGAGCCTCGATGCGGCAGTCCTTGCCTGCGATGGCGCGGGAACCGTGATTGTGACGACCCCGGAGATGGTACAGGGGATAGGCGGCAGGATGTCAGGGCTCGTGAGCACCTCGCCGCTCGCAGAAGAGATGGACCGGATCGAGAAAAACGGCGGGATTGTCCTTGACCGGGCACATGCAACGATAGACCCGGTGCTCGGGGTCTCGCTGGCATATGAGAGAGGGTTTTCCCATGTTGCAGTCACCGTCGCTTCTGCCGATGTGGCAGCCGCGATCCACAAAAAGCATCCGGATGCGTTCATCTTCGGGGTGCACCTGAGCGGCATTACCGAGCAGGATGCAGACAAACTTGTTTCTGTCGCAGATATCGTGACCGCCTGCGCCTCGAAATGGATCTGGCAGGTTGCAGGAGCAAAGGCGCTTGTGCAGGCAGGTACCGCGGTCCCGGTCTTTGCACTTACAAAGCGTGGCAAGCAGCTGATCCTCGACAAGATTGCCCGGTCGGACCGGCCGGTACTCGTATCAGGATCAAAACTGCCGGTCTATGGCCCGGAACTTCCCGATAGCCTGATATAACACGATCCGATCAAAAGATAAAAACGGGATCTTCTTTTTTCCTGCTCTTTTTCAATCAGTTTCCGGGATCCCGATCACACAAGCGCGGCCATGAACCGGTCCCGGATCTGCTCCGGGGACAGGGGGATGTTGGGCACATCGCTGTTGCCGGGCCGGATGCGGACGTGGATGAACGACGGGCCGTCACTGGTCTTTGCTGCAAGCGCCGCTTCGAGTTCCCAGGGTTCGTGCACCGTCCACGTATGGGCAAACCCGGCCCCGAGCGCCATAAGCGCGAGATCAGCAGTTTCCAGTCCGGGCCGGGGCTGGTTGCCAGTGCTGCCAAAGACGCCGTTGTCAAGGCAGGCAATCGTGAGGTTCTTTGGCCCCTCTGCTGCAATCACCGGGAGGATCGCGGAACCGAGCAGGCTCCCGTCGCCGTCAATGACAAGCACCTGTTTGTCAGGCAGTACCGTGGCAATGCCAAGACCGATCGCTGATGCCTGTGTGTAACTGCCCAGCATGTAAAAATTTTCAGGCCGGTCGCGGGCGGCGTAGAGCTCCTTTGAAGGGATGCCGATGTTTGCGACCAGCACCTCATCACGCACACCCCCTGCAATGGCCCGGATCGCGTCGAACCGGGTCATCACGGGCGTCCGCCAGTTCCTCTCGTAACAGACGGAAAACGGGCGCGTTGCGGGTGCTGGGGACAGTGTGCTGCACCCGGTTTCGGTAAGACACTCTGGCCGGATGAGGATGACTCGAGGGGCATGGTTGGTGTATGCCTCTGCGATCGCATCGCCGATCTCATGAGGTACATCCGGCCCGGAGATTTCCGTACAGGCAATGCCGGCGGCGGACAGGATGCCGGGGAGCGGGCGGTTGAACGGGATCTGGGCTGTGATCTTTTCCCCCTCGCATCCCCGCCAACTTGCAAGGATCGGGAGCGGGAGGCCGAACGTCACGGTGAGGGAGAGGATCGCGTTGAGCATATTTCCGAGTCCCGAACTCTGGAGGGCGATGGCCGGGCGAGCGCCGGCAAGGTACGCTCCCGCCGATATACCCACCCCGTCCTCTTCCCGGGTCAGGCCGATATGCCGGAATGTTCCTGGCAGTTTGAAAAAAAGCCCTTTTGCACGGTCGCAGGGAACCGAACTGACGAGATCGATCCCCTGCTTTTTGAGTTCGAGAATAATCTGGTCTTCATCCATAGTGTGCGACCCACCTTTTAAGTTCTGCAATAAGCCCGTCACAGGGTTCGTCGGGGGTTGCCATGGCGGACGCTTCGAGGGGATAAAGGGTATAATCTTCCCGTATCCGGTCGTATCCTCCGCCCGTGATGTTAAGGAGGATCAGATCATCTCGACCGACGGCCCCGGTCTCTGCTGCCTGCAGGAGCGCCGCGGTGGCGACCGCTGCCGCCGGGTCGGGATCGATCCCCTCGGTGTCATGGAGGAGCTGCGCCGCTGCTCTTCCCTCCTCGTTCGATACAGAGTACATGCGCCCGTCGGTCGCACAAAGGGCATCATAGAGTCCCCCCGCAATGGCGTAGGGGGGTTTACGGTTGGTAAGTACCGGGGACATGACTGCCTGTACGGCATTGGATGCATCCGGCATATCAAGCTCCGGGTCGATGGTACGGCGGCGCTGCTGCCATGCCGAAACCATCGGAGTGAAGGGACGGTTCTGGGCGAGGTGGAGCCGGGGCAGCGCCGTGCCGTACCTCTCGTCGCCAATAAGCCGGAGCGCCGCCTCCCACGCGGCTATCGCACCTGTGCCACTCCCGACTGCCTGGAAATAGTGATCCGGTATCCCCTTAAGGGTGACTGCCGCGTCGAGCATCACCGTTCCCATGCCATCCCGGCGTGCGACGTTTTTTGCCCCGCCTTCGGGCACGCACCCGGGGATCGCAGTCAGTGTGTTGCTGACGGCAATTGCATCGGTGTAATCCCCTTTGACGGCCACAAGGAAGACATCGTGGGCGGGCGTCGTCGTCCAGAGCCCCGGCATTGCACATTCCGGGACGACCACGATGACCGGTTTTTTGTACTGCGCCGAGATCCCGGCAAAGGCCCGGCCGGTGTTTCCTGCCGAGGCGATCACCGGGATTTTGCCGCCGAGTTCCGAGAGCCGCTGCATGGTAGGCAGGGCTTCGAGTTCCTTGAACGAACCGGTGGCAAGGGAGGCATGGTGATCAGGGGAGTAGCCAGAGAACGAGATGGCAAGCCGGGGGAGACCCAGCTCGCGGGCAAGGCCGTCAGCCGCAAATGTCACCGGGCCTCCTGAGGGCAGCAGCGGGCGGGTCACCGGCAGCCAGCAGAGGTACCGGAAGATCCCGGTGTACGGCGCGAGGTGCAGCCTGTGCCGGCAGTAATCCGTGCGCAACAGTGAGTCATGGCCGCCGGGACACGACAGGGCGGTCATATCGGGGATTACCTCCCCACAGCCGACGCACCGGAGCCGGTACTTGGGTATCATGGGAGGCTTTAGAGGATGCGGATGTCTTCGACTCTCACGTGGACACCGTCTTTTTTCTTTAAGACCATGTTCACGAGCGCGGTGTGGGCGAGGTCGATCATGCAGTACCCCGGCAGGAACCGCTGCCTGAGCCCAAGCGTCGGCGGGCGGAGGACGGTTTCGGCAAGACCCTCGAATGCGTGGACATGATATGCCTGCACGTCGAACCCCTTCTCTTTCCGTGCAGCAAGTGGGCCGACCGTGTGGCATTCGAGTACCCCCGTAACCGGGTTTGCAGAGAGGACGCGGAGCGCGTGGTAGAGCGGGCAGCCGGGCCCGGCGGGACGGCCGGTCACGAGCGCTCCCGGTTGAATATCCCACTTCTCCACTAGATCAGCCCGGAACGGCACGATAAACTTGCGTGCCGAAGGCTCTCCGGGGAACGCCCGGATGATGAAATCGTACTTCGCACCGGTCACATCGGTCCCGGAGTACGTGGCCTTATCCTGGCACGCGCACTGCTCTGCTGTATAGAACGGGCAGTCGCTCTCGGTCTTCTTCCCCTTTTTTAAGGCCTTCACAAACTCATTACAGGTGGCAATACCGCACGAGCCGCAATCCTTCCCGGGGGGAACCCATGCCATGGGGTTAGTCCCCCCGGTAGAGGTTGTCAGCCTCCTCCAGCGGCCGGATCACGCCGAAGTGGTGCTGCCACCCAATGTCTTTCTTGCCGATACAGATGGTGCAGACCCCGAGCGGCGGCGTGCCCCGCAGCGTGATGGTCTCCGCATCGCTGATATCAGGAAATTTGCTGATCTCCTGGAGCAGGTACCGGAGCCCTGTCCCCTGCACGGCGTTTGTCTCGATGATATCGATCTTCGGGACCACGCTCCGGATACATTCCCGGAACACTTCTTTTTCCGCCTGCGAGACAAGGTCTGTCTTGGTGACGACCGCGGCATCGGCAAGGGAGATTAACGGTGCCATCTTGAGCGGCGAGTTGCTCCCTGAGACGGCGGGAAGCACGGCAATACCGAACGCCTGTGTGGTGTACGGAGTGCACCGGAGGCAGAGGCCAGCGCTCTCGATGATGAGGATACCGGCCTTAAGTTTCTCTGCCCACGTGATCGCATCCTTCAGTACCATGATGCCCATGTGGTCGGGGCACAGGTCACCCGAGTAGACCTTCCTTGTCGGGATACCGAACTCCTCGTGGAGTTCCTCGTCCTCGAACGCCTTCACGACATCGATCTTGAGGTACGCGGGCTCGTCGGTCTTTGAAAATTTTTTTATGATCTGGCGGATGACCGCAGTCTTGCCGGCGCTGGGTGGGCCGGCGACAATGACGAGCTTCATGCCGGCACCCCTGCCTTCTTTGAGGTCGCGGGGGCCTCTTCGGGATTACCGATCAGCTCCCCGCCCCGGATCTTCTCCCGGAGGTCCCAGAGGAACGCATCCATGCCGGACACGGTACCGATAATATCCCGCTCGCGGTTCCCCGGTTCGAGCACACCAGACACCGCCCCGTTCTTCATCACGATCCGCCGGTCGGTGATGAGCGCGAGATACGGGTCGTGCGTGACGAAGATCACGGCTTTCTGGTACTCCCGCAGGCAGGTGATGACCCGTTCCTTGTTGATGCCGGCGTTCTCTATCTCATCGAGGAGCAGGATCGGCGTCTGGCCGATCAGGATCGCATCGGCGATCAGGAGCGACCGGGTCTGGCCGCCCGAGAGCGAAGTCATCCGGGTGGAGTCGGCAATTTTCTCGCCGGTAAACTCGTTTGCGAGCGTTATCGTGCGGGCGATCAGGTCCTGCGCGCTGGTGTCCCGTGCCTGGATATGGAGGGCAAGGAACCGGGTGACCGTGAGGTCTGCTATCACCTGGGTGCTCTGGGTGATGAGCGCGATGGGTTTCTTTGCCGGGTCACGCACGAGTTCCTCCGAGGGCTCCTCGCCGTTGACAAGGATGCTTCTTCCTGTTGCCGTGTCGTCCTGCGCGAGGACCTCGATATCGTTGATGAACGCGGATTTCCCCGAGCCAGTCGGCCCCACAATCGAGAGAGTGTCGCCCGGCCGGATCACGATCCGGTCAAATCCCTCCTTCTCCCCGTAGCGGCTGGTCCCGGGAAGGATGGTTATTTCGTACGCCTGAGTATGGTTCATGACAGGATCATGGGTAGGGTTGTTCAAATATATTTCCTAAATGACAAAAATTTTTTCCTTATAGTAATAATTATAATCCTGAAAAGATTACATTAAGGTTAATATGTTCTCAAAAAGGATATTCGAGATCGATTTCACCACCGCGTTGAACGAGGAGCTGAAGCGCAGGAACATGTCGGTCAGAGAACTCGCGGAGCAGACCGGCATCCCGGTTTCGACGCTGTATAAGGTGACGATTGGGGAGCGGGACCCCCGGCTCTCGACCGTAAAGAAGATTGTATCCGTCCTTGAGCCGGAGCGCCACCGGTTCATCGCAGTTATCGCGGCAAAGTTCCTGCTGGACGCCGTCGAGACCCGGGAGGTGGAGTCCTCGGGCCAGAAATTTGCCATCCGGGGGTACTCAGCGCACTCCCTTGATGAGTGCATCGTCGCTGCGGCCCGGGCGGAGAAAGACGGGGCCTCCGGTATTATCTGTGCCCCGATCCTCGCCTCGATTGTAGAGAAGATCGTGGACGTGCCGGTCGGGATGCTCCGCCCCGAACTCTCCTGTGTGGACGAGGCGATTGGCGCGGTGCTCAAGAAGATCGGGTGACCTATGCAGGAGGACACTATCCGTATCGGCCACCTCTCGACCATGTACCATACCGCGTTCCTGCTCCGGGGCTCGGGCCTGCTCGCTGATCAGGGCATTTCTGCCACGTGGACGCTCTTTCCCTCGGGACCTGACATCATCAGCGCGATGCAGGCAGGCAGACTCGACCTCGGGTACATCGGCCTTCCGCCGGTTATCATCGGGATCGACCGGGGGCTCAGGCTCGCCTGCATCGCGGGGGGTCATATCGAGGGGACCGTGATCATCGCCGGGAGCGGGACGCCCACTCTCGCGGAATGCGGCAGCATGCAGGAGTTTCTCTCACAGTTTGCCGGTAAAGCGATCGGGACGCCGCCGAAGGGTTCCATCCACGATGTGATCGTGCACGAACTGCTCCGGGAGTACAGGAGAGCGGATGTCGCGGTAAAGAACTACCCGTGGGCGGACTTCCTTTCAGATGCCATAGAGTCCGACGAGATCGCGGCCGCGGCCGGGACACCGGCGCTCGCGGCAACCGCACACCGGTACGGGAATGCATGGCTAGCAGTGCCACCCGACCGGCTCTGGCCGTTCAACCCGAGTTACGGGATCGTTGTGATGCGGGAGATGCTCAAAAAAACCGGCCTGCTCACCCGGTTTTTAACCGCCCACGAGGCAGCCTGCGAATGGATCCGGCACGACCCCGCCACCTGCGCACGGATCGTCGCAGGAACGACCGGTATGGTAGACGAGGCATTTGTCCTAGAGACCTACCGGATCTCACCGAAGTACTGCGCAGCACTGCCGCCGGAATACATCGCCTCTACGATGAAATTTGCCCGGACACTTCAGGCGCTCGGCTACATCTCCCGCCCGGTCAGCGAGGATGAGTGCTTCGAACGGTCGCTGATCGAAGCGGTTCATAAAGGACCGCACCATTACTCAGCAGGGATCGCAGACGTCTGAGATACTCCACAAAACGCCCCCGGCCGCGACCTGTATCGCGATCCGGGGGAGGATGTGATTATTTCAGGAGCCGGTACGCGCCCCGGGGTACCCGCAAGGTAAAACGTGCCCCTTTTCGGTACTCCCCGGTCTCCTGTATCCCAAGCCGGGTAATCGCAAGGATCTCCCGGCTCAGAAAGAGGCCAAGGCCGGTATTTTTCCCGATACCCCGTGAAAAAATCCGGGTCTTGTCGGACTCGGGGATGCCAATCCCATTGTCTTCGAAAAAGAGGAGCAGGTCCGTCCCATCCATGGCCCCATACAATCTGACGTTCGTGACCCCTTCACCGTAACGGAACGCATTGTCAAACAGGTTATAGAATACCTTCTCAAGCATCGGGTCCGCATAGATTTCCAGATCCCCGGTCTCACAGGTAAACGAGATGGTATTGATGAACTGGGAGTATGCCCGTGACGCCGTGTTCCCGACATGCTGCCAGACCGGGGCTTTGACCCCGAGATCGTCGTATGACCGGGTGAATTCGATCTGGCTTCGGATCGCAAGCAGTGCCTTTTGCTGCTTTTCAAGCATCTCGCTGGTCGCGGCATCGGTTTCCCGTTCCCTGAGGATCGTGTTATACCCGAGAAGCGCGGTGAGCGAGTTGAGCACGTCGTGCCGGGTCACCCCCATCAAAAGATTGAGTTTGACATTTGCAATCCGGAGGGCATCGCCGATCTGCTGGACACCGGTGAGATCCCGGATCGACAGGATCAGAACTGATCGGCCTTTGAAGGTAAAGTAGGCAAGCGTGATGTCTGCAGGAAAGACCGAACCGTCTTTTTTCCGGTGATACCGCAGGGAGACCCGGGGCACCTGCCGGTCAAGGGTCTCCTGCGTCTTCTCCGGTTCAGCAGAGAGGTCCATGAGCACCATCTTCATCATCTCTTCCCGGGTATACCCGTACAGCGCGGAAGCTGCCGGGTTCATGTCGAGGATTGACCGGGTTTCTACATCTACGAGGAGAAGGGGATCGTTTTTCGCTTCAAAGACGTTCCGGTATTTCTCTTCGCTCTCTTTTAACGCTCCTGTTGTGGCAAGCAGTGCGAGCTCTGCTTCCTTGCGCGCAGTCATGTCTTGGACGACACCAATCACGCCCGTGATCGTCCCGTCCTGATCGTAGAGTGGGGAGGCAACACACCGGAGCCAGACCTTCTTCTTTTTTATCGAGAGCCCGATCTGGACATCCGGGGTTTCAATCGTCTCCCCGGCAAGTACCCGCCTGAGATTTTCGGGGAACCCGATATCATTAAACTGGGGAAACCACACTTCAAGGCGTTTTCCCACAACATCTCCCTCTGGGATGCCGGTCAGTTCCTCCATGAACGGGTTCCAGAGGGTAAACCGCAGGTCGGTATCATAGGCCGTGATCCCTTCCTGTGCATCGGTAATTACGCACCGTAAGAATGCTTCCGAGGCCCGGATCAGGCGTTCGGACTCGGCAAGACGCCGCTCGCTCCCGGCAAGTTCGTTATAGTTCTGGCGCAGCTCTTCTTCGGCTGCGGTCAGCTGCTCAAAAGCAGCGCTCAGTTCCTCATGTTTTTTATGGAGTTTTTCCTCTGCCGCTTTGCGTTCCGCGATCGGCCGGGTGGTGGTCACGACACCGTCTACTCCCTCGACACCGACAAGATTGGTGGCGACCGATTCGACCCAGAGATACTCACCGTCTGCTTTCCGTATCCGGTATTCAGAGGGCACCCCACGATTTGTGTTTGTATAGACCGTAGCCAAGTCGGCCCTGATACGATCCCGGTCGTCGGGGTGGATGTAGTCCATCGGGTCTTTTCCCTTCAGTGACCGGAAGGGATACCCGAGAATGCGTGACGATGAGGGTGAGTCGTAGGCGATTCTGCCGTCCCGGTCGAGAACCCGGATGATATCCGTTGCATTCTGGAAGATCGCCCGGTACCGTGCCTCTCCTTTGCGGAGTGCGCGTTCTGCATGCGATCTCCTGACCATCTGCCGGATTTTCTGCCCGAGTTCTGCAAACTGCACCCGGGGGTCGCCGCCTTTCTGGAGGTAGGAGTCGGCACCACTGTCGATGGCCTCGATCACGACCTCTTCCCGGCCTTTTCCGGTAAAGATGATGAAGGGGATCAGGTTTCCCGACTGCCTGACCTGCCGTAAAAATTCGATCCCGTTCATCCCCGGCATCTGGTAATCGGAAATGATAGCATCGTAATGGTGATCCCGCAGCAGGCCGGCTGCCTCCTGCGCAGAAACTATTATATCGACGCTGAATTCCCCTGATTGCTCCAGAAACAATTTGGTGAGTTCAAGCAGGGCAGGTTCATCGTCAACATAGAGAACGTTGATCACGTTACGTACACACTCGGTAAAAGGACTGTATCGTGCCCGTTATTAAACAATTTCCCTTCGGGGTGTTGGAATCTCCGGGAAAGGAACGTTTCCGGGGGAAGAGAAAACCTCACGGGAGCGACGGTTACATCCGGCCTGCCTGTGCGGATCGTTCGCTTGAGGGGACAATACTGACGATGCTTCCCTGTATTTTCCTTTCAAGGGATTCTTTGAGCCGGTCGCTTGTTGCCTGCACCGCGCCCATCGTGAACCCGGGATCGAAGCCAAGGAAGATATCGATGTAGATTTTGCTTCCGGAGCGCCTTGAGCGGACACCGTAGAACCCGTGGTATTCGTCAAAGAACGCTGAGAGTTCCTGTAAGATGACGATCTGGAGATCCTCTTCGAGAGTCTTGTCAAAGAGATCGGGGAGCGAGGATGAGATCTCCCGGAGACCGGCGATCAGCAAAAAGCCGATGATGACAAAGGAGATCCCCGGGTCGATAAAGACGGACCACGAGTACCCGACGAGGGCGATGGAGAGGACAAACGAGAGGAGGACTGCAATGTCGGCAAAGGCCTTCGCCCGCCTGAGACGCCACTGGGTTTCCATGATGGGGGAGGGATCTGTTGCTGAGATCCGGTAGTTTTTCTGCCACAGCCAGGTGTCGATAATGGCGGTGATGATAACGAGGGGGATGGCGATATATGCGCCGGTGGGCCGGAGGGCTTCGGGGACGATGATCCGGTGGATGGCAGAGAAGAAGATGATAGCGATTGAGATGAACATGACAGCGCCGGTGGCGATCCGGGTGAGGGTCTCGAACTTTCCCATGCCGTAATCGTAGGTGAAGCCGGCGCCGTGCCTCATCTTGATAAGGATGGCGAGCGCGAACATCGTCGCGAGGATCTCGTTTGAATCCTTCATGACATCGGCAAAGAGGGTGACGGAGCCGGAGAGGATGACGGCGAGGATCTCCGGGATCCAGAGCCCGATGTCGCAGAGGAGGCTGAATACGACGGTCTTCTCCTTTGAGGCGGTTGCTCCCGCCTTGCCCGTGCACTTCCCGGAACTGCTGTCCATGTGATCGCTGACATATTGATTCCGGGACGAGAAAATACAGATAGGTCTGCGGTCGATGCTGACCTTATCTATCAAGCCACGTCCCCGGAGAAATCCCCCAGTTTACCCGAGCTGTTCCAGCCTTCGGCACGCCTCGTGAAGCGTCTCGTCTTTTTTGGAGAAGGTGAACCGGAGTTTCGTCTCCCCGCCCTCGTGGTAGAACGAACTCCCAGGGACGGCCGCCACGCCCACCGTCTCAATGAGGTGCCGGGCAAACGCCACATCGGTCATCCCAAAACCGGAAATATCCGTGAAGATGTAATACGCACCCTGGGGAAGCTGGCAGCCAAAGCCTTCTTTTTTAAGACCCGCATACAGGATCTTCCGCCGGTGGTCATAGTCCCGGGCAAGATCCCGGTAATAGGACTCGGGCAGGGAAAGAGCAGCAACGGCTGCATGCTGGAGCGGGGCCGGGGCCCCTACCGTAAGGAAATCGTGGATCTTCCGGATACGGCTTGTCAGCCCTGCACCCGCGAGGGCATAGCCCACACGCCAGCCGGTCACGCTGTAGGTCTTCGAGAGGCTGCCGATCGTGACCGTGCGGTCCTCCATGCCGGAAAGCGACCCGATCGAGACGTGCCGGTTCCCGTCGTAGAGGATGTGCTCGTAGATCTCGTCGGTAATCGCGATCACATCGTGTTCGGTACAGAGGTCGGCGATGAACCGGAGTTCGTCCGGGGAAAATACCTTACCGTTCGGGTTGTTCGGTGAGTTGATGATGATGACCCGGGTCTTCTTCGTGAACGCGGCCTTCCA
>Ga0181529_10002043_pt1 | contig 24849 bp, 19 predicted proteins | sample PEATcosm2014_Bin_36_FD_119763 | JGI IMG/M metagenome (GOLD analysis project Ga0181529, IMG submission 119763) | Peatland microbial communities from MTU Mesocosm Facility, Houghton, MI, USA - PEATcosm2014_Bin10_30_metaG | ecosystem: Environmental > Terrestrial > Soil > Wetlands > Peat | place... | reverse complement strand
TGTCGATCGGCGGCGACGCGCACGCCGAGCTCGCCCTGCGCTTCTCGATGTACCACATGATGTCGACGGCCCACCCCACCAAAGAGAGCGTCTCGGTGGGCGCCCGTGGTCTGTCGGGCATGTCGTACTTCAACCACGTCTTCTGGGACACCGAGATCTTCGTCGTGCCCTTCTTCATCTACACCCACCCCGAGACCGCGCGCACCCTGCTCTCCTATCGCTTTCGCAATCTGGACGGCGCCCGGCAGAAGGCTCACGACATGGGCTTCAAGGGCGCGCTGTTTCCCTGGGAGTCGGCCGACAAGGGCATCGAGACCACACCGCCCTACGGCATCGGGCCGCACGGCGAGATGATCCCCATCCTCTCAGGCCTGCTCGAGCACCACATCTCGGCCGATGTGGGCTGGGCGGTGTGGGAGTACTGGAAGTGCACCGGCGACGACGAGTTCATGGAACGCATGGGCGTCGAGCTGCTCCTTGAGACCGCCCGCTTCTGGGCCTCGCGGGCGAGCCGCGACGAGCTCGGCCGCTTCCACATCTCGGTGGTCGTGGGTCCCGACGAATACCACGAGGGCGTCGACGACAACGCCTATACCAACGTGCTCGCGCGCTACAACATCGAGCGCGCCCTCGACGCCTTCCCGTGGCTCACGGAGCGCGCCCCCGACAGGGCGGCGGCGCTCGCCGAGCGCATAGGCCTGACGGCCGGCGAGCTCGTCCACTGGCGCAACGTGGCCGACGCGCTGGTCGACGGCTACGATCCGCGCACCAAGCTCTACGAACAGTTCGCGGGCTTCTTCGAGATGGACGACGTCGACCCGGCGGCCCTGGCCGCGCGCCCCATGGCCGCCGACCTGCTGCTCGGCCGCGAGGTCACCCTCAACGCCAAGGTGGTCAAGCAGGCCGACGTGGTGATGCTGTGCTACGTGCTGTCCAATGAGATCCCCGCCGACGCCGCCCTCGCCAACCTGCGCTACTACGAGCCCATCACCAGCCACGGCAGCTCGCTGTCGCCGGGCATCCACGCCGCCCTGGCGGCGCGCCTGGGCGACATCAAGCTCGCCGCCGAGGCCTTCCACATGGCCTCCGACATCGACCTCTCCGACAACATGGGCAACGCCGCCCGCGGCCTGCACATGGCGACCATGGGCGGCCTGTGGCAAGCGGCCGTGATGGGCTTCGGCGGGGTGCGGCGCGACGACGAGACGCTCGTTATCGACCCCCATCTGCCCGACGACTGGACCTCGTTCTCGTACACGGTGCGTTTTCGCGGCTCGCGTTTCCAGGTCGGAGTCGAGGGCGGCGAGCTGCGCATCACGGTCAGCGACGTCGCAGCCACGGTCGTGGTCGGACGGCGCAAGCGCAGTCTCGCGCTCGGCGACCATCGCTTTCGCAAGGGTCCGCGAGGGACCTGGGAGGAGCTCCAATGAACCTGCTCATCATGCTCGACCCCGGTCGCGAGAGCGAGGAGTTGCTGGTGTCGGCGCGCGCCCTGTCGCACGTGAGCGGCTGGCCGGTCCGCGGGCTGCACGTCAGGGCCGACGATGCCGCCCCCGACTTGGCCCTGCCCGCCCGCCTGACGACCAACACGGTGGTCGAGGAGGCGTGCGGCGACCCGGTCGCCGCGGTGCTCGCCGCCGCCGGCGACGACGACGTGGTCGGCTTTGCCCTGCGGCGCGCGGGCGAGCGGGGCGTCGGCCCGCTGGCCGATGCCCTGCTCGCCCGCGCGCCGCAGACACTGTTTGTCGTGCGCCCTGGCATGCGCCCCATCTCGACGTTGCGCCGCATCGTCGTGCCGCTCGACGGCAGCCCCTCCAGCTCCGAAGCCATGCGCGTGACCGACGAAGCCTTCTGCGGGCGCGGCCGTGAGATCGTCGTGGTGCACGTGGGCACGGCCGACATGCCCGACGAGCCCGGCAGCCTGCCGGCGCCGCGCATGGTCGATCAGGAGCACTACGAGTGGTCGTCGTGGCACGACGAGTTCACCATGCGCTTCGCGACCTGCCCCGAAGGCGGCCGTCACCGCACCGTGGTGGGCGTGGGCGATCCGCCCGAGGTGATCGTCAAAGAGGCCACCACGCCGCCCGCCGATCTCATCGTGCTGGCTTGGGCGGGGGTGTTCGCCGCGGGGCACTCCCTGTTCGTGCGGCGCCTGCTCGAAGAGGCCCCCTGCCCGCTGCTGCTCGTGCCGGTGCCGGCACACCCCTGACGCGACGCAGAGCCGTCAGGCTCGCCCAGCGCTCTCGCAGGTCAGGAGCCGGAGCGCCCGCTCTTGGCCGGCTTGCGGCCCTGTCGGGTCGCGCCGCGCGAGCCCGACCCGGCCGCCGCCGCGCTCTTGCCCGGACCGCCCTTGCCGGCTGCCGCACCTTTGCCGGCGCTTCCCTTGGCGCCGCGGGGCGCGGCCCGCGGCGCCTCGAGTGAGACCTCGACGGTCGGCCGGTTGCGCGTGTAGAGGATGATGGCGACGCCGGCCGCGATGCTGCCGATCGACTCCCACTGCGTCGTGCGCAACCCCAGGAACACCACGGGGTTGCGGCGGATGAACTCGATCAGCAGGCGCTCGATGCCGGCCAGCACCATGAACCAGCCCCACACATACCAGCCGGGCTGCGCTCGTCTCGCCATGCGATAGAGGAACCAGCCGACGAGCAGCATGACGACGGTCTCGATGGGCGGCGTGGGCCAGACTTTGACGCCCGGCGGCGTGGGCACAGTGCCGTGCGGGAAGGCGATGCCGATGAACGACTTGGTGGGGCTGCCGTAATCGCCGTCGCCGGAAAGCAGGCAGCCGATGCGCCCGATCGCGTAGCCCACGGCGACCGCCGGGCCGGCGGCGTTGGCCATGAGGCCGACCGGCACGTGACGAAAACGGGCCCAGAGCGCGACGCAGATGAAGCCGCCGATCAGGCCGCCGTACCAGGTGAAGCCCGAGCCGCTGAAGACGTTGTGGAACAAGTCGCCCTTGACGGCCGCCCAGTGCTGCGCCAGGTAGTAGATGCGGGCGCCGGCAAAGCCGCCCAATCCGGCCACGAACAGCAGCTCGTAGGCGAACTCGAACGACACGCCGCGTGTGCGTAGCACGAGGTAGGCGACGAGTGAGGCCGCGACCAGGGCGCACGCGGCCATCACGCCGAAGCTGTAGATGGTGATGGGGCCGATATGAAAGAAGACGGGAATCACGGGCGAGCTGTGGTCACGCGCCCGACGAGCGCACGTAGGCGCGATCGCCGGCGACCTTCAGATGGGTGCCCAAGGGGGCTGAGATCTGCTTCATGTGGAGCAGTATGGCACGTCCGGCGGCTCCCGTGACGATTGTCGGGATGCCGTTCGACGAGGCAGAGACGGGAATGAGCGTCACGTTGACCCCGTGCGGCGAGTCGCCGGCCCGCTGGGCCCGGGCGCGTCGCGGGCGGTGCCGGGTCGCGGGCGGGGTGCTACGCTGCAGCGTATGGATGTCGGTCGGGAGTCTGGTCGTGCTGTCGGCGTGCCGCTCCTGGTGGTGGCCCTCGTCGTCGCGGCGGCCCTCGCGGTGGGCGGCTTCGTCGAGGCGTTCCGCGTGCCGGTCGCGCGGCACGCCATCGTCGTGCCCCCGCCTGCGGTGTCGGCTGCGGCAGTGCGTGCGGCAGCCGTGGAGCGCTGGATCGACGCGGGCCTGCCGGCCCTGACGGCGCGCCGCAGGCAGGCCTGGGACCGCGCCCTGCCGGCCCACGGCGCGGCCGCGCGTCGCGCCCTCGACACCCTTTACGGCCACCTGGCGCCGGTCCCTTGGCGCGGGCTGCACGTGCTGGTGAGCGCCGTTGACGGACAGGCCGGCGTCTTCGACGTGAAGTTCGCCGGGCGTCCCGGCGGCGCCGGTCCGTCCGACCGTGTCGTCGCCGAACGGCTGCTGGTCGTGGCCGGGACCGGCACCCGCCTGTGGGTCACCGGCGACCGCTCGCCGGCCGCCATGCGCAGCGAGTACTTCATGGCGTTTCGCACGCCGCGCGCCGTGGTGCGTGACGGCGCGGTCGTGGTGTCCGACGCGAGCTGGCGGCCGCTCGCCCTGGAGCTCGCCGGCGACATGCCGCGGGCGCGGGCCGACGTCGCGGCCATGCTGGGGGTGAGCGGCGACCGCCCCATCGTCGTCTTTCTCTATGCGACGTCGGCCGAGGTCACGGGCTACCTGGGGCAGACCCACCTGGTGGAACGCGAACGCTTCTTTGCCCGCCTGCCGACCACCACACAGGCCACCCTCTGGTCGCCCACCGACGTCGGCGTGCTGGCGTCGGCCCTGCCGCCGGCCGACCCTTGGACCGCCCACATGCTCGCCCACGAGGTGACCCACACCCTCACCTGGCGCTGGTTCTATCGCACCGCCCACACGCCGCCGCTGCTGCTCGAGGGCATGGCGACCGCGGTCGAGGGCGACCGCAGCTACGCGCCCCTGCGCGCCGAGGTGGCCCACGGCAACCGCAGCATGCCGCTACTCGCGACCTTCGCCAGGACCGACCTGTGGGCCAGCGGCCGCATGTCGCGCGTGACCCTCGCCTACCTCGAAGGCGGCGCGCTCGTGAAGTACGTGCTGGCCGGCTGGGGTCAGACCGCGCTGCGGCGCTTCTGCGTCGACGTCGCCCAGAGCGCGCTCACCGGCCCGGCCATCAAGCAAGTCGTGCGCCACGACCTGCACGAGTCGTGGAGCCGCTTCTACGCGGGTTGGAAGGCCTACGTGATGACGCTGCCCTGAAGAGACCGAAGTTCCGAAGAGGCGTCATGATGGAACAAAGGGAGAGCGTCCGATAGAGAGTCGCGGCCGCCGACAGGACCGCAGGGAGCCAAAGGAGTCACCATGCGCCGCAGGACCATCGCCCTTCTTGCCGCGGCGGCGGCCGTCGTCGTCGCGCTGGTCGTCGTCGTCACGGCCGCCGCCCAGGGTCCCTCGAACCTGCCGCCCATCACCGTCCCCGAGCTTTTGAACAATGTCGCCACCAAGGCGCAGGGCACGACCGCGGTGAGCGGCGACGTGGCCTGGACCGACAGCCTGCTCGGCGGCTCGTCGCTGCTCTCCCTCGGCGGCACGCAGACGCCGGGCGGCCTGTCGTCGCTGCTCACCGGCGGCTCCGGGCGCGTCTGGGCGCAAAACGGCAAGGTGCGCCTCGAGGCGCAGGGGCAGAACGGCGATTTCGTGGTGGTCGGGAGCGGCGCCACCGTGTGGACCTGGGATTCGCTGACCACGACGGCCACGCGGTATGCCCTGCCCGTGCATGCCGGCGCCTCGACGGCCTCGCCCGCCCCGTCTCCGGCCGCGAGCCTCGACCCCGCGACCGCCGCCGCGCGGCTCATCGCCAGGCTGGCGCCCACCGCCACCCTGAGCGTCGACGGGCAGACGACCGTCGCCGGTCGCCAGACCTACACGCTGACCCTCACGCCCACCTCGTCGCTCACCAGCGTCGGTTCGGTGAAGGTGGCCGTCGACGGGGAGCGCTGGGTGCCTCTGCAGGTGCAGGTCTTCGCCAAGGGCGACTCCACCGCGGTGCTCTCGGCCGGTTTCAAGAGTGTCTCGTTCGCGCCCAGCGCGAACAGCCTGTTCACCTTCACGCCGCCGAGCGGCGCCACCATCGTCCACAAGACCGTGAAGGCGCCCGCCTTCAAGGGCACGATCGGCAACGAGGCGGCCGGTACGACCGCGCAGCACAAGCCGCTGACGCTGGCCCAGGTCAAGGCGCGGGCTCCGTTCCTGCTCACGCCGGCTTCGACCCCGACGGGTGTCGAGTTTCGCGGCGCGTTCGTCACGTCGACCAAAGGCACGAGCAACGCGGCTCCCGCGACCGGGCTGACGCCGGCGCAGCGCCACGCGCTGGCGGGCTTCGCCAAGCGGCCCACCGTCGTGCTTGCCTACGGTTCCGGCTTCGGCACGGTCGTCGTGCTCGAATCGCGTACGACGGCCGCCCAGGACGCCCGGATCGCACAGGGCCTCGGCCAGGTCTCGATGATCGGCAAGGCCACGGTCAACGGAGCGCCGGCAGTCAGGCTGCAGACGTCGCTGGGTTCGGTCGTGACGTTCCGGCAGGGCGGCGTGCGGGTCGTGATCGCCGGCCTGGTGCCCTGGAGCGTCGTCGACCAGGTCGCCGGCAGCCTGCACTAGCCAGATGACCGACACAGACCAGGCGCTCGTGGGGGCGCCGGCGGGCGGCACAAGCGGCGACGCCGAGCCGTCCGCGCAGGTGTGCGCCGACCGCCCCGTGGTGCTTGCCACCCACGGCCTCACCAAGCGCTTCGGCAAGCTGCTGGCCGTCGATCATCTCGACCTCGCCGTCTGCCGCGGCGACGTCTTCGGTTTTCTGGGGCCCAACGGCGCCGGCAAGACGACGACCATCCGCATGATCTTCGGGCTCATCTTCCCGACCAGCGGCCACATCGACGTGCTCGACCATCGCGTGCCCGGCGACCGCGTGGCGGCGCTGCGCCACCTGGGCGGCTTCGTCGAGGTGCCGGCCTTCTACCCCAACATGAGCGCCCGCCGCAACCTGCGGCTGATCGGCGCGGCCGGCGGCCGCGCCACCGAAGAGCGCATCAGCGAGGTGCTCGACACGGTCGGTCTGCTGGCGCGCGGCGACAGCAAGGTGGGGGGTTACTCGCACGGCATGAAACAGCGCCTGGGCATCGCCAACGCGCTGCTCGCCAGGCCCGAGGTCATCATCCTGGACGAGCCCACGAGCGGCCTCGACCCGCAGGGCATGAAAGACGTGCGCGAGCTCGTCCGCGAGCTGGGCGCCGCCGGCACCACCGTCTTTTTGAGCTCGCACCTGTTGCACGAGGTCGAGCAGGTCTGCAACCGGGCCGTCATCATCAATCGCGGCCGCACCGTCATCGAGGGTCCGGTCAGCGCGCTGCGCCCGCATGACGAGGCCGTCAAGGTGGTGACCGGCGACCAGCAGAAGGCCTTCGAGACGGCGCGCGCCCTGTTCGGCGCGCAGGGCGTGAGCTGGGACGAGGGCAACCTGATCGTGCGCGCCGGCGACGAGGGCGTGCCCGAGCTCGTGCGGCGCCTCGTGGCCGACGGCATCGCCGTGCGCGCCGTGGTGCCGGCCGTCGAGCAGGGCCTCGAGGACTTCTTCCTGGAGCTCACGCAGAGCTCCGACGTCGACGCCGGGCGCGGCGAGCGGGCGGCCGACGCCGCCCGCTCGCCGGCCGGCGAGGCCCGGGGGTAGGGAGGCGTGGGCAGCCTGAGCCGCGAGTTCACCAAGATCCTCTTTCAGCGGCGCACCTACGTGGGCTGGGTCGGCCTGCTGGCGGTGCCCGTGCTGATCGTGGTGGCGCTCGACCTGTCGAACTCGAAGCCGGCCCCCGGCGAGGGTCCGCCGTTCTTCGCGCAGATCACCAACAACGGCATCTTCACTCCGCTGGCGGCGATCGGCGTGCTCTCGTTCTTTCTCTTTCCGCTGATCGCCGCCATGGCCGGCGCCTTCCCCCTGGCCGGCGAAGCCGAGCAGGGCACCATGAAGACCTGGATGAGCCGCCCGGTGAGCCGCACCGCGATCCTCTTCTCAAAATGGGGCGTCGCCATCCTCTACATCGTGGTCGGCATGCTCCTTGTGGGCCTCGGCGGTCTCGCCGCGGGCTGGGCGGTGTTCGGCGTGCATCCGCTCGTCACCCAGTCGGGCACCACGATCAGCATCGCCATGGGCCTCGAGCGCATCGTGCTCGCCAACCTGCTCATCCTGGCCGCGCTGCTGTGCATGGTCTCGCTGGCGCTGTTCTTCTCGACGCTCAGCAACTCGAGCCTGACCGCGGCCATCAGCGCCATGGTCGTGTTCGTCGTGCTGACCATCCTGAACAGCTTCAGCTACTTCGACTTCATGAAGCCGTACACGTTCACGAGCTACGACATGGCCTTCATCAACCTCTTTCGCGACCCGATCTACTGGCAGCCCATCCGCCACGCCCTGCTCGCCTACGGGGCTACTGTGGCTGGGCTGCTCCTGGTGTCGTGGCTCATCTTTCGCCGCAAGGACATCCTCACGTAGGGGCCGGCAGCGGCGAGCCGGTCGAGCGCCGCCCCGCGTCACGGTGCGGCGCGGGTATGATCTCGGACAACCACTTGCGGAGGCCGCCATGAGAGCCATGCTGCTGCGTCAGCCCAAGCCGATCGACGAGCGGCCGCTGGAGCTCGTCGAGCTCGCCCGGCCGCGACCCGGCGCCGGCGAGATCCTGATCGCGGTGAGCGCCTGCGGGGTGTGTCACACCGACCTGCACGTGGCTGAAGGCGAGCTGCCGCCGCACAAGTCGCCGGTCGTACCCGGCCACCAGATCGTGGGCCGTGTCGTCGAGCTCGGCGAGGGCGTGACCGAGCATCGCGTCGGCGACCGCGTCGGCGTGCCCTGGCTGCACTCCACCGACGGCACCTGCCGCTACTGCCGCCGCGGCGACGAGAACCTCTGCGACGCCGCCCGCTTCACGGGCTGGGATACCGACGGCGGCTTCGCCGAGTTCACCGTGGCGCCGGCGGCCTTCAGCTACCCGCTCCACGAGAAGCTCAGCGACCTGGCGGCGGCGCCGCTGCTGTGCGCCGGCATCATCGGGTACCGCTCGCTGCGTCTGTCGGGCCTCGTGCCCGCGGCGGTCACCGCGGGGGCGGCCGCGGGCGCCACCGGCTCGGCGGGGGACGCTACCGGTCCGCCCGGCGCCGGAGCGGCTGCCGGCCGCCGCCTCGGGCTGTACGGCTTCGGCGCCGCCGCCCACATCTGCCTGCAGATCGCGCGGTACTGGGGTGCCGAGGTCTACGCCTTCACCCGCGACGAGAAGCACCGCGGCCTGGCCCGCGAGCTCGGCGCGGTGTGGGCGGGCGCGGCCGGGGAGCCGCCCGGAGGCGACCCCGTCGTCAAGCTCGACGCAGCCATCGTCTTCGCGCCGGTCGGCGAGCTTGCGGTCGAGGCCCTTAAGGCGCTCGACAAGGGCGGCACGGTCGCCATGGGCGGCATCTACTCGTCGCCGGTGCCGGCGTTCGAGTACCCGCTGCTCTACGGGGAGCGCGTCATCCGCAGCGTGACCAACTCGACGCGGCGCGACGCCGCCGATCTGCTGCGCCTGGCGGCGGCCATCCCCATCGTCACCGAGATCCAGGTGTATCCGCTCGACCAGGCAGGCGAGGCGCTGATCGCCCTCAAGCACGACGGCATCCGCGGCGCGGCGGTGCTGCAGGTGGCGCCCGACGCTACGTAAGCCGCGAGCGCTACGCGGCGGTCGAGGCACGCGGCATCGGGGACGGCGGCGCGGTCAAGGCACGCGGCGCGCCTGGATCAGGACGTTCAAGCCATCATGCGTTCGACCGATGCCAGGGCGCGTTCGGCGATGCGCGGTGGCACGACGATCTCGTTCAGGCCCTCGTCTAAGGCGGCGATCGCCTTGTCGAGGGTGGTGCGTTTCATGTTGGGGCAGATCGCACCGCGCGCGGCCGGCACGAACTCGCGCTCCGGGTAAAGGCCGCGCAGGCGGTGCAGCAGACCCGTCTCGGTGGCCACCACGAACACGCGGGCCGCGCTCGTCGCGGGGTAGCGCAGCATGCCCGAGGTGCTCGTGATCACCGTGGCCAGGGCGCGCAGCTCGCGGCCGCACTCGGGGTGCGCCATGAGCTCGGCGCCGGGGTGGGCGGCGAGAGCGGCGCGCACCTCGTCGGGCGTCATCTGCTCGTGCACGGGGCAATAGCCCTGCCACATGATCATGTTCGTGCGACCCGTGCGCCCGGCGACCCAGTCGCCCAGGTTACGGTCGGGCACGAAGATGATGGGCTGCTCGGCGGGGATGCGGCCCACGATCTCGGGGGCGTTGGCGCTCGTGCAGCACACGTCGACTTCGGCTTTGATCTCGGCGCTCGTGTTGACGTAGGCGACCACGGCGGCGTCGGGGTGCTGCGCCTTGAGGGCGCGCAGGCCTTCGACCGTCACCATGTCGGCCATCGGGCAGCCGGCGTGGGGATCGGGCATGAGCACGGTCTTGGCGGGCGAGAGGATCTTGGCCGTCTCGGCCATGAAGTGCACGCCGCAGAAGAGGATCACCGAGGCGTCGGTGGCCGCTGCCTTGCGAGCGAGCTCCAGCGAATCGCCCACCAGGTCGGCTGCATCTTGCACTTCGGGACGCTGGTAGTTGTGCGCCAGGATGATGGCGTCGCGCTCGGCGGCCAGGTCGCGGAGCTCCTGCTGGGAGTCGGAGAAGTCGGTCATCGGGCAGCCGTCCTTGACGTCGGCAAGACAGGCGCCGGCGCCACCGCACCGGCATGGCTGGTGCTGATTCTAGCAGGCGGGCGTCGACGGTGCGGCCGGCGGGTCGCGGCGGTGCGGGCGGCGGGTCGCGGCGGTGCGGGCGGCGGTCAGTCCTCGTCGGGCCGCCGGCCGCCCCAGGCGCCCAGGCTCTCGAGGCGCGCCTTGAAACCGGTCGCTCTCATGACGGCGCGCACCTCGGCCACGGTCGCCTCCGACGGGTACATGTCGCCGACGCCGAGCTCCTCGCGCAGGGCGTCGCGGCCGGCGATGAAGGCCCGCCACTTCGGCCCCCAGGCCTCGGCGATGTCGCTGAAGAAGACGTGCGGCGTGCCGCCCATGCCCTTGTCGTAGAACTGCTCGCCCCAGGCCGCGAACATCTCGACGTGCTTGATGGCGTACCCGCTCTCGACCTGCATGGAGCGGATCACCTGGTTGATGACGGCCACGCTGTTCTTGCGCGGGCAGCGGCTCTGGCAGGTGTAGCAGTAAAAGCAGAACCACACCGAGTCGTCTTCGAGCAGCGAGGGATCGCCCTCGTAGGCGCGTCGCGCGATCTGCCGCGGCGAGTAGTCGGCAAAGCGCGCCGCCGGGCAGCCCGAGGTACACACGCCGCACTGCAGGCAGGCGAGAAAGCCCTCCTTGTGGTCGTGCATACGGGGGTCGTTCACGATGCGCTCGACCAGGTCGAGGCGGGCCTCGGGCCGCCCGTGAAACTCAGCGGGGGCGATCACGGCGTAGGGGTTCAGCCGCGCGGGCCCGGCGGCGTCGGTGTCGAGTCCGGTGTCGCCGGCGCTGGGCCTGGCGGGCGTGTCCTCGGTGCGTTCAGTCATTGTCATCTCCATCGGCGGCGACGGTCGGCCCGATCGCGCCGTCGGCGGAGCCGACGGCGCGGAAGAACTCAGGCCAGAACTGGATCTGGACCGGCAGACGGCGCCGGCGGGCGACCGAGCGCAGGTTGTCGCGGCACAGCAGACACGTGGTGACCACGGCGGCGTCGCGCTCGGCCGCGTAGTCGAGCAGTCGCCGCGCGGCCTGCGTCTCGCCGCGGTACATGCCGCCCAGGGCGCCGCAGCAGCCGCTGTGCAGCGTCGGGTACGAGGTCAGGCAGTCGACGTCTGCCAGGGCGGCGGCGCCGGCCAGCGTGTCGAGGGCGTGGTCGCGCTCGGCGAGGCAGCCGACGTAGGGCACGAAAGCCGCGCCGGCCGCCTGCAGGCCGCGGCCGCCGCGCAACGCGCGGTCGACGAGCGCCTCCCAGAGGGGCGTCGTGGAGCTGCCGGCCTCGCGCAGGCTGCGGTCGCAGGCCGGGCAGGCGGTGACGACCGTCTCGTCGCCGGCCAGGCCCGGCGCGGACGCACCGCGACTGGGGTGCCCGCAGCAGGGCGCCCCGCTCGCCTCGGCGAGCGCCAGGCCAAGGCCGGCGGCCACGGCGCGCGTGAGATCGTGGGCCGCCGTGTCCTGGGTGAGGGCGCAGCCCGGGTAGAAGGGGAGCGGCGGCGGCGCAGCCGCCGCCGTCGTGGCCGCCGCCGTCCGGGCCGCAGCCGCAGGTCGCGCGGCCCGGCGCAGCCGGCCCTGGAACAGACGCGCGGTCGCGCTCGCCGCGCCGACGATGTCGCTCGGCACGAAGCCGCGACCGGCCATGGCCGTGCCGAAAGCCAGCGAGTCGATCGTGTCGTGGCCGTCGAGGCGTCGCGTGGCAACGAGCGCGGCATCGCGCTCGGGGCAGCGCTGGCTCCCGTGCGCGCGCTCCAGCGCGCGCACCCGGGCCAGCGCCTCGGCTACATCTAGGTCCATGGGGCAGGCGGCGCTGCACGCGCCACAGCCGGTGCAGCGCCAGATGTCTTCGCAGTCGAGGAGTTGCTCGGCCTGCTCGGCGAGCAGCAGGCGCATGACGCGCCGCGGCCCCGACTGCAGGTCGGCGCCGCTCGGGCAGGCCGCGGTGCACTGGCCGCACTGGTAGCAGATGCGGTAGTCGACGGCGATGGCGGCGACCGCGCGCCGCACGGGTTCAGCGACAGTCACGCCGCGCCACCAGCGCCACCAGCGCCGCGGGCGGCGTCGCCGGCGCTGGTGGCGCGGTCGACGCGGTCGGTCTCGGAGACGAGCATCGCGGCGGCGGCCTCGTCGCCCTGGGCGCGCGCGCAGAACAGGCGGATGCGCCGTCCCACACTGCCGCGATCGACGGCGCACAGGTGCCAGAGCTCGAGCGGCATGGGCAGACCGGCCGCGGCCAGCAGCTCTTCGGCGAGCGCGGCCTGAGCGCCGGCGCTCGTGTCGCCGGCGCGGAACTGGCAGCGGCCCTCGGCGCAGCCGGCCAGAAACACGCCGGCCGCGCCCAGGCGGGCCGCCTCGACGATGTGCAGGGCGCTCACGCGGCCCAGGCAGGGCAGCTCGACAAGGCACACGTTGGCGGGGTAGGCATCGTGGCGCAGTCCGCTCAGGGCGATCGCCGCGCCGGCGCACTCCTTGCAGTAAAAGCCGATCACCGGCCGCTCGACGTCGCCCGCCAACAGACGCAGGCGGCCCGTGAGGTCTTCGTCGGAGAGGTGGTGCTCGATCGCCATCTCCGGGCAGTTGGCGGCACAGATGCCGCAGGCGCGGCAGGTCTCGGCGTCGATCACGGCGAGTCTGCCGTCGCCGTCGACCGCGGCCGGGCGTGGCGCCTGCGCCGGCCGCTCGATGCGGTTGATGGCGCCGAAGGGGCACATCGACTCGCAGACGTCGCAGCCCACGCAGGCCGCCGCGCGCACGGTCGAGGCGGGCGACATGCGTCGCCCGGCCGAGCCCAGGAAGTTGTGGATCTCGGCCGCCACCGCCGAGGCCTCGGTATTGCACTCCACGAGCGCCTTGGGGCCGGCCGCAGAGCCGCACACGAAGACGCCCTCGCGGGTCGTCTCGGTGGCGCGGTTCTTGCGGTCGAGGATCTCGACGAAGCCGTCTTCGTTTCTGTCGATGCCCAGCACGCCGGCGAGCCGCGAGACATCCTGGGCCGGCACCATGCCGTTCGAGAGCACGACCAGGTCGGGGCGCAGCGTCTTCTTCTCGGCGGCCGTCATGTCTTCGACCTCGATCACGGGGCGGCCGTGTTCGTCGAACTGCACGCTGGGCGGTGTGCCGCGCAGGAACTCGACGCCGGCGCGCCGCGCCTCGAGGTACCAGTTCTCGTAGCCGATGCCGGCCGTGCGCAGCTCGAGGTAGCAGATCGTCACCTTCATCTCGGGGAAGAGGCGCTTGAGCCGGGTCGAGTGTTTCAGGGCGATCATGCAGCACAGCCGCGAGCAGTGCGGCAGGCGGCGGCGGTCGCGCGAGCCGGCGCACTGCACCATCACGACTTCGCGCGCCGGCGTGCGGCCCACCGACGCCATGGCGGTCCAGTCGTCCATCATCTCGGCGAACTCGGTCTGCGTCACGACGTTGTCGTGGCCGTAGCCCAGGTGGGCGATCAGCGCCGCCGGCGAAGGGTCGCAGCCCACGGCGGTGAGCACCGCCCCGGCCTTCACCGTGGTGCGCTCGGGGGACTGGCTGAAATCGATCGCCTGCACCGGGCACTCTTTGGCGCAGGCGCCGCAGAAGGTACAGGTGTCGAGGTCGACGGTGCGCAGCACGCGGCCGTCGTAGAACTCGGCGAAGATCGCCTTGCGCGTGCCGTCGCTTGATGGCTCCGGGCAGACCGTCTCGCAGGTGCTGCAGTTGATGCACTCGGCGGTGACGATGTTGGGCAGGCGCTTGAGGGCGACCTCGAACTCGCCGGGGCGCCCCGTGACGGCTTCGACCGTCGTGCGCCGCCAGATGTGCAGGTCGGGGTCGTCGATGGCGACGTTGCGGTGGAAGCACTTGCGCGTGCCCGCCTGGGCGTCGGTGGTCGGCAGGCATTGGCCGCAGTCGTTGGTCGGGAACACGGTGCCTATGCGGGCCGCGCGGCCGCCCAGGAACGGTCGCCGCTCGACCAGGTCGACACGGTGGCCCATCTGGGCGAGCTCGACCGCGGCCTGCGTGCCCGACACGCCGCCGCCGATCACCAGGACCGAGTCGACCCTGTGCGTGCGGGCCAGCGTGTCGGCCCAGGCGCCCGGGTAGGCCATCGCGACCAGGACTATGCGCGCTGCCTTGTCGGTGACGGTCGCCGTGTCGTCGCCGTGCACCCACGAGCAGCCCTCGCGTATGTCGGCCGTCTCGAGGCGCAGGCCGCGCGCCGCCAGCCGCTGGAAGCGCCGGTCCGAGAAGTCGCGCGAACAGCCGGCAAAGACCGGCCGTCGCGGATCGCCCTCGAGGAGCTCGAGCAGGCGCGCCTGGCCCTGGCGCGCGCACCAGTGGGCGCCGCGCCGCACGTCGGCCTGGGCGGCGAGGCGCGTCTCGAGCGCCGCGAAGTCGATGTTGGCCATGGTGCCGGCGCATTCGCAGAGCAGCACGAGGGGACGGGCGGCGGCGCTCACGGTGTCCGCGGCCCTGGTGGCGTTGGCGGCGCTCGTGGCGTTCGCGCCGCTCACGGCGTCCATGGTGTTCGTGGCGTCGATGCCGCTCACGTCGCGACCTCGGCCGGCGCGACCCGCGGTGCCAGCGCCTCGATGGCCTGGGCCGGGCAGGCGCGAGCGCAGGCGCCGCAGCCCAGACAGACGGCGGCGTCGTAGTCGATCGTGCGATAGGTCGTGACGCGCGCGGGCACTGCCACCGGGCCGTCGGGGGCGCGGCGCTGCAGGCGGCGCAAGGCGGTGCCCAGAGCGCCGCGCCGGCTGCCCGGGGGAGCATCGAGGAGCTGGTTCACGTCGAAGCGCTCCCTTTGCGAGTTGGCGTCGCTCGGGCAGACGGCGGCGCACCTGCCGCAGCCCACGCAGAGCTCGTCGTGGCGCACGATGTCGCAGCCCAGGGCACTGCCGCCGGCAAGGGAGACCTGCGGCAGACGCTCCAGGACCTCGCGGCCGCGACGGCTCAGCGGCATCGTCACGACCTCGACAGTGGCGGCAGGGCGGCGACCGCGCGGTCCATCTCACGCACGGCGGCCGCGAACCGGGGCGGCTCGCCGGCGCTCATGGTGAACATGCGCACGCGCTCGGGCTCGACGCCCACCGAGGCCAGCACGCGCTGCACGAACAGCACGCGGTCGAGGGCGTTGAAGTTGCCCTCGCGGTAGTGGCACTGGCCCTCGAGGCAGCCCGCCACCATGACACCGTCGGCGTCGCCGGCGAGCGCCTCGAGCAGGTGCAGCGGCGAGACCCGGCCCGTGCAGGGCAGCAGTACCAGTCGCACAGTCGGTGGCAGCGGCGTGCGCGCGTTGGCGCTGGCGTCGGCCGCCGCGTAGGCGCACTCGCGACAGCAGAACGCGACGATGGCGCGCCGGCGCTCCGCAGCCCGCGAGGCTACGGCCGGCACGGCGCTCGCGTCCGGCGTCACGCGGTCGACCTGGGCCGGCAGCCTCACACCGTCACCTCGGCCAGGATCTCGGCGTCGCTGAAGCCGCCGAGCTGCATGGCGCCCGAAGGGCAGTCGGCGGCGCAGATCCCGCAGCCGCGGCAGATGTTGGCGTCGACCACGGCGTGCGCGACCCCGCCTGAGAGTGCCACCGCGCTCTGCGGACACGAGCTCACGCAGACGCCGCAGCCTATGCAGACGGTCGTGTCGGACGAAGCCACCTGCGCCGGTGTGAGCACGAAGCCGCTGGAGAGCATCGCGACCGCGCGCGCGGCCGCTGCCTTGGCCTGGGCGATCGAGTCGGGGATGTTCTTGGGCCCTTGCGCGGTGCCGCACACGAACATGCCGGTGCGCTGCGTGTCGACAGGGGCGAGCTTGGGGTGGTACTCCTTGATGAAGCCGGCCGCGCCCGTCTGCAGGCCGGCGACCTGGGCGATCTGCCGGGTGCCGTCCGAGGCTTCGAGGCCCGCGGAGAGCACGACCAGGTCGAACAGCTCTTCGTACTTCGCGGCGGTCACCGTGTCTTCGAAGCGCACTCGCAGGCGCTCGTCGGGTTCTTCGACGAGCTCGCCGATGCGGCCGCGCACGTAGCGCACGCCGCGGCTCTGCACCAGGCGGTAGTACTCCTCGTGGCTCTTGCCCGGGGTGCGCATGTCGGTGTAGGCGATCGTGATCTCGGCGTCGGGGTAGTGCTGTTTGAGCAGCGAGGCGTGCAGGGTGGCAAACAGGCAGCAGACCGCCGAGCAGTGCTCGTTGCCGCTGCTCTGGCAGTCGCGCGAACCCACGCACTGCAGCATGAAGATCCTGCGTGCCGGGGCGCCGTCGGACGGCCGCGTGACCTCGCCGGCGGTCGGGCCCGCGGCAGCCAGCAGGCGCGCCAGCTGGCTCTGTGTGACGACGTTGCGCAGGCGGCCGAAGCCGAGCGCCGGCTTGCGGCGCGCGTCGAACTCCTGGTGGCCGGTGGCCACGATCACGGCGCCGACGGTGATCTCCTCGGTCCAGGGGCGCTCGTCCAAGTCGACGGCGCCCGAGGGGCAGGCGCGCACGCACGAACCGCAGTCGGCGCACCCCGCGCAGGCCAGGCAGCGACCGGCTTCGGCGACCGCCTGCTCGGCGGTGTACCCGGCCGCGACCTCGCGCCAGTCGCCGCGCCGCGCCGCGCCGTCGGCGAGCGCCTGCGGCACGCGCCGCTTGCCGACGACCGCCGCGAGGCGCTCGTCGCCGGGTTGCGCCATCGCCTGCTGGTCGGGCCACACCGGCAGCAGCGTCTCGCCGCGCAGATGGTTGTGGATGGCCGCGGCGGCGCGCCTTCCGGCGGCGATCGCCTCGACCACCGTCAGGTAGCCCGTGGCGGCGGCGTCGCCGCCGGCGAACACGCCGGGGCGGTCGGTCATGCCCGTGTCGCGCGCCACGAGGATCTGATCGTTCTCGACGCGCACGCCCTCGCAGCCGGTCAGGAAGTCGGCGACCATCGCCTGGCCGACGGCGAAGATCACGCCGTCGGCCGCCAGCGTGAACCGCGAATCCTCGATCGGCAGCGGCTCGCGACGCCCCGACTCGTCGGGGGCGCCGAGCGCGCAGCGCGCCAGCGTGACGCCGGCGACGGCGCCAGCGGCGCCCTCGATCGCGACGGGCGCGACCAGGAGCTCGACCTTGAGGCCCTCGTCGCGCGCCTCGGCGAGCTCGCCGGCGTTGGCCGGCATCTCGACCATGGTGCGCCGATAGACGAGCGTCACGTCGGGCTCGCGGCCGGCCGCGACCTGCAGCCGTATGGCGCTGCGCGCGGCGTCCAGGGCCACGTCGCCGCCGCCGATCACGACCATCCTGGCACCGACCGACACCGGCCGCCCCAGGTTGATCTCGCGCAGCAGCTCGACCGCGCGCTGCACGCCGCGCAGCTCCACGCCCGGCAGGTCGACCTCGGCGCTGCGCGGCAGGCCGGTCGCCAGGTAAACGGCCCCGTAGCCCTGGGCGAAGAGCTCGTCGACCGTGAAGTCGACGCCCGCCCGCTGCCCCAGGCGCAGCTCGACGCCGCGCGCCAGGACCTGCTCGACCTCGCGCTGCACCGTGGCGTGCGGCAACCGGTAGTCGGGGATGCCGGTACGCAGCATGCCGCCGGCCACCGGCTGGGCTTCGAACACGGTGGTGGCGTAGCCCAGCTCTGCCAGGTCGCGGGCGGCGGTCAGGCCCGCCGGCCCGCCGCCCACCACGGCGACGCGCTCTTCGTGGACGACGGGCGCCGGCGTCGGTGTCTGCGTCGCTCCGACCTCGTCGGCCACGAAGCGCTTGAGAGCGGCGATGGCGAGCGGCTCGTCGACATCGCCGCGGGCGCAGGCTGCTTCGCAGAGCCGGGTGCAGACGCGGCCACAGACGCTGGGGAAGGGATTGGGCGCGGCGGCCACGCGATAGGCCTCGTCGAAACGGCCGGCCGCCACCAGAGCGACGTAGCCCTGGGCGGAGGTGTGCAGCGCGCAGGCCGACTTGCACGGCGACCAGCCGCCGCGGTCTATGTGAAAAGCGGCCGGCACGGCGTTGGCGAACGGGCGCCCGATGGCGTGCCGTGAGGCCACGCCGAAGTCGAAGTCGTTGGCGTAGCTCACCGGGCAGACCGACTCGCACTCGCCGCAGCTCACGCAGGCCTCGGTCACGTGGCGCGCCTCGTGGCGCAGGGTCACGCGGAACTCGCCGGGCGGCCCCGAGATGGCGTCGACCTCGGTGAGAGCGTGTACGTGTACGTGTGGCTCGAGGGCCGTGGTGGTCAGTCGCGGCGCCAGCGAGCACATGGCGCAGTCCTCGGTGGGGAAGGTCTTGGCGAGGCGCGCCATGTAGCCGCCGAGGCTCGGTGAGCGCTCGACCAGGTGCACCTCGATGCCGGCGCCGGCGAGCTCTTCGGCAGCCGTCATGCCGGCGATGCCGCCGCCGACCACGAGCGCCGTACGGTGCAGGAAAGTGCGCGCGCGCGGCAGGTCGGCCTGCCGGTGGGCGCGGGCCACCGCGGCGCGCACGATGCGGGCCGCCTTTTCTTGCGCCAGGACGGGTTCGTCGCGGTGGATGAACGAACAGCCCTCGCGCACGTTGGCAAACGACACGGCGTTCTCGCCGAGGCGCAGGTCGCGGGCGATGCGCTCGAACGTGGGTCCCTGGAACCGGGGCGAGCAGGCCGCCACCACGAGGTGATCGAGGCCGCGGTCCTCGACCGCCCGGGCGATGAGGTCGTGGCCCTGGGTGCCGCACAGGAACTGCTCGATCGCGACACTGACGACACCGTCGAGCGCGCGCGCCTGGGCGGCGAGATCGTCGAGCTCGAGGACCCCCGAGATGTTGCCGCCGCACTGGCACAGAAAGACGCCGGCCCTCACGCCGCGCTCCCCCGGCCGGCGGTCGCTTTGCGGCGGGCGCCGATGCGCTCGAGCAGGGGCTCGACGTCCTGGGAGTGCGAGGCGACGCCACAGTCCTTGTCGGGGTCGGCGCCCAGGGCGAGGGCGAGCAGCTGCTGCACGTGCAGGTGCACGAAGGGGTAGGTCTCGTGCGACGAGGCGGCGATGATGTCGTGGTGGCGGTCGAACTGGATGGCGCAGTTGGGGCACATGTGGACGCACACGTCGATCTTCTCCTGGGCCAGGCGGCGCAGCTTCTCGCGGGTGACCGCCATAGCGAGCGAAGGGTTCACGAAGCGCTGGCGAAAGCCGGCCCCGCAATGCCCCGTCTTTTCGTTGTAGAGGCCGGTCTTCACGACCCCCGTGTCTTCGAGCAGATCCTCGGGGATCATGAAGTTCTCGCTGTCGCCCACGACCTCGTCGGGAAAGACTTTGCAGTAATGGCAGGCGGGGTGGGTGGCGACCTTGATGCCGTCGAGGCGCCGCCGGATGAGTCCGGGGATCGACTTGTGGGCGCTCCACAGGATCTCCATGGTGTGGCTGTGGCGCACGGTCGCCGCGACGTCGTCCGTGTACTCGCGGTCGAGCTCGGCGAGCACGCGATTGGTGTCGGCGCGGTACTCGGGCACCGCCAAGATGTTGCGCGCCTTCTTGTTGATGGCGTAGCAGGTCGAGCAGAGGTAGCTCATCACGGGGTGACCGCTGTCGACGGCGACGCAGGCGTTGCGCGCCGCCAGGGCCACCGACGTGGCCACCGGCACGATCTCAGAGTAGTAGCCCAGGCCCGTGCAGCAGGTCTGTTCGGGCAGCACGGCGTACTCGATGCCGAAGCGCTCGAAGAGCCATTTGGTGGCCGCTTCGCAGCCGGGGTATTCGGTCGAGATCAGACAGCTGCGAAAGAGCAGCACGCCGCCGCTCACCGCCGCGATCTCGGGTGTGGTCGTTGCCATCACTTCCCCACTTTGTCCAAATCGATCACGTCATCTTGAATAGTGAGAAGTTATTTGTCCAATAAGGACTATTTATCCCACTCGGGGGTGGGAATAAGGCAGGCGGGGCGGCCCGCCGCCCGCCCCGCCTGCTCGCATGACGTCCGATCGTGGTCGCGCCCGACGACTTCGTCGCCTTTTGACCTGCGTCGGTAAGGGTTTGCCGGGGCTAGGCGCCGGGTAGTTCTGAGTCACCGTTCGGAACACCCGCGCCGCTTACCCGCCACCCCCGGCGGGCGCGTCGGCTCCCCCGCCGGACAGGAGTGTGACATGGCTCGCAAGTCTGCCTCTCAATCGTCATACCACGCCGGTTTGGTCTCTTCAGCAGCCGGGCTTGGCGCGGTGCCCAACCCCGCGCTCACGCCCGTCTCCGCCCGGCCCGACGTAGCCGCGCTGCCCTTCGAGGCCGCGGCCGCCGCGCAGCCGGTCGCCAAGCGAGGCACAGGCGCCGTGGCACGTGAGTACGCGCGCTGCGACCTGTGCGGCGAGCCGTTGGGCCACCACGCGGGGCGCTTTCCCATGGTCTCGCCGCTGACCGCGCGCTACGTCACCGTGTGCCGCACGTGTCGCCGTGCGGCCTTGGGCGAAGGCTACCGGCCGCGCGGCTGAGCCCCCGTGCGCGCGGCCCAGCGCCGCCGCCCACGACACCCAGCGCCGCTGCGCGCGACACCCAGCGCCGCTGCCCACGACACCGAGCGCCGCTGCGCGTGACGCTGAGCGGGGGCCTGCTCGCCGCGCTGACGCCCGTCGTTGGTTCCGTCTTAGAATAGAGTCGTTCCGTTCCAGGGAGCGCTCACCGCCTCGCCCTGACGAAAGCGACGATCGACGTGACTATCCCACAGCGCACGCGACTGCTCGACGCCTGCATAGGCAAGCCCGTCGATGCCACGCCGATCTGGCTCATGCGCCAGGCCGGTCGCTACCTGCCCGAATACCGCGGGCTGCGCGAGAAGCTCTCCTTCATCGAGCTGTGCCGCCGGCCCGACGTGGCCGCCGAGGTGACCCTGCAGCCTCTGGCGCGCTTCGACCTGGATGCCGCCATCGTCTTCGCCGACATCCTGCTGCCGCTCGAGGGCATGGGCATCGGCTTCCACTTCGACGAGCGCGACGGACCGGTGATCGAGCACACCGTGCGCAGCGCTGCCGACCTCGAGGGCGTGCACGTCGGCGCGCCGCGCACAGACATCCCCTACGTCTATGAGGCGCTGCGCCTGGTGGCGCGCGAACTGGCCGGCAAGGTGCCGCTGATCGGCTTCGCCGGGGCGCCCTTCACCCTCGCCAGCTACGTCATCGAGGGCGGTCACTCGCGCGACTACGCCCGCACCAAAACGCTCATGCTGACCGCGCCGGCCGTCTTCGAGCGGCTCATGGCCTTGCTGGCCGAGACCGCCGTGGACCACCTGCTCGCCCAGATCGAAGCGGGTGCCCAGGTGCTCCAGCTCTTCGACTCGTGGGTCGGCGCTCTGGGGCCGCGCGATTACGCCCGCTTCGTGGCGCCGCATTCAAAGACCGTGTGCGACGCCGTGAGCGGTCGCGGCGTGCCGCTGATCCACTTCGCCGCCGGCGCCGCCGGCATGGTCTCCGAGATCCACGCCGCCGGCGGCGACGTGATAGGTCTCGATTGGCGCGTCGACCTCGACCGTGCGCGGCGCGAGCTCGGGGACGGCGTCGCCGTGCAGGGCAACCTCGACCCCGCCGTACTGCTCGGGCCGCCCGACGAAGTCGAGCGGCACGCCGCCGACGTGCTGCGCCGGGCGCAGGGCCGGCCGGGCCACATCTTCAATCTGGGCCACGGCGTGCTGCCCGCGACGCCGCCCGACGCGATCGCTCGTCTGGTCGAGTTCGTGCACGCCTGGCCCGCCGACGCGCGCGACGAACCCGCGTTCGGCGACGCGCACGACAAGCCGGCGACAGGCCTCACCCACGACAAGCCGGCGACAGGCGCCGCGCACCCTGCTCCCGCGATCGGCGAGAGGTAGCGCGTGCCCGCTGCCGACGTTGCTCTTCTCGCCTTCGGCGGACCCGAGACGGTGGCCGACGTGGCGCCTTTCGTCGCGGCGCTGACCGGCGCCGAGCCGGCGCCCGGCATGCTGGCCGCCGTCGTCGCGCGGTACGAGGCGATCGGCGGCGGCTCGCCGCTGCCGGCGATCACGCGCCGTCAGGCCGCCGCCCTGCAGGTCGCGCTCGCCGCGCGGCTCGACGGCGCCGTGCGCGTGCGTCCCGGCTTTCTCTATTGCTCGCCGACGGTCGCCGACTGCCTGACCGAGCTCGGCGATCCCGCCACGGTCGTGCTGCCCATGTCGCCCTACTCGTCGCGCCTGACGACCGGCGCCTACCGGGCCGCGCTCGCCGCGGCCGGCCACGCCGAGCTGTCCCTGCTCGCCGGCTGGCACGTCGATCCTCGCTACCTGGCCGCCCTCAGCCGACGGATCGGCGAGACGCTCGACGGGGCCGACGCTCAGGAGTTCGCCGTGCTCTTCACGGCCCACAACGTGCCGCGCGACACGATCGCCGCCGGCGACCCCTACGTCGATCAGCTCCACGAGACGATCGCCCAGCTGCTGCCGGCCCTCACGCCCGGCGACTGGCGGCTGGCCTTCCAGAGCAAGGGCCGCCGGGGCGGCGAGTGGCTCGAGCCCGAGGCGGCCGACGCCGTGCGCGAGCTCGCCGCCGCCGGCTGGAAGAACCTGCTGGTCGTGCCGCTGGGTTTTGTCGCCGACCACGTCGAGACGCTCTACGACCTCGATGTCGAGTTGCGCGAGGTCGTCGAGGGCTGCGGGCTGCAGTTCCTGCGCAGTCGTGGGCTGAACGACTGGCCGCCGTTCATAGAGGCGCTCGCCGGCATCGTGGCCGACGCTCTCGTGCTGCGCGCGGTCGTGCGGCCGTGACCGAACTGCCCGTCATCGCCGTGGTCGGCGGCGGCATGGCCGGTCTGGGCGCCGCTCACGCCCTCGAGACCCTGCGCCGCGAGGCGGCCGCCGCCGGCGCCCCTCCCGCCTTCGACTGGGTCCTCTACGAACGCGAGGAGTACTTCGGCGGCAAGGTGCGCACCGACCGCGTCGACGGCTTTGTCGTCGAGGGTGGCCCCGACTCGTTCATCGTCGAGAAGCCCTGGCCGCTGGAGCTCGCCCGCAAGGTGGGCGTCTACGATCGCTTTCTCGACTCCAACGAAGACGTGCGCAAGAGCTACGTCTTCTCGCGAGGGCGGCTGCACGAGCTGCCCGAGGGCCTGATCCTCATGGTGCCGACCAGGCTGGCGCCCTTTGCCCTGTCGAGTCTGGTCAGCCTGCGCGGCAAGCTGCGCATGGGGCTCGACCTGCTGCTGCCGCGCGGCCCCGCCGGGCGCGACGAGAGCCTCGGCGACTTCGTGCGCCGCCGGCTGGGCGCCGAGGCGCTCGCCAAGATCGCCGAACCGATCGTGGCCGGCGTCCACGCCGGCGATCCCGAGCAGATGAGCGTGCGCGCGACGTTCCCCATGTTCCTCGACATGGAGCAGGAACATCGCAGCCTCATCGTGGGCATGATCGGCCGGCGCCGGGCACGGGCCGCGAGGGCGGGTGCGACGGCCGCGAACTCCGAGTCTGCCACACCCGCCTTCGCACCCGCCGCCGCGCCGGGCGCTGCCGCACCGCTCGCCGGCGCCCCCGCTTCTGGCGCCGTCGCGCCGTCGCGCAGACCGCGCTCGTACTTTCTCTCGTTTCGCACCGGCCTGGCCGACCTGCCCGACGCGGTCGTCGCCGACCTGCCGGCCGACCACCTGTGCGGCGGCTCGAGCGTGGCGTCGCTGGCGGCGGAGCCGCCGGCCGCGGCCGGCGGCTCCGCCGCCTACCGGCTGCGCCTCGCCGACGGCAGCGAGCGCACCGTCGCGGCGGTCGTGCTAGCGGGACCGGCCTACGCCTCTGCCGCGCTGCTCGCCGACCTCGACGGCGGCGCGGCCGCCGATCTTTCGTCGATCGCCTACGTGAGCACGGCCACCGTCTCGCTCGCCTACCACCGCGCCGACGTGACGCGACCGCTGCATGGCTTTGGCTTCGTGGTGCCGCGCGCCGAGGAGCGCGGCATCATGGCCGGCACCTTCAGCTCGCTGAAGTTCGCCGGGCGCGCGCCCGACGACGGCGTGCTGGTGCGCGCCTTCGTCGGGCGCGCCGGCCGCGAGACCGCCGTGGAGCTCCCCGACGACGAGCTCGTCGCTCTTGTGCGCGCCGAGCTTGCGAGCATGGTCGGGCTGCGCGCCGAGCCGCTGTTCACGCGCATCTTCCGTTGGCCGCGGGGCATGCCGCAGTACCGCGTCGGTCACCGCGATCTCATCGCGCGCATCGAGCGTGAGGTCGGCGAGCTGCCCGGCATCGAGCTCGCCGGGGGCTACCTGCACGGCATCGGCATCGGGGACTGCATCCGCGAAGGGGCGGCGGCGGCGCGCCGCGCCGCCGCCGGCCTCGGCGATCCGGCGCCCGGCGCCTGACCCACGCAGGTCGGTCGCCGGATGACGGGCGGGAAGCTCAGGTCATTGAGCTTCCCGCCCCGTTTGTCTGCTCGGCCGCGGCGTCGTCGCCGGTGCGCCGGGCTCACACGGTGAAGGGCGCCGCGGCCGCAGGAGCGCGCCTGCGGAGGCCGAAAGAAAGCAGGGCGCGTTTCAACGGCGGCATGCTCCGGCTTTTGACGCGCGCGAGTCCATCAGGTCGCAAGCGAGTCCATCGGATCGCAAGGTCGAAAAGGAGGGCCTATGAGCCTTGGGCGCTGGGGGGAGTCCGTTCGGCGGGGGCTTCTATGTCTGGTCGATCGTCGGCATCGTCGAGGTCATCGGCCTGTGGATGGTCTTCGCAAAGGCCGGCGAGCGCGGCTGGA
>Ga0181529_10002042_pt1 | contig 24849 bp, 25 predicted proteins | sample PEATcosm2014_Bin_36_FD_119763 | JGI IMG/M metagenome (GOLD analysis project Ga0181529, IMG submission 119763) | Peatland microbial communities from MTU Mesocosm Facility, Houghton, MI, USA - PEATcosm2014_Bin10_30_metaG | ecosystem: Environmental > Terrestrial > Soil > Wetlands > Peat | place... | reverse complement strand
GGCCCCGGATCCTGTACACAAAACCCACCAACCACCCCAAGCTGATCCGTGCCACCGATATTCCGGTCAAACACCCGATTGACTACCGGCTCTACCATGACGAGTTCAGGAACCGGATCTTTTCCGAGATCACGCATGGCCCGGGAAGGAAGAATGCGGAACCTGCAACCGACACGGAAGCACTCGTAAAAAAGATCCTGTACGGGGCGCTCTACCCGCATGCCGTAAAGGCAGTCTGTGACCAGTATGGCCTCGTGGTCAAGGGTAAACGTATTGAATACGCGGAGTTTTTCCAGTATTTCTCAAAAGCGATCATCGCCACCGATCTCCCCGGCTTCGAACTGATTATCTACCTTCGGTCCCGGCAGAAAAAGGAGTACCTCAAGATGGTGCAGACAAAGGAGGGCCACTTCCGGTTCGAGCGACCAACCCCGGCCCGGGTGGGATTCTTTTTGTGGATCGAATTCCTTCAGCCCTCGCTTGGGACCAAACTCTCATTAGAGATACTCAACACATTCAGCATCAGGGATATGTCAAAAAAATAAGGGTACGGCCGGGAATGGGGCCCCGGATTTTCTCTGCCCTGCATCATTGTGATCGTTTACCCGTATATGGCGGGTCTAATCCAGCAGTGTGGCAATGGCCTCGTCATGCCGTGCTTCCATGACGTGCGGGATACCGGAGACGGCGGATGCGTCCTCCGTGAGTGCCATCAGGTCGTTCCGTGACATGGTTGAGAGCCGGAAGTTACGGCTGCCCGCCATGAGCTGCTGGAGGCCGGTCCTGAATTTCTGCGCATAGGTGTAGATGCCTACCGCCCCCATCGGGATCTCCCTGATCCGCGGGCCGTATTTTTCTTTGAGTTCCTCGTAACAGACGAAGATTTCCTCGATTGTGCTACCGTATTTAGAGACTGACTTGGGCAGGTCGCCGGCCTGCAGCCATTTGTCGATGTTTTTACCCACCATGCCGGGGATCATCAGGCCCCTGCCCATGCAGACTGCCTTGAAATACGGGCTTCCCATAGCGAGCGCCTTGAAGACACCGGGCTCATCCGAAAACCCGCCGGCTATCGCGAGGTCCGGTACCCGCATACCTTTCTTTTCCAGTTTCTGGCAGAACTCGTACGCGAGCGACTGGAGGTAGAACGTCGGGATCCCCCATTCGTTCATCATCGGCCACGGGCTCATGCCGGTCCCCCCGGGAGCGCCGTCAATGGTGATGAGGTCGATCTTTGCCTCGGAACCATAGCGCAGCGCCATCGCGAGCTCGACCATGGAGTACGCGCCGGTCTTTAACGTGACACGTGAAAAGCCAATCTCACGGAGCCGGTCGATCTCTTCCAGAAATCCTTCCTTTGTGACAAAACCGAGACGCGAGTGGCGTTCGAATTCCTTGATCGCACCGGCCCTGAATGCAGCTTGGGTCTCCTTTAAGGTCGGATCGGGGAGCACGATATAGCCCCGGTTTTTAAGTTCGATGGCCCGTTCGAGCGAGGTGACCTTGATCTCGCCGCCGATGCATTTTGCGCCCTGGCCCCACTTGATCTCGATGGTGTCGAGGTTGTGCTTTGAGGACACGTACTCAGCGACCCCGAGCCGGGTATCTTCGATGTTCATCTGGACAAGAATTTCCCCGTAGCCTTCGTTGAATTTCTGGTAGGTGGTGATCCGCCGGTCCATCTCGGGGGACTCGATGATCGTGCCTTTTGCATCGAGTTTCAGTCCCGGATCAATACCACAGACGTTCTCACCGCACACAAGCGTGATACCGGCAATGGCGGCGCCGACCGCGAAATGTTCCCAGTTGACCCGTGCGATCTCCGTTGACCCGAGCGCCCCGGTAAAGATCGGGAGGCGCATCTTTACTTTCCTGTCCCAGCCGTACCCGGTCTCGGTATCTACGGCTGAGAAAACCGCTGTATCGGAACTGGCATCGGTACCCTCAGGCAGGCCTTTTGCGCCGACAGCGTATCCCTGGATGTTAAGATGGGAATAGTCAATAGGATAGTTTTTGTCTGCCCCTGCGGTGATCCCGCCAAACGGGCCGGGATACAGGACCTCCCTTCCCCTGAATGACGAGAGCCAGCTCTCGCAAGCGCCTTTACATCCGTCCATGCACCGGGTACAGATGCCGGAACACGGAACGACGCTCCGGGACCGGTTGACGGTACCTGTTGCTTCATTTGCATTGGGTTGTCTCAGATTCATGATCTTTCACCACCGTTTGTGCAGATGCAGTTTGGCTGGTTATCGTGTCTTTTGAAAAGATACCAAGCCGCCATCTGCCCGTGCCCCGCATAGCATAAACAGCCGGATCCCTGATAAGGGGAAATCTTCTATGACTGAATATAAATGATTGTATCAGGTTTTCTGGCAAAATCTGAAAACAGTCAGGACCTGCGAGGCCATTAGAGAATGTGAGCACCGGTTGCCAGGTACAGAATAAGGAGGATCACCGGCTGGTGCACGAGGTAGATCACGAGCGAGTGCCGGCCAAGGAAGGTGACCGGTGCGATCGTTCGTTCGGGAAGTTCCGGGAGTGCCCACCGCCGCTCTCCCCCGGGATAGGCAAATTCGCCGGTTGCCATCCCGATCAGCACGAGTCCCATCCACGGGAAAATCGGTGTATAATCGACGCTCCAGAACGAAAGCGGGTGGATGCCAAAGACCAGAAGTCCCAGCGGGCCGGGGATGGTCGCAAGGATCCATCCCAGAATAATAAAGACGATCCCGATCACCGCGTTCCACGTGCGGAACCGGAAAAAGAGCGGCGAGAGCATGACCGCGACCCCTATCAGGTGGAGGATGCCGAAGATGACAAATCCTTCCTGCAGGTACCACCACGTTGCAATAGTTACCAAGAGCCCGCAGCAGAATATCCCGGCGCCCCGCACCAGATATTTGACCGTCAGTGCCCGTCCGTGAAGGTGAGATACGGCACGGGCATGGCTGATCGCAAGAGATATGCCAACGACGAGCAGGAAGAGCGAAGCCGTGGCATACGCAAAATACCGCCAGAAACCATCGGAAACATCGATTGGCATGAGCCGGAAGAATGCGAGATCAAAAAGGGAATGAAAGACGATCATCATCACAATGGCAATACCCCGGAGAAGATCGATCTCAGGATACCGTGACGTACCGTTCATGTGTAGTGGTACATCGCTCCCGGACTTTGATATGTGTTTTTGTAAAAACCGGGCGGGTGCGAAATCTCATTTTTACCGGCTGATCTGGTGCGGAATCGGCCTGCACCCGTTAACAATAAAAAAAACAGGATGATATCTCCCGTGTAACCCCGACACTGCAGGATAAACGGTATCGTTACATTATTAAAGTCTCCGGATAACCAGCGATAGATTAAAAAGACGAGTGCCTTTGATGACCACTCCTGCACCAATTTCCGTCCTGTATGTCGATGACGAGCCGTCACTCCTTGATATAGGAAAACAGTTCCTTGAACTCAGGCACCGGTGTAACGTTGATACCATCCAGTCTGCACAGGATGCACTGGACCTCCTTGCCACCCGGGCCTATGATGCCGTCATCTCGGATTACCAGATGCCGGGAATGGACGGACTCGCCTTCCTAAAGATCCTCCGGGAACGATATCCCCGGCTCCCGTTTATCATTTTCACCGGAAAAGGACGGGAGGACGTCGTCATAGAGGCCTTCAACAACGGCGCTGACTTTTATCTCCAGAAAGGAGGGCAACCCGAACCGCAGTTCGCCGAGCTGTACCGCAAGATCAGTGCTGCTGTCGAGCAGCGGAGAACCGAAAAGGCGCTTGCAGAATCGCAGCAGACCCTTTCCAGCATCATTGATTTTTTGCCGGACGCAACATTCGCCATCGATACCCTGGGGAACGTAATATCTTGGAACAAGGCGATCGAGACCATGACCGGTATACAAAAAAGTGAGATCCTGGGTAATGGTGATTACTGTTACGCACTGCCGTTCTATGGAAAGAAACGGCCGATCCTCATCAATCTCATCCATCATTTTGACGAGACCTTCGCGGCAGAGAATTATTACTCCGTAAAACGGGCGGGGGAGACGCTGTTTTCGGAAGCCTATGTTCCCCGGATGCGGGGGGAAAAGGAGATGTACCTGTGGTTTACCGCATCCCCCCTCTACTCAAAGGATGGCGTTCTTACCGGGGCGATTGAATCCATCCGCGACATCACGCATTTCAAACGGGCTGAGCAGGCCCTGCGGGAGAGCGAAGAGCGGTACCGCAATGTGGTCGAAGACCAGACAGAGTTCATCTGCCGGTTTTTACCGGATGGTACCCACGTGTTTGTGAATGATGCATACTGCCGGTATTTTGGCAAGCGCCGTGAGGATATCATCGGCCACCATTTCCGGCCGGTCGTGCCCGCAGAGGACGGCCTGAAAATAAAGAAGATGCTCTCCGCACTTACGCCGGATAACCCGGCGAGTTTCATCCGTCAGCGGGTGATCTTCCCGGACGGAAGTGTGCGGTGGCAGCGGTGGGCAGACCGTGCGATCTTTGACGATGCAGGAAATATTGTGGAATACCAGTCGGTCGGCCGGGACATCACAGACGTCATGACCGCGGAACAGGCGCTATTGGAGAGCGAAGAGCGGTACCGTAATGTGGTCGAAGACCAGACAGAGTTTATCTGCCGGTTCCTGCCGGGTGGCACCCATGTCTTCGTGAATGATGCATACTGCCGGTATTTTGACAAGCGCCGTGAAGATATTATCGGCCACCATTTCCGGCCGGTCGTGCCCGAAGAAGACGGCAGGCGGATAAAAACGATGCTTGAGTCCCTAACACCGGATAAGCCGGTGGGAACGATCGAACAGCGGGTGATCTTCCCGGATGGAAGTGTGCGGTGGCAGCGATGGGTTGACCGTGCGATCTACGATGATACAGGAAATATTGTGGAATACCAGTCGGTCGGTCGGGATATTACGGACGCCGTGACTGCGGAACAGGCGCGCCTGCAGACAGAAGTGATGCAGAATACTATCTTTGAATATACCGGGACTGCGGGGGTGATCGTTGATGAAGATCTGACGATCTCCCATGTCAACTCCCGGTTTGAGCTGCTTTCCGGATATCCGGGTGCAGATCTGGTGAATAAAATGAAGATCACAGCATTTGTGGCGCCCGAAGACCTGAAAAAAATTGTCACGTACCATAATCTGCGGATGGACAATCCTGACAGCGCCCCACGGTATTTTCGGCTCCGCGTTATCAACCGCAGGGGTCTGTCTCGCAATATTGCCGTTACGGCCGGCGTGATTCCCGCAACGAAAAAAACAGTGTTGTCGCTTATCGATGGGGCCGGCCCTTCGTGAGTATCGTTGGATCTTTCCGGGTGTTGAAGTTCACCATTTTTTGTGAGGATAATCAGAAAAATCCCTAAAACAGGATGCGAGGGATGGGATTCGAACCCAAGAACTCCTACGAGACTAGGCCCTCAACCTAGCGCCTTTGACCTGGCTTGGCTACCCTCGCCCGAATAGAATTGCACCAGCGAACACCGGAACCCCGGCGTACCTCGCTTTTGTGCCATAACAAAGAGGTTGTCTATCTAAAAGAATGTTATGGCATATTATAGGCAGGCCACGTCAGAACATGGGGCCTTTTGCCCGGTCCGGCCGGTGCCCGGGCGCCAGCCCGGTCCGGGATGGACCGGCCTTATCTGACCTGCATGGCCCGGACGTTCTTTCCCGGCACGCCCGGACTCTTTTTTATAGACGCTGATGACATGCAGGAAGCATACATGTATATTTTCATACGTTTTACCCGGTGCGTGTATGTGGTCTGATATCATCCACGAATTTACCGACTCGCCATCGCAGGGTCGCGTGGTGCGGTTCCTCCTCGAAAACGGTTTCGGGGTCAACACCGACGGGAAGATCTGCAGTAACGGCATCGATATCCCGGCAACCGCCATTGCAAAGGCGATCGGTTCGGACCGCCGCGTCGTGGATGCCACCGCCCGACGCATCCTTGAACGCCCGTTCCTGCGCGGGATCTTCTTAAACATGAGGGCAACGCCCGACTTAAGCCGGGTGGCAGAGTCCCTCGGGCTCTCGGTCATCACCGTCATGCCAAAAGACGCAAACGAGAAAGGCATCGTAGGGGCGGCAGTCAGGGTACTCTCCAACCATTCGCTTGCAATACGGCAGATCTTTGTCACCGACCCCCAGTTCTCCGAGGACCCGAAACTCGTCATCATCGTGGAAGACCCGCTGCCTGCCGGTGTGGTTGACGAGATCCGCGCCCTCCCGCAGGTGCGGCAGGTCATCATATAAAATAAAAAAGGGGCTGAACCAGATTCGAGTTTTATATATCCCCACAGTTTCAACGTTCCTGAGTTGTTGCATGGGTGTTCCGTAATTAAACATGAACTCACACGTCGACAAGCCACCAGGTATAGCTCAGCTGCCCCAATCGTTGACAATCCGCTCGAATATCCCAGCTGCCTCACATCACCGCGCCATCAGCGCGAACACACCCCATCCAAGGTATTCACGCGTGTACGCGGCGTAGCGTTTTGGTTCCAGCGTCAGGCTGGCCCTGACTTCTTTCGCGAAGTCGTCGTCGGGATTCGCTTCGAGCCATCGGCGCATGGTGAGCCACTTGGCCGCTTCGTACCTGTCCCAGCCTTCCTGGTCAGCCAGAACCATTTCTACAACATCGTAGTTGAGGTCGCTAAAAGACGCGAGAAGATCTGGAAGCATGAGAAAGTCGGAGACAGAACTGGCACCGCATCCCTTGGCAACGTCTTCCGTCGGGGGTAACCGCACCCAGTAGGGCTCGCCGATGAGGATGATTCCTCCGGGACGGAGACTCTTTGCCAGAAGCCCGATGGTGCCAACGACTCCCCCACCGATCCACGTGGCACCGAGACAGGCGGCCACACCGACCTTTTCATCGGCGACGTAGCCGGCAGCGTCGCCATGGATGAACCCGACTCGATCGGCGACTCCGAGTTCTTCAGCCCGGAGTTTCGCTTGCCCGGTGAACAACGGGCTCATGTCGATGCCGACGCCGATAATTCCGTAATCGCGTGTCCAGGTGCACAGCATCTCGCCCGAACCGCTGCCGAGGTCGAGCACACGAGTCCCCGGTTCCAGGCGTAACGCTGCGCCGAGAGTGGCGAGATTATCTGGTGTGAACGGGTTATGGATGCGGTGACCACTTTCGCTAATGTTGAAGATACGTGGGATGTCCACTGCACAAACTCCTTTTACTAAGTTGTGAAATAACCGGAATAAACCCTTTGTGACTGTAGTAGATACGGCTTTTAAATATCCCCCACAGCCTAAAACGTTCCCGAGTTGTTGCTTTGGTGTTCCGTAATTAAATCTGAACTCACACTCTTTTAAAAAAACAGTGGGAAAGATTCCATGTGGATTCCATTATATTTCATCAGCACTCTTTTGGCCTGATTTTAAAAATTTTCAATACCATTGATATGATTCTTACCCTTGGCAAACACACCGCCAAAATATCTCTCATCAGGTTCAATACAACCATCAAAACTTCACTGGTCTGAAGTGCCAGATGAAAGGAGATAATTTGCCTGATCTTTTTATAGAATAGATCTGCCGTATTGGGGTGAATACCAGGCAGATTAGTTACTGATCTAGGGGTAACTTCCAGCAGGAAATATTCAAGCAGCCTGAGTTGAGTGTTTTTCTTTAAGTTACAATTGTTTAACTTTATTTTCATAGATTAGCAGATTAGCTAATCTAGTACAGCCCTTAAAAAACGTCCTTTTTTGCCTGCTGCGTAAGCTCTTCTACTTCATCGGAAAGCCTGCGTATCCGTTTCCGGATCTTTTTTGGCAGGCTTTTTGCCGACGCGAGGCTTTCATCAATCGTCACCCGTTTTGTCCCGGCGATCAGGTTATCCGCATGGGTGACGATCTTCTCCTCAATCGTCTGCGGCATGCAGTCCCGGGGGGCAAGCCCGAGGGCCACGCATTCGTCCGCGGTCATCCCGGCCCCGGTGTGGCACTCCACGATCCGTGCCACGTTCTCGGGAAATCCCATTGTGCGCAGGAGATCCGCACCCTTCTGCGCATGGTTGATCCCGTGCGTGACCCCCCGACCGATATCGTGGAGCAGCGCTCCCGTCATCACGAGTTCCTGGTCGGCACGTGCGCACTTTCGTGCGTACTCCATCGCACAGTCGCAGACCGCCTCGCAATGGGCGATCACCTTCGGGCTGCACCCGGCATTTTTTAGCAGTTCGATGCAGCGCTCCCGTGTTTCAGGCATGGCCCAGCGCTTTTTTCATGGAGTCGATACGCTCCCGGAGCGCTTTTACGAGCATGTCGTTATCGAAATGAGAGAGCGGCTGCTCGCAGTTCGGGCACTTGAAGTCGCCGCCAATTGCCTGCGTAAAGGTAAAGATATCGTGGCAGTCCTTGCAGATGAAGAAATCGTTCTCCTCTTCGAACTGCACCCGGTGCTCGAGTTTGTCCAGCACTACTTCCATATCATCGCGGATGGCGTCGTGGATGTGATCGGTCCGCAGTTGCCAGAGATAGGTGAGCCAGCCGGTCTCGTTGTTCTTGATCCTGTGATATTCGGCGAGCCGTCTCTCATACAGCGTATAGAGCGTGTGCCGCACGGAGTTTAAGTTAATCCCGGTACTTGCGGCCAGATCTTCGTCGCTGTGCTCGCCTTCTTTGGGGAATTTTTCCAGAAGGTTGAGCCCCTCGTCGCCAATCAGCCGGTGTATGTAAGACCGCATTGCCGGATTATTGAGCACTTCTTCCACAGGATCCATCAGGCAATATATTGTCGGACAGTGCTAATATTTTTATCCAGCGTACTAAGCGCCTCTTTTCGGGTCGCACCGGTCCCGGAAACGCTCACGATCGCCTGTTCTTCTTCAAAAAATGTTCCCGGCCACGGGATGTCGGACACCAGTGGCGCGAGATCCTTGAGATCTGCTTTCAGGGTCATGTCCCGGTCTGCAAAAATGATGCGCCGCGCTGCATATTCCTGCATTGCCGGCACTTCCGGCAGCGTCCCCGCGCAGGCATTGACATGATACTGGAACAGGCTGCACCCGCAGGCCATCTCCACCGTGTCAACCGTCCCCTGAAACCGGGGGTTGACCTCGATTACACAGGGCGTATCGTGACCGATCACAAAATCAATGCCAAGAGTGCCCGTGCAGCCGCTCGCCCCGGCGATTTTTTCAGCAAGGGCAACCATCTCGCCGCAGAGAGGATGGTCAAAGGGAGTAATTGAACCAGAGAACCCGAACGCGGATTCGCCGTCTCCCCGAAGCAGCTGTTCGTTTACGGCAATCGCCCGGGCATTATCGCCGTTTGCCACGCAGCAGACACTTGCGGGGATCCCCTCTGCCACCTGCTGGCGGATATAGGGAATGTCCGGGTACAGGGATGCCCACTGTGTTTCCTCGTGGGCATCGTGAAGTATCGCGTTGCGCCACCCACCCGCGCCCCGGCGCGGCTTTGCCATCACCGGGTATTCGCCGTCTGCAGCAATACAGGGAACCGGAACCTTGAGACCCTCAAAAAAGTGCTGCATATCCAGTTTGTCAAGGAACCGGCCCACCTTGTCCCGGGGGGTGCCGCACAATGGGATCGGGAACGTCAGGTCTTCGGCACCTGATGTTGCAATCACAAGATCAAATGAATAGTTGCGGCACATCCGGTCTACGGTCTCGGGAAGGTCGGAAAGGTCCTCAAACTTCATCCGGTCCCGGGTGTACCAGAACAGGTCCTGGTCGCAGAAATGGTCGACCGCACAGACTTCATAGCCAGCCCGTGCCGCCGACTGCGCCACATGGCGCGTGGAAAACCCGGCAACGAGGACCCGGCCTCTCACAACTCCTCCGTCTGCTTCCCGGCCTTTGACGGGACGATCCGGATCTTCGCATCAGGGAACTGATGGGAGAATTCCGTTCCCTCATAGAGATGATCCAAAAAGAGCGCGAGGCTTGAGATCTCCGAATGGGGCTGGCCGGTCACAGCGACATTGTAGTCCGCAAGGCCGTACATCTCGCCGGGCACTTTCTCCGCCCCGACCACCACAAGAAGTTTTTCACTGGTGCGGATCTCGCCGATGATATCGGGCAGGTTGATCCCGTACATCGTAAGGTGGACAACCTTCCCTCCGGCAGCCTTCCAGTCCCTGATACAGCCGCGCCACTTGACGTTATCCTCGCAGAAAAAGTTCCCGCCCCACCGGTCTGCCACGTCATGGACACTCTCAACCACGCCCTTGTCACTTGCGGCAAGAAACATGCCCGAAGCCCCGAGCGCCCGGCCGGTCAGCGCGACGTGGGTAGTTACCCGCTGGTCACGCTCGGGCCGGTGGCCGATCCTGAGTATTGCAACTTCCATTCCCGTCATAGTTACTTCTTCCTTGCTTTTATCACGCCATTTTCGATACCGTACGGAAGCTCATTATCGTATTTTACCTGGCATTTCACGAGCGACTCCCCTATAGAGAGCACCCGTATGTCTGAACCAGTCCGGTTGATGAGGAGATTATGGTCGAGCCGGGCGAGCGATGCGTCAACAGCTGCTGCGTCAAGGCCGCTCTCTCTTACCAGTTCTTCCGCAGTAACCGTGCTCTTCTGCGCGATGAGATGGTAGATCAGCCAGTCGGCGTCCTCTTCTTTCACCTGTAATCATTCCCGCCCGGCCTGATTATAGTTTATTGCCCACATGATTTTTGACCGGCCTCTACGGCACTCTTTTTGTTCTTTCCCGCGAACCTTATCCCATGGATACAGAAAATCCCGCGCCTTCATTTTCCGAACTGGTCAGGATCGCGGACTGCCTGCTTGACGAGAGCGGCGAGGACGAGGATGCGCTCATGCGCCGGCTGGAGACCCTGCCCGGACCGGTAAGGAGCGAACTCCTTGTATCAGATCTCCTGAACGCGTGGCAGGTATTCTATTATTTCTTTCGCACCGTGCCGGACGAACTGGTGCGGGAGCGCCTCGAACTCGAACCTGCATCGTCTCTTGTCGATGGAGTAGCGATCGATGAGATCGAGTTGCTGACCCGGGTATTTCTCGTAAAAAACAGCATACCTGTAATTATCGTTACTGACGGGAAAGACCCGCTGAAAACATTCTCCGGCGCGAGTGCGGTTGCCGACAGCCAGACCTATATCGAATCGACGCTATAAACGGTCGCCTGCGCTTATCAGCTGTTCGTCCACCCGGGCCGGGACAACGGGCGGGACATGGCCCCATTTTATTACCGTTTTTCCCATAATTGCAAAGACTCCCTGCACCGTGTCAGGGTCAATCTGTTCAAGGACGCGCCTGTCGTCCGGGCGGATCTGGTTGCAGACCGCGGTTGCCCACGCATCGGCGAGCAGGGGGTCGGGTGCAAAGATCGTGACCGCGTCTGCGATACCAAACGAGATGGACGGGCCGACCGTGGCAGACGATGTGCAGATCCCGAATGGTTTGTTGTGCGGCGGGACGACAAAGGCGATTTTGTCTGATAGCGGGGCGGTCCCGGCATGCACGCCCACCGTCACGTCCCGGTCGCTGACAAGCGCAATGTCCCCGCCGTTATCGATCACCCCGAACCGGGCACCTGCGTCACTCATGGCATCAATCCCAGCGGCAGCAATGGCACCTGCCACGGTCGCCATGGGCCCGACTCCCGCAGCGGATGCAGCGGCGGCCATGTGCAGGATCAGGGGCTCGTCCGTCTCCGGCGCGTAGGGTGAAAACGTGCTTGCAAAAAAAGGGTCGCGGGCGATATAGCCCTCGAGCACCTGCCGGGCGGCGATCATACCCTCCTTAGCTGCTGCCGCGTGAGCGGGTGTCTCTGCGAGGATCGCCGCAAAGGTCTCGCGGAACCGGAACGGCTCGCGGATCATATGGGTAATGACAGCGCCTTGTGCGGGCACGCGTCTACGCATTTGCCGCAGAGCACGCACCGGTCTTCCGAGATCACAAGTTTCCACTCGTTGTCGAACGAGAAGACCTCGCGGGGGCAGATCGAGATACAGGCGCCGCAGTCCACGCACTCGCTCGTGTTGAGGTTGATCCCATGTTCGAGCAGTCGCACGGTCGCCCCGAGCCGGGTCATGGTTGTCCGGATCAGCTGGCACTGGTCGTCGGGCACTTCGATGAGTGCCTCGCCCTCAGACGAATCGATCACGGCACGTTCGACATTGATGAGGACGCCGGTATCCTTTACTGCCTGCGCAATGATCGGGGCGCTCCCCTTCCCCCGGGAAAAGTTCACGAGCAGTTTCATTTCAGCCACCTCCCGCCAAAGAGTTTCCCGAGATTAATAGCGGTGAGCATCCCGATCACGTGCCGGTCCTTATCTACAACCGGCAGTGCGCTGATGTTGTTCTGCTCAAGTTTCCTGACCGCAATATCGACTGCCTCATCGGTCGTTGTCGTCACCACTTTCTTTTTCATGATGTCGCCCACGGTGCCGGCCTTGCCGGGGTTTGCAACGGCCTTTGAGATATCGAACGTGGTCACAATACCCACGAGTCTCCCCTCCTTCCCTATGACCGGCAGGTGATTGGTCTCACCCTTGAGAAGTTTCTGCGCTGCCGCACGGATCTCTTCTGACTCCCCGACGCTCACGACCTGCCGGTCCATAATATCCATCACGCGGGGGCCTTTTTTGGTCTCGTGCATCGGGTGCACTTTTTTGGTATTGTCGATGGGACGGGTGGGCAGTGCAAGCTGCATGGCACCCTTCCCGATCCAGGATTTGAGTTCTTCAGCAACTTTACGTGCCCGGCGATAGCTCGACAGCGACGAGGTCCGCACCTGCTCGCCGTTGATTTCAACAGACCCCGATCGCAGTTCCTCATAGGTCACGCTCCGGATCAGGGGCCGGTTGCGGCTCGGTACGCCGTAATCGATCAGGTCGACCGAGATATCTGCGTCCCGGACCGCCGTTGCCCGGACCACGTCAATATCAAGTACCGGCAGCGGCACCCCGAGCCCCACGTAGAGCGTGACACCGTAACCAGTCATGGTCGCGGCGCGGAGGTACTCGGACGACATCTCTTTTAAGTTCCCCGTGACCATCAGTGTCCCGAAACCCCCGCCCGGTGAGTGTTGCGTCCCTTCCCCGATCACCATACCCTGTGCGCCACACAAAAAGATCGGGACGCCGCTTCCGATCAGCCGGAGTTTCGGGTCGTTTGAGATCGGGTTTAACACGCCCGCTCCCGAGTAGGTGATATTCCCGGAATTCGGAAGGAGCGTTCCCATGTAGGTGTGCAGGAGCCTGTCGGTCGTGTTTGTCGCCGCATTGTACCGCTGGTACGCGTTCCTCGGGTTGCACATGATTGCCTGATTAAGGTTTTCGAGAAGCAGTTCGGTCGTGATCGTCCTGCGCGGGTAACAGTCGGTGCCCCGGGAGGTTGCCCGCAGCTCGACTGATTTTCCCGAGACCAGATCCTCGAGCACGTGCGCGCCGCCGTACTGCTCTTCGAGCGTATCCGACTGCTGGGTCGCGCCGATATAGGTATCGACCGCAGCAAGTCCGCCGTAGGCCTCGACATCGTTGAGCCAGATCCGCTCCATCCGGATGGGCGGTTCCGAATGCCCGAAATTCAAAAACGCACCCGAGGAACACATTGCACCGAACGTCCCGGTGGTAACAACATCGACTTCCTTGAGCGCGCCCTCTTCACCCAACTCGTCAACGAGACCGGGCATCTCCTCTGCGGTGACGACACGGGCACTGCCGTCACTGATGCGCTCGTTGATCTGTTCGATGGACTTGTGCATGGCCGGGAATGTCGTTTTATGAATATTAAAACTCACTGTTATTATCCGAAGTAATAAATGGTATATATCCCCGTCCAGCGATACTCCTTATATATGCACATGCGTGCCTTTGCAGAAGAGATGGAAGCACTTGCCCCCCCGGCCCTTGCCGAAGAGTGTGATGCCGGAAGGATAGGTCTCGTGGTGGAAGGAAGACCGGAGATCGAGAACGTCTGCTGTGCACTGGATGCAACACCTGCCGTAGTCCGGCAGGCCGTCGCATCCGGTGCAGACATGCTCGTCGTCCACCACACGCCGATCTGGACACCGCTCACCGCGATTACCGGGCCCACCGCTTCCCTGATGAAGAATATCCTCGTGGGGGGCCTGAACGTGTACGTGATGCACACAAACTTTGATCACGCGGCCGGCGGCGTCAACGATGCCCTTGCCGAACTTCTCGGGCTTTCAGAGTGCGAGCCGATGTCCCTTGGCGCGGTCGGCACCTGCACGCTCCCGCTCCCCGAAATCTCACGGCGTCTGGGCGGGAATCTCCGGGTCTGGGGAACCCTCTCATCGTGCCGTCGGCTTGCGGTTGTCGCGGGCAGCGGTTTTGATCTCTTCCTCATGGCCGAAGCACGGCAGCTCGGCGCCGATGCGTTTCTCTCGGCCGAGATGAAACATTCAGTGGCCCGGGCCGCCCCGCTTCCTGGTATTGAGTCGACTCACTATGCGCTCGAAGCGCCGGCCATGAGGCGTCTTTCTGCACAGCGGGGCTGGCAGTATATCGACGACCCACCGCTCCTGTCTGTCTGCCCATGAACGATATCTGGCAGCAGCTGTGTGAGAGAAAAGCACTGGATGACGCACTCCGGGCCGGTATTGTCGCTGAGTTCGGGATGAGGGGCACAAAGGCACTCGACGCGATCGACCATCACCTCGTAAAAAAATATCTTGATTTTTTTGTCGTCACCGGGTCGACCGGCGAACACGTGGTCTCTGAAAATGTCTGCACCTGCCGGGATTTCGCCTTCCGGCAAAAACCCTGCTGGCATCTCATTGCGGTCCGGATTGCAGAAGCGACCGGGATGTTTGAGTCCATCGATGCATGGTACCAGGAAAACTGGAAAAAATAAAGGGAGCCTGCGATAATAACCGGCTCCTGTACCGTTGATTATTCTGGCAGTTACACCTGTTTTATCTATAAAAATTACAAAAGGATATTTATACAACCTATTAAGGGTATTTGTTATCTGATACAGGATTGAAAGGATAGTATATCCTGTCATGAACTGGTATGATTGTCATTTTGTATGTCGACGATGAGCCCGGGCTGCTCGAGATTGGCAAACTTTTCTTAGAGCGGAGCGGGCAGTTCAGCGTCGATATCTCAACCTCTGCGCCGGAAGCACTTGCAATGCTTGGTTCAAAGCATTACGATGCCATTATCTCTGACTACCATATGCCCGTTATGGATGGCATCGAATTTTTGAAAAAAGTACGGGCTTCGGGGAATTCGGTTCCGTTTATCATGTTAACCGGACGGGGTCGTGAAGAGATTGTCATCCAGGCATTAAACGAAGGAGCCGACTTTTATCTCCAGAAAGGCGGGAAACTGGTATCACAATTCACTGAACTTGCACACCAGATCCGCCATGCAGTCCAGCAACGGTGGGCTGACGCGAGCATTTACGACTTTGAACGCCGGGAATCAGATATCATCAACTTCCTGCCGGATGCGACCTTTGTCATCGACCGGTCCGGCCGTATCATTGCATGGAACCATGCGATTGAAGAGATGACGGGTGTTTTCGCATCAGAGATGCTGGGTAAAGGGGAGCACGAGTACGCAATCCCGTTCTATGGAGCGCGGCAACCGATCCTTATTGATCTGATCTTTGAACCCGACGAGGTCATAGCGAGAAAATACGCGCACATTCTTCACAAAAATCATACCCTGATGGCCGATACAAACCTTGTCTTCCCGAATGGAACGCCGGCAACTCTCATGGTCATGGCAAGTCCGCTGTATAACCAGCAGGGCGACGTAGTTGGTGCGATTGAATCTATCCGTGACATTACCGACCGCAAACGGGCGGCTGATGCGGTCACTGACGCAAATAAAAAACTTAAGCTCCTCACGGGCATCACCCGCCATGACATCACAAACCAGCTCACGATAATGATGGGGAACCTCTCATTTCTCGAAGAGATGCTCCCGGACAATTCAGCAGGAGAATATTTCAGGAGGATTAACGGATCTGCAGAGCGCATCCTCTCGATAATCCGGTTCACTGGAGAATATGAAGAGATCGGAGCCAATGTCCCTGCCTGGCAGAACTGCCGCGCTCTCATCGACGCTGCGGCAAAACAGGTCCATCCGGGAGAGATCCTCATAAAAAACGATCTCCCTGCCGGAACCGAAATGTTCGCCGACCCGATGATCGTCAAAGTCTTCTATAACCTCATGGATAATGCCATCCGGTATGGCGGAAAAATTACCGCCCTCCGGTTCTTCTCCGAAGAACAGAACGGTAAAAATATCCTTGTATGCGAAGATGACGGAACCGGTATCCCGCTCGCTGACAAGAAGAAAATTTTCAAGCGGGGCGTTGGAAAGAACACCGGCCTCGGGCTCTTTCTTGCCCGGGAGATCCTGTCAATAACCGGCATTACTATACAGGAAACCGGGAAACCGGGAGAAGGTGCACGGTTCGAGATAACCCTGCCGGAGGGGACATACCGGAATTCCGGTGTGCCGCAAAAACGGTCGTGAATACAAAACGACTTGCACCCGTTCAATTCTGCGTGTATAAACAACGAGTGCCGGAAGGGGCCGTTTCCGGGATCGCACCGGGTACCGACCCATATTTTTTTATTTGATCGCGGGTATCAGACTCCGCCGAAAATTATGGTCAATCAAAACCTAGATTAGCGTTTGCAGTCAACAGTACTGACGATACGTGTTACTTATGTTCGAAGAAGAATACCAGCTCGAATATTTCAAGAATCAGGGGTTTACACGGAAGATCTGCAAATCGTGCGGGTCTCCGTTCTGGACGCGCGACAGCTCCCGCGATAACTGCGGCGACGCGGCCTGCGAACCCTATACATTCATCGGGAATCCCGTCTTTACCCCCCACACGGTCGATGAGATGCGTGAGGCATTTCTCTCATTTTTTGAAAAGAACGGGCACACCCGCATCGAGCGCTACCCGGTGGCCGCACGCTGGCGGGACGATATCTATCTCACCATTGCCTCCATCGCCGACTTCCAGCCGTTTGTAACCAGTGGCATTGTCCCCCCGCCCGCAAACCCGCTCACCATCTCCCAGCCCTGTATCCGGTTAAACGACCTTGACTCGGTCGGGAAATCCGGGCGGCACCTGACGACGTTCGAGATGCTCGCCCACCACGCGTTCAACTCCCCGGAGGAGGAGATCTACTGGAAAGACCGCACCGTCGAGCTCTGTGACCAGTTCCTCGCATCCATCGGAGGCGACCTCACCAAGGTCACGTACAAGGAGCACCCGTGGATCGGGGGCGGGAACGCAGGACCCAGTGTCGAGGTTATGATCGGTGGCCTCGAGGTTGCGACCCTTGTTTTCATGAGCCTTGGCCGGCAGAAGACAAACCATCCCGGCTATGATCTCAATGGCGAAATGTACTACCCGATAAAACTCCGGATTGTCGATACCGGGTACGGCCTGGAACGGCTTGTCTGGGCATCGAAGGGATCGCCAACTATCTACGACGCTGTGTTCCCCGAGATGGTCAGCCGGGTCATGAGTTCAGCCGGCATCTCGCACCTGCTTGAAAACAAGGACTATACAAAGATTCTCGCCCTGAATGCGAAGTTTGCCGGGCTTATGGACATCTCCGGCTCCAATCTCTTTAACCTGCGAAAGAAAGTGGCGGCCGCCATCGATATCTCTCCCGAGAAGCTCGACCGGATGATTACCCCGGTCGAGAAGGTGTACGCGATCGTCGACCACACCCGGTGCCTTGCGTACATGCTCGGCGACTGCATCGTGCCTTCAAACGTCCGCGAAGGCTACCTTGCCCGGCTGGTCATCCGCCGTACACTGCGGATGATGAACGAGTTCAAGATGCAGGACTCCCTTGCCGATCTCATCGAAGAACAAATGAAGATCATCGGCATGAAAAAATTCGAGCAGGATATTGCCATCGTCCGCGAAATTGTTGATCGCGAAGTGGAGAAGTATGCGGCGACGCTCGACCGGGGCACCCGGATTGTCCAGAAAGTTGCAAAGACGTACAAGGCAAAGAGCGAACGTGTGCCACTTTCAGAGATTATCACCCTGTACGATTCGCACGGCATCCCTCCGGAGATGATCAAGGATATCGCCACAAAAGAAGGCGCGGTCATCGATCTCCCGGACAATTTCTACTCCCAGATCGCCGATATGCACTCCGAGTCAAAGAAGGAGGCTGTTGTCGACAAGACCTCGAAGTATGCCGAGAGGGTCCAGGGCCTTCCGCCGACAAAGAAACTCTATTACGAGCAGCCCGAGGACTTCGAGTTTGAAGCAGTCGTCATCGACTTCTTCGAAGGGTTTGCCGTCCTCGACCAGACGCTTTTTTATCCTGAAGGAGGCGGCCAGCCGGCAGATACCGGCAGCCTTGTCGGTGCTGACAGCATGACCCGGGTTGACGATGTGGTTAAAGTCGGGGAGGTCATCCTCCATCACATCAGCGGCGGTGTCCTCCAGCGTGGCGAGCGGGTCAAGGGTATGGTCGATGAGGAGCGGCGGTTCTCGCTGATGCGCCACCACACGGCCACCCATATCCTTCTCCATGCCTCAAAAGAGGTACTTGGCGCCCATATCCACCAGTCAGGTGCGCAGAAAGGGGCCGAGAGCTCGCGTATCGACATCAGGCATTTCAAGCATATCACCCCCGAGGAACTTCGCAAGATCGAGATCGCGGCAAACCGGATGGTCATGGCCAACCAGCCGGTCGAGATCTCGATCGAGAACCGGACAAAAGCCGAACAACTGTACGGGTTCTCCCTGTATCAGGGTGGTGTCCCGCAGGGAAAGGATATCCGGGTGGTAAAAGTCGCCGGCGACATCGAGGCCTGCGCCGGGACGCATTGCCGAAGCACCGGGGAGATCGGGATTATCAAGATCCTCAGAGTCGAGCACATCCAGGACGGGATCGAGCGCATCGAGTTTGCGGCCGGGACGGCAGCAGTCTATTACCTGCAACACCTTGAGCTGATCGCAACCTCTTCTGCCGACACCCTGTCCGTCCAGATTGAGAACCTCCCGGCCACGGTCACACGGTTCTTTACCGAATGGAAAGACCAGAGAAAAGAGATCGAACGCATGAGCCAGAAACTGGTGGATCTTGAGATAAAGACCATTAAGCCTGAGACAATCGGCGGTATTTCCGTTGTCGTAAAACGGATCGATCTCGCGCCGCGCGAACTCTCGACAATAGCGACCGCACTTTCCGAACATGGCGGGGTGGTTCTCCTTGCGACCACGGGTGAGACCGCACGGGTCGTCCTTGCATCGGGCGACAGCCGGGTGGACGCCGGTGAGATCATCGGACAGGTATGCAGCCTTCTGGGTGGCAAGGGCGGCGGAAAACCCTCGATGGCACAGGGTGGCGGGCCGGATGTTGAAAAACTTGACCTTGCCCTGAATGTAGGGCGTGAGCGGATCATCGCATCACTGCAGAAAAAGTAAAAATGACCGGAAATGTGGTGGTGATGGAACCGGGCGATGAACGAGCGCAGAAGATTGCAAAAGCCATGGCAAGCCAGACCGCAAACGATATTCTTACACTCCTTGCTGCCGGCACAAAAAGTCTCACCGATATCACGGAACAGCTCAATATCCCCCTCACCACCGTAAAGTACCACACTGAAAACCTGCTCGATGCCGGTCTTCTTACCGTCTCTGAAACACGGTACAGCATCAAAGGACGCGAAGTCCGGATGTATGCACTCACCGATCAGATCCTGATTGTCGCACCAAAACAGACCGACATCCGTACCCTTCTTCTCAAGTACAGTTCCCTTTTTGGGATTGTCATTGCCGGCACGCTTGCGATCGTCGCCCTTGCACCCCTGCTTTTTTCACAGACTGCAACTGAGGCAGCGCCCATGATGGCGACCCGGGAGACATCGGGAGCGGGCTTGTACGCGGCAAAAGCCATGGCAGACACGGGCATTGTCCAGGAAATATCACCCGATCTCGCACTTGCCTTCTTCTGTGGCGGGGCATTTGTTATCGGCGTCCTGCTCTGCTACGAGGCATATCTCTGGAAAAAGAAACAATAAGAGCACTCCCTTTTTAAAACAGCCTTTCTTGATCCGGCATCCACGGTTGCCGGCAGTATGCTGCCTTGTTGGACAGAAAAATTTCCCAACCCAATAATCATGCAAAAAAAGAATATTCAGGGAACAATTATGTACGGTCCTTTTTGATCCGGCCTGCAATCAGCATCGCAATCCCCAGTGCCCCGATCACGATACAAATAGAAAGGGGAGACTTTGTGGGTGTGGGAATCGGCGTATAGGTAACAGACGGTGTGGTACTGACTGTTTTTACCACCGTCGCGGTAGGCACGGTCGTTGCCGTTGTCGGTGCCACCACGTGGAACGTGATAGTGGCGATGGCGCCATTCGCATCGGCAAACCTGACATCATAATCATCCGGCTGCGTCACAGAAATCGTCTGCGAGAAAGTACCATCGCCGCTCTGGATCTGGTTTGTGGTCGGGATATACTGGGGGCCAAATACACGTCCGGTTGACTGGCCGTCGACCTGAACCTGTATGCCGGCATTGCCCCCTTTCTGGAGGGAACCCGCAATCACGAGTGCATCGGCAAGGTTCTGGGTTGTCGGGGAGGTGATAGTAAGTTCACCCGAACGATCGGTGAGCGTCACAAGTTCGCTCAATATGGAGCCAGAACGCACATCCGGCACGACACCGTTAAACTGGATTTCAACCTTGTACTGACCGCCTTTGAAACCTGTCGTGTCAAAGAGCTTGTACTGGGTAGCCTGGTTTGACTGGATGGTCATAGTCTGACGGTCAAGTTCCGTGGCCGTATACTGGGACTGGTAAAAGACGAGATCGAAACTGGTCCCGGGCGGGTAATCTGAATCAACCGCGCATTTCAGGGTCTGACCGACCGGGATTGAATTTGGCGAACAGTTCAGGTAAATACCATATGCGGATGCTGATCCCACAATGAACAGGGAGAGCAGGACGAGGACAAGAAGATACCTCTTCATGTCTACATGGTCGAATGCGCAAAATTAAAAAGGTTCCCCTTTTTTCACTGTAAAAATTTCAGGACCGGCCGCGTACTCACGATCCTTCAGACAAGGTCGATAAAATTTTTGAGCAGGCGCAGGCCGATAGCCCCGCTCTTTTCAGGGTGGAACTGGACCCCGTACACGTTGTCCCGGACTATGGACGAGGCAAACGGGAGGATGTATTCGGTTGTGGTAAGCGTATATTCCGGTGTTGTATCCGCATAGTACGAATGGACAAAATAGACGTACTCTTCGGGTGCGAGCCCGGCCAAGAGCGGGTTATCCTCTTTATTAAACCGTATCGTATTCCAGCCCATATGGGGTACTTTTACTCCCGGAACATGGGGGAACCTGCGCACACGGCCCGGGATGAGGCCAAGGCCCTCGTGCGTCCCGTGTTCCTCGCTTGAGTCCATGAGCATCTGCATGCCAAGGCAGATACCAAGGAGCGGCACCTCTTTTGAAGCAGCACAGACGGTCTCTTTGAGGGGGCCCAGCTGGTCCATGCCCTCGTGGAAGGCGCCGACGCCCGGGAGCACGATGCCATCGGCCGCTGCGATCTCATCTGTATTCCCGGTGATGACTGCACTGGCCCCGGCTGCCTCGATCCCGCGCATGACGCTCCGCAGGTTCCCTAGACCGTAATCAATGATGGTGACGTTCTTTCCCATGGACACCCTCCTTTATCCTCCATGCCCCGCTCGTGATCCAGTCGTCCGCGAGGCCCTGTTCCTGCTGCCAGGCAAAAAGTCGCTCCCGCCATCCGCTCCAGAGCCCGGCAAAATCGGTCTCGATCATGTGGATTAATGCCATATCACTGGACGGGCACATGAAACATCCGATCCGATCCAGACGCTGCTCGTAGAGCCTGTTGTAGGGCGCCTCTTCCCGGAACAGGTACAGCCAGACGTGAAGTGCGGTCCAGTCCTGGATCGGTGCGGCGGATACCTGGACTTTTACGATCGGGTTCTTCCAGACCCGGTCGCTCTCTGCCCGGGAGAGGGATTCATACCGGCGCTGTCCGATAAAGGAGAGGCACTCGCCCCATGTCGAACGGATGGTTTCAGCAACCGGTAAAAGCTTGCAGACACTGCAGCACCAGCGGGCATTAACCGCAGGAGGACCCTGCCGGGCAAGCGTCTCATAGAATTTGTCCGAAGTACTGGTCCGGATGACTTCTGCCCGGTATTTCTGCTGTACCGCCTTCACATTTGAGTATGTTTCAGGGAACTCAAGGCCGGTATCGGCAAAGAGCAGCGGGACGTTCCCGAGCGCTTTTCTGACCACAAGCATGGTCACGAGGCTGTCCTTTCCCCCGGAGTAGGAGACCGTGGGCTGGATAGGGTATGCGGCGGCAACGTCTTTTACGAACCGTACCGCTTCTGTTTCAGCCTGTTCAAGTACATTGGCATTTGCCCGGACTGCGTCCTGCCAAGTTGCCTTCCCCGGCACGATCGTTGAGGGGACATTCCTGCGGGTGCGGACGATCTGGCCTTTCTGCATCGCCCGCGCCTCTTTGGCCCCTGCCTTTGCCCGGCCCACAGCGATACACTCCCCGCTTTCGGTGACGACAAAAACCTCCTCACCGGTGCAAACCGCGTCATCGAGAGAGACAAGGCAAGGCCTGAGGACGCTCATTCCCTGGTCGCGGATGAACGGCGCAGCGCTGTCATCCACCACAACGACGTGTTTTGTTGGCTTGAAGAGAACATATGCCTCCGGCCGGGGGATCGGCTCCCAGCGTCGCTCGTTTGGGATATACCGGATGGAGCCGGCAATTCCGCCGCCGATGATGATCTCTTCCATCCGATCGTTGTCCGGGACCTTGTTTAAGAGGACAAGGTATCCGTCGGGAACGAGCGGCGCCCCGAAGTGTTCTTCAAAGATACTGTTGATGAGCGCGATATCGGCAGGAAAGGCCGGCCGTGCATCACCCGGGGGGGTAAGCGGGACTTCACGGGTCGGTGCACCGCAGGCACAGGTTTTTACTAAGACCGGCGAATGGCACTGGTCGCACCAGCGCAGCAGGATCTTACCGAGGTAGGACGGGTGCATTCCCACATCTGTTCGCGTTTGTCCGATAAAAGGCTAGGCGCTTCGTCCTGTACACGCATATGAGAATCATTCACGGTGCACCGGGGAAAAAGGTCACAGGGCACAAAAGAGTTTCGGGAGGTTTGATATGCACCGGTTCTCCATTTTAATACTGTGATACGAGACAGCAGGAAACCCGGCAATCCCGGGGTTTTCGGAGTGTGATTGCAGGTGACGCTTGACATCTGGCTTTTTGCGGCGGTCTGCCTTTTTATCTTAACGTTCTGTGCAGTACTGCGTGTCATTCCCGGTCCGACCCTGCATGACCGGTTGATCGCAACAAATATCGCTGCCACCCTTGCCTGTGCGGGAGCGCTTGCCCTTACCATTTCCGCAGGGGACCTGATCATCCTGGTACTCGCCGGACTGCTTGCATGTATCGTCTTTGCGACTACAATACGGATCTCCCAGGTACAACGGAGGGAAACGCCATGATCGAGCTTGCAGTTGACGCAATCCTGTATATCCTGCTCCTTGCTGCAATCGGTTTTGGATGGATCAGCGTGATTGGCCTGCTCCTCTTCCCGGATATCCGGAGCAGGGCCTTTACCGGCATTCGGGCCGGTATTATTGCCATGACGCTTGTTACCGCGTCCGCGATCTGCTATGGCCTTTTTACCTGGACAACAAATGGCGGCATGCAGTACATGGTGCTGGTTTTTGCCGCAGCCCTCATGCTTGTGATTGTCGTTGCCTTAAACCGGGTTGCCGCAGACGCTATCTGCCGCAATGCCGTGCCGGCCCCATCACATTCCGGCGAACCGAAAGACCGGTCATAATCTTTTTTTAAGAGCCCCCGTACGGCTGGAATCTGGTAACAATATTCCGGATGTGCAAGAAGAGAGCCCCGTACGTTATTAAAACACCGTAAAGAAAAAAATACTGGTTTGCCCGGGCAGTCACCGTTTTTTTGGAAAAGCGCACCAACCTTACCGCATTTTTTATAAAAGCCTAATAACCCTGCTGTATTTTTTTTAAAATCTCACTATGTTTAGTGAAGACTTTTGACAGAGGAACAACTTGAAAACAAATCTACAATTAAATCAAAATCCCTGTTGGAATCGATGCGGATTACTCGCGCATTAACAATATCATCTCTCAAAATGTCTTCAATTGCAATTCTCTTTCTTGAGTCTATACGATAAAAAGGCTGATTCAGGATGAACCTCATATTGATGGCAGCGGATTTGCTAATGGCGGCCAGTAGGGAGACCCATAGCACAATCCGGTCTCCGCTTGACAGCACGGATAAAAAATCGTAATTATCGTTTTTCAAATGAATGATCCCATTGTCATCGAATTCTGTTGTGAATTCAGAATCAGTATACTTTCCTTTGAGGGCTGTCACTACCGCCGTGGAAATTAGTTCCTTTAGTTTCTCTTCAGGAACATTTGAAAACCTCGACACCAGCGGGAGAATATTCTCTATTAAACGTCTGGGATTTTCATCGCCATCCCAAAAAAGGACAGGCAAAGATTGTTTTTTAGGATCCATAATTTCTCCTCTCCGCGCGTCTTATGTTTTTCCGGATTTGTCGGGTCGATTAATATCTTTTATGGAATTGCCGGTCCGGCGATCCGGCCCCGGATTTCAGCCGGAATATCCGGCAAATCTCTCCGGAATATGTGCGAAAAATGCGTCCTATAGGATTATCCTATAGGACTTTTTTTAATTCTAATTAAAGGAACGACGTAAAATCCAAAATTTCAG
>Ga0181529_10002041_pt1 | contig 24851 bp, 25 predicted proteins | sample PEATcosm2014_Bin_36_FD_119763 | JGI IMG/M metagenome (GOLD analysis project Ga0181529, IMG submission 119763) | Peatland microbial communities from MTU Mesocosm Facility, Houghton, MI, USA - PEATcosm2014_Bin10_30_metaG | ecosystem: Environmental > Terrestrial > Soil > Wetlands > Peat | place... | reverse complement strand
TGAAGGAGGCGCTGCTCCATCACAACGTTGACACCATCCCTCTTTTTGGAAAACTTTGGAAACAATGCCATGAAATTAACCCTCACGCTGTTCCTCTATTGCACCTTTGCCTCTGCTCTGGTTCCCCAGAGCCCTGTCAGTCTTATAATATCATGCGGACACGCGTGGATCCAAATTTCCTGGTTTGATACTGGATCTATACTATAAGGCTCCAGCGCGTCCACAGGACATGCACCAAAACAATTGTTACAGCCGGTGCAATGTCCCCTGTTACTATGCATTGCAAACGCCATGAGTTCACGCACCAGCTATGATCGATTGAAAAATCGATTATCAAAAGAGTAGTGAAAGTATCTAGATAAATGTTCTGAAATATATCGCTGAAAACCGGCCTTTTTATTATAAATTTTTAATTTTTCTTTATATGTCGCTTACCCAGTTAACGTATATTTTGGCCATGTTAAATATCTGTAATATACTTTATCCGTACATTCCGGTGCGCTCTGTTGATTGCGGGATTAAATGAGAAAATTTATTCAGTAATAATCGTGGTACTGTTGATATACCGGAGGTTATGTTAGTATGGAAATCAACGGCGTTACAATCGACAACACCTACGCAGAAGCATTCCCGACCTGGGTCTGCCGGGTGATCATTACAGCAGTGACAAAAGACTGGGCCCTTGCGGCAGCGACCGAGGCAACCGGGTTTGCGACCTCTGCGATCGGCTGCCCGTGCGAAGCGGGCATCGAGAGCGTCCTTTCCGGGAGCGAGACCCCCGACGGAAGGCCGGGTGTCGCCATCCTGATCTGCGCAAGCAAGAAGAAACTCAAAGAGCAGGTCGTAGAACGGCTTGCCGAATGCGTCCTGACGGCGCCGACCACGGCGGTCTTCAACGGCATCACTGAAGCAGAAGAGAAGATCCCGGTGAAACTTCACTTCTTCGGCGACGGGTACGAGTACCAGAAGGAAGTCGGCGGCAGGAAGTGCTGGGCGATCCCGATCATGAACGGCGAGTACATTGGCGAAGAGGAGTTCGGTATCGTCAAGGGCGTTGCCGGTGGCAACTTCTTTATCATGGGCGAGAACCAGATGGCAGCGCTCGTAGCCGCCCAGGCTGCATCGGATGCGATCGCGGGAGTAAAGGGCGTTATCACGAGTTTCCCGGGTGGAGTTGTGGCGAGCGGTTCGAAGGTTGGCAGCCTGAAATACAAGTTCATGGTTGCAACGACGAACGAGAAGTACTGCCCGACGCTCCGCGAGAAAGTGGCAGACAGCAAGGTTCCGGCCGGCATCAAGGCGGTCTACGAAATTGTCATCGACGGTGTGGACGAGAAGAGCGTTGCCGCTGCAATGGGAGCCGGTATCAAGGCTGCAGTGCAAGTGCCTGGCGTGAAGTTTATCTCGGCCGGTAACTTTGGCGGCAGTCTCGGACCCTTCAAGCTGGAACTTGAAAAGGTTCTTTAAACTCTCTTTTTTTACTTGCAAAAATTTCTGCAGTCATGGAATTCTATAAATATGGTTATTGCCGAATAGTTTGTTAACGAAAATTTCGGCAATAATATGATCACGCTTACACCCGACGACGCGAAGCAGCGGTTCGGCCCGCTCTTCTCAAAGAAATTTCTGGTGATGGTTGACGAAAAGGCGGGTCTCGCAGAGATCCTCGAACAGTGTCATGCCCGTGGCACGATCGAGTGGGACGCGATGAACCGGTGCAGGGCCGGTGGTGCGGTTGCCACCTGTGCCGTTGAAGGGAGCACGATGACCATCCGTGCCCATCTTGGCCAGCACAAGGTCAACTTCGGGGCTGCCGGGGATACGATTGGCGGGCAGGCCCTTGAAGGCGTTGAAGTGAACGGCGACGAGGTTATCACGACTTGGGCCGGTATTGCCGGCGCCGGTGTCGGTGTAGCCGCATGCCTCCCTCAGGCGCCGGGGGTCATCCGGGCTGAGTACCCCACAGAGGATGATCTCAAGGTCGGCGGAGCCCGCACGAACCATGTCCGGATTATCTCACCCAGGTACGAGAAGATCTCGTGTGGCATCGATGATACGGATACCAAACAGGAAGGTGCTACCTGGGTCATGGCGCTCAAGTGCGCAGAGGCCTGCCACATCGAAGGCGTGGAATTCCTGAACATGCGCCTTGTCCAGCTCAACCCGGCAGTCCCGAACAAGACGACAAATTGTGTCGGTTCCGCCCTCAACTTTGCCGCCCGTCCCGGCAGTATCGGAGCGCTTCGGGAGTTTGTCTGCACATTTGTTGAGGAGCACACGTTCTCAAAAGATACCGGCATCGCGTTCTCCAGGGGTATCGGGACCGAACAGGATTCCCCGGTATTAAAGGCAATCAAGACCGAGATTCTGACCGTTGAAAAAGCCGAGAAAGAGGCAAATCGGCTCGGTATCGAGTATCTCGATCACAACGGGCGGAAGGGGAGGATCGGGGCGCTTGGCGCCGTGCTGTGGGCGAACAGGGGCATCGAGGCAGCAGGTCTGTATGGCGAGCATCTCTGATCCGTACGTGATTAAGTACCCGCAGATCGTTGCGGTTGCCGACAAAACCGGCGACCGTGTCGAGCTGGTTGAATTCTTTGACTGCGTGGGCGGGGCGATGTGGACGCAGCACCATTACGCACAGAGCCCGCTGGTTGAGAGTGTCCGGTGCGTGGGAGCGACCACCCGGTTCCTGCTCCGGCCCGGTGCCGTGGATCTGGCACTTGAAGGGTCCCGGTTCCCTGCCGGGATCTCCGGGGTATCCGTAACGGAGCAGGAGATCGCGATCACCTATATCGGTATGGGAGGCGGCGGCGTGGGTGCGACATCGTGCCGTGCTGCGGCCAAAGGCGTGATGCGGGAGCGCTGCGATCCCGCCGGGGGTGGAAAAGTGGCAGCCGCGACGCTCTGGCTTCCCCGGCGCCAGCGGGTGCTGATCGGTGTTGATGATACCGACACCAGCGAGGAAGGAGCGACATGGACGCTTGTCCACAACATTGCAAAAGCTGTAGAGGACGAGCAGTCAGTCTACCTCTCCCATACGATTGTCCAGCTCTATCCTGTTGCGTACCGGACGAAGAACTGCGTAAGTCTGGTCGCTGAGTTTGCCACGACCGAACCGGAACGCCTCACGGAGCGGTTCCGCGAGCTGCTCGAAAAATACACCCTTTCAGAGAAGACCGGGATGGCAGTATATACCGGTTTTGCCCCGTCTGCTGCACTCCTTGAGTACGGCAGGAACGTGAAACGGGGGGAGGTCGGCCCCGACCTCGTCCGGCACCTTGCTGATCCCGCTCTTCGCGTGATCTTGAACGGGAGAGGGATTACCGGGGCGGTGGCGGCCCTGCCGTTTTACACGCAGTACGAGGAGGCGCTTGAGTTATGCAGTGGAAAGACTTAAAGGCCCGCCTGCTGTCGGCCGGTTCTGCCCGGATCAGCGGTGAACCTGCGGACGATTTTATCGCCAAATCTACCGCAGGCCCGGGTGCCGGGGGGAAAGGTTCGGTTTTCTTCGCCATGGGCAGCCACCGGGTCAAGCTTGCGATCAATCCCTCATCTCGTGTCGAGATAGCCCACCGGGGTGGCGGTGTCGCCGACCTGTATTTTGAGGACCAGCAGATCCCGGGCAGGCTCATCCGGCCGGGGCTCCATTGCCCGGACCAGGCGTTTATCACGGTAACCGAGAGCTGCATATTTTCCTGCCGCTACTGCCCGGTCCCCCGTCTCTCCGGGAAACGCAAGAGCGTTGAAGAGATCATGAATCTCGTTGAGTCGGTCCGGCACCGGATCAGCGCAATCTCTCTTACGAGCGGCGTTGCCGGGAGCATCGAAGAGGAAGAGGCCTATGTCTGCGAAGTGATCAGGCACCTTGCCTTCTTTGACCTTCCCATTGGAGTTTCCATCTACCCGACCGATATGACCCCGGAAAAACTTTTTGCTCTTGGTGTAGCCGAGGTGAAATTCAATATCGAGGCCGCGACCCCGGAACTGTTTGCAAAGCAGTGTCCCGGTCTTGATTATGACCGGCTCTGGCGGGTGCTCGACCGATCCGTTGAACTCTTCGGTAAGAACCGGGTCTTCTCCAATGTCATTATCGGGCTTGGGGAGACCAATGCTGAACTGGAGGCCTGTATCAACAAGCTCACGTCCCACGGTGTGATCCCGGTCCTGCGCCCGCTCAACCCGGTTGCCGGTTTTGTCGGCACACCCCGCCCGTCAGCGGAACGGCTCAAAACAATCTATGCCATACATTACCGGGCGATTGCTGCCGCAGGACTCGACCCCTCCGGTGCCCGTACGATGTGCACAAACTGCGCAGGGTGCGATCTCGTGCCCGGGAGGGACGAATGAAGGGAGTGGAGGCGCTTGCCAAAGCGATTTGTGCCGGTACCGACCGGCAGTACACGGTCCCGGGCTTCCCGGTCACTGAACTTGGGGAACTCACCCGGGCCGATATGGTTATCAACGAGAAGACGGCGCTCGAATATGCGCTTGGTGATTCCCTCTCCGGGAAACGGGCCGCGGTGATCATAAAGAATGTGGGCATAAATGCCTGCGCCGATCCCCTGCTCCAGGCCTCTGCACAGGGGCTTATCGGAGGAGTTCTCCTTGTTGTCGGTGACGATCCCGAGGCAAAAGGTTCCCAGACTGCGCAGGACTCCCGGTACTACGGTGAACTGGCGGAGCTTCCCGTGATCGAGCCGGACGGGACTACCTGCTTTTCCGGGGTCGAAGCAGCACTCTTGGCCTCCGCACAGTTCTCGCGGGTCGCCATGATCAGGCTCACCCCCCAGCTGCTGGACGCCGATACCAGCGGTACGGTTGTCCCCCGGGGAGACCGGAAGGGCCGGTTATCCGACCGGAGCTGGACGATGAATGGGCGGGTGACTGCATCGGAGGCACTGTATCGGACGATGTTTGCCTGGTCTGATGCATCAGCCTTAAACCGGTGGGATGGTGAACCGCTCGGCGCCGGGCCGGCGCCGGGATGCTCCCGGGTCGTGACGGCAAATCCCCTTCCTGCCCGTGCCGCAGGGCTGCGCGAGGTTCACGAGTACGGCCGACCGTTTGTCCGGGATCACCGCGGGGTGGTGCCACCCGACCCGCAGAAAGGACCCGAATCGAGGGAAGACCGGGGGTTCTACAAGACCTTCTGTAAAGAATGTCCGTTCAGGCCGCTGCTGGATCTTCTCAAAAGCCGGGACCTGCGGCTGATCTGCGATGCGGGGTGCTCGGTGTTCGCGATGACACCCCCATACGAGCTCGGCGTTGCCAGTTATGGCATGGGTTCGAGTATCGCGGTCGCCGCACGGAGTACGCAGGTGGCGCTTATCGGGGATTACGCGCTGCTCCACTCCGGGTTAAACTCCCTGATCGATGTGTATGAAAAGAGACTTCCGCTCCTGTGCATCGTGATGAAGAATCACTGCACCGCGATGACCGGTGGCCAGCCCGCCTTCGATCCCGTCCCCTACCTTGCCTGGGCTGATCCGGTTATCTGCCGTGCGGAAGATGAATACCGCCTCCGCGAGGTCATCCATCACCCGGATGCACCGGTTACCGTGGTCGTGGAAGCAGAATGCCCTCAGGGGGCCCATCATGAAACCGTGGAATGTTGAGATCTGTGATGTAACGTTGAGAGACGGAGAGCAGACACCCGGCGTGTCGTTCTCCTGCGAAGAGAAGGTGGATATCGCCCGGACCCTGGATGCCATCGGTATCGAAGTCATAGAGGCTGGGTTCCCCGCAGTATCGGAGAACGAAAAAAAGTGCGTCAAAACCATTGCAAATCTTGGTCTCGATGCCCGGATCTGCGGTTTTGCCCGGGCACGGGAACCGGATATCATGGACGCCATCGACTGCGGTGTCGACATGGTCTCCATCTTTATCCCGACCTCGGATCTCCACATTCGGCTCAAGTTCAAAAAACCCCGCGAACAGGTGCTTGACGATGCCCTTGCCATGATCGATTTTGCCCGGGATCATGGCGTCAAGGTACGGTTTGCGGCCGAAGATGCCTCCCGGACCGATCTGACGTTCTTAAAGGAAGTGTACCAGCGGGCTGCCGAGCACGGGGCCGTCCTGCTCAGTTTTGCCGACACGGTGGGCTGCCTGATCCCTGATGAGATGCGCACGATCATGACCGATCTCGTCTCGTCGGTCGACCGGCCGTTCTGCGCCCACTGCCACAATGACATGGGCTGCGCCGTTGCAAACACGATCACTGCAGCGCAGGCCGGGGCGTTCCAGCTGCATACCACGGTGAACGGTATCGGTGAGCGGTCGGGTAACGCCTCGCTTGAGGAGGTGCTCGTCATCTTACGGCAGAAAGGCGGTATCGACCGGTACGATCTCTCCCATCTCTTTGCCCTCTCTCGCAAGGTTGAGAAGTATTCCGGTATTGCACTCCCGAAGAACAAGCCGGTCACCGGTGAACTCGCGTTCTCTCACGAGAGTGGCATCCACATCGCCGCCATTCTCCAGGACCCTACCACGTACGAATATTTCCCCCCAAACCTCGTCGGCGGCGAACGGCACTTTATCCTCGGGAAACATACCGGAAGAAAGGCGCTCGAACATGTGGTGGCATCGCTGGGGTATGACCTCACCGAATCCCAGATCTGCCACGTGCTCGACCTTGTCAAGGAACATTCCGAAAAGAAATGCAGCATCACGCCCGGGATCTTACAAAAACTGATCCGGCGTGTGCAGCAGGAGACCCCCGTATGAGTACGCTCTCGGAGCGGATTCTTGGGGCTGAAGTAGGGGCATATGTCGACCGGAAAGTTGACCGGGCATATGCCCATGACGGGACCGGTGTCCTTGCCCTTGAAGCCTGGAAGCAGATGGGCGGCGACCGGCTGGGAAAAGAGACAGAATACTACCTCCAATTCGATCACATCGCGCCGGCCAATAACAGCATGACGGCCGGCCTCCAGCACGAACTCAGGGCATTTGCCCAAAAAACCTCGATGCATTTCTCCGACATCGGCTGCGGCATCTGCCACCAGCTGATGAGCGAAGGTGTCGTCCTGCCCGGGGAGATTGTGGTCGGAGCCGACTCCCACAGTGTCACGCCCGGGGCATTCGGGGCGTTTGCGACGGGCGTCGGTGCGACTGACATGGCCGCGATCTGGCTGACCGGTGAAACCTGGTTCCGGGTCCCCGAATCGGTGGGTATCAACCTTACCGGGAGGCTGAGCGGTGCGGCCGAGGCAAAGGACCTCGCCCTTACCTATGTGGCTAGACTCGGCATGGACGGTGCGACCTACCAGGCACTCGAGTTTGTCGGCGAGGGAGCACACCATCTCATCATCGATGAACGGCTTGTCCTCACCAATCTCTCGATGGAAGCCGGGGCAAAGGCCGGGCTCTTTTATGCGGATGATGTAACGGTGCGCTACCTGAAGGAGCGGGGTCATGCGGTCTTGCCACAGGAGCCGGAAGCCTGTTCGTACACAAAGGAAATTGACATCGATCTCGCCGATATCGTTCCGCTGGTTGCGGTTCCTCCCCGGGTGGACACGGTGAAGCCCGTCGATGACCTGGCGGGTCTTCCCCTTGACCAGGTGTTTGTCGGCACCTGCACGAACGGGCGGTACTCCGATCTTGCCCGGTTTGCCCGGCTTGTCAAAGGCAGAAAAGTCGCGGTACGGACGATCGTGGTCCCTGCCTCGGAGGAGATCCTCAAAAAAGCGATCCGGACCGGTGTGCTGGCCGATATCGTCGAATCGGGCTGTACCATCGGGACGCCCGGCTGCGGCCCCTGCCTCGGCTACCATATGGGCGTGCTCGGGGAAGGGGAGGTCTGTCTCTCAACCGCCAACCGGAACTTCAAGAACCGGATGGGTGTCGGCGGGGAGATCTACCTTGGGTCTGTCGCCACTGCCGCAGCAGGAGCTCTCGCCGGCGAGATCACGTCTCCGGAGGCGGCCTGATGCAGGGAAAAGGTACAGCAGTCTGCCTGCCGGCTGACGTCGACACCGATATGGTCATCGCCGGGCGGTACCTGCGGACCAAGGACCGGAGTATCTGGGCGACCCATGTTTTCGAGGATCTCGACCCCTCGCTTGCCCCCCGGATCAAAGGGGCCGTGATTGTTGCCGGCAAGAACTTCGGGTGCGGGTCATCCCGGGAACAGGCACCAATCGCCATACGGGAGGCCGGGGTCGTCGCCGTGATCGCCCCGTCGTTTGCACGGATCTTCTTCCGGAACGCGATCAACCTCGGCCTTCCGCTCATCGAGTCAGACCTTCCTTGTGAAGAGGGAAGCACGGTCGCGTTTGATATATCTGAAGGCTGGGTCGAGACCAGAGGAAAACGGCATACGATCCGTCCGTTGTCCCCCCGGATGCAGGAGATCCTCATGGCCGGCGGCCTCGTGGAATACTGGAGGGCTCACCGGTGATCTTCCCGGAGCACTGTAAAGTCGTCGGGCTTGCCTCGACAAAACCCTGCGGCGACAAGGTCTATGCCATCAGCCGATACCTCCTGCGGGAGACCGGGGCCGGGTATGAACTTGTCGAGGTCTCCCTTGACCCCGCGAAAAAAACGGTCATGCGGGATATCGTCTCGTCCCGTGTCCTTGCGACACCGGATGAGGTCTATTGTTATCCTGAAAAAGTGCAGCTCAACGACCGGGCCCGGCTTGTACGACTTGCACTGGTGAGAGGGTACCGGTGCACGGTCTTTACCGGGGTCGAAGAGAACATGACGTTTGTTCTCGATCCCGACCTGTCGGAGTTCTTTACTGTTCATGTCTACGATGTGATCCCACCCCGTTCGACCCTCTCGGCGAGCTTAAAAGAGATGGAATCGATCGGGCTCTTCGGGGAACTCTCGATGGTCTTCGACCACCACATCCGGGACATCACCACGGTTCCTGCCGATGTCTATCCCTGCCGGGCTGCCGGGTATACGCGGACGCTGGATGCCGACCCGATGGAGGGTGGCGAACGGGTAGCCGGGTGTCTTACCGCAAAACAGTTCTGTACGGAATGCTACGGGACAGACTTCACCTTAGAGAACATCTGTCCCCTAGAGCAGATCAAGGAAGAGCCGTTTATTGCCCGGTGCTGCCGGTCCGAGCGTGAGGGGGTAGGTACCTGGAACGGGAAGTTCGGAGCGATCGTCCACTGGGGTGCAAGCCCCGCAAAGATTGCCCGGTCGGTACAGGAACTGGTCAGCCAGTGGAAGAAGAGATGACACGGATCGCAATTGTTGAAGGCGACGGGATCGGTCACGAGGTGATCCCGGTTGCACAAAAAGTTCTCGCATTACTCCACCCCGAGTACGAGTACTTCCCGGTCGGGGTAGGGTACGGGCGCTGGGAGCAGACCGGCTGCCCCTGTGCAGACCACGATATCGCGGAGCTTAAAACTGCGGACGCCGTCCTGTTTGGGGCGGTCACGACCCCGCCGATGAAAGATTACCAGAGTGTTGTCCTCCGGATCAGGAAGGTACTCGACCTGTATGCGAACCTGCGCCCGGTCAAAGGCGACGGATTTGATATCATGATCGTGCGGGAGAACACTGAGGGCCTGTACTCCGGGATAGAGGAGACCGGTCCGGATTGTGCGACGACGCTCCGGGTGGTGACCCGGGCGGGAACCGAACGGATCGTGAGAGCAGCGATCCGGCTTGCGCAGCAGCGGCAGGGAAAGCTCACTATCGGGCACAAGGCAAACGTGCTCAAATCCGATGTCCTCTTCCGCGATATCTGCGTGACGGAGGCAAAAAAGGCCGGGGTGTCGTATAACGAGAAGTTTATCGATGCCCTCGGTCTTGACGTCCTCCAGCACCCGCAGGCATACGACGTGATCGTGACAACGAACATCTTTGGCGATATCCTCTCCGATGTTGCCTCGTACCTTGTCGGGGGGCTGGGCCTTGTACCGAGCGCAAACATCGGCGATCGGTATGCCCTCTTTGAACCGGTGCATGGCAGTGCCCCGGACATCGCAGGGAAAAACATCGCAAACCCGATCGCCACCCTGCGGAGTGCTGCGATGCTCCTTGCGCATCTGGGTGACCCCGATGGGGCTGTGCGGATAGAATCCGCCATTCAGCAGGTGCTTGCGTCCGGTATTCGGACCCGGGACCTCGGCGGTGCGGCCGGAACCCGCGAATTCGGCGATGCGGTTCTCCGGGTTCTCGGCAAGCAGGGATAACGCCGGACCATTTTTTTTAATTGGTTATGCTGTGAGGGTTCGTGCTATGCCGGCAGCCCTCTTTTTGTTGTGGCATCCGCGAGAAGATGGCAGAGGTATCCGAGGGCAAAACAGGACAAGCCGTAGACAAGGAACGCATGGGGGATGAGCGGGGATACCAGTACCCCAATTGCCGCTGTTATGCCAAATGTTCCCGCCATGCATTTCAGTGCCCGTTTGCTGTGGAATATCCCCCGGTGTCTCCAGCTGGTCGGGGCCTCCAGGATATCCGGCATCATTGAACCGGTGACAACCGCGAACAGTCCGAGGAGGAACAACTCTCGGGTGGTTGCATTCAGGAGACTTACCAGGTACGCGTATCCACAAAATGCCAGTATCCCGATGATGAGATGCGCACCTTTCCTCATTTCAGGTATCGTTTGATCGTTGCACGGTGATAAGTGCTGGCCACGCATGGTGAAAGTATCCCCGCCCGGCCCGGAGGGGGAGATTACACTTCTGCCGTGGCCCTTCACTCTTCAAAGCACTGTGTTCTCAACACCCACCCCGGCGATCGTTTCGTATGCAATGGCAACCAGTATATCCGAAAGTAATGTTACGCCGGAAATATCGTTACGATAGATCGAACGCTGATTACGTTGGAATGGGAATAAAATCGTCTATTGAACATGGTATAAACCCAGCATTGATTACTCCGTATAACCAATTTTTGATCAATGCAGCGTGATATCGGTATTCATATGAAAGGGGGCGTCATCACTGAATGGGACACCGATTACAGCACCGTGCGCCTCCGGGCACCGGCCGGAATATTCACTACTGATCAGCTCCGGGGCATTGCCACTCTTGCAAAGAAATACGGCAGCGGTGAGGTGCACAGCACTACCCGCCAGACACTGGAGATACCTCATATCAAACAGGATTCCCTTAAGAAACTGGGAAAAGCCTTAGAGAAGAACGGCACACCCATCGGCTCAGAACAGGACGAAATCGTCAATATCATTGCCTGCCCGGGAACCGAGCGGTGCAAGTTTGCCAATATAAATACGATCCGCATTGCCAGATTGATCGATACAAAACTCTTTGGCAAGGAGATGCCGGTCAAGATACGGATCGCCCTCTCCGGTTGTCCTAATGCGTGCATGAGCCCCATGCTCAATGAGATCGGTGTTATCGGCAGGGTTAAACCGGTCCGCACGAAGGATCGTCTCTGCACCGGCTGTGGCAACTGCGTCCATTACTGCAAGGAAAACGCGATCCAGATAAAGAACGGCATATCAGTGCTGGACGAGATCAAGTGCGTCCAGTGTGGGGTCTGCGTCCAGTCGTGCTCCTTTGACCTTATCAAGGCTGAGAACCGTCATTACCTCATCACGGTCGGCGGAAGACGGGGGCGGCACCCGAAGATCGGGCGTAACCTGCTCACCGTGGAGTCCGAGGACCAGGTGCTCTTTGTTATCGAGAAGATCGTGGACTGGGTATACCGTCGGGCATGGAGCGGCAGGCTCCTCTCGGAGCAACTGGACGATATTCACTTCGACAAGTTCCAGGAAGATATCCTTAAGAAGGTTCCGGAGGCAAAACCCGCGATTGACGAGAGGGGCAAGACGGGAGCAGGTGTATAGCGAAGGCCGGGCTTGCCGGGCAATAACACTCTGGTCCATGGACTGGCGGGACAAATCTTTGTGTCGGCCTTATCTTTATCATAATTACCCTGTTTTCACTTCGCCGCAGGTCTTCCCCATCGCGGCTGTAGACTGGCTCTCGGACTCTGCTGAATTATTTTTAGCAGGAAGAAAAAGCACGAGGAACAGCACCAAAAAAGGGGACGTATTCAAGCAATCGTGATGTTCTTTTCCACTGTTCCCACTGCCGCAAGGTAGACCGGCCACTGGGTCTCCGGGTCCAGGCCAGCGAGTCTGGTTATCTGTTCGTCATGGAACATATCCGTGGGAAAGACCTCGTAACCGAGGTTTTCTGCCGCCATAATCAGGTTCTGGCAGGTATGCCCGGCCTCGATGAGGCAGCTCCGGTAACCCCGGTTCCCAAGGGCCCAGACCGAGCGGTACGGGAGTGCAACCCAGAGGAATGTTACAGCAGCCCGGGTCATGATCTTGAAGTTTAAGCTTGCTGTGCTCATCTCCATTATCAGGCCGGAGTCGATCCGTTCTGCGACAACACTGTGGGATTTCGGGAGGTACCGGTACAGACCGGTCTCAAGTCCTTCCACATCGCATGCCACAAAGTACGTCTCCAGCGGGTACCTTGAACCGCTGGATGGAATATTCCGCAGCTGGATGGTCTCTGCCACGATCTTTTTGAACCCCTGCGTGCACCAGAGCATGTACGAGAGGTCTTTTAACGTGATTAACGAGCGGGAGAAGAACCCTACTGGCTCATAGTGCTCGATCGCTTTCCTGACCGGGAAGTCCGGGACCTTGAACTTCTTCGGACTCGGGAGCTTGATGATAGTCTGCCCTTCTTTTGTTGGGAGTTCGTGCGGGGGTTCCGGGACGCGGAGAACCAGATCCACCGTGGAGTAATCCGGATACTGCGTGCCTTTGATAAAATCCTTGCCTACCTTTCTCATGGTACTATCCTCATAGACTTGGGATTGTTTATCTATATGGGAAAAAAAGGTGCCGGTTGTTCCGGCTTTATGTGTGCGATGGGTAGATGTTTCATGCCGCAACTTTCAGGTACAGGTTCGCGTACACGATCTGGCCTTTGCTCTTTGTGTGCCTCTCGCCGAGATCTCCGATGTAGTGGTCGAACTTGGCCTTGATGCCGTCGACGTCTTTCTCCACAGTATCCACCTTCTGGTACCCGGGCATCATATACTTGATCTCGCCAAGCACGTACATGTCGCCCTTGACCATCTGGCCGCCGACACGCCCCTCGACATCGCCCTTGATGATGACGGTGCCGCCTTCTGCATGGGTAGAGACGTGAATGAAGGCGTTCTTCTCGATGATGATGGTGCCGCCGAGCATGAAGGTGCCGATATCGTTGCCGGCACTTCCCTTGATCCGGATGGTACCGCCCTTCATGCCTCTCCAGTCGCCACGGTAGGCGCAGCCGACATGGTTCTTGGCATCGCCATCGACAATGAGCTCACCGCCTTCCATCTGGATCCCACAGAAGGAGTCAACATTGCCCTTGACATGGAGCTTACCGCCTTTCATCCAGCCGCCAACATACATGTCAGCGTTGCCGTTGAGGGTGACCGTCCCTGCGGTCATTCTGGCGCCGATGTACTTGACGCGGGTGCAGTCACCGGCAATCACGATGTCGGTGTCTGCGGCAGTTTCGCCGCCATTGCCGGAGACTTCAAAGAAGTCTCCAATGGTGACATGGATCTTCCCTTCGTGACCTGGAAGGGCTGCGATCTCTGCAGCGCTCTTATTTGCAAATGCATCAGGATTGATGCTGTAGCCCTCGAAGATGAGTTCGGGAACTTTTGTGGGTTTTAAGGTAACGGTTGCCATGATCGCACCTCATGCCTCCACATTGACATCGATAACTGACTGGTGCGGTGCAAGATATTCCCGAACCGGGTAGTTCCTGATGTCGACCGTATAGGTTCCTTGGCTGAATGCCTGGCTGACATCACGGGTGACCTGCAGGTTCTCGGGCATCTTGACTTTAACCCAGACGGTCTTCTTGTGGCCGTGGCTGACAACTTCGCCGTCCTTCACGATCACTTCACCGTTCTTGATGAAGTAAGCAGCCCGCTGGAATGCGGTCTCGATCTTCTCTACATCGGATGGCATGTTCTTGTAGTTGATGTCGAAGATGCCGACATCCCCGTTCATACCAGGTGCGAGACCTCCGTAGGTGTTGCCGAGGCCAAGGCATTTTGCCGGGCCGGACCGGGTCATCTGGGCGATCTCGTAGAGGGTGAGTTCGCGGTCGATGCCGTGGATATAGGTTGCATTGATAACCTTGTCGGTGTTCTTCATGGTTGCAAGGGTTGCTTCACGGGCCTTTTTGCTCATAAGCCACTTGATGACACGTGGGTAGCGGGTGAATGGTCCTGCGTTCGGGTGGTCGGTAGTGATGAAGGTCCGGTTCATGTCCTTTGCAAAGAGTGCCAGTTCAAGACCCGTCGCCCACTGGATTGCATTGGGCAGGACATTCTTATCGTAGATGTACGGGACAACGCCCGCAGCAGTTTCCATCTCGACATCCACATTGGTCCATTTCAGGTGGTTGAGACCGTGGAGATGGTGCTCGAACGGACCGTCCGCGGTCATCGTAGTGGTCTCGTCCAGCGTTACGCAGCCGAGATCGATGGTGATGTTCTTCTGCTTGTTCACGTAGTCCATGACCTCTTTGGCCTTGGAGCAGAAGTCCTTCCACCCCTCTCCGCCGTACGAGTGGAACTGGAGGTGGGTGGAGTGCAGGACCTGTTCACGGCCGAACTTGTTGTTGGTCTTGACACCCTCCGCCAGCTTGAGGGCTGCAATGGTGTCCGGATAATTGCCGGGGTTGCCAAGATTATTCTGGTGGAGGTGAATCGAATGCGGAAGACCTAGGTACTCATTTGCCTCGATCAGGCCCTTGATGATCTCCGCCGGAGTAATCCCGAAGTATGGAACCGTGTCGTTGAGGTTCAGGCAGTTGAGGCCCCATGCCCATGCAGCAGTGCCGCCGGGATTGACAAGCTTGACTCCGTAACCTTTCGTGGCCTTGAGGAGCCAGGCGATATAGGCTGCGGTGTTCTCAACCTCTCCCGCTTTGAGGTACTCCATGACAAACCAGTTGTTAGCGAAAACCGGCAGTGCCGCTTCGTCAATGATGGGGGTGTCGTGGATCTCCTCGTGGACATGCGGGGCTAGGAGCGGAGGCATTGCCGCTTCCATGACGAACGTATATCCCATCCGGGCGTAATCGTATCCCGTCTTGAATACTGACGGGATTGAGAAGCCGGACTCCATGCGGTAGCCGTTCTTCTGGGCTATCCCACTCCTGCAGACTCCTGATATAAACTTGTCTTCAGGACGCATCAGGCGACCGGCATTGACCTTGGGACCTGCAACGTGGGAGTGGACATCCACCCCACCGGCCATGACAATCTTGCCCTTTGCATCGATGACCGTTGCAGAGGAACTGACCTTGTCCACAATCTTGCCATCCTTGATGGCAACATCGCCTGCGTCACCGTCAATCTTCCGGGTCGGGTCGATGATAAACCCGCCCTTGATAATCATTTCTCCTGATGCCATCTTTAGTTCACCGCCTCAGATTCGGGATATCTCCGGTCTTCCTTTGCCGCAAGCCAGATGGGCTCGGTCTTGGTCAGTTCGCACATGCGTTCGTAGACCTTGTTAAAGAGTTCCTCATCGCTCGGGACACCGGGAAGGCCCTTGATGACGGAACGGAACTGGATCGGGACGTTGTCCATACGGTACACAACGCCCGGCTCATCTACACCTGCAATTCTGACCGGAATATGGAGGTCCGAGATCTCGCTTGCCATGTTGAAGTTCGGGTCAATGGTGATGAACGGGTGCTTCTTTAAGTGCTGGACAGCCTGGATCGGGAAGTGGGCGCCGGCATCGGCACCGACATTGACAAAGCAGTCAACTTCATCTCTCATTGCAAGATCCACTGAGCTCGTCTCGCCCGGGTTCATGTGGGCGTGGGTGCCTTTCGAGAGGTCGATACAGTACGGGAAACCGAACTGCCATGCCCAGACCTGGCCGGGACCGGCGATATTGTAGTGGCCCCTCATGGCCATGATCGAGCATTTGGTATAGTTGTTAAGGTCACGGGTAAGACTGATTGCGGCATCGATGTTGTGGTTGCGTCCGTCCGTGTGCGTGCAGCCCATCCCGAAGAAGATCATGCAGAACCTTGCTTTCTTCATGATCTCGACAGACTCCTTGATCTTCTCGCGGGGAATACCGGCCACCGTCTCGGGAATCTCAAAGCCCCGGAGCACAGTCCGGAATGCATCGAAGAGTTCGTAATCGTGGCCCTGGTCGAGCATCAGGTGGTGGTCGGCGAGTTTTGCGGTATCGGTCTCACGCGGGTCAATGCAGAGAACCGTCCGCTGCATCTGGCCCTTCGGGGTGAAGTAACCGCGGGGGAAGATCGAGTACCGGGAAGTATGACGGGGGTGGGCGTGCATCGGGTTACAGCCCCAGAAGACCACGACATCGGCACGGTTCTTGGCCTCACCGAGTGTACAGCTTGGGTACCCGTTGTCGAATATTGCGAGGAACGAGGGGCCGTGGCAGATGGTTGCGCAGTTGTCGAGCACAGCGCCGGCTTTCTCTGCAATGCGCGCGACCGCGCTCATGCCCTCACAGTTGGTGGAGCCGAAGCCGTAGATGAGGGGCTTTTTGGCTGCAAGCATCGTCTTTGCCATGTAGTCGATCGCCTCATCGTAGGGAATCTCTTTCATGGTGCCGTCTGGCTGGCGCCTGCGCGGGAGCTTCGGGCGGGTGGGGTCGTTTGCATGGTGGAACAGGTTCGTCCCGATGATGCATGCATTGTGCACTTCGAGGATCTTGGTCTCATCATCGGAGACGAGAACTTCGATATCGTCGCAGGATGAACCACAGTACGGACATCCGACGCCTTTGATCAGTTTCGGCATAATTACTGGCCTCCTTTCCAGAGCCCTACGGCTCCTTGTACGAGCTCAAGAGCGGTCTTCAGTTTTTCATTGATGGCTGGTTCGATGGTGACCGGGAATCCACTGTACTGCGGGGTGCCGGTCGACTGGGTCCTGGGTGGGACAACTTGGTTTGCCCAGACGCCCTGCCTGATATGAGCGAGGCCCGGGGGGACATACTGGGTCGCATCGATGGCTTTAACGATTACGGTACCGCATTCGCTGGTGACACGGACATTGGTATTCTTCCAGATGCCGGCTTTTTTCATGTCTTCAGGGTGCATCTCGCAGATGGAGCAGGCCTCGAAATAATCGGGATTGGTCTTGCCCTTCTCCATTGCAGCGCCTTCCTCAATGGAGCGCTGCGTGATCATGTTAAGCTGGATTTTTGGCATATGTCCATCTCCCTATTACAGCTGTACCATTGCGCTGGTTTCTCCCCTTCCTGAAAGGGTGATCACTTTGTACGGGCATGCTGCTACGCAGACACCGCAGCCGGCACAAAGCTCATTCTTCACGTCAACATTGATGGATTTCCCATCCTTGACCGCGTAGATCTTTTCTTTCGTTACCGGGTCGAGCGTATGAAGCTCGAGTGCGTTGACCGGGCAGGCAACCACGCAGATGCCACATCCGGTGCAACGGTTCATGTTTACATGTACTGAAAACGCCATGCACATCACACACTGAGTGTTAATTTGTTTTTGTACCACAGATCTGTCGTTTAGTGAAATTAATAAACATTTGGAAATGCACATTCAGATTTGATGAATTTGTTAAATGGACTTGCATAACAAATGCCGGAAACATGTAGTTAACTTCGACGTGCGTAAGTCTGCTGGAGATGCTGCGCGATCTGAAACAGTGAAAATCAGGAGATTTCCCCTGCCTCCGTGGCATTTATTCAGAAGTGGATCTACGTTTGGATCTCCTAGTGCCAATCGAGTTTGTATATATTCATATACGGTTTATGGATGTTCAGGCAGCGAACGCGATAGTCTTTGATCCCGGGGGCTCTTTACCGGTATGAAAGCAAAAACGGACTATTCCGGTTACCTTACGTGGGGTGGATGCGTTCTCGTCAGTCAACTGGTATGAATAACCGGTGGAACGGATCTAAGGGGAACGGTGCGGGTCTCTCCGTTCATTTCACGATCCGGTAACCGGCCCGGGAGAAAACGTCTGCCACATATGCTTCCCATGCAGCCTCATCGGGAATATCCACACCAGCGATCTCATCATCCCAGAAGTTCGCGAAGGCTATCATTCATCGTGGAAAAGAATCGTGATCCATCCTGTACCCGTCCGATATGGTTACCTTCCGGGTCAAGGATAAGGAGACAAAAACAGGTGTAGAGCCGGCAGAGATCGGGGCGGGTATCGTGAATAGTACAGAGTGCCTTTCCCTGCATGTTGAACCGGAGAAACGGGCAGGTCATCGGCCGCAGCAGTTTGATGTCCTGCGTGCAAAAGAGGTTCTCCTTGTCGGGATCAATAACCACGATCTGTTCTTCCCCGGTGACAGAGAAACGGATCCGGTACATCGAGAGGCCGGCCTTTTCGACGATGCCGATAATATCCCCCATGTAACTGCAACATTCCCCGCACTGCTGACACCGGAATGCCATCGAGGGTCACCTTTACTGGATGTGTGACGGGGGTGGGGATTAAGATGGCGGAAAGGATAAAGGGGAAATTTCCTTATGGTTCCAGCACCGTGATCCTATGTTTCGTGTGGAGGCTTCGTCGGAGCAGGTTTGTTGTTTGCGGTCAAGGGGGGAAGGGGATGGGGGGTACCCCCCCACCCTGTTTGACCTGAGTGGGGAGATCATCCCCCACCATTATTTTTTCAAGAGGGGGTAACCCCCTCCCCCCACTTCCTGCGGTTGTGGGCCAAGTTGGATCTCACTTTCTGGAACCTCTGTCCCTGCGGATCATTCCGCAAATTATACAACCGATCCGGTTCGATTACTGTGGTTAGGAGCCACACGACGCATGGATATCGGTACCATCTGGTCAGTAATCGCAATACCTCTCCTGATCCTCGTTGCCCGTATTGGGGAAGCGAGCCTTGAATCGGTCAGGACGATCTACATCAGCAAGGGGCATGCGAACCTCGCGGCATATGTCGGGATCGTCAAGACCGGTATCTGGCTGATCTCCACCGGGCTTGTCCTTACCAACTTCACGCAGTACTGGAACCTCTTCGCATACCTTGCAGGCTACGGTATCGGGACGGTACTCGGCATGGCAATCGAGAACCTCATCTCGATCGGGTTCGTTATCGTCCGGCTCATCACACCCGGTGACCCGCAGATCCTTATGTCCCGCCTCTCCACGCTTGGCTATGGCATGACCCGGATCGAAGGAACCGGGAGCTTCTCCGGCATGGTCAGTATCATTTTTATGATCGTCCCGAGAAAGGAACTCTCCCGGCTCCTCTCGCTCATCTCCCGGGAATACCCGGATCTTCTCTATACCATCGAGGATGTCAGGAATATCAAGGACGGGGCAAGGATCTTCTATAAGGATCCAAAACGCCGTATCCTGAGTTTTTTCGGTATGTAATACCCCGTAGCTGTGTCAGCATCAGAAAGGCTATCATCCGCTGCTCCCATCCTCATGGTAGAGAGAATAAGATGGACCATGGAACGGCAGAGACCGCGGATGGGCACGGTACCATCCAGATCTTCAACCTGGAAACCGGGCGGGAAGAAGAGGTATTCCCGGTGGTAAAGACAGACGCAGAATGGCAGGTGCAGCTGACCCCCCGACAGTTTGCGGTCGCACGAAAGCAGGAAACCGAGTATGCCTTCACCGGCAAGTACCATGACTGTAAGGTCCACGGCATCTACCGGTGCGCCTGCTGCGGTACGGCGCTCTTTTTATCGGAGTCCAAGTTCGATTCCGGCACCGGCTGGCCGAGTTTTTTTGCGCCGGTCTCAATGCTCAATATCCGCACCAGCGTGGATAGTTCCCATGGTATGGAACGCACCGAAGTGCTCTGCGCCCTGTGCGGAGCACATCTCGGGCATGTCTTCGATGACGGCCCCCCGCCCACGGGCAAACGCTACTGCATGAACTCAGCCGCTCTTGTGCTCCAAAAAACACCCCTGCTTGGAGAGCCGGCAGACTGATCCTTTCGTGCTGATATTCCCCAATTGCGCTGATGAACTTTAATGGCATTGGTTTTAAAATCGGGAAGACCGTTGCCGGGGCCGTGATATTTATGTGGTTATCCGCTGACGGTTGAGTGAAGATCATGGAAAAAAAGGACGATCTGCACGGGATCGAGACAATTATCGGGTACCATTTTTTTGAACCGCAACACCTGATCCGGGCGCTGACCCACCCGGCCTATGCAAACGAACTGATCCAGCAAAACCGGATCTGCCTCACCCAGGAGGCATATAGTACTCTCGGCGACGCGGTGCTCAAGACCAGCCTTATATTGTTTTTAATGGAGAAAGGCATCCAGAGCAAAGGCGGGATTACCAGCGTAAAAGAGCAGCTGGAGGACAACAGCAGCCTTGCCAAAATCGGCCGGCGCATGAAGATCAAGCGGTTCATCCGGCTCGGGCGTGGGGAAAAAGACCTCTGGTGCTCAGGGGAAGACACGATCCTTGCCGACACCATGGAAGCAATCATCGGCGCGATCTTCCTGGACAGCGACGCGGGTCTGGGGGTAGTCAGGCAATGTATCGGGACGTGGTTTGAACCCGAACTTGCGCGGATCAAAAAGGAGGATCCTCCCAAAAAAGTGGTTAAACCTCCTCTTTCCTCCCCTTCCAAACGTGCACCACCCAGAGGAACGACGTGGCCGTCGCGACGATCGTCGACACTATGAGGAGCGGCAGGTACCACCACTGTACTGCCATCTGCCCGGCCATGATCCCGCTCCCGGCGATGGTGGCGATGGTGTTCGGGACCAGAAAAGTGGTGCCGAGCACGGTCAGGTAGGCAGTCACAAGGGCAAAACGGTTGTTGAGGCTCTGGAGCTGGTTGTTGTAGATGCTCTGCATCACTTCGAGCCCTGAAGCGAGCACGTGTGACATCTGCTCAGAGAGTGCGATGTGGCGCTCGATGTTGTCGGAGAGGATCCCGATCCGGCCCAGCAGTTTCTCATCGTTTGTGATCAAGTTGGCGTCCCCGTACTGGAGCGAGTTAATCACGTCTTTTGTCGCCCAGAGGACGTTTAAGTAATCGATCAGGACGTGCTTCATCCGGTAGATCTGGTGGGCGACCTGCCTTTTTGCGATGTTTTTCTCGATCAGCGATTTGCTGATATCATCGCCATGCATTTCGATCTCCCGGAGGTACTCGAAGTTCCGGTCGTTGTTCTCGTCGATGATCCGCTCGAGCATCAGGGTGATCTTGTCGCAGGTGCACTCGGCACTGATACGCTTGAAAAACGGCTGGGCATACCGGGAGAACCGAAGCAGGCGGTTGATATCCTCGGAATGGAGGGTCAGGATGAAATTCTCACGGATCAGGACAAAGAGCGGGTGAACCGTCATATCGTCGTTCTTCATGGTCACCGACGGGAGCATGATGCCCAGTTCGGTGTCGTAGTCCTCGTATGCCGAGTAGAACCCAGTGGAGAGTTTGGGAATGGGGAGTTTTGTGAACCCAGCACGCTGGGCGATCTTCTCAATATCCAGTGCATCGTTTTTTGTGCTGTAATCGATCCATGCGATACTTGCATTGGGGATTGCTGTGAGGTATTCCTCCAGCGGGCGGTTGATGAGCCGGTCGATCCTGCCGTCCTTTGACAGAATAATGCAGAAGTTGAGCGGGATCGGGCTTGGTGCCTGTGGCGATGCTGCCTTCTATGAGTCTTGCGGGAACTGTGGGGTGCTCTGTATCTTCATGGTGGCACGTCCTTTGAAGGTGACCGGCGAAAGAACCGGTCCCTGCCTGCTGCGGTACCTGGTATTGTGTGTGGGAGCGTATAAGAGTTGCAGGGGAGCATGGCGACGTGCAGGTTCGGACAGCTGTGATACGGACGCTCCTCTCCGGCTCCCGAATTCGTGTGGTGCCTCTGTGGCCGTGGGAGCCGTCATCTCTCGTCCGGTCAGGGACCCGTCACCACCCCCGGCTTCGTCAGGTATCTCTGTCCGGCAGGTGATATCCGGTTCATGAAAATCCTGAACACTCATTATTACCAGAAAAAAATGGGTGCGCCGGCATCATAAGGGTACTTTCCCGCGGGTCGTATCAGGATACCATAATGGTCATATCGTTGCACGTCAAAACGTCTCATATGCCCAAAAAAATCTCCATAAATGTGGCTTTTCCTATGATCCTGATCCTGGTGCTGTCTGTGATGGTACCGGTTTCAGCAATGATTGTGCCGATCGCTACCGCGACTACTCAGGTGGTTCCGGCAAACGGGACTGCCCAGCCGGCACCTGTGGGTGCTGGTACCGTAACTGCTTCCATGACCTCATTACCCGTCACGACAGGGACCACCGCTGTCGGTACGGCGGTATCCTCTCCCAATGGCACATCGTCAAACTCTCCCGCACCGGTCGTCACCACCCCCTCGACAGTGGCCGTATCAGAAACATCTGCACCTGTAACCCCCTCGGTACTTTCAACGGCTGTAGCAGAGCCCACGACGACATCCCCGGTCTCTTTTTTCACGGTAATTGCCGGTATCGGGATTGCCGGGCTTGCGATGATGCTGGTAAAACGGCACTAATCTTTTTTTCCCTTTATTTATGAGCGGCAGCGCGAACGTTACCCTCCGCTCGACAAATCCGGGAAATTCCTGCCCCCGTTTACGGACGATGCAGGTTTTAAAAACGAAAACGCTTATGGCCGGGGCTGCTGCTGGGTGGCGCAGTGGAAAGTTCCGAACCCCTCGACCATCGCACGGGCATTTACCCCGGTTACGGTCCGGTCCGGGAAGATCTCCTGGAGGATACGGATGGCCTCCTCGTCATGGGGATCGTCAAAGACCGGCACGATCACCACGGTATTCCCGATATAGAAGTTCGTGTAACTTGCCGGGAATCGCTCATCCCCGCTGACAACAGGGGCTGGCATCGGGACTTTTATGATGGTAAATGGTTTGTGCTCCTGATCGGTTGCCCGGGTCAGGATCTCATAGTTCTCTTTGAGTGCCGCATAATTCTCGTCTGCGGGGTTCTCTTCGTAGGCACAGACAATAATCGATGGCGAAACAAACCGCGCGATATCATCAACATGGCCATCGGTATCATCGCCGGTTACACCGCGGTTCAGCCAGATGATCTTTACCCCGCCGAGATATTCTTTGAGATAGTCTTCGAGCTCCTCCTGCGTGAGGTCCGGGTTCCGGTTCGGGTTGAGGAGGCAGGCGCGGGTGGTCAGTACCGTGCCTCTACCGTTGGTATCAATAGAACCCCCTTCAAGAATAATTCCCGGCCGGAAAACGGGCAGGTCCAGCCACCTGTTCATATCGGTGGGGATCTTCCCATCGGCAATCTGATCTTCATATTTCCCGCCCCAAGCATTGAACTCCCAGCGAACCATCGCGGATCTCTGAAGCGCCGGGTTCACTACGAACGTGGGACCGTAATCCCGGATCCATACGTCAGAATAGGTGATCGTTCGTATCGTGACCCGGGACATGTCAATATCCGCGCTCCTCAGCCGTGCCTTTGCCATCCTGTTTACCATGGGGTTGGGAACAAAGAGCTCAACCCGTTCTGAAAGAGTTATCGCCGCAATAAACTGGACATACCCGTCTTCAACCTCCCTGATGTGGGGGAATGTGTTTTTGTTATGCGGCCACGAGAGCCAGACGGCATCGTGCGGTTCCCACTCTGCAGGCATGAAATACCCCAGTTTTCTCGGGGTATCCCCTTTCCTTGGGATGGGGGCTGTCGCATCGTGTTCCGGCACCCGTGCACAGAGCGTGCTGTACGTATCGGGCCGGCGGTTCCTGAAAAACCCCCATGAATCCCTGATTGCCGTATTCATCCCTACATCGATACGGGCAAAAATAATCTCTTCTGTATCCCCGGCATGGGCAAGCAGTTTCCCGAATGCATCGCAGATGAACGATCCCCCGAAGAACCGGATATCACCTTCCTGTCCAACCCGGTTCGCCGCCGCCACATGCACGCTGTTTGCGATTGCATGGCTGCGCTGGATCAGTTCCCATGCTTCCTGCCAGTCTCCCTCTCCCGGCGGCTCTGCGCAGGGGTTCCCTATCGCTGTGGGGTAGAAGATCATCTCCGCTCCGTCAAGCGCCACGCACCGGGCTGCCTCGGGGAACCACTGGTCATAACAGATGAGGACCGCGATACGCCCGTACCGGGTAGTGTGCACTGCATAGTGCTCACCCGGATAGAAGTAGCATTTCTCAAAGAATCCCGGATCCTGTGGGATATGGATCTTATGATAGGGTGCATGAAGGCTCCCGTCGGCATCGATCACGACGGCCGTGTTGTAGAACCTTCCTGACGGGGATCGCTCGAAGACCGGGACGATGATGACTGCTGCATACTGACGGGCGAGCCGGACAAATGCCTCTGTCGATTCACCGGGCACGGTCTCTGCAAACTGATCCACATGGGTGCCGACCTGCTGCGGGAAGTACCGGGTACGGAACAGTTCGGGCAGGCAGATGATCTGCGCCCCTTTCTGTGCAGCAGTCTCTACCCGTGCAAGCGCCGTTTTAAGGTTCTCATTGATGTCCGGCCGGACCTCTATCTGGATGAGCGCGACCGTAAGGTTTGTGTGATCCATATCGCGAATGCTCTTGCTCTAGAGGGTTATTGCTCCATAAATATCATGCTATCCAAAGATGGCTGTTTCGCGGTTTTTTTTCGTGACTTCAGGGCCCCGGTGAGGGCTATGCGATATGGTCATTATCAGTCTTCTGCGGGGCAGACTTTCTCTTTTCCAGCCATTCGGTGAACTGGCCCATGAGGGAGAGCACAGCGGGCATAATGAAGATCGCGCCGATAAGCGAGAACCCGACGGCGATGAGGGTAGAGATCCCGAAGTTACTGGTGATGGGGAAGCTGGCGAGGCAGAGTGCCGAGAACCCGAAGAATGTGGCG
>Ga0181529_10002040_pt1 | contig 24855 bp, 22 predicted proteins | sample PEATcosm2014_Bin_36_FD_119763 | JGI IMG/M metagenome (GOLD analysis project Ga0181529, IMG submission 119763) | Peatland microbial communities from MTU Mesocosm Facility, Houghton, MI, USA - PEATcosm2014_Bin10_30_metaG | ecosystem: Environmental > Terrestrial > Soil > Wetlands > Peat | place... | reverse complement strand
TGGCGCAGAGGGTGGGGCGCGTGGCGTTCTCGATCGGAGCGACGATGCCGGTGACGTCGGGAATCCCGTTGTTGAGCGCGGTCATCGCCTGTCCGGCAAGCCAGATCAGGTCGAATCCGGCCGAGAGCGCGCGCCCGCGGCCGGCGATGACGATCGCCCGCGTGGCAGGGTCTCGATCCACCTCTTCGACGGCGCAGGGAAGCTCGGCGATCAGGTCGCCGTCGAACGTGTTGAGCTTGTCGGGCCTGTTCAGCCATACCCAGGCGACCGCGCCTTGCCGCTCGATCTCTACAGTCGACATGTCCTCCTCATTCTCTCTGCCGCACGCGCCGGGGCGGCGGCTTAGCTCGCTCATGAAAGGATGCGGAGCGCGGATGGCGGCCGTAGCAATCAGGCCCTGAAGGACCTGACTGCGGACGGCAAGGGGGCCGAGGCCCCCTCGTGCGTTCCGGACTAATTGTGCGGCCGTCACGCTGCGACGCGAAGGTCAATAGATCGCTACGGAGCGCGGATAGCGGCCGTCTCCGACGTCAGTCCTCGGTGTCCAGCAGCGCCGCGCGCAGCAGGCGGGACGTAATGAACTGCTTTGCGCCTCGCGTTTTGGCGAGCCCCATTCGCTCCATGCATTCGGCCTGCAGACCGGCAGCCGGTGGAGCGGCAAGGCCGCGGCGCAGCAGGCTGAGCATCGCGCTCTTTGAAGCCACGGATTTGCCCAGCAGCTCGAGCGCCGGAATGAGGCGCTGCTCGGCGGGGGTGAAATCCGTGCCGAACGGATAGGCTGGCAGTGTGCCATCGCGGCGCAGGCCGCCAAGCGCCGCCTTGATGCGCTCCGGCGTATTGTTGCGGTGCGCCGCAGGGATCTCATAATTCGCGGCGATCTTACCGGCCGTCTTTGCCTTCTCGAGAAGCTCGGGCTGGAAGCGCGAATCGGCGATGTTGAGCAGTGCGGCGACGACCTCCGCATTGGTCTTGCCGCGCATGTCGGCGATGCCGTATTCCGTGACGACGATGTCGCGCATGTGCCAGGGAACCGTCATGTGTGCATATTTGGAGACGATAGTCGACTTCGCAACGCCTTTCGATTCGCGCGTGGCGTTCAGCGTGATGATAAAGCGCCCGCCCTCCAGCGCGAATGCCTGCTCGGCGAAGTTGAACTGCCCGCCGACGCCGCTGACCACGGCCCCATTGTCGAGCGCATCCGAAACGATCGCTCCCTGCATGGTAACCATCATCGCGGCATTGATAAAGCTGGCATTCACGCGCGCGGCGCGCTTCTTCTCTTCGTCGCCGTAGAGCGCGTTGGTGAAGGTTATCGGCTTCATCTGGAACAGCGATCGCTCCTCCTCGCTCATCTCGCGCAGCTCGCGGTAAAAGTCTCGCGAGTCCAGGAAGAAGCCGGCGTGCAGGACGGCGCCATCGACCTTTCGCTTCAGAATGCCGGCGCGGTGAAGCCGCAAGAAACCGTCGACGAACATCTCGGAGAGACCGTAGAGCCCCTCCGTGAAGGGCTCGTCGTGGCAGCGCTGCGGACACTGGCTGGATCCCAGCGCCTCCACGGCTTTTCGGAAGACGGCGTTGTTCTGGTGGCGCAGCAGCAGGCCCTTCGTGACTCCGTCGCCGAGCGCGCCGATGCCTATCTGGAGCGTGCCTCCGTCGGCCACGAGACGAGAGGCATGCAGGCCGATGGCCTGGTCGGCAAGGCTTATGGGGCGGCGCGGCGCCGAGAAGAGCTCGAACTCGGTATCCGGCCCCTGGAGCAGAATATCGATCTCATGCGCGGGCAGCAGCGCGTCGCCTCCCATGAAGGGCAGCTCGCTGTTTACCTGGCAGGCCATGATGAAATTTGCCTTGCCCAGCGCGCGGGCCGCGAGGGCGGTAGGCGCGACGTCGGGATTGCTGCTGCAGGAGTAGAGGTCGTCGTCGCCATTCTGGGGCGGCGCGATGAGCTGTCCCATGACGTTGACGCCGGCTTCGAGCATAATGCCCAGCACGTGCGTGTAGTTGGCGGAGATGAAATCCTGCTGCGCCCGCGTGGCGCGCAGCCAGCCGCCGGCCTGGAAGAAGAACTCGTGGACCTGGATATTGGGAGGAAGCTTTCCTGCGCGGAACGGCTTTGTGTAGGCAAGCTCGGGATAGCGGCCGAACACCCGGTCCAGCAGCGGCTCGAGGAAGCGTCGCTGGATCTCCTCTCTGGACCTGGGCCGCTCGATGGTGAGCCCCGTGAGGATGCGCAGGTTGATCGACGGATCCTTGACCGCTTTGGCGAACAGCGCGTCGGCAATGGCGTTGGCCTTTCCAATGCCGTTGGACAGTCCCAGCACGATGTTCTTGCCGACTCGGGCGATGATCTCTTCCGCCGCCAGTGCGGGATCGGAGAAGCAGGCGCGCGGCGCTCTCTTTTCGAGCATCTATCTTTCCCCCATAAGGTTCGTATTCATAATTGGTGCAGCGCACGACGTTCTCGGATCGGAACGGCAGGCCGGCAGGAATGCGGAATTAAGAGTGCGTTGCCGGCGACGAACGGTCTGCGAACGATACGGCTCGCGAATTCGGGAATAAACCGCACCGTCGGCCATTTCGACGCGGACCCGCGCTTTCCTGCCTGGTAATGCGACGATTTGCGTCCGAGGCCTGCCGCACAAGGGGCCGCGTGCGGGCGGGCATTCCTGCCCGACTATGCGACGATAGCGCGCAGCCGGAAGGTATTTCCGGCAGACGCGCAGAAGTTTCCCATGCGATTGGATCCGGGGCCGCACGATCGGCCTACCACACGACTGGTGACCCATGCAGGCCATACATCTTCCCGTCAGCGCGCATCCTCTTCTTCAGGATCCGCCGTTCGTTCTCGCGCTTCTCTGGCTCGCCACGGCAATCGGCTACCGGGCGATCTCGTTTTTGCGGATCTCGTTGAGGGCGGCTACCGCGCTCGAGCGCGGCGTCCTGTGTGCGGCCGTGGGCATCGGGCTGCTTCCGGTCGTGCCGTTTTGTCTCGGCGCCGCGAGGCTGCTCACTCCCTCCGCCCTCAGGATCGCTCTAATCGTGCAGTTCGTTGTCTTCTCGTTCGATATGGCGCGCGTGGGTCGCGCAGGCCTACTCGCCGCGCGCCGATCGCGAATAAGGAGCGCTCCGCCCTGGGCCCTCTGCTGCATTGCGCTTGCTGGGGTCGTGCTCGCCCTGCTTCTCATCGGCGCGCTCTGTCCGCCGACCGACACGGACGGACTGGGATACCACCTGGTGGCCCCGCGCTGGTGGCTCTCGTGGCGCACGCTCGGCTATCTGCCCACGCTGGTGCACACGAACTCTCCGATGGGGATGGAGCTGCTGCTGTGCTATCCGCTCGCGCTCTGGAGCGACACGGCGGCCAAGCTGCTGATCGCCTCTGTCGGCATCGTCGTGCTGCTGGCGACGTTTGCGGTCGGCCGCCGCATGCACGGCGCCTCGTTGGGCCTGATGGCCGCCACGGCGTTCCTGGTGACGATCCAGTGGTACTACATCTGGTTTCTCTTTCAGTCCGCCTACATAGACTTCGGTCCGGCGCTCGAGACGGTGTGCGCGGCGCTCGCGCTGATGCTGTGGATCGGCAGCCGTCGTCCCGGCTTGCTTCTGCTCGCCGCGCTATGCGCGGGGTTTGCCGGCTCGTTCAAACTGACATGCGTCTTCACGGGCGCCCTGATCGGAGCGATCGCGGCCTGGATGAGCGCACGAGAGGGCGTGTCGCCGGGGCGGTGCGCAGCCGTAGCGGCGAAATGCGCGGCGGTCTCCGCCGTGCCGGTGCTGCCCTGGCTGGTCCGCGCGTGGCTCGTGGCCGGCAATCCGGTGTGGCCGATGGCGGCCGGGCTGTTCCCGACGCGGGACTGGAGCCCGTCTGCGGCGCGTGGTTTTTCCGATTTCTTCCACTACTACAATTGGGGCGGACGATTTGCCGTGCGGTGGTCCACGGAGAGGCGGCAGATGGCGGTCGGCGCGTGCGCGGTCCTGTTCGGCGCATCGGCGTGGCTGTTCGGCCGCATCGCCGGCACAGTGGAGGGGCGGGCGCTCGCAGCGCTGGTCGGAGGGTTGGCGTTTATTGCGCTCGCGACGACGGGCCTGTACGACCGCTTCTTCGTGATCTTTCTGCCGCTCGTTCTGCTGCTCGTGTTCTGGCGGCTGGCTCGGCCGATCGAGAGAAGCGTGGCGCTTCAGGCTGCGTTCGTCCTGTTGACGGCTTTCGGCGCATACCGGATGGCGACGGCTCACGTGCCCGGCAAGTCCCTGCAGTGGGGCGCAGCGACAGGCGCCGTTTCTCGCAGCGACTATCTTCGTGCGGTGATTCCGATCGTTCGGATCTGGGACTATGCAAACAAGAACCTTCCGTCGGACGCCCGCATCGTGACTCCGGGAGTGAGCGTGGGATACTACAGCGATCACTACTGCTTCTGCTCCGACCAGTTCGGGCAGCAGCGAATCCGCCTCGATTCCGACGCGGCATTTCTTGCCAGCTTGCGGCGGGATCATATTCGATATCTTCTCTATACCGGCTGGGTCCAGCCGTTTCCCGGCTCTCCGACGCTCTGGCTTCGAAACCGCATCCAGAGCATCGTGGCGCAGCGCGGCCGTCTGCTGGTTTCGGAGGGAACGGATCGGCTCTACGAGCTCGATCTGAGCCGCAGCGCAGACGAGCGGGCGAGGCCGGTCCTCCACGCGCACGTCGGAAAGAGAGGCCGGCGATGAGGGCATACGCGGCCTCCCGGCTGGAGGGGTCGATTCCACGGTGGTGCGGCTTCCGAGCGATCCTGGTCGCACTCGCCGCCCTGGCGCTCCTGGTTTCGGCCTCGGGCGCGTCGCGCGCGGACGATCTGGATCAGATCCGGAGCCGGGGCACGCTGATCATCGGTTCCGACGCGACCTATCCACCTTTCGAGCTGTTCAAGGACGATAAGTACGAGGGCTTCGACATCGATCTCGGCAACGAGATCGGCAAGGAGCTGGGAGTCCGGACGGAGTGGGTGAACGTCGCGTGGGATGGGATCTTCGCGGCGCTCAAGGGCGGGAAGTTCGACCTGGTTATGTCGGACGTCGTGCTGACGCCGCCGCGCATGAAAGAGATGGCGTTCAGCGAGCCGTACTTCCTCTCCGGCCAGGCGATTGCGCGCCGGAAGGGAGACACCAGCGTTTCGAAGCCCGAGGATCTCCTCACAAAGCGGGTGGGCGTCCAGATCGAGACGACGGGGCAGGCGGCCGTCAAGAAGCTCGGCGTTCCGGACGACCGGATCATCAAGTACAACACGATGCAGCTTGCGCTGCTGGACGTGCGGAACGGCCGCGACGACGCCGCTGTAGGGGATATTCCGGCGCTGAAGGCGATGATCCTGAAGGGCTATCCGGAGCTGGAGGTTGCCGGCCCGGTCTTCAAACATGAGCACTACGGCGTGGTGATGCGGCTGGGCGAGCCCAGGCTGCTCGCGGCGGTGAACGAGGCGCTCGACCGGATCATGGCCGACGGCCGCTACGCCCGGATCTACCGGAAGTGGATCGGCGAGCCGCTGCCCGCCGGATCGATCGACGAGCTGCACCGGATCCGGGCCGAGGGCACGTCGATGGGGGCGGCGAGCAAGACCGGATCGGCGTTTTCGATCCGATGGGACGTGCTCGGCAAGACGGTGCCGCTGATGGCTCGCGGCGCCCGCATGACTCTGTTGCTTACTCTTCTCACGCTCGTCTTCGGAACTCCGCTCGGCCTGATATTCGCTCTGATGCGGCTCTCCTCGGTGCGTCCGTTGCGCTGGCTGTCTATAGTCTACGTCGAGGTCGTGCGCGGCACGCCGATGCTGATCCTCATATTCGTGGTCTACTACGTGATGCCGGCGGTGCACATATCGCTTCCGCAGTTTCAATCGGCGGTGATCGCCCTGAGCCTCAACGCGGCGGCATACATCTCCGAGATCCTCCGGGCCGGCATCGAGAGCATCGATTCGGGACAGATGGAGGCTGCGCGCGCTCTCGGGATGGACTACCGGGCAGCTATGCGCTGGGTGATCCTGCCGCAGACGATCCGGCGCGTGCTTCCGCCCATGACCAACGAGGGCGTGGCGCTTCTCAAGGATTCCTCGCTCGTCTCGCTCATCGGCATGACGGAGCTGGCGCGCGTCGGCAGCGAACAGGCTGCCGAGACCGGATCGCCGATCACGATCTATCTGGGCGTAGCGCTCTTCTATCTCGCGATGACTCTCCCGCTCACGTACGCCGTGCATCTGCTGGAGCGTCGTTATCAGCCGGTCAGCCGTCCGGGCCGCCCGACCCCGGCCGCCGCCCCGGCGGGTCCCGTGAAGGAGATCGCAGGTTAAACCAACGATGGCTCAGACGGAATCTCCTCAGCCCATTCTTTCGATCCGCCGCCTCAAGAAGCATTTCGGCCATATCGAGGTGCTGCACGCCATAGATCTGGACGTGCAGGAGGGCGAGGTCGTCGCGATCATCGGCGCGTCGGGAAGCGGCAAGTCGACGCTGCTCCGGTGCGTGAACTGGCTTGAGTCGCCTACGGACGGCGAGATTTGCTTTCGCGGCACTCTCGTCTCCGCGGCTAACGCCACGACGGTGCGCAGAGAGATCGGCATGGTTTTCCAGCGCTTCAACCTGTTCCCGCATCTTAGCGCGGTGGACAACATCACGCTGGCGCCGCAACGGGTTCTGGGACAGTCGGGTAAGGAGAGCCTGACGGCGGCGCTGGAGCTGCTGGAGCGCGTGCATCTATCGGATAAGGCGTACAGCTTTCCCGGCGAGCTATCGGGCGGGCAGCAGCAGCGGCTGGCGATCGCCCGGGCGCTCGCCATGCGGCCCTCGCTGATGCTCTTCGACGAGCCGACCTCCGCGCTGGATCCGGAGCTTGTGGGCGAGGTGCTGGAGGTGATGCGGAGCCTGGCGCAGGAGGGCCGCACGATGCTGGTGGCGACTCACGAGATGGGCTTCGCGCGCGACGTGGCGGACCGCGTGATCTTCCTCGAGGCCGGCGGGATCGTGGAGCAGGGCCCGCCGGAGCAGGTGCTCGTCAATCCCCGGCAGGAGCGAACCCGCGAGTTCCTTGCCCGCGTGCTGGACAGGTAGCCCCGAGTTCGGACCCCTTGCTTCGCGAATTTCGGCGCCAAACCGCACGTCTTACCTAACCGCCAGTTCGGGCGCGCCGGCGAACGGCAGGCGGGAAGATCCGGCTGTCTTGATCGTCCTCTTGGCCGGACGTCGAGTCCGCCAATATGGACTCCAGCAAACCGTCGCCGCACTCGGCGGCGCGCGCCCTGAAGGTTTCCACGATTCCGACTGTCATGGCGTCGATTGCGTATCCGGACCTGATCGCGGCTTCCGTGAAGGCGGTCTGGTACAGCCTCAGAAGCAGCTCCGCGCCGTGCGTGCTGCCGGTCAATGCCTTGAACGCGGCCGAGCCTACCAGTACAACGGCGTTGGGCGCCGCCGTCAAAACAGCCCCCATCGATCGGTGGCCCTTCAGAGTATTTCCCGTCAAGGCGTCATAGAACACCTCGCCGTGATAGTACTGCGCGAGCACCCGAAGCTGATCGCCGAGTCGCTTACCGTCGCCGCCTTTGGCCGATCCCGTCTTGCTCTTCACCTGGTGGAACCGTAGCGCCCCGTTTGCCGATGTCGGAGGCTGAACGATATCCGCGCCGGGAAACGGATTGGTTTCAAGGTCAATGATCTCCTGGTTGAAGCCGCGTGGCTCCGGCGCTTTGACGTTGCCGCGCATGTGCCCAATAACATCCTCATGAAGATGACCGATCAGACCCTCGATGATCATTAGCGCCTTGTGAGCGACCGTTGCGCCTATCGCGCTTGCAAAGTCGCCGCCGTAGAGAAGGGTCTGTGTGGCCGTCAGTATGAAGGGGTCGAGCACATCGCCGGGATTCCTGCCGCACTCAAGGTCGGATGCCGTTCTCGGAAAGGCCTGGGCGATGTCTTGAGCCTTTGCTGTGACCATCTCTACAATACTATCCGGCTCGTCAAATCCGCGGACGAGCTGGACCCTCCGAGCGGCGTTGACCGCATGAAGACGCGCGTGGGACTCGGGGATTCCAGCCGACACGAAAAGCGCCAGGAAACGCGTTACAAGATCCGATAACGGTTCGTCCGTTATCGTTCGCGGATCCTGATCTGCCAGGTCAGGTGGAGAGGCGACGGCGATCTTGAGATCGGAGAAGACCGAATCGCATACTGCGGCAGCCGTCTGGAACGCCTGCTCGATCGTGTTTCGCTGCGCCCGCGCCAGCCGCAATCTTACCGCTTCGTTAACGCGGTGGATTGGATTAACCGCTGGTATGTGTTCAAGTAACAAGGCATAGGTCCAATGTTGGCTGGTCCGACCCTGCGGCGCATTTCGTGTTCCTGGCGGAAGCCCGGAGCCTATTCAGGCTCTTTTGGAGCATCTCCTCGGAGGAAGGAAGCGACACTGTTCTAAGCTGACGAAAATGGCAGGCCGCTACAGACCGGCCTATGGCTTCGCCTAATTGTACGGGAACCGCGTTACCCACCTGCTGGTATTGGGAGTTCATCGACCCGGTGAATTGCCAGTCGGACGGGAAGCCCTGTATAGCCGCGCACTCAGGGACCGAGAGCGGGCGGACTGCCTCCGGATGACACAGTGCGCTCCCCTTTCGGTTGGCGCGCCCCGTTATCGTGGGAGCCGGCGAGTCCCACGGCAGTCTTCTGTAGAATCCGGTCTTGCCGCCGCCCGCGCGGAATGCGCCTCCCAGGGCGCGTTCGTGCAAGTCAACGGGAAGCGATCGCCAGTTCCCGCCTGTGGGAACGAGGCCGAAGAGGTCGCGCACGGGTTCCGTGTACTCAGAATGGACGCCCGGATTGTCCCTGAGACGCCATATGGCGTCACGTACCGTCCGGAAAGGCAACAATTCGGGCCCCTTGCCGTGCGACGGCGCCGGGATCATAGGCGGCATCCCTGCGCGGGCGCCAATCATTACGAAGCGGAGCCGATGTTGAGGCGCGCCGTAGTCGGCGGCATCGACGACGGCAAACACCACATTGTATCCGATCGCGTCGACGTCCGTTATTATCTGACGCAACGCAGAGGAGCTGCGTTCGTCGGGCTCCAGGGGCGCGGCGTCGTAATTCTGCCCCGTGCCGTCCTTGTCGTAACGTTTGAGGCTCCAGTGTTTGCCGGGGCGATCAGCGATCGCCCGGTGGCGCAGCGCGGCCGTTGCGAGATTGGCAACGTTCTCGAGTACGAAATAGCACGGCATGATCTCGGAGATCAATCGGATGTATTCGTAAATGAGATTTCCGCGAGGATCGTTGAGTGCGGCGCGCTTTCCTGCAGGAGAAAAGCTCTGACACGGCGGTCCGCCTATGGTCACCAGGACATCTCCGTCGAACCTGCGGTGTTTGCGAAGATCCGCCCCGGTCAATAGCGTCACGTCTTGCTGAATCACGTCAAGCCCGGGCCGGTTCCTTCGGATCGTCTCGCAGCAGTCCGAATTGACCTCTACGCAGACGGTCGGGGGCAGACCTGCCCGATCGAAACCCAGGTCGAGGCCCATCGCTCCGGAGAAAAAGGACCAGACTTCCATTTCGTTCCCTTCTTAAGGGTTTCCGCTTAAGGCTCGCTCGGCGGTTTATATATATAATAGGACGAGCGAGGCAAAACCGGAAACGCGGGCGTCACGAACCGTGAGATCCTTGTTGAAGCGGTCAAGGCGTACGCGACGGCGAAAGTCGCGCGGCAGTTCATTAAGGAGCCGCGACGGCCGGGCAGGGCCTATTGTCCGTTCTGCGGGGCGACCGAGGTCTCCTTCCCATCGACCCGCAGGTCCTGGATATGCCTGGCCTGGCGCCCGAATTCCCGCCGCAGTCTATCGCCCACGGAGAGGCACGGGGCGTGCATCCCGCCAACCTGACGTGGCGCAGACTGGGGGCGAGGGGCCCGGCAGGGGATTATGAAGTTAGCAGTCCCGGTCTATGACGTAGCTCGTGAGAGCGGAGAGCGCCTGGCGAGCGGGACTGTCGGGCAGCAGGGTGAGCGCGGCGCCGGCGCGATCGATGTGGTCGATCGCGGTGGCTCGGGCCTTATCGAAAGCGCCGAGCCGGTTCAGGATCGCGCAGGCTGCGTCCATGTCGGCGTCGGCGAGCTCCGGCTTGCCGAACGCGGTCAGCAGGCGCGCCCGCTCCGTTGCGGATGCCTCGCGCAGGCCCATGATAAACGGCAGGGTCGCGCGGCCGTCCCGCATGTCGGTGCCTCTCGGCTTGCCCGTGACGGCCGGATCTCCGATATAGTCAAGGAGATCATCGGCTATTTGGAACGCCATTCCAAGTTGTCGTCCGTATGAGGCGAGCGCCTTCTCCGCGCCGGCCGGAGCGTCGGACAAAAGCGAGCCGCACCGGCAGCATCCTTCGACGAAGACGGCGGTCTTTTTGCGCACGATCTCGATATACTCGTCCAGGCTGAGATCCGACCTGCCCGTCGCGCCGATCTCCATCACTTCGCCTTCGCTCATGGCCACCGTAACGTCCGAGACCACGCGGATGATTCTCAAGTCGCCGTCTATCGCCAGAAGACGCATGGCACGCGCCAGGATGTAATCTCCGCTCAGGACGGCTATGCCGTTGCCGAAGACGGCGTTGGCGGTGGGCTTGCCGCGCCGGATAGCCGTGGCGTCCACGACGTCGTCGTGAACGAGCGTGGCCATGTGAACGAACTCGATCGACGAGCCTACCGTGGCGATCCGCGCGCCGTCCGCGTTCGGATCGACGGCGCGGGCGGTGAGCGCCACAAGGGCCGGCCGCAATCTCTTGCCGCCGGCGTTGAGGACGTTATGCGTCAGCGCGAGGATCGACCGGACGTCCGAGCCGAGGTCGGCGTTCATGCGGGCTTCGACGGCGTGCAGGTCGGCGCGGATGCAGTCCAGGAACGACATGCTATCGTCCCGGCCGCCGTTTCGGCGCAGCGATGAGTGGGCGCCTGCTGCGGGCGCTATTGTGAACGTGGAGGAGCTCATGGCGTCGGCTCCGTTCTTGCGCCGATGTGGATACAGACCGTGCCGAAATTGAGGTCGTGGACCTCGATGGCGCGGAGGCCGGCACGCTCCATGGCGTCCGACAGCTCCTGGCGCGACAGGAATCGTTTCATCGATTCCGGCAGATATGAGTATGCTTCGCGGCGACTCAAGAGGCCTCCAATACGCGGCAAGATGCCGAAGAGATAGAGATCGACGATTGCCCGCATCCATCGTCCGGCGGGGCGATTGAACTCGAGGATTACGACGCGCCCGCCCGATCTGACGACGCGGGCCATTTCGCGCAGAGCCCGGTCCGCGTCGGCGACATTCCGGATGCCGAATCCTACGGTCGCCACGTCGAAAGAGCCGGATGCGTAAGGGAGATGCTCGGCGTTGCCGACGAGCATCGATATCGGCGCGCCGCGCGCGGCGGTCGTTTTGGGCAGCCCGCGCCTCAGCATGGGCTCGCAGAAGTCGACGCAGGCGACGCGGCCCGAGCGGCCGGCGGCGGCGGCAAGGTCGATTGCGAAGTCGCCCGTGCCGCTGCAGACGTCCAGACAGCGCGAACCCTCCGTCACGCGGGCGAGGCGGACGGCGCGACGGCGCCAGGCCTTGTGACGGTTGAAACTGAGAATGGAGTTGAGCAGATCGTACTGAGGGGCGATCCCGGCGAACATGTCGCGCACGTAGCGCTCCTTGTCGCCCTGGAAGAGGGTTCGGCTCGATCGGCTTATGGCCGACTGCTGTTGCGAAGCTACCCGCGTCATAAGCTGCCGAGATGAATGCGTCGCCCGGTTGCGAGCAGCACTTCGTCGCACCGCAGATCGCAACCGGATAAGCCAAAGGACCGTCTGCGCGCTAGCCGCGCGTCGCTTCGGAACTCGTCGCGTGTTTCTCGAAGCCCGACCAGTATACCTCCCGCGCTAACGAGCTGTCAATGAGATTGAGTCGCTAAGGAGACGGCCGGACTTCTCGCGCTACATCACCGACTCGAGTCCGAACACAAGCCCCTTCAACTCGCGAACGCGGCGGATGGCGAGCAGAACTCCGGGCATGAAGCTCCGGCGGTCGGTCGAATCGTGCCGGATCGTGAGGATCTGCCCGACGCCTCCGAGAATGACCTCCTGGTGCGCCACAAAGCCCGGCAGCCGGACGCTGTGGATAGGCACGCCGCCCGTCCGTTCGCCGCGAGCGCCGCGAGCGCCCGGAACCTTTTCGATCTCGCCCGCCGGAGCCGGTCTGGGCGCCGCGCCGGCTACACGCCGGGATTGGGCGATCCGATCGGCCGTGAGCAGAGCCGTGCCGCTGGGCGCATCCAGCTTGTTCTCGTGGTGCAGCTCGATGATCTCGGCGTCCGGCATGTAGCGGGCCGCCTCCGCGGCGAAGCGCATCATCAGCACGGCGCCGATGGCGAAGTTGGGCGCTACGAGGATGCCGACGCCGTTCGCCTCCGCCTGAGCGCCTGCCGCCTCCAGCGCGGGGCGAGCAAGCCCGGTCGCGCCGGATACGCAGGGAATGGAGGAGCGCGCGCAGAGGTCGATTCCGTGCTCGGCCGCGCCTGCGACCGTAAAATCGACGCAGACGTCCGGTCGTCGAGCGGCGATCGCGGACTGAATGTCGGACAGGATCGGGACGCCGATGTCTCCGATGCCGGCGAGCTTCCCGGCGTCCTCGCCCACTCCGTGCACGTCCACCGCGCCGACTATCTCCATGTCCGGCGCCTCCCAAACGGCGCGGATTACCTCTTTTCCCATTCGTCCGGCGGCGCCGGCCACGAGAACCAGGATGTGTTCGGAATCGCTCATCTCGAGTGGTTAATCTCCTGATGAAGTACTTTTGACAGGATGGACAGGATGGACAGGATGGACAGGATAACAATGCTAGAGAGACGCTTTGCGGAAGGGATTGCCGGGGCGGATGTCTTTGTACGTGGGGGCTCGTTCCGGCCCGAACGTCCTTTTCCGTCCATCCTGTCCATCCTGTTTATCCTGTCTGAATTCGGGTTTATCCTGTCTGAGTCCGAGGCTACACGATAGGGGGGTCGCCTCTTGTGAAGGGCCCGATCGCGGCGATCGTCAGAAGCTTCTCGTCCAGGACGGTCTCGGTGACGCGGGCGATGCTTTCGTGCGAGACGGCCTCGTACTCGGTCATGATCTCGTCCAGCGGAATCACGCGATTGAACGAGAGCAGGGAATCGCCGTAGCGGTTCATGCGAGCGCTCATGCTTTCCAGCCCGAGCACGAGAGCGCCGCGCACCTGCGTCTTCGCCTTTTTAAGCTCGTCTTCGGTCAGGCCGGAGGTGCGTACGGAGGCGAACTCCGCGCGCGTGAGGTCGAGCACCTCCTGATACCTCTCCGGGCTGGTGCCTCCAAAGACGCAGAAGAAGCCGCCCTCCTGATAGGCGCGTCCGTAGGAGCCGATGGCGTAGGCGAGTCCGCGCTTTTCGCGGATCTCCTGGAAGAGGCGGGAGCTCATGTTTCCGCCGAGGACGTTGTTGAGTATGGAGAGCGTGTATCGCTGGCGCTCCTGCTTGCCGAATGCGGGCGTTCCTACACAGAAGTGAACCTGTTCGATCTCGCGCTTGCGCACGATGCGGCTCTTTCCGGACGCCTTCGCGCCTCGCTGTTTGGGCCGCTCGCTGCAGCCGGACATGTCCCCGAGGACGCTTTCGGCCATTGCGACCAGATCGGCGTGCTCCAGGTTGCCGGCTGCCGCCAGAACGATGCGGTCGGGCCGGTAGCGCGACTCACGATAGGCAAGCACGTCCTCGCGGCTGAGCGCCGAGACCGTCTTTGCGGAGCCGACGATCGGCTTGCCGAGAGGATGGCTGCGCCAGAGCGTCTGCTCGAAGATGTCGTGGACGTTCTCCTCCGGAGTGTCTTCGTACATCTTGATCTCTTCGATCACGACGCGCTTTTCGCGCTCCATCTCCTCCGGCTCGAAGAGGGAGTTGCGGAACATGTCGGTGAGCACGTCGACGGCAAGCCCGAGATCTTCCGCGAGGACGCGCGCCTCGTAGCAGGTGTTCTCTTTGCCCGTGAAGGCGTTTAGCTGGCCGCCGCGCGATTCGATCTCGTCCGCGATATCCCGCGCCGTCCGCTTCGGGGTGCCCTTGAACAGCATGTGCTCGATGAAGTGGGAGACGCCTCGCAGCCTCTCCTCTTCGTCCCGAGCGCCGGTTCCAACCCAGAGGCCGACGGAGACGGTCCGCACGTAGGGCACGGTCTCCGAAACCACGCGGATGCCGTTTGCGAGCGTGGTGAGGTCCACACACTCTGTACTATGCCTGGTCATGGGGATATGATACCTCGCGGCTTCCTGCAACCCGTTCGTGTGCGGATCATATGACCGCAGGAAGCAGGGAGGGGGATCGGCCGGCGGCAGCGCCGGCGGGCGGCAGACGGCGAAAACCCCTCGCCGTTGCGGATCCCAGGGACCGTAACGGCGAGGGGTCGTGGCTGGAGGCGCTCAGAAGGCGTGGACGCTTTCGTAGCTGCGGATCAGGCCGATTACCTTGCCGATGATATGGCTGTCCTCGCGATGGATCTCGATAGGATCGTAAGCAGGGTTTGCGGGCAGGAGACGCGCGCCGGTCTGGGTGAACTGAATGTGCTTGATCGTGGCCTCATCTCCGAGCAGGACGGCGACGAGATCGCCGTTCTCGGCCGTTCTCTGTTCGCGGATCACGACGACGTCGCCGTCCATGATGTGCGCGTTGATCATGGAGTCTCCGCGGACGCGAAGAGCGAACGGGTTTTTGACGTTGTGAACGAGCTCTTGCGGCACGGAGAGATGCGACTCGACATTCTGCGTGGCCGTAATCGGCACGCCGGCGGCAATTGTGCCGACGAGCGGAATGAGAGCTGCGTTGCGGCCGGGCGCGGTGTTGCCCGTTTTGCCGATGATGGTAATGGAGCGCGAAGTGTTGGCTCGCTTTATGAAGCCTTTTCGTTCCAGCGCATCCAGGTGAACGGTGACGCCCCGCAGGCTGGAGATACTGAAATGCGTACCTATCTCCCGGATGCTGGGCGGGTATCCCTTGTCGTTCACGTATTCCAGAATAAAGCTCAGAATACGATCCTGCTTTTCCGTAAGTCCGCGCGTCACTCCACGCCTCCTCGTCCGGTTGCCGATACACCGGTTAGCGTTTGATCATCCATACTTTACTACGCACTCTCGTCTACTGTCAAGAGGGTATGCAGCCAAATTCAATCTATTTTTGTCTAACTCTCGCGGGCTGCGGAGCGCGAGAGGCGGGAGGGCGGACGCTCGGGATCGGGCTCTCGGGCGGCATCTGGCAGTTCGCTAACTCTTGCGTTTTCACGCCGCCTGTGCTATACTTTTTGCAGTTACATTACTCTTCTCGCAAAGAGTGGGTCCCCGCCCACTCTTTTGCATTATTGCGGACTGAATGCGGAATTCGAGCGATCGCGAAAGCGAAGCGCCACCGGATGTGGCCTCGCCGAACCGCACAGCGGGAGATGGCGGCGCGCTTCGGAGAGCAATATGAAGCGCGGCGCTTGCGCGCGATACAGCCCGCAGCAGCTTTGCGAGAAACCTGGCTGGCGCTCACCGAACGGGAGCGGCAGCAATCCTGGCACGCGGGTATAGACAGGATGTGCGCTCCGCGTGCGCCCAACATAATACTGGCCTTGTGACCCGGGGAGGCGCGCAAATGAACGGTGAATTCATCGAGCTGCTCCAGCAGATAGCGAAAGAGAAAGATATCCCGCTCGAAACGCTTATCGAGACGGTCGAGTCTGCTCTTGCCACCGCTTACAAGCGTAACTATGCTACAACCGGCGAGATCAAGGTCAGGATAGATTCGAACAAGGCCGCTGCGGCGCCGTTCAAGGTCTACTGCGAGAAGATCGTGGTCGAGGAGATCGAGAACGAGGCGCTTGAGATACTGCTCGACGAGGCGCGCCAGCATAACCCGGACGTGCTCGTCGGGGAGACGATGACGTTCGACGTGAACCAGGGCAATTTCGGCCGAATCGCCGCGCAGACCGCCAAGCAGGTCGTGGTGCAGCGCATCCGCGAGGCCGAGCGCAAGAAGATTTTCGACGACTATAACGAGCGCGTCGGCGAGGTGGTCACCGGAGTGGTCCAGCGGCGTGAAGGCCGCAACATCATTATCGGCCTGGGCAAACTGGATGCCGTTCTGCCGGCTCAGGAGCAGGTCGAGACCGAGCCATACCGCTTCAACGACCGGATCAAGGTGTACGTGCTCGAAGTTCGCGATTCGGCCAAGGGGCCGCAGGTGATCGTATCGCGCACGCACCCAAGCCTGATCCGCCGGCTGTTCGAGCTCGAAGTTCCAGAGATTGCGGATGGGACGGTTACGATAAAGAGCGTGGCGCGGGAGCCTGGCGCGCGCTCGAAGATCGCCGTGACGAGCCGGGAAGAGAAGGTCGATCCGGTCGGCGCGTGCGTCGGGCATCGGGGCAGCCGCGTCCAGGCCGTCGTCAACGAGCTGTACGACGAGAAGATCGACATCGTGCGCTGGAACTCCGACACGTCCAACTTCATCGGCGAGGCGCTCTCTCCGGCGAAGGCCGTCAAGGTGACGATCAACGAGGATGCCAAGAGCGCATTCGTGATCGTTCCGGACAACCAGCTCTCGCTGGCGATAGGCAAAGCCGGCCAGAACGTGCGGCTAGCCGCTCGGCTCACCGGTTGGCGGATAGACATCCGCAGTGAAGCGCAGGTGGCGCGCAACGCCCTGATGGCGATTACGCCGGGCGGCGGAGAGCCGGAGGACGATTCGGTTCAGGCCGCGATACTGGGCGGTGTGGATGACGAGGCTTTCGCACTCGCAGCCGCTACGGACGGCCGTAAGGTTCTGGAGGAGACGATTGAACCTGATGCGGCCGTCGCCGTAGTGGACACGCTGGAGGATACCCAACACGCGCTGGTCGAGACTCGGGACACGCAGGAGGCAGCCGAGTCCGAAGAGACGGGCGTAAAGTGAGCGCCCGGACGATCCGGCGCAGATCATGGCGCGGCCCGATAGGGCTCGCCGGATCTTATAATCGATTGCGCAGCCGCGCGGCCGGGATGGCCGGCGGCAGCCCGAACGGGTCGCGTAACGCCGATCCGCAGAATGGGAGAACGGGGATGCGATAGACGACCGGACGAGAGTCCACAGCAGCGTCGATCGCATCATGCGTATCGCACTCGGCCGCCGTAACCTCACGGCGACGCTCAAGCGCCCTCCAGGCGCACGGATGCGACGACAACCCTCCCGATCTCCTTCATTCTGCAGATCCTGCCCGACCCGACTTGCGGATCGCGTTCGCAATGCCGATGAAGTCGCCCCATATCCCGATTCGAACGTGCGTTGCATGCCGCGCCACAGATCAGAAGCGCGAGCTGCTGCGCATCGTCCGGCCGCGGGAGGGCGACGTGCGCTTCGATGCCGGAGGCAAGCTCTCCGGCCGCGGAGCCTACATCTGCGCGTCGGAGCAGTGCATCCTGCTTGCGCGCAAGCAGCGGAAGCTCGAGCGTTCGCTGAAAGTTTCGGCCGTTCCGGACGGTCTGTTTGAAGAGCTGCTGAATCGTGTCGCCGCGCCGGGGCCATCGCCGCCCTCCGGGCCAACCGCCGGGCATACCGGCCGGCATTCAGGGCTGCACGCGGCGCAGAGATCGCAGGAGAGAGGTGAATAGCGTATGACAGCGATTGCAGGCACCCGCTTGAGCGAGCTTGCTAAAGAACTGAAGATGACTGTGGCGGAGCTGGTAAAGGCTCTGCAGGATCTGGGCGTATCGGGCACCGGCCCGACGGCCCTGATCGACGTGGATACGGCCAATATGGTGCGCGGCCTGCTGAGCAGGGCGGGAGGCGCGGACAAGGTTGTGGAGGCGCCCCTGGACGCGACGGTCAAGGATCTCGCCAACGCGATGGGCATCAAGCCGCAGGATGCGCAGAAGAAGCTTGTGCAGATGGGCCAGCTCGTCGCCGTAACGCAGAAGCTGAACCGTACTCTCGCCGAACAGCTTGTCGCCTCCTACGGCTTCACGCTCAAGACGAAGGTAGATCCCAAGCCTGCGGCGCCTGCGGCAGCGCCGGCGCACAAGCACAAGGCGCCGGGCGGCGCGGGGCAGGCGAGGCAGCCTGTGGTCACCATCATGGGCCACGTCGACCACGGCAAGACGACGCTGCTGGACTATATCCGCAAAGCGCACGTCGTCGAGGGCGAATTCGGCGGAATCACGCAGCACATCGGCGCGTATCAGGTCGAAGTCGAGCACGCCGGCGAGCAGCGCAAGATCACGTTCCTCGATACTCCCGGCCACGCGGCGTTTACCGAGATGCGCGCTCGCGGCGCGAGCGTTACGGACATCGTCGTGCTGGTCGTGGCGGCCGAGGACGGAATCATGCCCCAGACCGTCGAGGCGATCAACCACGCACAGGCTGCGGGCGTGCCGATCATCGTGGCGATCAACAAGATCGACAGGCCCGACGCGAGGCCGGACCGGATCAAGCAGCAGCTCACCGAGCACAACCTCGTCGTCGAGGATTACGGCGGCGACATCATCGCCGTTCCGATCTCGGCGAAGACCGGTGAGGGCGTCGCGAACCTGCTGGAGTACATTCTGCTCGTGGCGGAGGTCCAGGAGCTCAAGGCGGACTTCGGCGGTCGCGCGTCGGGCGCCGTGATCGAGGCTCGCATCGAGCCGGGCCGGGGGCCCGTGGCCACGGTGCTGGTTCAGAGCGGAACGCTGCACGTGGGCGACAGCATCGTAGCCGGCATAACCTTCGGCCGCGTTCGCTCTATGATGAACGAGCGAGGCGAGAGGCTGCAGAAGGCGACGCCTGCGACGCCGGTCGAGGTCCAGGGATTGGACGCCGCTCCCAACGCCGGCGACGCGTTCGAGGTGGTGAAGGACGATAAGGAGGCGCGAGTGGCCGCGGAGAAGCGGTCGGAGAAGCAGCGCGCGTCCCGCCTAACGGGAAGCAGTCGTCTTACTCTCGACGATCTCTCGCGCCAGGCTGCGGAGGGGCGGATCAAGGATCTCAACGTCATCGTCAAGGGAGACGTTCAGGGCAGCGTGGAGGCCGTGCTCGGGCAATTGCAGAAGCTGGAGGAGAACAAGAAGGAGGACGAGGTCCGGCTCAGCGTCAAGATGAGCGGAGTCGGCCCGATCGGCGAAGCGGACGTCAACTTCGCCCTGGCTACGTCGGCTATCGTGATCGGCTTCAACGTGCGCGCGGATGCCGCCGCGCAGCGCGCAGCCGAGCGGGGCGGCGTCGACATACGGCTGTACAACATCATCTACGACCTCGTCGAGGATATCGACAAGGCGATGAAGGGAATGCTGACGCCGATCTACGAGGAGACGGCGCTCGGCAAGGCGGAGGTGCGGCAGACGTTCCGCACGCCGAAGGGGGTCGTGATCGCCGGCTGCTACGTGACCGAGGGCAAGCTCTTGCGCAGCGCGCAACTGCGGGTGCGCCGCGGCCGCGACGTTCTGTTCACCGGCGCCATCGATTCGCTGCGCCATATCAAGGACGACGTGAAGGAGATGGCCCAGGGATTCGAGTGCGGCGTGACCATCCAGGACTATACCGATTACCAGGTGGGCGACATACTGGAGTGCTTCGAGATGACGCAGGTGGCGCGGACGTAGCGCCTGCGGCGAACGTCTCCGTCCGGAATCCACGATGAGCATGCACGTCGGCATCCTGAGCATACGGCTCCGGCTGAGCGATACGGAATCGCTCAAGGACAAGCGGCAGATCATAAAGAGCCTTGTCCAGACGACGCGACAGAAGTTCAACGTATCCATAGCGGAGATCGACGATCTCGACAGCTTCCGCCGGGCGACGGTGGGCGTGGCGTCGATCGCAAACGACAAGCGGTTCTTGAACGAGGTGCTCGACAAGATCGTCGACACCGTCGAGTCGAATCCGGCGGTTGAGGTCGTGGGCGTCGAGATGGACCTGGATTGAGCGTCGGGGTTGGGGGGGAAGCGGCGGGGTACGCCGGGAAGCGCCGGGGAGTGCCGCGGGCATGCGCGTATCTGACGAAAGGCGGATTATGCCAATGAGCGTACGACAGGAGAAGGTCCAGGAGCAGTTAGTTCACGAGCTCAGCGACATCATCCGGCGCGACCTGCGCGACCCGCGGCTGGGTTTCATCACGCTGACCGGGGCGGAAATCAGCCGGGATCTGAAACATGCGAAGGTGTTCGTGAGCGTGCTGGGCAACGACGACATCCGCGAGCAGAGCGTGAAGGCGCTGAACGGCGCGTCCGGTCTGATGCGCGGCGAATTCGCGCGCAGGGCGCACCTGCGCGTCGCGCCGGAGATAGAGTTTCGGTTGGACGAGGGAATCGAGCGAGGGCAGAGGATCTTCGATCTGCTCCACTCGGTGGAGGCGGATCTTATCCCGGAGCCGGGCGTAGCGAACGGCGATGCGCCGCAGGGAGAGGCGAAGCGCGAGCCATGACGAAGGCGCTCGAGAAGGCGGCGCGCGCGATCGAGGCCGCACAGCATATCGTGCTGGCAGGCCACATCAATCCGGACGGCGACACGCTTGGCTGCGTGCTGGCGCTGGCGCACGCGCTCCGGGAGCTGGGCAAGGACGTGCTGGCGCTCTCGCAGGACGGCGTTCCGGAGATCTATCGCTGGATGCCGGGCGCGGATTGGATCGAGCAGGCGTCGGACCGGCGGGATTTCGATCTCGCCATCGTCTGCGACGCCGGAGCGATCCACCGCGTGGGGTACGCCATCACTCCCGTGATTGAATCCGCGCCGGTCCTCATCGACGTCGATCACCACGTCGCCGACGGCACGTTCGGCGATTTCCGGCTCGTAGATTCGCACGCGTCGGCGACCGCCGAGCTGGTCTGGAAACTCATAGGAAAGCTCTCGCGGATCTACGGGAAGACGCTCGCCACGCGCGCCGTGGCGGACTGCCTGATGACCGGCATCATCACCGACACCGGCTCCTTCCGCTTCATGAACGTTACCCCCTCCACCTTTCTGCTCGCCGCTCGCCTCCAGAGGCTCGGCGCCGTGCCGTCGCGGATCGCGGAGCTTGTGTTCGAGGATCGCTCCTATGCGAGCCTGAAACTCCTCGGCCGCGCCCTCGACTCCCTGCAGCTCATCGCGAACGGGCGCGTCGCCTGGGCGCACGTGACGACGCAGGATTTCGAGGAGCTGGATGCAACGGACGAGGATACCGAGGGCATCGTCAATCACGTGCGGGCCGTGCACAGCGCGCAGGTCGGCATTCTCTTCAGGGAGATTCCCGGCCGCAGAGTGCGCGTGAGCCTCCGCGCGCGGGACGGCGCGGACGTGAACCGGATCGCGAGCGCGTTTGGCGGAGGCGGCCATCGGCTCGCCGCCGGCTGCTCTATGGATCCGCCGCTCGCGCTGGTGGAATCGGCCATTCTCGCCGAAGCGTGCCGCGAGCTGCAGCAGCCGGAGTGCGGGCCGGCGGCGTAGACGAGAGCGGCGCGGCCGCGGACCGTTGTGGAAACGATGTGTCAATCTGAAGATCCGGCCGGCGTGGTCGTCGTGGACAAGCCGGCCGGCATGACAAGTCACGACGTGGTAAACGTGATGCGGCGGCTTTACGGCACGCGCAGGGTGGGGCACGCCGGCACGCTGGATCCGGACGCCACCGGCGTGCTCGTCGTCTGCCTGGGGCAGGCGACGCGGCTTGTCGAATATCTGGCGGCCGGCCGCAAGAGCTATGTGGCGGGCGTGCGATTCGGTATAGAGACCGACACGCAGGACGCATCGGGACGCGTTCTGTCGACCAGGCCGGCCGGCCATCTCGGCGCGCAGGACGTGGAGCGCGCGCTGGAGCGGTTCCGCGGTAGGATCCGGCAGATCCCGCCGATGGTCTCCGCCGTCCATCACGAAGGCAAGCGGCTCTATGAGCTGGCCCGGGCCGGCAAGCAGGTCGAGCGCGAGGCGCGCGAGATCGAGATCTTCCGCCTGGAGCTGCGTGAATTCCGGCCGGGCGAGGCGGCGGACGCGATCGTCGAAGTCGTCTGCTCGTCCGGAACGTACATTCGCACTCTCGCAGCAGATATCGGCGAGGCGGTCGGAACCGGCGCTCACATGAGCTCTCTGCGCAGGACGTGGGTGACGTGCGCAGGAGAGCGGCGGCTCGACGTCGAGCAGGCATTTAGCCTGGACGCGCTCAGGCAGCGTGCGCAGGAGGGCAGGCTGAGCGAGACGATACTGCCGATGGCCGAGGCCGTACGGGACTGGCCTTCGGTGACGCTGGACGAGGAGAGCCTGATGCGGATTCTGGCCGGGCAGCGCCTGGCTCTGGGCGAGAGCGGGCCGCTCGCGGCGCTCCGTTCCGGGGACGAGGCGGCGCGGTGCGACGGGGACGACGGGTCGCCGGTTGCGGTGCTGGACGGGAGCGGGAGACTGGCTGCCGTCGCAACGATATCGTCGGGCGAGCTTCGACCGGTGAAGGTGCTGATACCGCGATGAAGATATTCGAGGGATTGGAATCCATCTCTTCACCGTTCGCGGAGTCGGTTGTGGCCATCGGCACGTTCGACGGCGTCCACGTCGGCCATCGCGCCATCATATCGGGTGCGGTAGAGGAGGCGAGGAGGACCGGCAGGCCGGCGCTCGTCTTCACGTTCGACCGCCATCCGTCGGAGCTGCTCGCCCCGGAGCGAGCGCCCCACTATATCACGTCGCCCGGCCAGCGCGACGAGCTCGTGGCGGCGCTGGGTACCGACGGCCTCGTGATCGCGCGTTTCGACGAGGCGCTCTCGCAGCTTTCGCCGGACGAGTTCGTCGAGCGGATCCTGAAGCGCCTGCTGGGCGCGCGAGCGATCGTCGAGGGAAGCAGCTTCTGCTTCGGCCGCGGCCGCGCCGGCGACGTGGCCTATCTCACGGGCGTGCAGGAGCGCTACGATTTCCGCCTGATTGCCGTCGAGCCGGTCGTCGTGGACGGCGCCCCGGCAAGCAGCACGCGCGTGCGCGAGCTTATCGCCGCGGGCAGAGTGGGAGAGGCGGAGCGCGTGCTGGGGCATCCGTTCCGGCTCTGCGGCCGCGTGGTCGCCGGGCAGAGGCTGGGCCGGACGCTCGGCTTCCCGACGGCGAATCTGGACATCCTGTACCGGCAGATATATCCGGCGGACGGCGTCTACGCGGTCCATGCGCGGCTGGACGACGGCCGCCTGCTTTCCGGCGCCTGCAGCATAGGCGTGCGGCCGACCGTGAACGGGGCCGGCCGGACGGTCGAGGTCTACCTCTTCGATTTCGACGAGCAGATCTACGGCCGGCAGATCGAGGTGCGGTTCCTGGAGCGGCTGCGCGAGGAGCGGAAGTTCGACTCGCTGGATGCGCTGAAGAGCCAGATGGTCCTCGACGTGGAGCAGGCGCGAGCCATCTGCGGCCGCGGTTCCGGGGGTTGAAAACTCCCGTCTCGGAGGCGTTCCGCGGGGCGTCCTCCGGACGCAGTGCCCGCTCGCCTTCTGGTTCGGCGAAGCTCAAATACCTTTAAGGAGACAGCGCCGTGACGCGAATACTCAGATTTCGCCTTGGACCGATGGACAACAACACGTACGCGATCGCAGACGAATCCGGCGCGGCCGCCATCGTCGATCCGTCGTTCGGCGCGGCCGCCATCCTCTCCGGCATCCGCGATGCCGGCTGCGATGTGAAGTACGTCCTCAACACGCACGCTCATTTCGACCACATAGCCGGGAATGGCGCCGTTGTGGCCGCTACGGGCGCCCTTCTTGCGCTCCATCCCGGCGATCTGGAACTGCTTCGCGCCATGCCGATCCAGGCGAAGATGTTCGGCATGAGCGCCGAACCCTCGCCGGAGCCGGCCATCGAGCTTCAGGACGGCATGACGATCCCGCTGGGAGCCACATCGATCCGCGTCGTCCACACGCCGGGCCACTCTCCGGGGCACGTCACGTTTCTTCTCGACGAGGACGCCATCGTGGGTGACTGCCTGTTTCAGGGCAGCATCGGCAGGACGGACCTGCCGGGCGGATCTTTCGACGTGCTGATAGGCTCGATCCGATCGCGCCTGCTCACCCTCCCGGACAGCACGCGCGTATGGCCCGGCCACGGCGAGCCGACGACGATCGGCATAGAGCGCGCAACGAACCCATTCCTCGCCGAATGAGAACCGATCCGGTGGACTGAGATGAGAAACGAAAACGATCGAGCGTTCAAGGAGTGGGCCGTCGCGTGTCGCGCCATGGAGCGGGGAAGGCAGACGCTGCTTGTGCGCAAAGGCGGCATCTACGAGGAGGGCGGCGTCTTCACAATCGCCGACCGCGAGTTCTTCCTCATGCCGACCTATGAGCATCAGAAGGCGGAGCTCCTGCAGCCCGAGCTGGTTGCCGATCTCGACGAGCTGACGGCGGCGGCGCATAGCCCGGATGAGATCCTGATCTCCGCATACGCCGTCGTAGATACGATCGCCGAGGCCAAAGACGAAGACCAGGTAATGGCGTTGGCGGCGGAGCACATCTGGAACGAAGTCTACGTGAAGATGCGCTTCGACTTCAATCCGTACGATCCGGTCTATCTCATCCTGCTGCGCGTCTATCGTCTTCCTCGCCCATTCACCGTTCCGATGCGGCGGGAATACGAGGGCTGCAAGTCCTGGGTGACGCTGGAATCCCCGCTCGCGACTGCCGGCGCTGCGCCGGTGCTCTCGGACGCGGAGTTCGAGCTTCGGAAGGCGCGGATTGCCGGCCTGTCCGCCCTCTAGCCGTCTGCGCCGCCCGCCGTGTGATCCCGGAAATGTGTTGATTCAGATACGGGTACTAGGTTATCCGTAAATATGTCTCCCATAATGCGGGAATCTTAGCGACCTCGCCGGTCCGTGCGACGGGGAGATGATTCCAGCGCATC
>Ga0181529_10002039_pt1 | contig 24860 bp, 20 predicted proteins | sample PEATcosm2014_Bin_36_FD_119763 | JGI IMG/M metagenome (GOLD analysis project Ga0181529, IMG submission 119763) | Peatland microbial communities from MTU Mesocosm Facility, Houghton, MI, USA - PEATcosm2014_Bin10_30_metaG | ecosystem: Environmental > Terrestrial > Soil > Wetlands > Peat | place... | reverse complement strand
GGTCGGGAATGCGCGCCATCTCGCCGTCGTCGCGCATCACCTCGCAGATCACGCCCGAAGGATTCAGCCCCGCCAGCCGCGCCAGATCGACCGAGGCCTCGGTCTGCCCGGCTCTCACCAGCACGCCGCCCCGCCGCGCGCGCAGCGGAAAGACGTGGCCGGGGCGGGCCAGGTCGGAATAGTTGGAGGCGCTGTCAATCGCGGTGCGAATCGTCTGCGCCCGGTCGGCAGCAGAGATGCCCGTGGTCACGCCCTCGCGTGCCTCAATCGACTCGGTAAACGCCGTGCCAAAGCGCGAGGTGTTCTGCTGCGTCATCGGAAACAGCCGCAGATGGTCTGCCCGCTCCTCGGTCAGCGCCAGGCAGATCAGCCCGCGCCCGTAGCGCGCCATGAAATTGATCGCCTCCGGCGTCACGAACTCGGCGGCCAGCGTCAGGTCGCCTTCGTTCTCGCGGTCCGCGTCGTCCACTACGACCACCATCCGCCCGGCGCGTATCTCCGCCACCGCGCCAGGTACGTCGGTAAAAGGAGGCTCGAAGGTGCGCACGGTTTCCGGCATCGACCCTTCCATTCTCGCCGATGGCACCGCAAGGCGCAAAAACCCCCTCCCTAAGGAGGGAACGAGAATAGCCCAGGGTGAAACCCTGGGAATGCAGGCCAATGATGATTTGCGCCCCGTAGGGGGCGTTGTGAATCTCACGAAACCCGTGGATGAATAGAAATGAAATTTGTAGCGCCGCTCTCCTGAGCGGCTGTCGTGCAGGTCTCCAGACCTGCACCCACCGTCTCTGGCGGCTTGGAAGCCGCCAGTACAGCCGGTTTGGAAACCGGCGGCGGGTGGCCCATTTCCCACACGAGAATATGGGTGCCTCAGGTCCGGATTTTCGAACCAGGGATTGTTCAATTCCTGGTAGCGTTTTGAAATCTGGCTGCAAAGCGTCTACCATCGGACTATGCTTCGGAAGGGAGCGGGCACATGGGTCAAATGGATCGCATTACCCGGAATCCTGCGGTCATGGGCGGCAAGGCTTGCATTCGCGGAATGCGTGTCACGGTCAGCATGATCGTCGGTCAGATCGGCGCCGGACACAGCATTGAGGAACTGCTCGTCAGCTACCCCTATCTTGAGCGCGAGGACATACTGCAAGCGCTTCGCTATGCAGCGTGGGTGGCGGAAGACCGAGAGGTCGTTTAGGCAACGGCATGAAGTTGCTCATCGACATGAATCTGTCTCCGGACTGGGTTCGGTTTCTCTCCGGCGCGGGCGTTGAATCGGTCCACTGGTCGGCGATTGGAGCTGCAACTGCTCCAGACACGGAGATCATGGCCTATGCCAGCGTCCATGGCTATGTGGTTCTGACTCAAGACCTTGATTTCGGCGCAATCCTGGCAGATACAAAGGTTCAAAAACCAAGTGTCGTGCAAATTCGCTCAGAAGATTTGGCTCCCAACAGTATCGGCAAGGTCGTTCTTTCGGCTTTGGCCGAAGGAGAAACCATGCTGGAATCCGGTGCGTTGCTCTCGGTGGATTCCAAGCGCACGCGGTTGCGCCTGTTGCCGTTTCCTTCTATCTGAGGCAGCGTTTCACTGACGGGTAGTCCACATCTCGATTTTGAGATGGGTGAGACGATGAACCCCAACTCCAGACCTTCAAACCCGGTAGGATTTTCCGACACGGGCCCGCCAAAATCACAGATTGATTTTCAGCGCAGCGGCAGGTATCGTGACCGAACCCATGCGGCCTGAGTTTTCATCCAGGACCACAATGCGTACCGACCCAACGCCGGGAGCGACTTCCACCATTTGGTTGAAAGGGATTCCGTCGCGCAGGTACTGCTGGTAGGTGGACGGCTTCAATCGCAGGCCCATGCTTTGACCGGTTACGTGAGCCTTGCTTCCGGAGACCTCCATTTGCACCAGGTAAATATCCAGTTTGTCGGTCCAGAAGGCGTCCTTCTGGGCGATTGCGAGATCGGCGGCAGTGATATTGAGCTTGAACGTATGTCCGCTTGTTCCCGGCATTGAATCGGCGGAGAGAGTAATTTCCGTGGCGTCTTCGGGCGCCAGAACTGCCTCGCGGAAGCGGTCTTTGATCGTGTTAGGCTCCTCGCGGTAGAAGAAGCCGGAACGGTAGCGCAGTTCGACGTTCTTGCGTCCAACGAGCTTGACGGTGATCAGGTGATACTTGCCGTCGGCTGCCAGGGCGGGTGTGAAGCTGAGCAGATAGGTGGCGCGGCCATCGGCGGCCACGCTGTTGAATTCGGAGACGATGTCGCTGGAGCGGCGGAAGACACGGCCGCCGGTGGCATCGGCCAGTTCGCGGTAAGCTCCCTGAATGGGATGCAGATCCTGTTGCATCTGGGCCATTGCCCGGCCGGGTCGCAGGTCGTTCTGGCAGTCGGAGATGTCACCGCCGTTGGAGAGTTCAGGGGCGTTGCTTGAGCCGCTGATAAGTCCGCAACTGGAGTACGAACTTTTATTGCCTGTAGGGTATGTAGGGCTCAAAGCGACGTTGCGTGTGCCGATACTGGCATCGATGCCGCCGGCCTCCAGGCGGGAGGCATCGAGTGGGTAAACGCTGACGTGCGCTTCGTTCATGGCCTCCTGAGCGTGGAGAACGGAGGCCTGAATGATGCGGGCTCCTTTGTCGATGTTAAAGGAGCTATTGGTCCAGTCGGCGAGAACGTTGTCGCTGGCGATCCAGACAAGACTCTTGTGCCCTGGGATGGCGCCAAGATGGCTGGCGACATTAACCAGGACGGAAAGCGCATTGCGCCCCGGATCGTCGCCGAGAACTTGCAGCTTCGGATCGGTCGGCATTTGGTTGCCCGTGGAGTCGATTTGCGTGTGTCCGTTAACCTGAGCCAGGTCTTCCGGCTTTCGAACATAATCCATGGTCTGGCGATTGCGTGCCTCCTGCTCCTGGCCGAGGGAGATATTCTGCGCGCTGGGGGTCCAGTGGGCCAGGGTTGTGGCGACAAGGGCATGGTTGGTGGTGCTTTCCTGGAGGATTTGAAAGGTGCCGGCGCGCATGACGTAGAGGGCTACGCGCTCGTCGCCATGCAGGCCGTTGAGGAAGGTGCGCATCTGCTCGCGAACACTGGTGAGATCACCCCATGAGATGTTGTTATCGATAAGCAGGACGATGGTGTTGCCTGGCAGATCGCGGCCGGCGGTTTTGACTGGGGCGAATGTGCGATTGGAGTATGCGTGCGAGGCGCCCGGTGCGGAGGGCTCGGCGGAGGGAGCGGTGGAATTGGCCGCAGCGGGCTGCAGTGCGGCGCCACTGGCCAGGACGAAGGAGCGCAGATCGACCTTGTGGCCGTCGTCGTAGATTTCCAGGTCTTCCGGCTTGAGATTGGCAATAGGGCGTCCTTTTTTGTCCAGAGCCACCAGAGGTACGTCGACCAGGCGGGCGGTCAGGCGCAGCGTGACGGCGGAGTTGGTTCCTTCCTGAGTCAGCGAGGGAGCATCGGGCACACCGTTGGCCTCGGCAACGGTAATCTCGGGAATGATGGGTTCGGGCGGGGGGCCGGACGAAGGAACGGTAACGGCAGCCACCTCGGTGGGTTGCGGGGCTAGTGTGCTGCTATCGACTGCTGTTTCTTCCGTGGGCACGGCGGCGTCGGATGAAGCGGCCGATGCGGCAAGCGGAGGCGTCGGCGGAGGCGCGGATGGATGGGAGACGGCTTCGCCCAGATCTCCTGTGACGATCTTCGAATCGCCGCGGAAGAGGTGAAACTCTCGGAAGGCTATATCGTTGAGCAGGGTTTGCCTGGGTCCCTGGGAGATGGAGGTTAGACTCGCCTTTTGCAGAATGGGAAGGGGTCCCGTCGGTCCCGTGGATGAGGGCGGGTTCAGTGCGCCGCTCAGGGCTTTCAGATCCGGCGCGTGGGCGAGGGCGATGCCGCGGACGGGGCAGAAGTAGGTTTTGCCGCCAATCTCTACCGGGCCGTACTCGACCGCGATAGCGGCCTGGCTGATGGGGCTGTTGGGATCGGTTTCCGGCAAAATCGTGAGACGGAGAATGGTCCCCGTGTCGGGGTCGACGGTGATTTCCCCGTGATAGCCGACCCTCTGCGTGAGGACATTGATCTCGAAGCCGTATGATTCCGCAACGCAGCAGAAACGGAGATCGTAGTGCGATTTCTCTTTGGGCACCGAGTAGCGGAAGACGGCCTGAGGACCGCCGCCGGCGAGTTCCCAGTGACTCCAATTCAGACGGCTGTGCGCGGCATCGAACAGGACTATGCCCAGAATGGGGCCAAACTCGCCCCAGGTAGTGAGTCCCTTGTCGGGGGCCATGTTTTTTTTGTCTTTGCCGGCTCCGGCGTCGACGAACTCCCGGCCATCGCGATAGAGAACCGTGACCCTGCTTTTGCTGACGACATGCATGGGATGGTCGGTGGATGCGATCTTTTGCAATGTTTCCGGGCGATTTTCAAAGCGCATGGTGTCGCGGGCGGCAAACAGATTTGGCAAAAGACGGAGGGTCTTGCCGAGGTAATCCACCGTCATAGCCATGATGTGGCGCTGGGTTGCGGCATCCGGTGTAGCGGTGGCGGGAATGTCGGTGGAAGGAGGGTCGAGGAAGGCCGAGGCATCGGCGAGGGCAGTCAGGGCCTCTTGGGACTTTTTGCCGGAGAGCCCGGAACGCAACTGCGCAAGCCGGGCGGATGTGAGGCGCTCTGTTAGTTCAAGGCCGGCGAGCTGTTCAGCCAACTCCGTTGGCGATTTGTCTTGGCCGGCGGCCAGAATCTGTTCTAATTGCTCAACGTTGATCTGTTTGGCTGCAAGAGCCGGCAGGGCGATGCTCACCAGCAAGATGAGAAGTGCGGATTTGCGCAACATACCATCTCCTTCCTTGGTCAGGGTACTTTCGCTCGGGCCGCGAGCCGCCAAGGGAGTCTTCCCGCCCTGGCAGATCATAAGCACCTAACAAAGCTTAGACACTCCGAGTTGACTCCGGTTATGGCGATTTTATGCGGCTATCCATCGCTCTTGTGCGCAGGTGGCCAGGTCTGACAAACTAATAAAGTTAGGTGCCCCCGGTCTCGATTTTGAGACCGGGAAATGAATGAACCCCAACCCGCCGCTCTGTCAGGGCACGACTGGTAGGGCGAGGTTTTAACCCCGACGCCGCCAACCAGCCAAAATAAAGCCCAGGCTTTCAGCCCCTGAGGGATGGAGGGAGCAGGAGCCTTCAGGCTCCTGAAAGCAGGCATACAATCAATTTGGCTTTATTGAGGACTGCAAAGTTAATGTCCGCATAAACGCACCGGAGGCGAGTTTGTTAGCCCCGCGCTTCAGCGTGGGGAAAAGGGATTCCACAGTTCGTTACGGAGTTCCCTAGGGACGGCGCAAAGGCATTGTTTATGCAGGAACCAATAGCCGCGGGCTTTTCGATGATCTTCTCCGATGCGCTTCGCTCAGAAGGCCATTCGATGGTGAGGCGCCCAGCGGCTTCCCGGCGATTCGGGGGTGGAATTCTACCTTGACGGAAAGGCGTTTACGAGGATCGATCTGACTATCGCCTCCTAAGGCACGCTCGCTGAGCGCATTGGGCTGTTGGCATCAATCTAGAGCTAGCCAATGGCTGAACAACCCGGCAATTCAGCCGCAGGTCAAAAGATCAGTCGCCCCCAAAGCAGCTGCCGCCCGTTTTGAATCAGGGTCCGAGTTCGATCCGCCTCGCTCATCACCAGGCATAGAGATCGAGGTTGCGGATCTCCACCTGTTCCGGCTCGAACGAGAGTTCGGCTGTTCCGTGAGGCAGAATAAGACCAATCGCGCCAGCTTCCGATCCGACCGTTGGTGGGAGAGCCAGGGCAGTGAACAGTCCTGATGTGCTTTTCACCGGGAGCACCACCACGTGGCCCGAGGTGTTTGCATAGTGCAGTATTGCAAAAGTCGGCCCATGCGTCGCCTTCATCCCGGTGATGCTGTCTCTATTCGCTGGATATTCTTCCGGCGATTTGTCGTCGCCATCCACGACCAGTAACACTACATCAAGCGCCGGAACGGAGACCGTGCCGTTCGCCGTCTTGACATTCGCTCCGTTCCAGACATCGCGCAGCGATTTTGGAGTGCCTTTCAGACCGAGCTTCTCCCAATTGATCTTGACTTGCGTTGAGGCGTCCGTGCGATTCAGTATCCCGATCGCACGCCGTCCGGCGATCGCCATTGGCTTCACCCAGATCTGGATCCCAGGCGAGGGCTCGTCGACTTTGATAGGTTGCAATCCATAAGGGTCATTATGAATTGCGAGCGCTTCTCGATTCGTCAGCAGCGATAAGGTAGCCGGAGAAAGACGCGTCAGGTCGGAGCCGACCATCAGCGGAGCGCTCGAAATAGCCCACAGGCCCATGTGGACTCGATCGAGGGAATTGGTCATGCCGCGCATGCCCATCACCATCATGTCGAGGTCGTTGTAGTAGCCGGTGTGCTGAGCTTCCGGATGCAACCCTGCATCGAAAGATTGCAGGACGTTGTCTGCGGTGATCACGCGTTTATCGTGTTCAGGATCGTGCAGGCTCTCCACTACGGGAGGAATGATGTCTCCGCCGGTGCGCCATATCGTGCTTTCGATTCCTCCGACGCCCGGACCCCAGAACCAGGGATTCTGGCTGCCCCACTCGCAGATGGAGAAATACAAATTCCGCCCAGTGATCTTTTTTGCCTTCTGAATGGCGCGGGCAATCTGCGCATACTGTACTGCGCCAGATCGCCTCTCCTTGTCGCCGCCGCACCAGTCAACCTTGACGTAATCGAAGCCCCAATTTGAAAACTGCAGGAAGTCCTGGTCATAGTGACCCTCGCTGCCGGTATTTGGAAGCTTTGGGCCGGAGTCGGGGTACATGCTGCATCCGTCTCGACCGGCGTCGGTGTAGATGCCGGCCTTCAGTCCCAGGCTGTGAATATAGGCGGCAATGTTTGACATGTCACCATCTTTCTGCCCGGGCTGAATGGCAGGCCACTGTTTGTGATTGACGACGATGTTGCCGGCGGCATCGCGCGCTCCCAACCACCATCCTTCATCGATGACCACGTACTCGTACCCGGCTTCTTTCATGCCGTTCGAGGCCAGAGCTTCGGCCTGTTCCTGAACGATCTGGGAATTCACAATGTTGGCGAAACTATTCCAGGAATTCCATCCCATCGGGGCAGCGCCGAAGCACGCGGTTGCGGATGCGAGAAACAGCCAGAAAAAACGCACAAAAACAAAATATCGTCTGGATGGCTTGGATCTTTTCGGCATTTTGGAAGCCTCATTCCCTTTCATCGTCTCTTGGCTCGCTTTGATGTTCCGACGGGTTTATATCGTCCCCGGAAACTCGTATATCCACACGTATGTCGTGTACTTCGTGGGGCGTGGTTGGCCTGTCGTCCCAAACGTCTTTGCGCCGCGGCGCTCGCCGCAACGGCAGGTCAGCCGAAAGCCCTCACTGAAAACCACGGGATCATCATCGTGGTAACGATACGCGGAGAAGGAACTCGTCGCTTCGTCCTTGTGAGTCAAACCGGCCTGGGGAAGATGGTAGAGACCACGGTTAAAGTAATAAGTTCCGAGAAAGTAATCCTCCAGCCCCGAGGATATGAACTGTAGCTTCGTGTCGAGCTTCGTTTCTGGGCCAAAGTACGCCCGCATCTGTCCTTCCAAGAATTCGAAGTTGCTGCTCTGGGCGGCCATCGTCACCTGAAACAGCAGTCCCGTGCCGGCCACTTTCGCTAGGTCGAATTCTTCCAGCGGCTGAACTTCCCGATCGATAACTTTGTGAAGCTTCAGTCGCGCCGTTGATGGCAAGGGAAAGCCGCACACTTCGAGTTGCCCATTCTCCAGCCCACGGATGATCCACCATAAAACCGTGTCACGCGGAACTCCGGGAGGCAATTCAGCCGTAACTCGGATGCTCCGCGAGTACGGAATGCGATGGTTGAAGTAGATCCCGCTGGGCGCGCCCGTCACGCCCACAAAACGATTGCCCCACGGAGCGGCAGCGTCCTGGAAGCCGACGCCCACGCCCAAGCCGAGTTCCATGTCGATGGAGGGGACAGTCTCTCCATCGACATAGACTCGGATTCTGAGTCGCTTGTAGTCTTTGAACGCGCCTCCAAACCACATGTGGTCCAGGTAGCCGGAACCCATCTGCCAGGCCAGTTGGGCCTCCGTGGCTTCGAGAAAAGGCTGCTCTTCCTTCCCCGTGCTGGTAAAAGTACGCAGTCCGCGGGGTAAGGGAGGTTCAGCGCTTTTGCCTGGATGTAGGCCCCTAAGAGCAGGCGCGATAAGCGGCAATCCAAGAATAGTTCCAGTAAAAGCTCGCCGATTCATTCAGTCCTCCGCGCAGAGCGCCTCATGCGCGATCTAAGTCACTCGTTGTCTTAAATTTCAGACGTGAGGATGCACTCCAGGTGCTACTGTCCACATCCACAAGCAGGATTACCTGACTCCGTGTTCATATCCGGATTGGTTTTCAGCTTGGAGATCTTCAGCACAAAAGCTTCGTGGTGTTCCGAGGCATCCGGCAGCGTCACGGTGAGTCCCGCAGAATCCTGCTTGTAATGCAGCGGTCCGCCACCGAGTATTTGCACGGAGTGGACCGATCCTGCCGGTCCACCCTGGGGCAAAGAGTTGATCGCGATCTCCGTCCCCGCGGCCTTGCCCATCACCGTGGCGTAAAGTGTGTCTCCCTTTACGGTGAAGTAAATGTGATCTTTGCCTTTCTCCTCGAACTTTGTCCACGCATGCGTGTCGTAGATCGCCTCACCATTGGTCTCGAGCCATTTGCCTACGGCGAGAAGAGTGTCCTGCTGATCCTGCGGAATCGTTCCGTCTGCCCTGGGAGAAACGTTGAGCAACAGCGTGCCGTTCTTGCTGACCGTATCTACCAGCCAACCAATCACGGTCTCTGGCGAATTCACCTTGAAGCCTTCGATGTAGCCCCAACTCGTCCCGATCGGCCTGTCAACTTCCCACGAACCGCCACGGATGCCGTCCGGCGGCCCTCCTTCGAAATCGATGATTGAGGCAATGGTCTTAACGTTTGTGCCGGAGGGAGCAAACGCGGCTTTCTTGGTTGTGAAGGAAACCTGTTTGCCCCAGCTCTTTGCCCGGTTGTAGTAATACGCAGCAAGCTCCAGCTTGAGCGGGTCGATATGGCGCTGGTCGACGCCATTGTCGAAATAGATTAAGTCTGGCTGGTACTTATCGATCAGTTCAACATTGCGCTCATACCAGTTCACTAGGAAGCGCTTCATCGCTGCGTTGCTGCGGTCCGCGTAGTTGTAGAAGTCGACCCACTTGGGATCGTAGAGATCAACCTTCTCTGCCTTCATCTTCTCGGCCAATTCGGCGGGAGGATTGATGAACTCGAAGTTCTCGATTCCGTGATTCGCCACGCCGAGCTTCATGCCATGCTTCCGCACGGCCACGGCAAGCTCACCGATGATGTCTCGCTTCGGGCCCATCTGCATTGAGTTGAAGGGCGTCACCTTGCTGTCCCACATGGCAAAGTTTTCATGATGCTGCGCCCCCGGCATCACATAGCGCGCACCAGCTTTCTGGAACAGCCTTGCCCAGGCATCCGCATCGAAGTGCTCTGCCTTGAACATCGGAATGAAGTCTTTGTAGCCAAATTCATCGATCGGGCCAAAGTGCTCAGTGTGCCAGGCTCGCGTACTGTTCGGGCCGTTGTTCGCCCCGAGCGCAAGATCGTTGCCGCCGAGCACCTTCAACACGCTGTCGTCTCTGCCAGCATACAGGAACTTCTCGTACCACTCGGTTGCGTGCGCCGGCACCGAGAAGATGCCGAAGTGCATGAAGATGCCGAATTTTGCTCCTTTGAACCAGTCAGGAACCTTGTAGTTCTCCTTGAGCGACTGCCACGATGGCTTCACAGGTCCGGGAGCCATCGGCGTCGGGATCTGCTTGACCGCGTCCTCCACTACGTGCTGGCTGGTTTCTGGAGCCATATCGAACCCCAGGCTGTTCCCGCCTTCTCCTGCGCACTGAGCCGTGGCAGCGGATGAACAGCACACGAATGCAGCAACTGCACCCACAACGAGCCCGAACTCCCTCACCTTCACTGAGCCCGAGTTGCGGTTTGTAAGGAAGCTGTTCACACAATTCACCATTTGGTGCGAACCTTTCGCAGCGTCTGCTTCATGTGGCCCGATCAGGACTGACTTTCAAGATCAGATTGGATTGTAGCGTCACCCAAATAGAAGGATAATCTAACGCAGCAGCTTGTAGCGCTGGCGGCGAAATCGAACAGATTCAGTTTCTCCTGGGGCACGCTTCTGTGCTCACTACCGAGAGATATCTCGACTGCAAACAGAACCTTGAGAAGCCAGTGAACGATCGATTTGGGCGCTTGCTTGCCTCCAGAACGGTCGAATTACGGTAAATCGCCATTGCACTCGTTGACAGCAGATCGTTCCCCACAAGGGGCCTTGTCGGAAGGGCTTTTCTCGCTTATCGCGGATTGGGGCGTTGGCTGGAGGGTTGAACAAACATGTTTCTAGGGTAGGGGTTTGAGCGCGGCTTCGCCGCGTGGATTGATTTCCAAAATCCGGTTGATGGAGGTTTGCGGGAGTTGAAACCTACGCCTCCCTCCGTATCGAGCCTCTCGCCTCCGAAACCTGGAAACGCCCTCACCCCGGCCAGGGTCATCCTGTTCCCTGGTCCCTGGTCCCTGTTCCCTGACCACTGGTCCCTTGGTCTCTCAGTCCCTGCAACTCGACCACCCATAGTCAAGAAAAAGGGCCAAATCTTCGCCCCCAAACACCCCGGAGTCCCGCCATCCGGGACGATTTCAAATCCGTTGATGACGTCTTTGCAGCCATTCCCGGTGAAAGTGGACAGCTACAGGTCTCCATTTCACGCAAAACCGGACAGCTACCATGCACCACTTTCTCCGAAACCGGTGACCTATAGCTGTTCATTTTGGGGGTAAACCGGCTGCATTTAGCTCCACAGTATTGAAAAATCGGTAACCTCAGGGCATATGCTTTGCATTTCAGTCTTTCGCCGGGAATGTGCGCCCCTCCGGCCGCGGCGGCATCAGGCACAATAGAAGCAGGTGTCCCTTTACCCATCCCACAGGCGTACCCCGGAGGAAGATTGGCTTTACGCGCGGTTGTCTTCGACTATGGCATTGTACTAACCGGTCCGCCGAACCCCGAGGCGTGGGCCAACCTGTTGCGCATCAGTGGTTTACCACAGGAGCGCTTCGAGCCGCTCTACTGGGCCGACCGCCGCGCCTACGACGAGGGCCATTTGAGCGGTGTGGGCTTCTGGCAGCGGTTTCTGTTGAGCGCGGGGATGCCGGCGAACTGGGCGATGGCCGAGGAGCTGAACCGCTGGGATGCGCGCCTGTGGACGGTCGAGAACCCCGCCATGCTGGCCTGGCAACTCCAGCTCAAAGAGCGCGGCCTGAAGACCGCCGTCCTCTCCAATATCGGCGACAGCGTGGTGGAGAGTATCCAGCGTGAATTCAATTGGATACACCGCTTTGACGTGCTGATGTGGAGCTATCAGTTCGGCGTCGCCAAGCCCGATCCGGCCATCTATTGCCACACGCTCGATGAACTGGGAACCAAGCCCAAAGAGACGCTCTTCATCGACGACAAGCGGGAAAACGTGGAAGCCGCGCGGGCGCTGGGGATGCAGTCGATTCAGTATGTTAGCGTCGAACAACTGCGCGCCGACCTGATCGCCGCCGGCCTCGACGTTGAGCTGCCTTTGCCGGCCTCGCCTCAAAATGGTCAGATGCGCGAAGCATTTTGATCTACACTGTTTGCTATTGAAAAGGGCAGGCTAATCTGTAGTATGCAAGCCGGCAGTGAACCACGATTGAGAATTCCGCGTCTTCGAGACCGGCTCATCCGTCCAGAGATACGGCAGAGGGCCAAAAAAGATGAATTTTATGCAGGAAACTAAAGCACTGCGCGCGGCCATTTCGGCCGTGCTGGGTTTTGTTCTGGCTCTGAGCGCGGGGTTGGCGCTCGGACAGAGTGTACCGGTGGTCACCGGCGACGCGCGGGTTGACAGGCTGCTGAGCCAGATGACGCTTAGCGAGAAGATGATCCTGATCCATGGCACACAGGAAGATCCGGCGGTTTACCAGGGTCAGGCCGGCTACCTGGCGGGGATTCCGCGGCTGGGGATTCCTGGGCTGCGCTTTGCCGATGGGCCTCCGGGGGTGCTGACGCGCCATCCATCGCAGGGTGAGACGGCGACGATGGGCGTGGCCGCCACCTTCAGCACAAGGACGGCAGAGCAGAATGGCGTGGTGATTGGCCGCGAAGACCGCGCACTGGGCATCGACGTCTCGTTGCAGCCCTTTGTCAACATCGACCGCGACCTGGAGTTCGGCCGCGGCTACAATACCTTCGGCGAAGATCCATTCCTGACCTCCGAGATGGGGGTTGCCGAGGTCAAGGGTATCCAGTCGCAGCACGTGATGGCGCAGATCAAGCACTACGTGGCCTACGACTCGAACAGCGGCAATATCTTCGTGGACGACCAGACGTTACACGAGGTCTATGTGGCGCCCTTCGACGCTGCCATCAAACAGGCCGATGTCTCGTCCATCATGTGCTCCTACAACCGCGTCAACGGCACCTTTGCCTGCGGCAACGACGCCACGCTGACCAAAATCCTGCGTGACGAGATCGGCTTCAAGGGCTTCGTGACCTCTGACTGGGGCGCGGTTCACGGGGTCAAATTCATCAACGCAGGCCTCGACATGGAGATGCCGGGCGAGCCGAAGCCAGGTGCTGGCGGCTTCTCGATTCCCTCGTTCTTCGATATGCAGCCCCTGCCTCCTCCTCCTCCGCCACGCCCGGCCGCTGATGCCGCGCTGGCGGAGATGATGGCCATGTTCGGCAGCCACATTCCCGAAGAACCGGCTCCCGAGCGCTTTGGCTTCGGCGACTTCGGCAGAAAGTTGGACCCCAAGAAGATGACCGAGGCCCTCAAGGACGGCACCGTCAATGAGGCGGCTATTACCCGCGCCGCGGGACGCGTGCTCTACGAGATCGTTCACTTCGGCTACCTTGACGGCCAGTCAAAACACACGATCACCCCGCAGGCCATCGAGGCCAACGCCAGAATCATCGAGAAGACTGGCGAAGAAGCCGCAGTGCTGTTGAAGAATGAAGGCGGCGCGCTGCCCCTGAAGGCCGCCGATCTGGACTCCGTGGTTCTGATCGGACCGACAGCCGGCCAGGTGGACTCGATTGGCATCAACGGCGAACGCTCCGTCGGCTTGCCGCAGCGGCAGGTTGGACCGATTGAGGCTCTCAGGAGGGTCACCGGCAACGCCAAGATCAAGTTTGCCGTGAACGACGATATGACCGGCACACTGGTTCCCGCAGACGCGTTGAGCTACGACGGCAAGCAAGGCCTGGTTCGCAGCGGATCAGGCGCCGAACAAACCGACGCAGAGATCAACTTCACCGGCAACAACGCTCTGCCGGCGAACGCGACGGTTACCTGGAAGGGCACACTCACTCCGCCCCATGCGGGTACCTACTGGCTTTATCTCCAGGCGCTCGGGACCAACGCCAATATCTCCATCGACGGCAAGCGGCGGGCCGCGACCGGCGCCTACCAGGGAGGCGTGCATGGCGACATCCTGCAAGCCAACCAGGACAATGTTGTGCCCACCACCGACGGCCTGGACAATCTGCGCCGCGCCGTTGAACTGACGGCTGGACCCCACGCAATCGAAATCAAGACCAGCCCTGATAGTTCCAACTCACCCGTTCAGGTGCGCTTTAACTGGTATACCCCCGAGCAGCGCCAGGCCGACCACGAGGCCGCCATCGCCGCCGCAAAGAGCGCCAAGGTGGCCGTGGTCTTCGTATGGACGCGGCTCACGCCGGTCTTCGGCCTGCCTGGCGAACAGAACAAGCTCGTTGAAGAGGTGGCCGCGGTGAACCCCAACACGATCGTCGTACTCAACACCAGCCAGCCGGTCGCGCTGCCCTGGCTCGACAAGGTTAAGGCCGTCCTCGAGATGTGGTGGCCCGGCGATGAGGGCGGCTGGGCGACGGCCAACCTGCTGGCGGGCAAAACCAGCCCCGCTGGCCGCCTGCCCGTCACCTGGGGCAAGCGTCTGGAAGATTACGCCGCCACCGACCCCAGGTACCCGGAACGCTCCTTCAAGGGTGTGGACGGCAAAACCACTTACAGCGAAGGCGTCAATGTGGGCTACCGCTGGTTCGACAGGGAGAAGATCGATCCGCTCTTCGCCTTCGGCCACGGCCTCAGCTACGCCAGCTTCGCCTACTCCGGCCTAAAGGTGGACAAAGCCCCCGACGGCGGGCTGAACGTCAGCCTGACGATCAAGAACACCGGTACAGTGGCCTCGGACGAAGTTCCGCAGGTCTATCTGGGAGCGCCCAGTGCCATCCCGGAGGGCGTGAAGTTTCCGGTACGCGCGCTGGTAGGCTTCTACCGCACGCATCTGGCCGCCGGTGAGAGCAAAACCCTGGTTATCCGCGTCGCGCCGCGCCAGTTGCAGTACTGGTCCGCGAAGGAAGGCAAGTGGGTAACGGCGACCGGCAAACGCACGGTGAGCGTGGGCGCATCAAGCCGCGATTTGCGGGTTGAGCAGAGCATCGACTAAGTGGCTTGCAGGTTCCCTGCTGGCGATAACAGATACAACGCCGGTCCACGCTGGAGTTTCATCCATCGTGGGCCGGTTTTTTTTTCGGCAACTCAGGCCAATTACACTCATTTCATGGCCCTTCGCCTCTACGCCGCAACCACCAGCCAAGGCAAGCTGCGCGACTTTAGCGCCGCCGCCGAAGCCCACGCCCTCGACCTTGAGCCTCTCCCGGGAATCGAAGAAATCCCCGCGCCGGAGGAGGACGGCCTGACCTTCGCCGCAAACGCCACGCTGAAGGCCGTGTACTACTCACGGTTTACTCCCGGCGAACCGGTGCTGGCCGACGACTCCGGCCTGGAGGTGGACGCTCTCAACGGCGCGCCCGGCGTGCGCTCGGCCCGCTTTGCCGCCGACTCCGGACTGATCGAATCAACTCTGGCCGGATCGTACGGCGTCAACCATACCACCGACGTTTGGAACAACATGGAGCTGCTGCTACGGCTGGCCGGCGTGCCCGCCGCGCAACGCACGGCGCGCTACCGCTGTGTGCTGGTGGCGGCTCGCGACGGCGTGGTCCTGCACACCGCCGAGGGCGCGGTCGAGGGGCTGATTCTGGAATCGCCGCGCGGCACCGGCGGCTTCGGCTACGACCCGCTCTTCTACCTGCCCGCGCTCGACCGCACCATGGCCGAAGTGGACCTGGAAACCAAGCATTCGCTCAGCCATCGAGGGCGCGCCATCGCGGCACTGCTGCCGATGCTGAGCGCCTGAAGTTCCGCGATTGCGAGTGAACGAAGCAATTGGAGGCTGTTAGTCTCCATTTTTCATCGCCAAGAGAAGCGCGTGTAAATGAAGGAAGCCAGGATCGCTATGCCCAGGGGGCATTTGTGACACTGGTGACTGCGAAGAGCCAGGAGCCGTCCTGCTGGCGGCGGACGATGTGAACGCTTTTGCCTTTCATTTCGATGGGGCCACCGTCAGGAGCTCTTGCGTCGAGCGTCCAGTCGTCGTAAAGCACGGCAAGGTCATCTCCCGCGCCTATCAGTTTCTTCAAGCTGACGGTGAGCTTGGGCTGCATCGTAGCGAATTGGTCGAGCACCAAACGGATTGCCTCGCTGCTAAGCGCTACGACGCCGTCCGGGGCAATATGACTGGCATGGGGCTCATACAAGGTTAATAATCGGGCGATGTCTCCAGTATTGAGATTTTGCGCGAACAGTTCTTCGCACTCCTCTGGATTTTGTGCTGGCATGATGGAACCTCCCACAACTTCATTCGATACTACCGCCAGAGATCTACTGAATTCGAATCGTCGGGACAACCGAAAGCGGCGCGAGGATTAAATCTGGCCCAATACCGGGCGCGGAGCGTCCTTGACGAAGGTGATCTGGAACACCAATAATGAACAAAATCAGGCCGCGCATCCCCGTTCCTCGATTTGAGACCGCCGTCTGCCAAGAACCCGCGCCCGCAAGCCTCTAGGAGCTCACACCGCTATGGCCACCGCTCAATCCCCTGCCGCGTACACCGTTCGCCCCGGCGTCCAGCCGTTGCGCGCCGCTCAGGGCTCGTCCTTCCTCTGGCGCAAGCTGCATTCGCTGCTGGGCATTATCCCCCTCGGCGCATTCCTGCTGGAACATATGCTCTCAAACTTCGAAGCGCTCAAAGGGCCCATCGCTTATGGCGAGCAGGTTCGCTTCCTCAACAATTTGCCGATGGTGCGCGTGCTGGAGTGGGTCTTCATCTTTCTGCCTATCCTCTATCATGCCTGCTATGGCGTCTGGATCTGGCTGCGCGGCAAGTCCAACATCGTCTACTACCCCTGGGCCGGGAACTGGCTCTATGTCGCCCAGCGCTACACCGGCCTGATCGCCTTCGCCTACATTACGCAGCACGTGATTCGCCAGCGCTTCATGGGCGTCAGCCTACCCGAGCATCCGATGGAGGCCTTCGCTAAGGTGCAGCAGGAACTGGCCAACCCCGGGATGCTGGCCGTTTATGTCGTCGCGATGATCGCCATTTGCTGGCACTTCGCCTACGGCGTCTGGCTCTTCGCGGCCAAGTGGGGCATCACCCCCGGCACGAAGGCTCGCAAGCGCTTCGGCTACGTCTGCGTGGCGCTGGGGCTGGGATTGGCAGTCATGGGGTTGATGAGCATTTGGGCATTTGTTCACTGATCACTGTTCACTGTCCACTGTTCACTGATAACGTCCGAAAGGAATCGATAGACAATGGCATCACCCAGAATCATCGTGGTTGGCGGAGGGCTGGCCGGGCTCTCGGCGGTTATCAAGATCGCCGAGGCCGGCGGCAGCGTGGACCTCTTCTCGATTGTCCCGGTCAAGCGATCGCACTCGGTCTGCGCTCAGGGCGGCATCAACGCCGCCAAGAACCTCAAGGGCGAAGGCGACACCACCTGGAAGCACTTCGACGACTCCATTTATGGCGGCGACTTTCTGGCCAACCAGACGCCGGTCAAGCTGATGTGCGAGGCCGCGCCGGCGATCATCGACCTGCTCGACCGCATGGGCGTTCCCTTCAACCGCACGCCGGAGGGTCTGCTGGACTTCCGCCGCTTCGGCGGCACGCTCTACAACCGCACCGCCTTCGCCGGCGCAACCACCGGGCAGCAGTTACTCTACGCGCTCGACGAGCAGGTGCGGCGGCATGAGTCCGAAGGCAAAGTAAAGAAGTACGAGGGCTGGGAGTTTCTTTCCGCTGTTATCGATTCCAAAGGCGTGGCACGGGGCATTACCGCCCTCGACCTGCGCACCATGGAACTGCGCTCCTTCCCCGCCGACGCGATCATTCTTGCTACCGGCGGCATCGGAGCTATCTTCGGCAAGAGCACTAACTCCGTGGTCTGCACCGGCTCGGCGCAATCGGCGGTCTTTCAGCAGGGCGTCTACTACGCCAATGGCGAGTTGATCCAGGTACATCCGACGACGATCCCCGGCGAAGACAAGCTACGGCTGATGTCCGAGTCGGCGCGCGGCGAGGGCGGCCGCGTCTGGGTGCCACGCGCGGCCGGCGACAAGCGCCCCTTCAAGCAGATCCCCGAGGCTGAGCGCTTCTATTTTCTCGAGGAGTGGTATCCCAAATACGGCAACCTGGTGCCGCGCGACATTGCCACGCGCGCCATTCATAAGGTGGTCTACGAGGAAGGCTTGGGAATCGACGGCCAGCCGATGGTCTATCTCGACCTATCTCATATTGATCGCGCCACGCTCGACCGCAAGCTGGGCGGCATCCTCGACATTTACGAGAAGTTTGTCGGCGACGATCCCCACAACGTGCCGATGAAGATATTTCCCGGAATGCATTACACAATGGGTGGATTGTGGGTGGATTTCGACCAGATGAGCAACATTCCCGGCATCTTTGCCATTGGCGAATGCGACTATCAGTACCATGGCGCCAACCGCCTGGGAGCTAACTCGCTGCTTAGTTGCATCTATGCGGGCTTCATCGCAGGGCCAAACGCGATGAGTTACGCCAAGAGCCTGCCCTCGCAGGAAGGCGACGGCGGCCACGCGGCGGAACTCTCTCGCCAGGCAGGGATTAATTCCGGCCTTCTCAAGAGCAAAGGGACGGAGAATCCCTTCAAGTTATGGCGCGAGTTAGGCGATGTGATGACCAAGCACGCTACCGTGATCCGCTATAACAAGGGCTTGCAGCAGGCCGACGAGAAGATTGTCGAGCTGCTCGACCGCTACCGGAACGTGAACTTGAGCGACAAGAGCCAGTGGGCTAACACCAGCTTCGCCTTCGCGCGCCAGTTGAAGAATATGCTGGAGCTGGCGCGGGTCATCGTGCAGGGCGCGCGGCTGCGCGATGAGTCGCGCGGCGCGCACTACAAGCCCGACTTCCCTGAGCGCGACGACGAGCGCTTCCTGAAAACTACCAAAGCCAGCTTTACCGGAGACGTGACCGGCCCGCGATTCGAGTATGAAGAAGTGGACACGCAATTCATCCAGCCGCGCCCGCGCCGTTACGACGCGGCGAGTTAAGCAAAGGGAGACTGACAATGGCAAACAAGACTGTATCCTTCGAAATCAAGCGCCAGGCCAGCCCCGATGCTCCCGCCGTCTGGGAGAGCTTCGAGATCGAGTGGCGGCCGGGCATGAATGTCATCTCCGCAATGATGGAGATTGCCGGCAATCCGGTAACCGCCGACGGCCATTGCACGACACCGATCACTTATGACTCGAATTGCCTGGAGGAGATCTGCGGCTCCTGCGCGATGCGCATCAACGGCAAGGCCCGCATGGCTTGCTCGTCGCTGGTCGATAACCTGGAGCAACCCATCCGCGTCGAGCCGCTCAGCAAGTTTCCGCTGGTTCGCGACCTGCAAGTGGACCGGTCGGTTTTATTCGAGAACTTGAAGGCCGTCAAGGCATGGATTCCCATCGATGGGACATACGACTTAGGAGCAGGCCCGCGCGTCCTGCCGCAAGAGCAGGAGGCGAGTTACCCGCTCTCGAATTGCATCTCCTGTACCTGCTGCATGGAAGTCTGCCCGCAGTTCAACGAGGATACTAACTTCGTCGGCGCGGCTACTATTGCCCAAGTCAAGCTCTTCAACAGCCATCCCACCGGAAGAGTCTTAAAGGAAGAGCGCCTGAGGGCATTGGCCGGCGACGGCGGCATTCAGGAGTGCGGCTTCGCGCAAAACTGCGTCGAAGTCTGCCCCAAGAGCATTCCGCTGACCAACACCATCTCCGATATAGGCCGCGACGTTCTCCTCCAGAAGGCCACGGACTTCCTGCGCAACTGATGGCTGTTCTTGCTCGCGTCGGAAGAGATGGTCTCCCAGAGTTATCGTTGGCCAGATTTGGGCCATGTGTCCCGGAGTTAGGAAAAGTCAAGAGGGCAGAGGCGAAGTACTCACAAGAGGCTAAAAAGCGACCCTTTTTGACGAAAAACGGCTGCTTTTGGCCAATAAATGGGCAAAATCGGCGGTTTAATGTTACCAGTAAATTAACAGAATGAAAAGTTATCCTATTAAATCTAAGCATGTTACGTGAAATAGTGGCGTAGAATACGGCCGGATTAGAATAGGGGGGGTGGGGGTCAGTGGTCCTTGAACAGAGAAATGCGAGGCTGAGGAACGTGTTCATACCTCGATTGTGCTCCGGAAAGGGGAAATAATCTGCAATCACCTTACGATTCATTTTATTGGGCAGTTGAGTTTTCACAGCGGCCCTACGGGGCGCGACGCTCCCTCTGGCTGGCTTTCCCAGGGTTGCGCTGCGCTTCACCCTGGGCTATTATCGATGGCTCCCTACGGGAGCAGACCACGGCAAGGCGGAAGCCATGCCCTGTTACAAGGCGGCTGATTCAGGTTCGTGGTTCCCACCCTTCCGAACAGATCGCGGAAGGATGGGGCACCCGGCCTGCACCGTCCCTACGGGACTCCGGTTGAAGGGTGGGGGCGCTCACCCCGCGTTGAAACGCGGGGCTAATAACCGCTGCGCCTACGGCGCGATTTGACTGAAGTCGTGCCCTGACACAAGGCGGCTGATTCAGGTTCGTGTTTCCCACCCTTCCGCAAAGAGCGCGGAAGGTGGGGCAGCCGGTTATCGGTCGATTCGGTTATACTCTTTACCGTCGACCGACGACAGGTGTTCAAGTTCTTGGAGGATGCAATGTCAGGAGAAGAGACGAAACCCGTTCGCTTTGTTCTTCGTGCTGTTTGCTATGGATTATCAACCTTGGCCTTCCTGGCGGGTTGCGGCGGTGGCGGGAGCGGAAGCATCGGCGGATCGACACCACCGCCTCCCATCAGTGTGACCGTTAATCCAAATAACGCGGTATTCTATGGTAGCGGAGAGACGAAGACATTCACGGCCACGGTTGCGAACGACCCAGCCAACGCTGGCGTGACTTGGAGCGTTGATGACGATTGTGGCATGCTCATCGAGCCCACAAAGACAAGTGTCAATTATGAAATGATGTGCAACGCCACCATTCCCCAATACTTGAGACTTTACGCTACCAGCAAGACCGATCCAACGAAAGTCGGTGTGGCCGTCATATACATCTGAAAATCATTTGAAATCATGTTGATTCTTGCCGACCGCACCACACCAACAGCTACCTAGTTTGCAGTCTGCTGTTATCACAAATAAATCAGGACTTAGGAAACATCAGGCCTCATGAACGACATTGAACTGCCGATCTTCGAGTCCAAGCCCTGGCAACGTTAGTACAATTTCAGAGTCCTTGAAGAATCCGAAGAACTCCTCTAACCTCATGGTAAATCGATTTTCACTCACACGAATCGGCCCATCCGTAACTTCCAGCTCATGCTTGATCGAATCGTCATCCTGTCCTTCATGGAAAAATGCGCGAACATGAACGCTTCCGCAGGAACCGTCACGTTTCTCCAGTACAGTCGCCGAAATTGCTATAAGCGTCCCTGTAATAGACTGTCCTATTGTCGTTATGTGCTCCTCAATTGCGGTAATACCATCAATGTCAGCCGCAGCCGTACCGCTCCAGTCACTGTCGCAGTGTTGAGTAGATGCCTTGAAGAATCCCATCTTTTCCTCCAATATGGTTTTGGGCGACTCTCGACGTCGCCCGTTTTTGTTATCCGTCATACGGCGGCTCCGCCTGGACACCCATTCCTACTTCGAACCCTCGGTCAATTCCTTCACGACCATGTCGCAAAGCTGCGCCTATGGCTTGTTTTTCAGTTTCATAAACACCATGGACCGAGGTGATTTCCGTTGCAGTCACGCAGTTCCCATGATGTTTTTCGATAATGAGCTTCGGGCTCCATCCGAGATCATATTGCAACTCGTTTGCTCCCGCATTCAATTGGAATCCCTTATACCTCTCTCTCACGATATTGGTTCCTTTCCGCTTTTGCTGTTATCCAGAAATCCGGCGGGGCTAACGCCGCTAACAGAGCTAACCCCGCCGACTCCACTTACTTTTTGTCGTCAACATCCACGTACTCAGCGTCGATTACGCCTTCGTCCTTCTTGGCTTCGGCGTGGGGTTCGGTTGCGCCGGGAGCCGCTCCGGCTGCCGCGGTTTGCGCCGCGGTCGCTTTGTAGACGATCTCGGCTAGCTTATGGCTGGCGTGGGTGAGCTTCTCGTGCTGGGCCTTCAGTTCTTTCGAGGTTGGCGTGCCTTCCAGCAGCTTCTTCGACTCGGCTAGAATTGTTTCGACTTCGGCCTTGACCGGTGCGGCCTCGGCGCCGGAGATCTTATCGCCGGAGTCCTTCAGCATCTTGTCGATGTTATAGACCATGCCATCGAGTGAGTTACGGGCGTCGATCTCCTCGCGCTTTTCCTTGTCCTCGGCGGCGTGGGCCTCGGCGTCCTTGGCCATGCGCTCCACCTCTTCCTTGCTCAAGCCGGAGCTGGAAGTGATGGTGATGCGCGTATCCTTGCCGGTGGCGTTGTCCTTGGCCGTCACATTAAGGATGCCGTTGGCGTCGATGTCGAAGGTCACCTCGATCTGCGGAACGCCGCGCGGGGCCGGCATGATGCCGCCCAGCTTGAACTTGCCCAGCGTGCGGTTCTGCGCCGCCAGAGGCCGCTCGCCTTGCAGGACGTGGACTTCGACCTCCGTCTGCGAATCGGCCGCCGTCGAAAACGTCTCCGTCTTCTTGGTGGGGATGGTGGTGTTGCGCTGGATCATCGGCGTGGCCACGCCGCCCAGCGTCTCGATGGCCAGAGTCAGCGGCGTCACGTCGAGCAGCAGCAGGTCCTTGACCTCGCCGCCCAGCACACCCGCCTGCACAGCCGCGCCTATCGCCACCACCTCGTCGGGGTTGACGCCGCGATGCGGCTCGCGCTCGAATAGCTCCTTCACCAGCGCCTGTATCTTGGGCATGCGCGTCTGGCCGCCCACCAACACCACCTCGTCGATGTCTTTAACACTGACGCCGGCGTCGGCGATGGCCTTCTTGCAGGGCTCGAGCGAGCGGAAGAGCAGATCCTCGACCAACTGCTCCAGCTTGGCGCGGGTCAGCTTGCGCACCAGATGCTTGGGGCCGGTGGCGTCGGCGGTGACGAAGGGTAAATTAATTTCTGTTTCTATTGTTGTGGAAAGCTCGATTTTGGCCTTCTCAGCGGCGTCTTTTAGGCGCTGGAGGGCCATTTCGTTGCCCTTGGAGCTGAGGTCGAGGCCCTGCTCCTGCTTGAACTCGGCAATCAGCCAGTCCACGATGCGCTGGTCGAGGTTGTCACCGCCCAGGTGGGTGTCGCCGTTGGTGCTCTTGACCTCGATGACGCCTTCGCCAACTTCAAGAATCGAAATGTCAAAGGTGCCGCCGCCGAAGTCGTAGACGGCAATCGTCTCGTCCTTCTTCTTGTCCAGGCCATAGGCCAGCGCGGCCGCGGTCGGCTCGTTGACGATGCGCTTCACGTCAAGGCCGGCGATCTTGCCCGCGTCCTTGGTGGCCTGGCGCTGGGCGTCGTTGAAGTAGGCCGGAACGGTGATCACGGCCTCGGTAACCGTCTCTCCCAGATAGGCTTCGGCGGACTTCTTGAGCTTTTGCAGGATCATCGCCGAGATCTCCGGCGGGGTGTACTCCTTGCCCTGCGCCATCACACCCACGTGGTCGCCCTGTGCGATCACCTTGAAGGGCACCATCTTCATCTCGTCGCTGACTTCGTTGTAGCGGCGGCCCATGAAGCGCTTGATGGAGAAGATGGTGTTCTCCGGATTGGTGATGGCTTGGCGCTTGGCCACCTGGCCGACGAGGCGCTCGCCGCTCTTGGAGAAGGCGACGACCGAGGGGGTAGTGCGCGCACCCTCTTCATTCGCAATGACTTTGGGTTCGCCGCCTTCGAGAACCGCGACGCACGAGTTGGTGGTGCCGAGATCGATGCCGATAATCTTTGCCATGGTTGAACCTGCCTGTTGAGTGAATTTCCGACTCTTCAAGCGTGACATATTGAGTGGGTTATTGTCAAGCTTATTTGATTGCATCTTCATAAACTTTATATCCCTCTAATCCGGCACCCTTGAAAAAGCAATATCTCTTTATTTTTCAATTGCATATTGTTTGTTTTTGTGCGACTCTTATGTTCAATTTTGCTCACTTTTTCGCGGCTCATCCGGAGCGAAGCCTGAGGCGGTCCTGGGCGCCAGGCCAACTCCCGGTGAACAACCTGCTCCTTCAGCCGAACGCTCAACTGCCACCGGAATTCCGGCGCAAGCACGTGGAAAGGTGAATATGAAAAGAGCTGCGACGCTTCTGACCCTCGCCGTCGTCCTTGCCTCCTCTGCCGCACAGATGGCCGCCTCCACAGGTACTACGCCGCCCCTCAAGGCGATTCCGGCCGGCAATCTCAACACCGCGCCTCCTAAAGCTATTCCCTCCAACACGATACTGAACTTCTCGGTGATGGATTTGCATGGCGTGCTGCTGACCTGCGCCAAACAGGAGGTCGATACCGACACCCTCAGCGGCTGCGCGCTGGCGCCGGGCCGGACACTGGACGATCTGATGACCTCCATCGTCCAGACCATCCACGCGCAGCAAAAGAAGGACAACGCCGAAGAGAAGTAGCGCGGTTTTGGCGGGGTGGATGGACCGAAATCAATCGTGAGCTAAAGGCTACCTATTTTCGCAGACTGTGAAGCGATATGCAGCCGGTTTACCCCCAAAGTGAGCAGCTATTGGTTTCTGGTTTCGGGGAAAGTGGTGCATGGCAGCTGTCCGGTTTTGCCTGAAATGGTGCGAGATAGATCACCACTTTTGGGTGGAATGGTGGTTATGACGTCATCAAATATTTGGGATCGTCTCGGATTGCGGGACTCCGGAGTGTTTGGAGGCGAAGATTTGGCGTTTTTTCTGACTATGGTTGGTCTAGTTTTGCTGGTCGCCCAGGTCCGAAAATCCTGATCTCCGCTCCATGGACGAAGACGTGTCCGTGAGGACCACGGTGCTGGGGCACCCATCTTTACTTGTGAAGATCTGCGCCACCCATCAGATCATCAACCATGTGGCCAAAACGGGACCGGGGCAGCCGTAAAACGGCTGCCCCGGCAGTGCTCAATAAGTTCCGTTGAAGAGGGCGCGATGTTCTGCCTCCTGGTTGTGTTACTTCGCGGTGAAGGTGTAGTCGTGGTATGCCCAGACTCCATTGCTGTTGGTCCAGAGCCGCGCATAGATTGTCTCGCCGTTGGCCGGCAGTTTGTTGTCCGTGACGGTGGTTGCCGTTGTGTGAACGTCAAGCAGGTTGGTCGAGCCCGCGCCCTTGCTTCCCAGGTAAAGC
>Ga0181529_10002038_pt1 | contig 24861 bp, 19 predicted proteins | sample PEATcosm2014_Bin_36_FD_119763 | JGI IMG/M metagenome (GOLD analysis project Ga0181529, IMG submission 119763) | Peatland microbial communities from MTU Mesocosm Facility, Houghton, MI, USA - PEATcosm2014_Bin10_30_metaG | ecosystem: Environmental > Terrestrial > Soil > Wetlands > Peat | place... | reverse complement strand
TAGAAGATCGGCGCGGCGATCTTGACCGGCTTCGCCGCCTCCATCGTCGTGGCGAACAAAGTCTCGCCGAGCCGATTGCGGCCGTCGGCGATCAGCGCCAGCGCGAAGCTGCGCTGAAGGGTCGGGCTGAAATAGGACGAGCTCACCCAGCCGAGCGCGCCGGCGCCCTTCGGCGGCGCCGCAACGGCCACGATCTGCGCCCCTTCGTCGGGGACGAAGGCGGGGTCTTCGGGCAGCAGCCCGACCAGCTGGCGGCGCCCGGCGCGGGCGAGATCGGCGAGCGAAAGCGAGCGCTTGCCGATGAAATCGGGCTTGGCCGTCGCGACCATGCGCGCGAGGCCGAGATCGTCGGGCGTCACCGAGCCGTCGGTCTCCTGGCCGACGATCATGTAGCCCTTCTCGGCGCGCAGCAGGTGCAGCGCGTCGAGCCCGTAGGCGACCGCGCCGACCTTCTCACCCTCGGCCCAGATCGCCTCCAGCACGCTCTCGCCGCAATCGGCGGGAACGTTGACCTCGAACCCGACTTCGCCGGTGAAGCTCACCCGCGCCAGCCGCGCCGACGCGCCGGCGACGCGGCCCTCGCGCACGCTCATATGCGGGAAGGCGGCGGGCGACAGGTCGATCCCCTCGGTCAGTGGCGCGAGGATCGCGCGCGCCTTCGGGCCGTTGATCGCGATCGTCGCGTATTGCTCGGTGATCGACGTCGCCCAGACCTTGAGCTCGGGCCATTCGGTCTGCCGGTAATCCTCCATCAATGCGAAGACGCGCCCCGCGCCGCCGGTGGTCGTGGTGACGTGGAATCGGTCCTCGGCCAGCCGCATGACGACGCCGTCGTCGATCACATAGCCGTCCTCGCTCAGCATCAGCGCGTAGCGGCAGCGCCCGACCGCGAGCCTGGCGAACGCATTGACATAGAGGCGCTCGAGGAACGCGACCGCGTCGGGACCGACGACCTCGATCTTGCCCAGCGTCGAGGCATCCTGGACGCCGGCGGCGGCGCGCGTCGCCAGGCATTCGCGCCTGAGCGTCTCTGCCGTCGTCTCGCCGGGCAGAGGAAAGCGCGACGCGCGCTTCCACTGGCCGGCGTCCTCGAAGATAGCGCCGCGCCGCGCCGACCAGCCGTGCAACGGCGTCTCGCGGACGGGATCGAACAGGTCGCCCCTCGCCAGGCCGGCGAAGGCGCCGAAGGTCACCGGCGCATAAGGAGGACGGAAGGTCGTCGTTCCAACCTCGGCGATCGGCTTGCCGAGCGCCGCCGCCACGATCGCCAGCGCATTGAGGTTGGTGGCCTTGCCCTGGTCGGCGCCCATGCCGGCGGTGGTGTAACGCTTGACGTGTTCGATCGCGCGCATGCCTTCGCGCGTCGCGAGCGCAAGGTCGCGCGCGGTGACGTCGTTGTGGAAGTCGACGAAGGACTTGCCGGGGCGCTTGGCCGCCCCGCCGACGGTGAGCGCCAGCGCGCCGCCCGAGGCGATCGCCGCGCCTTCGACCCGCGGCGGCTGCGGCGGCGCTTCGCCGACCGCCTCGGCGCCGGCGGCGAAGCCGTCGGCGAGCGCGTCGGCGAGCGAAAAGGCGCCGCGGCAGGCGCCGGCCGAGCGGCGGCCTTCGACCCGGCTCGCCGGCAGGAAGCATTGCGCCGTCTCGTCAAAGGCGATGCGCCCGCGCGCCTGGGCGTGCAGCGCGACGTTCGCTGTCCAACCGCCGCTCATCGCAATGAAGTCGCAAGATATGGGCTCGCCGGCGCTCGGCGCGCCGTCGGCCCAGCGCTTGGCGATCAAGGCGTGCGTCACGCGCTTGCCGCCGTACGAGCCGACGATCGCCGAATGGGTCTCGACCCTGAGCCCGGCGAGGCGGGCCGCTTGCGGCAGCGCGCCGTCGGCGCTCGGCCTGAGGTCGGCGATCATCGCAATCTCGATTCCCGCCGCGGCGAGGTCGAGCGCGGCGCGATAGGCCGAATCGTGCGCCGTCGCCACGACGACGCGGGAACCCGGCTTGACGCCGTAGCGCGCGACCAGCGTCCGCGCCGCCTCGGCGAGCATGATCCCCGGCCGATCGTTGTCGGGGAAGACCAGCGGACGCTCGAACGCGCCGGTCGCCAGCACGATGCGCTTGGCGCGCGCCTGCCACAGCCGCTCGCGCGGCAGCCTGGGATCGGGCGCCGCGAGATGGTCGGTCAACCGCTGCTGAGCGCCGATGAAGTTTTGCGCGTAGAGGCCGAAGGCCTGGGTTCGCGGCAGCAGCGTGACGCGCGGCGAAGCGGCGAGCTCGGCGAGCGTCGCGGCGAGCCAGACCGACGCGTCGGCGCCGTCGATGCGCGCCTTGGTCTCGGCGAGCAGCGAGCCGCCGAACTCGGCCTGATCGTCGAATACGATCACCCGCACGCCGGCGCGCGCGGCGGAAAGCGCCGCGGCGAGGCCCGCCGGTCCGCCGCCGATCACCGCGACGTCGCAATGGGCGTATTCGAACGCGTAATGGTCGGGATCGGGGTCTTTCGGCGCGACGCCGAGGCCGGCCGCCCAGCGGATCGCCGGCTCGTAGAGCCGCGCCCAGGCGCCTTGCGGCTGCATGAATGTCTTGTAGTAGAAGCCGGCCGGCATGAAGTCGGCGAACAGGCCGACGAGCGAAAGCGCGTCCCATTCGCGCGACGGCCAGGCGTTCTGGCTCGACGCTTTCAGTCCCTCGTAGAGCTCGATTTGCGCCGCGCGCAGGTTCGGCGTGACGCGGCCCTTGCCGGCGTCGAGCGAAACGATCGCGTTGGGCTCCTCCGGCCCGAGCGAAAGAACGCCGCGCGGCCGATGGAGCTTGAACGAGCGGCCGACGAGATGGACGCCGTTGGCGATCAGCGCCGAGGCGAGCGTGTCGCCGGCGCAGCCGACATAGGACTTGCCGTCGAAGACGAAGCGCAGCGGACGGGCGCGATCGACGCGCCCGCCTTCGTTCAGCCGGAAGGCGCCGCTCATCGCCGCACGACCGGCGCGGCCGTTTCGACGCGCTGAGCTTCGGCCATGACGATCCCCGCGTTGACGCGATCCTGTCTAACCCAACGCTCCGGCCGGGGAAATCGTGATTCGGATCTTGCGGCGCATGGTCGCGCGCTGAGGCTTGCGCTCGCCCCGCCGCGCGCCTATCTCACGGACAGCAGACCTCACTTTCAGGAGCCGGCGGTGTTCATCCAGACCGAGGCGACGCCCAACCCGACGACGCTCAAATTCCTGCCCGGCCGTCCGGTGCTCGAATCCGGCACCTTCGAGGCCCGCGACGCCGCCGAAGCGGAGGCTTCCCCGCTCGCCAAGGCGTTGATGGAGCTGCCCGGGGTCGGCGGGGTGTTCCTCGCCGCCGACTTCATTTCGGTGACCAAGAGCGAGGGCGAATGGAGCCAGCTCAAGCCGGCGGTGCTGGGCGTCGTCACCGAGTTCTTCCTGTCCGGCGCGCCGGTCCTTTCCGGAGCAGCCGCCGCGTCGGAAGAGGAATTCTTCCATGCGGAGGACGCCGAGACGGTCGAGACGATCAAGGAGCTGATCGAGACGCGGGTCCGCCCGGCGGTCGCCGGCGACGGCGGCGACATCGTCTTCAAGGGCTTCCGCGACGGGATCGTCTATCTGACCATGAAGGGCGCCTGCTCCGGCTGCCCGTCCTCGACCGCGACCCTCAGGCACGGCATCGAGAACCTGCTCAAGCACTTCCTGCCCGAGCAGGTGAAGTCGGTCGAGCCGGCTTAAGCGGCGCGCCCCGATTACACCTTCCTCGCGCGGCTCAATGCGAAGCCCGCGACGGCGCCGACGACCGCGCCTGCCGGCCCGATGACAAAGATCGCCGTTGTGATCGCCTCGAGCGAACGGCGGCGCATATTGCCCGATTGCCCGAGAAGGCCTCGATCGCCCAATCGCCGGCGAACGCCGCGACGAGATAGCCGACGGCAAGGCCGAGCAGCGAGGCCAAAACGCGCAGCATCGGCGCAGACTCCATGAAAAGCGGGCGAAGCGTCGCAGAAATAGCGGCGCCTGCCAACGCGGTCCGATTCCTTCGCCAGGAATCCCGCCTAGAGGCTGCGGGCCGGCCTCGCGCTTGCGCGGCAAGGGATTGACGATCCCTGTATCGCCCGCTGGCGAGCCGCGGCGTCCGCTTCAGGCAGCGCATTTCGGGCCCGTCACAGCGTAGGTCCGGCCACGTCACGCGGGCGCGCATTACCCCACGAAGCTCTTTGCGCCATGCCGTTTGCCTGCAATGATTGCGGATCCCTGGCGCGAGGTTGGCGATGTCCAAGTTCGTCATCACGATTCGCTCGGTCGCCAATGGCCAGTTCGGCGGCGGCCTCGGTCCGCTCCGCTACCTGATCGTGCCGGATGGCGTCCAACCGGCGCCTTCCCACGCGGTCGCCCGCTCGACCTGGGTCAAAGCCGTACTCGCCACATTTCCGGCGAACGCGGCCGGCGCGCTGCAAGGCGACGCGCTGTTTCTCATTCACGGCTTCAACGTCACGTCCCCGGCTGCGGAATCCTGGCGCGACTCCGTCGCGAGCGGCCTCGACCAACACGGCGGCGGTTACAGGCCGACGCTGATCGCCTTTGACTGGCCTTCCGCGGGAACAGCCTTTGCCTACCTTTCCGACCTCGACGTCGCGGCCAAGACCGCCGTCGACCTGGTCAACGCCGCCGTGAAACCGATGCTCCAAGCGCAAACGCCCAATTGTCAGGTCAAGATCAACGCGCTGGCGCACTCCATGGGAGCGTTCGTCCTTCGCGCCGCGCTCGGCCACGCTGACGACGGCGATGTGACCGGCTCAGACTGGATGCTCGGGCAGCTCGTCATGGTCTCAGGCGACGTCGAGGCGTCGAGTTTTGCTTCGGGCGACAAGGACACCCAAAGCATGATGGGCCACGCTTATCGCCTCACCAACTATTTCAATCGCTATGACGAAGCGCTGATGATTTCCAACGCCAAGCGCGCCGGCGTCGAGGACCGCGTCGGCCGAGTCGGCCTACCCGCCGGCGCGCCCGCTTCCACCGTCAATGTCGATTGCTCGCCGCGCTACGAGTCGATTCCCAATCCTGACCCGCTCAACCCGATCAAGACCGCGGAGTTCTCGCACAGCTGGTGCTTCAGCGATCCGCTGTTCTATCGCGATCTTGCGCAGACCCTGCGCGGCGCGGTCGACCGCAACGTCGTCGCGAAGCGGACGGTCGAGGCCGACGGGACCCTCGCGCTGGCGACGGCGCCGTAGCGCCCCCTACCCCATCTCCTCCACCCGCCCGTCCCTCAGCGTCACCCGCCGGTCCATGCGCGCCGCCAAATCGAGGTTGTGGGTCGCCACCAGCGCGGCGACGCGGCTCGCTTTGACCAGCGCAGTCAGCGTGTCGAAGACGTGATCGGCGGTCTTGGGGTCGAGGTTGCCGGTCGGCTCGTCGGCGAGCAGGACGCGGGGCGCGTTGGCGAGCGCCCGGGCGAGCGCGACGCGCTGCTGCTCGCCGCCCGACAGTTCGGCCGGACGATGGCTCTCGCGCGCTCCGAGGCCGAGGAAGCCGAGCAGCTCGCGCGCGCGCGCCGCCGCTTCGGCGCGCTTCAACCCGGCGATCATCTGCGGCAGGACGACGTTCTCCAGCGCCGAGAATTCCGGCAGCAGGTGATGGAACTGATAGACGAAGCCGATCTCCGAACGGCGCAGCGCCGTGCGGCCCTCCTCGTTCATCGTCGAGGTCGCATGGCCGCCGACGTGAACCTCGCCGGCGTCGGGCCGTTCGAGCAGGCCGGCGATATGCAGCAGCGTCGACTTGCCGGCGCCCGACGGCGCGATCAGCGCCACCGACTCGCCCGCCTTCAGCGACAGCTCGACGCCATGCAGCACGTCGATCGTCGTTTCGCCGCGGCCGTAGCGGCGCTCGATTCGTTCGAGCCGCAGCACCACCGCCTCGTCACTCATAGCGCAGCGCCTCGACCGGATCGAGCCGCGCCGCCCGCCACGACGGATAGATCGTCGCGGCGAGCGACAAGATGAACGCCAGCGCGGCGACCGCGATCACGTCGCGCGCTTCGACGCGCGAGGGCAGTTGCGACAGGTAGTAGAATTCGGCCGGGAACAGATTGCGCCCGGTCAGCCAGCTCAAGCCCTTGCGGATCGGCTCGACGTTTTCGGCGACGATGAGCCCGAACACGGCGCCGCAAGCGGTGCCGACGAAGCCGATCGTCGCGCCGATGATGAGGAAGATGCGCATGATCGCGGCGCGCGTCGCCCCCATCGTGCGCAGCACCGCGATCGCCCGCGCCTTGTCCTGCACCAGCATGATCAGGCCGGAGATGATGTTGAGCGCCGCCACCAGCACGATCAGCGTCAGGATGGCGAACATTACGTTGGCTTCGACCGTCAGCACGTCGAAGAAGCTCTTGTTGAGCTGGCGCCAGTCGGTGTCGATCATCGGCCGTTGTTCGGCGGCGGTTATACGGTCGCGCATCGCGTCCATGCGCTCGGGGTCGTCGACATAGACCTCGATCACGTTGGCCTGGCCGTCGAGGTTGAAATAGGCCTGCGCTTCGGAAAGCGGCATGAAGACGAAGGTGTTGTCGAACGTCGCCATGCCGATCTGGAAGATCGCCGCGACCTGATAGCTCTTGACCCGCGGCGTGACGCCGAACGGCGTCTCGGCGCCGCGCGGCGCGATCAGGGTGATCTTGTCGCCGACCCTCAGGCTCAGATGCTCGGCGAGCCGCGCGCCGACCACGACGCCCTGCCCGCCGTCGAAGCCGTCGAGCGTGCCTTGGGTGACGTGGCCCTCGATGCCGGGCAGGCGCTTGAGGTCGGCTTCGCGCACGCCGCGCACCAGCGCCGGGCCGGAATTGAAAGGCGAAGTGGCGAAAGCCTGGCCCTCGACCAGCGGCAGCGCCAGCGCGACGCCGGGAACCTTGGCGACGCGGTCGGTCACCGCTTCGTAGTCGGTCAGAGGCTTCTCGACGCCCTGGAGAAAGACGTGGCCGTTGAGGCCGATCATCTTCTCCATCAGGTCGTGATGAAAGCCGTTCATCACCGACATGACGACGATCAGCGCCATCACGCCCAGCACGATGCCGGCGAAGGAAAAGCCGGCGATCACCGACACCGAGCCGTGCGCGCGGCGCGCACGTAAGTAGCGGAAGGCGACCATCCATTCGAAGGCCGAGAACGGCCGCGTGGCGGCGGGCGGCGGAGCGGCGGGCGCGGCTTCAGGAGCGGAGGCGGCGGTCATGGCCGCTCCTCATCCGGCCGCTTCGCGGCCACCCTCTCTCGCAGGCGGGAGAAGGCCGCGCGTCCTCTCCCGCTTGCGCAGCGACATTCACAAATCCTGGCAACGGCGCGGAAACTTACCCTGCCCCTCACCCTACCTCTCCCCGCTAAGACGCGGGGAGAGGTGACGACATGCGTCACGCGCTCCTCTCCCCGCTTGCGGGGAGAGGCAGGGTGAGGGGCAAGGTGATTGGCCGCAGGCCTCGGGGACGTGTGAATCCGGCGTCCCGCCTGCGGGAGAGGCTTGGAATGAGGGCAGGTTATGCTCACGCCTTCCCGCCTAGCTTGTCGATCGCCGCTTCGAGGCCGACGAGTTCGCGCTCGCCGCTGCGGCGGTCCTTGAGCTCGACCTTGCCTTCGGCGAGGCCCCTCGGGCCGACCAGGACCTGATGCGGCAGACCGATGAGGTCGAGCGTCGCGAACTTCGCCCCCGGCCGTTCGTCGCGGTCGTCGTAGAGCACGTCGACGCCGCGCTTGCCGAGTTCGGAATAGAGACGCGCGCAGGCGCCGTCGCAGGCGGAATCGCCGACCTTGAGATTGGCGAGACCGACCGAGAACGGCGCCGCGGCGTCGGGCCAGATCATGCCGGCTTCATCGTGGTTGGCTTCGATCAACGCCGCCGCGAGGCGGCTCGGGCCGATGCCGTAGGACCCCATGTGCACGATGCGCTCCTTGCCGTCCGGGCCGTTGACGACCGCTTTCATCGGACCGGAGTACTTCGCGCCGAAGTAGAAAATATGGCCGACTTCGATGCCGCGCGCCGAAATGCGCGATGTCTCCGGCAGCGCCGCAAACGCCGCGGCGTCGTGCTGCTCCGAGGTCGCCGCATAGAGCGAGGTCCATTGCTCGAACACCGCCCGCATCGCGTCGGCGTCGGAAAAATCGATCGTCTCCGCCGGCGGGGCGAAGCCGAGATAGTCGCGGTGGCAGAACACTTCGCTCTCGCCGGTGTCGGCGAGAATGATGAACTCGTGCGACAGGTCGCCGCCGATCGGCCCGCTGTCGGCCTTCATCGGAATGGCGGTCAGTCCGAAGCGCGCGAAGGTGCGCAGATAGGCGACGAACATCTTGTAGTAGGAAAGGCGCGCGCCCGCCGCGTCGAGGTCGAAGGAATAGGCGTCCTTCATCAGGAACTCGCGCGAGCGCATGACGCCGAAGCGCGGCCTGACCTCGTCGCGGAACTTCCACTGGATGTGGTAGAGGTTGAGCGGCAGATCCTTGTACGAGCGCACGCTGGCGCGGAAGATCTCGGTGATCATCTCCTCGTTGGTCGGACCGTAGAGCAAGTCGCGCTCGTGGCGGTCGCGGATGCGCAACATCTCCTTGCCGTAATCGTCGTAGCGGCCGGATTCGCGCCACAGATCGGCCGACTGCAGCGTCGGCATCAACAGTTCGATCGCGCCGGCGCGGTCCTGCTCCTCGCGCACGACGGCGCAGATCTTGTGCAGCACGCGCAAGCCCAACGGCAGCCAGGCGTAGATGCCCGCGCCCTCCTGACGGATCATGCCGGCCCGCAGCATCAACCGGTGCGAGGCGATCTCGGCCTCCTTCGGCGTTTCCTTGAGCATCGGCAGGAAATAGCGAGAGAGGCGCATGGTCTTGGTTGGCTTTCGCAGATCGGCCGCGCCTCAGCGAAACGCGACTCGCAACGGAAACGCGGACAAGCCCGCGCGAGCGGCCTTATGGCCCCTTCGGCGCGCCGAGGGCAAGTCGCGGCGGCCGCGCGCGAAAAGGCGTGATCACGATTTCGTGATCGACTCTCCGGTAACCCTGCCGGACCGCCCGCGAATGACCAGTGCAAGGCCGAAAGGTTCGGCCGGCGGGCGCGGCGCAAGCCGAAGCTCCAGGAAAATCATTGCCTTAACCGAGAGGACGAACAGCCCATGATCGCCAAGACCGTCTTCGCCGCCGCCTCGCTCGCCGGCTCGCTCGCCGTCGCCCTGGCGCTTGCTTCCGCCGCCAAGGCGGGCCCCGCTCCCGCCCAGCCAGGCGCCGACAAGTGCTACGGCGTGGCGCTCGCCGGCAAGAACGATTGTGCCGCCGGCGCCGGCACGACCTGCGCCGGCACCTCGACTGTCGACTACGACCCCGGCCACTGGAAATACGTCGTCAAGGGCACGTGCGAAAGCATGATGACGCCCAAGGGCCACGGCATGCTGACGGCGATGTAACAGGCGATTCCCTTCCCCCGTTCGGGGGAAGGCGGCGCCATAGGGCGTCGGAAGACGCCCGTCGCAAACGACAGGCTTTGGCGCCGGATGAGGGGCGCGCCGCAAGGCGCGCCTTTTCTGCAGGGCTGTCCCGCGGCTGACCCTCACCCCTCTCCCGAACGGGGCTTGGCGATTGGCCGCGCTGTCGCGCCTCGCCTCCCCACCCCCTCATCGGGATTTTTCCGCGGCGGGCGGGGGGGGAGGGGACGCTACAACGGTCGAATCGTGCTACTTGAAGCAGTCGTTGTTCCCTTGCTGCGTTTCGTCGCGCTCAAGCTCGAACGCGCCGCGGCACAGCCGACAATGAATGAGGGCGTCGACGCTTAGAGCGAGCGCGGTCGTTTGAGTCAAAGCGATGACTGAGGCGAGAGCTTGCCAACATGAAGCCCGGGACCAGCGCATTCGCGATCCTGTCCATGGGCTGATCACGTTCCGCAAGAGCGTCGAACTTGAACAGTTGGCCTGGGCGCTCCTCGACGCGCCCGAGTTCCAGCGGCTCCGGCGCATCAAGCAACTCGGCCCGGCCGATCTCGTTTTTCCAGGAGCGACCCACTCGCGCTTCGCGCATTGCGTCGGCGTGTTCCACACCGCCCGCGGTTTGCTCGAGATCATTCGTCGCGAGATTGGCAAAGCGTACGATGAACCTCGCGCCGAAGTGGCCGTCCTTGCCGCGCTGCTCCACGACGTCGGGCACGGGCCGCTGAGTCACGCCTTCGAAGCTGTGCAGAGAACCCGTGGCCTCAGAAAGAAACATGAGACGTGGTCGGCTGAAATCGTCCGCAACCAAGACGGCAAGATCTTTCCGCTGTTGGAGAGGCGGCGGCCCGGCCTCGCGACAGACATCGCGGCCATGCTCGAAAGCGAGGACCCAAAGGACATCTATCACGCGGTCGTCTCGTCGAGCTTCGACGCCGACCGCCTGGATTATCTCCGCAGGGACCGACTCATGACCGGCACCCAAGCCGGCGCCATCGATTTCGATTGGCTGATGGAGCACATCCGGGTGCGCGCCGTTGAGATCGACGCTCCGGACGCCGACGACGAGGACGGCTTCGCCCCGATCGAAGTGCAGACGTTCTGCCTCGACGCGAAGGCGCTGCCCGCAGCTGAGCAGTTCCTGCTCGCCAGATACACCCTTCACGAGCAGGTCTATTTCCATAAGGTCAAGTGCTGCGTCGAACGCCTTTTTGCGGAATTGCTCCGTAGGGTCGCCGAGCACGTCGGCGACGCTGAGCAGCAGAAGAAGACAGGTCTCGGCGACGGCCACGCCTTGGTGCGTTTTCTGCGAACGAACGCCCTCACCGACTATCTGGCGCTCGATGACGGCGTGCTCTGGGGATCGCTGGAACAAATGGCGCGAGCAGAGGACGGACGGATCGCAGATTTGGCGGTGCGCCTGCGCGAGCGGCGTCTATTCAAGACCCTCGACGTCGCTTCGATCGGCTACGATCCCGATCTACAGGTTCGGTGGTCGAAGCGTATCGACAGGAAGTTCTCGGAGTCCCTTGCGGAAGGGACGGTTTTGAAAGACGAGGCAAGTTTGACGATCTACACCCAGATTGGCGCCGATGAAGAGCGAACGCACAAGAAGCTGCACATCCTCGACGGCGGACAGCCAGTCGAAATCGCCAAACGCTCCCGGCTGGTGAGCGCGCTCGTTGCGCCGAAGACCTTCACTCGTTACTATTTTTCAACCGACTCGGCGCGCAATGTCGCCATCGGACTGAAGGAGGGGGTGCGATGAGGGAGCGGGAGGATGTCGTCGTCGCCGTCATCGCAGCCGCGCCCGAGGGGCGCCTCGCGAGCAGGATTCGATTGCAGAAATCCGTTTATCTGCTCGATCGCCTCGGCTTCGAGAGCGGATTCGAGTTCGATTATCATCATTACGGGCCTTATTCGCGTGAACTCGACAACGCCACGGCGGACGCCAAAGCTCTGAAGCTCATAGACGAACGAATCGAACATCGCGTTCGCGACGGCGCCGGCTACAGCGTCTTCGAGGCGAAGAGCACACCCGATCGGGAGCTACTCGCGGCCGCCGATCGCCCGCGACTTCGCGAGCGGATCGCCCTTTTCGCGAGGACCAACGTTACCGTGCTCGAACTCGCGGCGACGGTCGATTGGCTTTGGCGCGTAGAAAAGGTCTCAGACTGGCAGTCAGAAGTCGCTGCGCGGAAAGGCGCCAAGACAGGCGGAGGTCGTCTGGAGAGGGCCGTAGAGCTGCTTGTAGCCCTGGGCCTCGGTCCGCCGACGCCCGCGACCGCCCGTTCATAGCAACAGCGGAAGCGTTCGTCGCCAGTCCCGTCGATCGCGGCGTCCAGGCCTTTCTGAAATTCAGGATTTGTGCTATTGTTATTTTCGACCGCCCTGCACCGCTACGGACTCTCTCCGCCATGAACGCGCCCCTGCCCACCCCCCGCCGACGCCCGGCGCGCGGCCTCGCCAAGCGAAGCGCGAGCGCCGCGCCGGCCGTCGCCGAAGCCGCCCTTGACGGCGACGAACATATTGATTTCGCTGGACGATCTCCTGCAGCGTCAAGCGTCCGGCTTGACAAAGCTTGACGAAACTTGACAAGCCTTGACAGGATTTGACGCGCCTTGACAGGTCGCGCCGCGCGACGCCGCCTCAACCCAATTCCGGAAAATCCTCGATGCGGAATTCGCGCTCGGCGCGCGCGCCGACTTCGGCGAGTTCGGCTTCGCGCTGGCGCAAGGCGACGCGGCGGATCTTGCCCGACATGGTCTTCGGCAGTTCGACGACGAACTCGATGCGGCGGATGCGTTTGTAGGGCGCGAGCCGGTCGCGTAGGAACGCGAACAGCGACAGCGCGACGGCGCGGTCGCCGTTGTCGGATTTGGCCAGCGCCACATAAGCCTTCGGCACCGTCATGCGGATCGCATCGCGCGCCGGCGTCACCGCCGCCTCGACGACCAGCGGATGCTCGAGCAGCGCGCTTTCGAGCTCGAACGGGCTCAGTCGATAGTCGCTCGATTTGAACACGTCGTCGGCGCGGCCGACATAGGTGAGGAAGCCCTCACCGTCGCGCGAGGCGATGTCGCCGGTGCGATAATGCTCGCCCTCGATCGCCTCCAGCGCGCCGTCGTCGTCGAGATAGCCGGGCGTCAGCCCGAGGTGCTGAGCCGACAGCGGCAACGCGATCTCGCCGTAGTCGGATTCGAGTCCCTCGACGTCGAGCAGCACGACGCGATAGCCCGGCAGCGGCCGCCCCATCGCGCCGACCACCAGCTTCTGCCCCGGCGGATTGCCGACCATCATCGTCGTCTCGGTCTGGCCGTAGCCATCGCGCAGCGTCAAGCCCCAGGCGCGCCGCACCTTCTCGATCACCTCCGGGTTGAGCGGCTCGCCCGAAGAGCAAATCTCGCGCAACGCCACATGCCACTGGCCGAGATCGAGCTGGATGAACTGGCGCCAAACGGTCGGCGGGGCGCAGAACGAGGTGATCGGATGGGCGGCGAGATCGTCGAGGACGGCGCGCGGCTCGAAGCGCCGCGTCAGCGCCACTGCGGTCGCGCCGGCGTTCCACGGCGCGAAGACGTTCGACCACGCGTGCTTGGCCCAGCCGGGCGAAGAAATGTTGAGATGCATGTCGTCGGGCTGCAGGCCGAGCCCATACATGGTCGTCAGATGGCCGACCGGATAGCTCGCGTGCGTGTGCAGCACCAGCTTCGGCCGCGCCGTGGTGCCGGAGGTGAAATAGAGCAGCAGCGGGTCGCTCGGCCGCGTCGGCGCGTCGGGCTCGAAATGCGGGCTCGCGCACGTGAGCTCGGCCCAGTCGCGCCAGCCCGCCGCTACGCCGCCGACGGCGACGCGCGCCAGCAGCCCGTCGCCGCGCCCCTCGAATTTTTCCGTCGCCGCCGCCTCGGCGACGACCAAGCGCACGCGGCCGCGCGACAGGCGTTCGGCGACGTCGGCGTCGCTGAGCTGCGGCGGCGCCGGGATGACCACCAGGCCGAGCTTCATCGCCGCCAGCAGCGCGATCCACAGCGGCGCGACATTGCCGAGCATCAGCAGCAGCCGGTCGCCGCGCTGGGCGCCGAGCGCGCGCAGGCCGTTGGCGACCCGCGACGAAGCCTCCGACAGTTCGCCGAAGGAATAGGTCTCGGTCCGTTCGCTGAGCAGCACCAGCGCCGGCCGCTTGCCGTTCGGGCCCGCGGCGAGTTCGCCGTCGAACCAGTCGAGCGCCCAATTGAAGCAGTCGAATTTCGGCCAGGCGAATTTCGCTTTGGCGGTCGAATAGTCGGTTCGCAGCGCGAGGAGGAAGTCGCGGGCGTCTTTGAATTCTTCGCTCGACATTGTCAGGTCACGCGTCCCGGCGCGGGAGGACCAGGCAGGAAACGCCCGGCGGGTCGGATTCCCGGCGCGCGGCGGTTATCTGCCACAGCGGCCTGGCCATCGAAAGAGCTTTCGTCAATTCGATGACGCCCTCCCCCTTTTGCTGGGCGCGACCCTGCCGGCCGCTACCCCCGCCTTCTCTTTGGCGCGTAAGGGTTCTCGCCGCCCGAACGCATGGAAAGCCGGATCGGAACGCCGAAGAGACCGAACGTCTCGCGCAGGCCGTTGGCAAGATAGCGCTTGTAGCTTTCCGGAATGGCCTCGACCTGGTTACCGAACAGAATGAAAAACGGCGGCCGCGCCTTCGGTTGGGTCATGTAGCGGATCTTGACCCTGCGGCCGGAGACCGCCGGCGGCGGCGTCGCCTCGACGACCGGCGCCAGCCAACGGTTGAGCCGCCCGGTGGCGATGCGCTTGTTCCAGACTTCGTGGGTGGCGACGACGGCTTCAAGCAGCTTGTCGACATGGGCGCCGGTGAGGCCGGAAACCGGGATGACGCGCGTCCCCTTGAGTTGCGGCAGCAGCCGGTCGGCCTCGGCGCGCAATTCCTGCGCCTTGCCGCTCTTGTCGCCGACGAGGTCCCATTTGTTGAGGCCGATGACCAGGGCGCGGCCCTCGCGCTCGACCAGATCGGCGATCGTCAGGTCCTGTTTCTCGAACGGGATCGTCGCGTCGAGCAGCAGCACGACGACTTCGGCGAAACGCACGGCGCGCAACCCGTCGGCGGTGGCCAGCTTCTCCAGCTTCTCGACCACGCGTGCGCGCCGGCGCAATCCCGCGGTGTCGAACAGCTTGATGCGACGACCGCGCCAGACCGTCTCGAGGCCGATGCTGTCGCGCGTCAGGCCGGGCTCCGGCCCGGTCAACAGCCGCTCTTCGCCGAGGATGCGATTGAGCAGCGTCGACTTGCCGGCGTTGGGCCGGCCGACGACGGCGATTTGCAGCGGCCGTTCGGGATCGTCCTCGCTGCCGTCCTCCTCTTCGCCAAGGACGAGCGGCGTCGCCGCGTCTTCCGCCGGCCCGTCGCTGTGAGCGGTCTCCGGCAGGACGGCGGCGAGCGCGTCGTAGAGATCGCTGAGGCCCTCGCCGTGTTCGGCGGAAATCGCGATCGGGTCGCCGAGCCCGAGGCTGAAGGCTTCATAAGCGCCGTCGCGCCCGGCCGACCCTTCCGCCTTGTTGGCGACGAGGATCACCGGCTTGCCCGAACGGCGCACGCCTTGGGCGAAGTGGCGATCGCCTTCGGTCACGCCGGCGCGCGCGTCGATGAGGAACAGCACGGCGTCGCAATCGGCGAGCGCCGCCTCGGTCTGGGCGCGCATGCGCCCCGCCAGCGTCTCGCCGTCGCCGGTCTCCAAGCCGGCGGTGTCGATGATGGTGAAGACGAGGTCGCCGAGCCGCGCTTCGCCTTCGCGGCGGTCGCGGGTGACGCCGGGCTGGTCGTCGACCAGCGCCAGCTTGCGGCCGACCAGCCGATTGAACAGCGTCGACTTGCCGACGTTGGGTCGACCGATGACGGCGACTTTGGCGCTCATGGCCGCTGGCGCCGCCGCGCGCTCACTTGGCCGGACGGTTGGCGGCGACGAGCCCGAACAGGCTTTCGGCGCTGCGCTTCTCCGCCGCCGGCGCTTCCGGATCGGCGACGACGAGATCGAGCTCGCGGCCCGCTTCCGAGTAGTCGCCAGCGTCAAGCGCGATCACGCCAAGCGCGAGCCGCGCGGTGAAGCGATAGGCGCCGGTCGGCGCGGCGAGCGCTTCGAAGGCGGGCTTGGCCGCCGCCACGTCGCCCTCATCCAAGCGCAACAGCGCGCCGCGCAGCTTGGCCGCGTCCTGGAACAGCGCGCCGATCGAGCCGTCGGCGGCGAGCGCGTCGTAAACGGCGAGCGCGCTCTTGGGATCAGTCTTGCTCTGCACGGCTGCGCCGGCGAGGCGAGCGAGCGTCTGATAGCCGTGCGGCGCGTTGGCGGCGAGCGCCGCGAGCGCCGCCTGCGCGTCGGCCCCCTTGCCGTCGCGATCGAGCGCCAAGGCCTGTTGGAAGGCGGCGCCGGCCGCCTGCTGCTCGGCGAGCTTTCGGTTCTCGTAAAATCGGTAGCCGCCGGTGGCGAGCACAATCAGCGCCACGCCGGCGATGATGAGGTTCTGGTGCTTCTTCCAGAACTCGAGCGCCTTGTCGCGGCGGACTTCCTCGTCAACTTCCTGAAAGATGTCGCTCATCGTCTTACCTGTCGCCTGTGGCGACCGTTTTTGGCGCGCCGCCGCCGCGAAGCGAGGCCGTTAGCACGTTGGGCGAGCGAAAGCGAGCGACCCGACCCGGCCCGTCGCCTGCGCTCCAGGGCGTGGACGGCGCGAGCTCGCGGACCCGCGGCAGGGCGCCGCCGCGCAAGGTTCGGCTGGCATAAGGCGACTGGGCGGAGGCTTGAGACGGTTCGCAAGCGCGAATATGCACTCGCGCAAGCAACTGCCGGACGCCAATTGATGCGCCTCAATTTCGGCGCGAATTCGTGTGCGACGTTGCAAACAGGCGTATATTGGTTCGGCTGAATTGAGTCGCCTGCACGTGATTTGTCTGTGCTAGAATTCGTACGCGTTCCTTAGAGATCGCGATTGAGAGGAAGCCCGATAATGGTCGAAACCACATCGAAATGGGTCAACCGCCGCACGGTGCTGTTCGCCGCCGCTGGCGCGGCTCCGCTGCTTGCGCTCGGCGCCGGCGCGGCCAGCGCCGCCGGCCTGCCGCAGACCGCCGTCAGCTATCAGGCGACGCCGAAGGACGGCAAGCGGTGCGACCAGTGCAACTTCTTCGTCGCGCCGAATGCGTGCAAGTCGGTCGCCGGCGAGATCGCGCCGGCCGGTTGGTGCAAGCTGTGGGTCAAGAAAGCCTGAGCGGAAGTATACGAATTTTCAATCTGACTTCGCTTGGCGGCGCCAAGAGGGAACCATAGGGTTCGAATCGCGAAGGGCGTCCTCGCCAAGGCTGAACTTGGCGAAGGCGCGGCGCGCTCATAGAGGGGAGAGCGCATGCGAACGAAGAAGCGGGCGGCTCGTTTGGCCGCGTGGCAGGTTCGAAGCGGCGCGTTCGCCGCCTTGACGCTGTTCGCCGCATTCGCGCTGCCGTCGCTGTTTGCGACCGACCCGGCCAACGCGGTGCCGAGCTTCGCCCGCCAGACCGGCCAGCCCTGCGCCGCCTGCCACACGGCGTTCCCTGAACTGACGCCGTTCGGCCGTCGCTTCAAACTCGCCGGCTACACGCTGCAGGGCGGCGATTCGAAGTTTCCCCCGATCGCGGCGATGGTGCTGCCGACGTTCAGCCACACCGCGGCGCCCTATCTGCCGACCGAGGTGCCGGCGGGACTACACGCCAACAATAATTTTGTCACCCAGCAGGTGACCGGCTTCTACGGCGGCCAAGTCTACGGCAACCTCGGCGCATTCATCCAGGTGACCGGCGATCCGGTCGGCGGCGGCGTAAATCTCGACGAGTCCGACATGCGTTACGTCGACAGCTTCAAGCTGTTCGACAAGGACGCTTACTGGGGCGTCACCGTCAACAACGCCCCGACCGTGCAGGACGTCTGGAACACGACGCCGTCCTTCGGCTGGCCTCAGGTGACCTCGACGGTCGCGCCGCTGTTCACGCCGCCCGGCACGCGCATCGAAGGCGGCTGGGGCCTGCCGGCGATCTTCGGCGCCGGCGCCTACGTCTTCTGGAATGACATGCTTTACGCCGAACTGACCGCCTATAGCGGCGTCTCGAAGACCGTCAGCGAGGCGCTGGGCGACCAGCCCGGCACAACGCCTGACGTCTCCCAAGGCGTCCAGCCTTACTGGCGGCTGGCGATCGAGCCGCACTGGGGCGACCACTACCTCGAGGTCGGCACGTTCGGCATGTACGGGCAGATCGTGCCGCAGAGCGCGTTCGGCTTCGGCGTCGACACCTACACCGACGTCGGTTTCGACTCGCAATACCAGTACGACGGCGACAAATTCAGCGTCACCGTCAAGCTGACCGACATTCTCGAGTACCAAAGGCTGAACGCCAGTTCGAATCCCACGGTCGGCTTCGCCTCCAACGCGACCGACCGCCTCAACAGCTTCAAGGCCAACGCGTCGTTCGTGTGGGATCACACCTACAGTATCGGCGGCGGCTATTTCAACGTCAGGGGGACTTCTGACGCGCTTCTCTACGGCGGCAGCAGCGCGACCGACAGCCCCAACGGCGACGGCCTGATCGCCGATGTCGCCTACCTCCCGTTCAGCCACGGCAGCCCGGGGCTGTACTCGACCTGGAATGCCCGTCTCGGCGTTCAGTACACGCACTATCTGCACCTGTACGGCGGCACGGACAATTTCGACGGCAACGACCTGGGCGCGATGCACAACGCGAGCGGCAACGACACGCTGTTGCTTTACGCTTGGCTGATGTTCTGAGGCCGGCGCTGCGCCGACAAGGGGAGGATCGCGCAATGCGGAGCGAAGCCGACATCCATTGCCTGCCGTGCGGCGTCAACTTGGCGCGAGGGGCCGGGTATCTGTGCCTCGCGGCGCTCGCCTTGGCGGCGCTGGTCGTCGGCGCGACGACGGCTCTCGCCGACACCCTCAATTTCCAGGCCGATCTCACTGGCGGCCGCGAAGTGCCGTCGAACGACAGCAAGGCGACGGGCCACGTCGACGCGACGTTGGACACCAGCACCAACACGCTGACCTGGACCTGCATCTATTCGGGCCTCTCCTCAGGGCCGATCGGCGCGCATTTCCACGGGCCGGTTTCCTATGTCGCCGCGACGTCGGAAGAAAACGCCCCGATCCAAGTCGGAACGCCCGGTAATCTGGCAAGCCCGTTCAGTGGCAAGGCCACCATCGACGCCAGCCAGGCGCAGGACCTGAAGATTGGCCGTTGGTACTTCAATCTTCACTCGACGAAGTTCCCCGCCGGTGAAATTCGCGGGCCCGTCGTTCGGAAATGACAGGAGGCGTCAGGGCGGCGCTGCGCGCTCTTTTCGCCATCGGTCTCGCCGCCGCGGTCTTCGCGCCGGGGGCCGTCTACGCCGAGGACGTGCAGCCCAAAGTCTCGCCCGACCTCATCGGCGACGTCCCGTCGACCAGGCCTGACCCCTATCCCGCCTTCGACAATTTCGCCTGGCGAGCGTTTGTCGCGCTGTCTTGGCCGGCGCTGACGGACCCCGCCCATCGCGGCGAGCCAGACCGCACGAAGACGCTCGGCGCGCCCGGTCCCCGCGTCTGGGAGACCTTCAAGTCGCGCTACGAAGTCTTCCAGCGCGGGCCGGACGGCGGCGTGCTGGCGCCGGCGAAGTGGGCCAGCTACGACGGCGCGAACCCTTGCGGCGCCAACGCCGACAATCGCACCAAGACCCTGGCGTCCTTCGCTCCCTTCGCTGACTTCAATCAAGCGAGCTTCACGCCGGGCAAATTCCTCGGCCCGCTGGTGGCGCAGAATGGCGCCTATGTGCGCTACGAGGTGCGGATCAACGAGGCCGAATTCGACTCGATCGTCGGTCATCGCTGGTTCGACCCCGAGCGCGGGCCGTCGCTCGCGGCGCCGGCCCATTTCGATGTCGGATCGATCGCGGTGAAAGCGGCCTGGCGCATTCTCGACAAAGCCGACACGCCCGCCATCCGCAGCCGCTACTACGTCGTTTCGGGCGCGCAAGTGGTCGACGTGGCCGGGAGTCTCGCCGCGGGGAAGCCTGTCTGCGCCGAACACGACGTGGCCCTGGTCGGATTGCACATCGTGGTCAGGACGAAATACCGCCCGCAACGGCTATGGAGCACGTTCGAGCAAGTCGACAACGTGCCGCCGATCGGCAGCGGCGAAGCGCGCGAGCCGGATGCGAAAGACGCGAACGCGCCCTATTCGTTCAACGACCCCGCCAAGGAGCAGACCGACATTGAGCCGAACGTGGACTCGCCCTTGGCGCAACCAGTCGGGCGGACCAACCCTCCGAAGGTCGATCCGGCGCCGACGCAGGTCGTGCGCAGACGCCCGATCAATCCCGAGATCATGGCGATGAACCGCGCCTATTGGTCGCTACCCGAGATCCGCGGCGCCGTTTGGGCCCATTACATGCTCGTGGCGACGCAATGGCCGACAATGACTCAGCCGCCGACGCCCGACAACGACGGCCGATATTTTCCCGGCCCGCGCATCGACCCGAACACGCCCGGCGAGCCCTATCAGGTCGACGAAAAGAAAGACGAACCGGACGAGAATCTCGCCAACGTCACGATGGAGACCTACGCGCAGGATGCGCCAGCGAGTTGCATGTCCTGCCACCACGCCGTCTCCAACGCGCTCGGCCACGACTTCGTCGCGATCCTGCCTGGCGTCGATTGACGACGGATCACGCGGCGCGTTCACTTCGCGCTGTCGAGAACCTTGACGCCGACGATCGCGTAGCGGCCAGCGTCAATGTCGAAAGCGACGCGGTCGCCGACCTTCAGGCCGACGGCCAGACGCGGCGGCTCGGCGCGATACATCATCTCCATTGCGCACATGAAGCCCTTGATCGCTTCGTGATCGAGGGTCAGCCACCCTTTGGCGCCGTCAACTGCGGTGACCACGCCGACGCCATGAAAGACGCCGGTCGCGGCGGTCTCCTGCGTCTGCGTCGAAGACCCGTCGGAAGTCTCGGAGAAACCGGCGCCGCGCTCTTCAGCGATCGCACCGCACGCCGCGGCGATTGCGATCACGAAAGACAGCTTCAAAGCGCGCACCAACGCCGCTGACATGGCGTCCTCCTTCGGAGCGGCCACCCTCGTTTATAGCACATTTCCGCGATCTGCGACGACCGTGCGCGGCGGGCCGCCTCAGTCGAACTCCATGATCACCGCGTCGACCGCGAGCGACTCGCCGACCTTGGCGACGATCTTCTTCACCGTTGCGACGCGCTCGGCCGAAAGCTGGTTTTCCATCTTCATCGCTTCGACGACGCAGAGGGGATCGCCGGGGCGGACCTGCTGACCTTCCTTGACCGAGATCGACTTGACCAGGCCGGGCATCGGGCAGTGCAGCGCGCGCGACAAATCCGCGCCCGCGCGCTCGATCATCAACGCGGCAAGCGCGGCCTCGCGATGCGTGTAGACGCGCGCGGCGACCGCTACGCCGCGGTGGGCAAGCGCGAAGCCGTTGAGGATCGCGCGCACCTGCACCGCGGTCGGCTTCTCGTCGACGTCGCCGCGCCACACCGGTTCGCCCGGCGTCCACGGCGAGTCGAGGCGCAGCCGGCGCCCGTCGGCGAACACGACGTCGACGCCATCGTCGCGCGGCTCGACCTCGACGTCCACGCGCGTCGCCCCGAGCAGGACGGCCCGCTTCAGATCAAAGCTCCGGCTCCAGCCGGCGCGAAACTGTCCGGAAAGCTCGCGCTTGCGCACGTTGTGGACGTGATCGACATGCGCGGCGACGGCGGCGATGACGGCCTGCGTTTCGCCCGCCGCGACGAGCGGCGAGAATCCGTCGGGGAATTCCTCGGCGATGAAGCCGGTCGACAGACGTCCCGCGCGCCAGCGCTCGTGCTGCATCAGCGCGGAGAGGAAGGGAATGTTGTGGCGGATGCCGTCGATGACGAAGGCGTCGAGCGCATTGGCTTGCGCCTCGATCGCGCTCAGGCGGTCGCCCGCGTGAGTGACCAGCTTGGCGATCATCGGATCGTAATGGATCGAGATTTCGCCGCCCTCGTAGACGCCGGTGTCGTTGCGCACCGTGACGCCCTCGACGGTTCCTTCCGCCGGCGGGCGATATTTCACCAACCGCCCGGTCGAGGGCAGAAAGCCGCGCGTCGGGTCCTCGGCGTAGACGCGACTCTCGATCGCCCAGCCCTTGAGCCTCACATCGGCCTGGGTCAGGCGCAGAGGCTCGCCATAGGCGCTGCGGATCATCTCCTCGACGAGATCGACGCCGGTGACGAGCTCCGTTACCGGATGCTCGACCTGAAGCCGCGTGTTCATTTCGAGAAAGTAGAAGCTGCGGTCCTGTCCGGCGACGAATTCGACCGTGCCGGCCGAGTCGTAGTTCACCGCTTTGGCGAGCGCGACCGCCTGCTCGCCCATCTTGCGCCGGGTCGCTTCGTCGAGCAGCGGCGACGGCGCCTCCTCGATCACCTTCTGGTTGCGGCGCTGAATCGAGCATTCGCGCTCGCCGAGATAGACGACGTGGCCGTGCTTGTCGCCGAGCAACTGGATTTCGATGTGGCGGGGGTTGACGATGAACTTTTCGACGAAGACGCGATCGTCGCCGAACGACGACAACGCTTCGGACTTGGCGCGCGCGAAGCCCTCGGCGACCTCCTTGCGCGAATGGGCGATGCGCATGCCCTTGCCGCCGCCGCCCGCCGAGGCCTTGATCATCACCGGATAGCCGATCTCGTCGGCGATCTCCGCGGCGCGCTCGGGGCTGTCGATGACGCCGATATAGCCCGGCACGGTCGACACCTTGGCGGCGTTGGCGAACTTCTTCGATTCGATCTTGTCGCCCATCGCCTCGATGGCGCCCGGGTTCGGGCCGATGAAGACGATGCCCTCAGCGGCGAGCGCGTGCGCGAAGGCGGCGCGTTCGGAGAGGAAGCCGTAGCCCGGATGCACCGCCTCGGCGCCGGTCTCCTTGCAGGCGGCGACGATCTTGTCGATCAGCAGATAGGACTGCGCCGCCGGCGGCGGGCCGATCGCGATCGCCTCGTCGGCCATCTCGACATGCAGCGCGTCCTTGTCGGCTTCCGAATAGACCGCAACCGTCTTCACGCCCATCTTGCGTGCGGTCTTGATGACGCGGCAGGCGATTTCGCCGCGGTTGGCGATGAGGATCTTGTCGAACATTGGCATCCTGGCTCGGAAAGCCTCGAGGCCCTCCCCCGGCCGCCGTTCTTAGGAGAACGCGCTCGGCGCGTAAACCAGCGGCGCGCGGCGCGCGTCTAACCCATTCGGCTAATCGTCGGCCTTCAGGCGGCGGCCGTCGCCGGAATGGTCAGGCCGCGCTGTACCGCCGGCCGCGCCAGAGCCGCATCGAGCCAGCGCTGAACCTCCTTGAACGCGCTCCAGCCGACCAGGTCGCCGGCGCCGTAGAACCCGACCAGGTTGCGCACCCAGCCGAGGATCGCGATGTCGACGATCGTGAATTCGTCGCCCATCATCCAGCGGCGGCCGGCGAGGCGCGTCTCCAGCACGCCGAGCAGGCGCTGCGACTCCCGGCTGTAGCGCTCGAGCGGGCGCTTGTCCTCGATCTCGCGGCCGGCGAATTTGTGGAAGAAGCCGACCTGGCCGAACATCGGCCCGATCGACGCCATCTGGAAGAACACCCATTCCAGCGCTTCGTAGCGCTTGGCCGGGTCGGTCGGCATGAGCTTGCCGGTCTTGTCGGCGAGATAGACGAGGATCGCTCCGGATTCGAACAGGCCGAGCGGCTTTCCGCCGGGCCCGTTGGGATCGATGATGACTGGGATCTTGCCGTTGGGATTGAGCGACAGGAAGGCAGGCTCCCAGCTCTCGTTCTTGCCGATGTCGACGCGGTGCGGCTCGTAGTCGAGCCCCAGCTCTTCGAGCGCGATCGAGACTTTCACGCCGTTGGGCGTCGGGGTCGAATAGAGTTGGATGACGTCAGGCCGCTTGGCGGGCCAACGCGCCGTAATCGCGAAGCTCGAGAGATCGGCCATCAGGCAGGGATCCTTGGCGAGTGGTCTGACCGACCCAACCTAGGCGCCGGCGGCCGAATTTCCAGCTTTGCGGCCTTCGCTCAACCCGCCCGCGCGGGCTTGAGCGTGGCGCCGACGCCCGGCCAGGCGCGCGCTTGCGCCGCGGCGACCAATGCGGCCGGCGCCCGGCGCGCTTCGCCGAGCGCGGCGGCGAGCGCGGCGAGCGCGTTGGCCGACGCGCATTCGTCGACCCGCGCGCTCAGCCATTTCGCCTCCGCCTCGCCCAGCACGCCCGGTTCGCCGGACTGCCACACGGCGTGATCGACGATCTTCTCGACGAAGAATTCGGTCCAGGCCGGCGCGTTGGCGAGACCGGCGCGCTCGACCGCAAACAGTTCGTCGGCCGCCTCGCGCGACACTTCGCCCGACGCGAAGACCTCGCGACGGAGCCAGGCGACGTCCATCGCCGTGATCCTGCGGCCGAGGATCATCGCCGTGATGATCGTGCGGCTCCTGTCGACCTGAAACGCCATGACCCGACTCTGTTCGACGCCCCTGCCGCCTTTGCGGCGGCTTCTTGTGAGGCCAGAAAATGGGCCGCAAACTTTGCCAGGCCGTGAATCCGTTAACGCGATTGGTTTGAGGGTTAAGGCGCTGCAAAAACTGATGGTTTCGAGAAGATGAAGCGGCCGCCGCGGCAGCCGGGACGCTGCAGCGCGTCGGCGCGCGGCGCAACGAGGCGAAATCAGGCGAAACGGAAACGAAGCGAGACGAAACGAAAACGAAACGCGACGAAGCCGCCGATCGCGTTTCCGCCCCCCGCAAGCCCTTGATTGGAAAGGGCGGCGAAATCGGCGATGGCGCCGCACCAAGCGTTTTCAATGACTTGGACCTCACTACATTTCGCGCGACATCAGCGCCGTGCGCCGCCCGCCGCTCCTCCGACAGCGCCGTGACGAGCCAAGACGTAGTGTAACCGATATTCCGTTTTTCAGAAAGACAATCCTGAGAGGCGGCGCGGCGCTCGGCCGACGATCGCCGAACTCCGGCCGCGAGCGAGGACGCCTCGATTGGGCGACCACAGTGCGTCGCCAAAGCACTCCTCGAGCTTTTGGTTGGGTAGCCATGTACGTATGTTCAAGGCGAACGCCTAAAGGCGCATGCGGCTGCGTTTGAATGCCGAGTCTTAGGCGGATTGTCGCCATTGCCGGGGGGGCTGGCGGCGGCGCCGGCGACCTCCTCTTTGTCCTGGCGGAGCGCGGGAGTGTTGGCAGGCATGCGGGTTCGTCGTCTCAATCCTCAATCGTTCGCGTTTCTTCTGCTGCTTGGCGGCCTCGGCTCTTTGCCGCCGCTCGCCATTGACATGTCGTTGCCGGCGCTCGCGGCCATGGCCGCCGATTTTCGCGTG
>Ga0181529_10002037_pt1 | contig 24862 bp, 18 predicted proteins | sample PEATcosm2014_Bin_36_FD_119763 | JGI IMG/M metagenome (GOLD analysis project Ga0181529, IMG submission 119763) | Peatland microbial communities from MTU Mesocosm Facility, Houghton, MI, USA - PEATcosm2014_Bin10_30_metaG | ecosystem: Environmental > Terrestrial > Soil > Wetlands > Peat | place... | reverse complement strand
TTGGTGGCCTTGGGGCTCCCGTCCTCGTGGGGCTTGAGCTGGGAGTAAGCCCCCTCGATGTCGAAATAGGGATGGCGGAAGCCCGGGTCGAGCTCCACGAAAAGGAGCTTCCCCTCGAAATATCGCGCGGACTCGCGGACATAGTGCGTGATGAATCGCTCGGCGTCGAGCTGTGAGGCGACGAGGGAGTGATTGGGGTGCACGACGAGATAAAGGTGCCGCTCTGCGCGCTCTCCGGCCATCGCGTTTGCCTCCTGCGCCTCGCGGCGCTCGAGTGGAGCTTATTCCGAGAGGAGCCCCCGCGACAAGTCGAGCTCGAAGGGAGCCAGGCTATCGGCCTGGGCCCAGAGCCGGTCGGGGGCGGGGGCGCCCGGGTAATGGGCGAGGTAGTCCTCGGCGACCCGCCTCGCGATGGGCGCGGACAGGCTCCGCCAGGCGCCCAGCCTCGCGAGGCTCCGCTCGACCAGATGCTCGACCAAGCGCTCCTCGGCTCGCCTCGATGCCGCGGGGAAGAGCTCGGGCCGGGAGGGGATGGACTCGATGAGCCGGGTCTCGAAGCTCGCCTTCCCTTCCGAGAGCCTCACTATTCGGAAGGGCGAGGGGAAGGCGATGAGTGAGCCCGTCGAGGCGTCGCACACGAAGCCTCCCGCTCGGCGGCTCAGCGCGGCGTCGTGGGCGTGGAAGTGGCCGGTGAAGACGAGGCGGGCGCCCAAGCGGGCGTAGAGGGAGGCGAGGCTCTCGGAAGAGTCGACGAGGGCGCCGGGGATGAGGATGGTCGATCCCCTCATGTGCTCGAGGACCTCGTGGTGCTGCATCACGATGACCGCCCTGCCGGCGGCATCCGCGGCCGCGAGCCTTCGCTCGAGCCAGGCCTTGGTGCCCGGGGCGAGCCTCCCTCCCCTCCTCGGCTCCTGGCCAGGCTTGTTGTCCTTCCAGAGGTTGTCGTCGAGGGCGAGGAGGGTCAGGCCCGGCAGGGGCTCCGCCTCGTATGAGAGCGAGTCGGGCGCGCGGGAGACGGAGTCGCCGTAGCCGAAGTCCGCGTAGATTCTTGCGAATTCCTCGGGCCCCAGGCTCGGGGCGGGGATATCGTGGCCGAAGAAGTGGGAGCGCGCGTCCCCGTCCTCGACGTCGTGGTTGCCGGGGATAACGTAGACTTTCTTGCCCTGGGCGCGTAGGGCCTCGAGTCGCCGCGCGAGGGCCAGGTGGTCTGCCTCCTCCCCGTCCTGGGTGAGGTCGCCGGACACGAGGACGAAATCGGCCGCGATGCCGGACATCATGCCGAGGGCGGCGTCGAGGATCTCGACGCTGGGCCCTGGGAGGTATTTGAGCGGCTCGGCAAAGGCAGGAGTCGGCAGGCTCCCTTCGGCGAAGGCCGCGGGGTCGTAGAGATGGGGATCGCTGAACACGATGAAGGTGGCGTCGGGGTAGGGCGGAAAGACCTTCGTCGCCTCGGCCCTGGACGGCCCACCCATGGTGGCGCAGGCCGGGAGGAGGATGGCCGCCAGGGCGCAGCCGAAAGCGGCCCGTCCGTAGCCCTGGCCCCTCAGTCTGCGTCCCTTCGGGCTGAGCGCAGCTCAGCGGCCCGCGCGTGGGCCTCGAGCCCCTCGATGCGGGCCAGCGCCGCAGCCTCGGCCGCGAGCTCCTCGCCCTCGGGGCCGGGGGCCGCATCCATCTCGAGCCACGTGCGGGCCCTGAGGAAGGCGAGCACCGAGAGCCCGGCGGCGAACCTCGCGGCCCCGCCGGTGGGCAGGCAGTGGTTGGGCCCTGCGCCGTAGTCGCCGAAGACCTCGGCCGAGCCGGGGCCAAGGAAGAGGGCACCGGCGTTGCCGATCGACGCGGCCCAGGCGGCGGGCCCTTTCACGAGGAGCTCGAGGTGCTCGGGGGCGAAGCGATCGGCGGCAGCCCGGGCCTCGGCCTCGTCGCGGGCCAGCAAGATCCAGCCATTGGCCAGGGCCGAGGACGCCGTGCTCCTGTTGGGCTCCGGCAGGGCGGCGAGGCGGCGCTCGAGGGACTCCTCCAGCGCCGAGGCGAAGCGCTCGGCGAAGGGAGAGCCGCCCGCTCCCCCTAGGACGACGATGGCCGGGAGGGCCGCAACGTCGTGCTCGGCCTGGGCCAGGAGGTCCGCCGCCGCCATCTCGGGGTCGGCCCCCTCGCCCGCGATCACCAGGAGCTCCGAGGGCCCGGCGGGGGCCTCGGTGCCGACTACCCCGATGAGGAGGCGCTTGGCGGCGGCGACGTACCTCCCTCCCGGACCGACGACGACATCGCAGGGAGGAGGGCCGGCCCCGTAGGCCAGGGCGGCTATGCCCTGCGCCCCGCCCGCCGCGACGAAGCCTTCCGCCCCGCAGAGGGCCGCCGCCGCGAGGGTGGCGCGAGAGGGCTTGGGGCCCGCGCACCAGATCGTGGCGACGCCCGCGGCCCTGGCCGCGCAGGTCGTCATGATGGCGCTCGAGGGCAGGGGGAAGCGCCCGCCGGGGACGTAGCAGCCCGCCCGGCCGACCGGCACGAAGCGGTGCCCCGCCCTGCCGCCCGGCACCGGGACATCGATGTCGCGCAACGCGGCCCGCTGGGCCCGGGCGAAGGCGAGCACGCGGTCGCGGGCGCGCTCTAGGATGCGCCGCTCGGCCGCCGGCAATCCGGCCAGCGCGGCCTCGAGGCCCTCCCGCCCGATGACCAGGGGCGCGCCGGGCTCGAGCTCGCCGAGGCGCTCGGCCCATTCGCGCACGGCGGCCTCGCCACGGGCCTCCACGTCGGCGAGGATGCGGGCGGCGGCCCGTTCGGCCTCGGGGTCGCGGCCCCTGGAGCCGGGCCTGGGCAAGTCCTCAAGGCGGACGCGCCTAAGCCTCGCGCCGCCGTGAGCGTCGGCGGGGGTCAAGGCTTGTCCTTCCATGTGGCCTCCTCGGAGGATTGGACGTAGGCGCTCTTGGCCGCCCCGCTGCGTCGGCTCACTCGGAGGGCCCGTCGGTCCAGCTCGGCCTCGATCATCGCGAGGCTCGAGCCCTCGGCCACGGCCTTGGCTAAGGCGAAGTAGAGGACGTCGGCCGCCTCGGCGCTCGCCTCCTCGGGGCCCTTGGCGCGCACGAGCTCGTCGGCCTCCTCGCGGAGCTTGGACGCGAGGAGGGCCGGGTCGTCGAAGAGCTTGCGCGTATAAGAGCCGGCCGGGGCCTCGACCCTGCGAGACTTGAGCGTGCGCTCGAGGCGCTCGATGCCCGAGCCCTCGTCGAAGCAGGTCCTGCGCCCGAGGTGGCAGAAGCCTCGCCCCTTCTGTCGTACCGTGAAGCGGAGGGCGTCGCGGTCGCAGTCGGCCTCGACGCGGATGAGGTCCTGGGCGTCGCCCGAGCTCTCGCCCTTGACCCACAGGCCGCGGCTTCTCGAGTGGTAGGTGCCTCGGCCCGTCTCGATGGCCGCCGACAGGCTCTCGAGGTCCGACCAGACGAGGCCGAGGCCCCGCCCGCCCTCGTCGCAGACCATGGTGGGCCAGAGCCCGTCGGGCCTGTCGGAGGAGAGGCTCGCCGCGAAGGCCTCGCCCAGGCCGAGCCTGCCCAGGGCGATGGCCGTGCCCGCCTGTACATCGGCGCCTGCGCGGTCGAGCTCGCCTATCTCGGCGGCCCCCGAGGCGCCGCCCGCGAAGGTCACGCGCACTCCCGAGGCCGACGCGATGAGCGATCTCGCCCTCGGCATGGAAATGCCGCCGAGGCTCCCCTCGGCCTCGACGAAGGTGACGAGGAAGCCGGAGACGAAGGGGGCTAGCTCGGCCATCCTCTCCTCGATGCGGCGGCCCGTGCCCTTGGTCCAGCCCTCGACGACCACCTCGCCGGCCTTCTCGTCGAGGGCCGCGATGAGCCGCTCGCGGGGCAGGGAGGCGAGGAAGTCCGGCTCGGCCTTGGTGCCGAGCATGACGGCCCTCGCCCCGGCGTCGAGGTAGCGCAGGACGGCCTCCCTGCTGCGCAGGCCTCCGCCCACGCGACAGCGGTGCCGCCCGAGGATCCGCAGGACGATCGCGCTGTTGTCCCCGCGGCCGAGGGCCGCGTCGAGGTCGACGACCGCGATCTCGCCTACCCGGGAATAGCGCTCGGCCACTTCCTCGGGGTCCCCCACGTCGAGCGTCGGGTAGTTGCCGCCGCGGAGCTGGACGGCCCTGCCGCCCTTGATGTCGATGCTCGGGATGATCACGATCTAACCTCCATGCCAGCCCTGGCCAGGCTTTCCTTGACGGCGCGTATCGAGAGCTCGCCGCGGTGGAAGACCCCCGCCGCGAGGAGGGCGCGGGCCCCGGCGCGGGCCCCGTCGACGAAGTGCCCCGGCAGGGAGGCCCCGCCCGAGGCGACGACCGGCACGCTCGCCGCGGCGGCCACGGCGCGCAGGAGCTTGAGGTCGTAGCCCGAGCCCGTGCCGTCGCGGTCCATCGAGGTGAGGAGGATCTCGCCGGCCCCCCGCCTCGCGCCCTCGCGCGCCCATTCGACCGCATCGCGGCCGGCGCTCGTGCGGCCCGCGTCGATGACGACCTCCCAGGCGCTCTCGCCCTCGCCCGGCTTCTTCCTCGCGTCGCCATCGACGCTCGCCGTCCTGCGCGCGTCGATGGCGAGCACGACGCACTGCACGCCGAAGCGGGAAGCCAGCTCGTCGATGAGCACGGGGCTCCGGGCCGCCGCGCTGTTGACGCCGACCCGGTCCGCCCCCGCCTCGAGGAGGCGGGCGGCGTCCTCGACGCTGCGCACTCCGCCCCCGACCATGAGGGGGATGCCTATGGCCTCTCGGACATGGCGTATGGTCTCGAGGGCGGTCTTTCTTTTCTGGATAGTCGCCGAGATATCGAGGAAGGCTATCTCGTCGGCTCCTTCGGCCTCGTATCGCAAGGAGAGCTCGACGGGGTCGCCCGCGTCCGCGAGGTCGAGGAAGCGGACGCCCTTGACCACCCTGCCCCCGTCCACGTCGAGGCAGGGGATCACCCTGAGCGCGCCTACGGACTTCATGGCTGTCCTCCTTCCAGCGCCTTCGGCCCTAGAAGCCAGGCGCGGATCAGCTCGAGGCCCCAGGGCCCCGAAAGCTCGGGATGGAACTGGCAGAGGAGGAGGCCCGGCATCTCCAGGGCGGCGACGAAGGGCTCTCCGTAATCCGACCAGCTGGCCGCGGCGCCCTCCGGGGCCTCCGAAAGTCTGTACGAATTGGCGAAGTATGCCCAGCCCCGCCGAACAAGCCGCTGTGAAGCGCTAGTAAAAGAGCCGCGCTCGGCGTCAATAAGGTGGCTTCGCGCTTCGCCCATCGAGCCTCGCTCGGCCTCCACTCTATTCCAGCCGAGCTGGGGCACGGGCAGGCCGGAGTCGAAGCGTCCGAAGGCCCCGGGGAGGATGGCCATGCCCTTAGCCCCCGGGGACTCCGCGCTCGCCTCGAAGAAGACCTGCATGCCCGCGCAGACGCCCATGGTCGAAGCCCTGCGCGTTATGCGATCTCGGATCGCCCCGTCCATGCCGGAGGCCACGAGGGCCGCTACGGCGCTGCCGAAGGAGCCTACGCCCGGCACGACGGCGAACTCGGCCTCGGCCAGCTCCTCGGGGCTGGCCGCCACGAAGGCCTCGGCCTGCGCCCTCTTGAACGCGGCCTGGATCGAGGCGAGGTTGGCGACACCCGTGGAGGCGAAGGCCACGCGCCTCGGCCCGGTGCTAAGCCCTGGCATCGACTGCTCCCTTGAGCCTCTCCCACTCGGCCTGGCTCGGCTCCTCGAGGAGGACAGCGCCCTTGGTCGACTCCGGGCCCGCTTCAGCGGACGCCTCGGCGGGCGCCTCAGCGGGCGCCTCGGGGCCCTCGCTGGAGGCGCCGCCTTGGGCGGCGCAGGCCTCTTTGAGCGCGAGGGCGAGGGCCTTGAAGGCAGCCTCGGCCTTGTGGTGGGAATTTTCGCCCTCCAGGACGTCGACGTGGAGGGTCAGCCTCGCGGCCGAGGCGAGGCTCCAAAGGAAGTGCGCGACGTTCTCGCCCGCGAGCTCGCCTATCCTCGAGCCGCCGAGCCTGAGCTCGGCACGGCAGTAGGCCCTGCCCGAGAGGTCGACGACGGCGCGCGCGAGGGCCTCGTCGAGGGGCGCGAAGCCCGTTCCGAATCGCCTGGGCGGGCCTCCCCGGGACAGGGCCCGAGCGAGGGACTCGCCGAGGGCCAAGGCGCAGTCCTCGACGCTGTGGTGGTCGTCGACCTCGAGGTCGCCTCGACAGACGAGCTTCAGGGCGAAGCCGGCGTGGGTGGCGAGCGAAGTCAGGAGATGGTCGAGGAAGCCGATGCCGGTGTCGATCTCGGCCCCCGGCCTGGCCGGGTCGAGATCGAGGGCGACGAGCACCTCGGTCTCGCGGCTCTTCCTGCGGATGAGGGCCCTGCGGCCCGCTGGTCTATCGGTCACGACAGCCTCCCTATCTCGGACAGCGCGTCGAGGAGGGCCTCGAACTCCGAGGCCTCCCCGGGACAGGTTATGCGAACGAGTCCTTCGCGGGCGGGCTTGCCCGGCCAGGACCTGATCTTGACGCCCCGACCGGCGAGGGCCGCGCAGAAGGCCGGGGCGTCGGGCACTTTCGCGGCGACGAAATTGGCCCTGCCCTCCCAGGTCGAGGCCCCGATGGCGGCGAGGGCCTCGCGAAGGAGGGGACGCTCGCGTCGCACCTCGGCCACGAAGGCCTCGACCGCCGGCCCCCCGGCCTCGAGGGCGGCGAGGGCCGCGGCCACGGAGAAGGTGCATTGGGAGAAGGGCGGACCCGCCTCGCGGAGCCGCGCGATATCGGCGGCCGAGCCCGCTGCCCAGCCCGCTCGAAGCCCCGCCAAGCCGTAGGCTTTTGAGAAGGTGCCGGTAGAGATGACGCCAGGCATTCGGAGGGCGGCGTCGTAGACCTCGCGGCCCTCGTCGAAGTCGGAGTAGGCCAGGTCGAAGAGGACCGGAATACCGCCTCTGGCGGCGCCTGCCTTGCGGCACTCGGCCGCGAGGGCTTGCAGGTCCTCGACGGAGATGACGCCGCCGCCGGGGTTGTCGGGGGAGGCGACCACCACGAGGGCGGGCCTCCGCTCGCGGACAGCGGCGACGAGGGCCGCGAGGGGAAAGGGACCGTCGGGCTCGCGCGGCACGGAGGCGAAAGCCGCGCCCGAGCGGGCGGCGGCGGCGGCGTATTCCTCGAAGGCCGGGGCGGTCGAGAGGACCCCTCCGCCCCCAGAGGGGGCTGGGGTTCCGGACCTGCCGAATGTGCGGATGGCGCGGTCTATCGCGTCGTCGGCCCCGGCCGTCGAGATCAGCTGGGCCGGCTCGAGGCCCAGGCGAGCGGCGAGGGCGGCCTCGAGCTTCCCCGTTTCCGGATAGCGGCGCAGGAGCTCGCTTTCGAGCAGGGCGGCGATGGAGGAGGCGGGCAGGCAGGGCCTGCCCTCGTTGGCGTCGAGTCGGAGCGCGAGCTTGGTCATTTTTACGCTCCTTCAGGGCACGAGCTGGGAGAGCTCGGACACGACGATGTCGCTCCCGCCCCTGCGCTTGATCTCGGGGATGAGCCCCGCGAGCGCGGCCCTGGGCGCGGCGACCTTGACTGCGAAGGCCTCGCCCCCTTTGAGGGGCGAGATCGTGGGCGACTTCATGTAGGGAAGGACCGAGGTCAGCTCGGCCAGCCTCGCGGCGGGGACGTTGACCTCGATCATCACCCGCTTGCGGGCCTCGAGGACCGAGCCCACGAGGAGGGCCAGGCTCTCCGCGGCCACCCGCTTGGCCGGGTCGGCCATGGCCTTGAGGGAGGCGTACAGACGCGTCGAGCTCCGCATGACCTCGTCGACGATCGCCAGGCCGTTGGCCCTCAGGGTCGAGCCCGTGGCGCAGTTGTCCACGATGACGTCGGCGTCCTCGGGCGGGAAGACCTCGGTCGCCCCGTAGGAGCGCACGAACCTGGCTCCCGGCGCGTTGCGCGACATCCACTCTCGGGCGATGTTCTCGTACTCGGAGGCGACGACCAGGCCCTCCCGCGCCGGCAGCTTCCCGCCCTCGAGCAGGGCCGCGGGCGCGGCGACCACCACTCGCACCGGATCGAGGCCCGTGTCGAGTAGCTCGACCGCGCTCGAGCCGAGCTCGCGAGTCCAGTCCGCCCCGGCGAAGCCGACGTCGCGGCTCCCGAGGTCGATCATCTCGACGATGTTCTGGGGCTTGAGGAATTTGGCGTCGAAGCGGGGGGGCCTCGCGAAGCCGTTAGCTCCGGGATCAGCCTCATAGGCCATGCCGACGACGGGCCTGTAGCCCCGGTCGTCGGCCCTCACGGGAAGGCCGGCGTCGGCCATCAGCTTGAGGACCTCGGCTTGCATCCTGCCCTTGGGCAGGCCGAGCTCCATCACGACATCGTTCATGCTCGTCTCCTTCTTTGCGGGAAACAAGCCTCGTGGCCGGCGCAGGGCCCCTCGTGCTGGCCCGTAAAAAACCGGAGCGCCGGCCCCTAGAGGCCGGCGCTCCCGCAGACTGCGCTATCGTCCAGCGCTCAGGCTACGGCTTCGCTCGGCCTCTCCATATGATGGCCGTGATGCCTATGCTCGAGGCTGGAAATCCCTATGCGCGTCCTGGCGTCCACGATGGACCGATGCTCGCACGCCCGAGCCGATTTTGTCAAGTGCGGCGCGCGCGAGGCCGCTCCAGTCCCTCAATAGGTGAGGTTCGGAGTCGGGGGCGTGGTGGGTGTGGGATAGGAATTGTAGGCGACGGCCGATTTCATGGCCGCGAGGTCCTTCCAGGCGAGGTTGATGCTGATGGACGTGTCGAGATGGTAGGTGTTGTCCGTCGAGTTGAAGACCGGTGTCGTCGAGGCGGTCAGCGAGAGGGTCCAGTCGCGGAGGTCCTGCGCGATGGCGACCGAGAGGCTCGAGAGCTTGAAATTGCCCCGCGTCAGGGCGGATGTGTCCCAAAAGGAGAGGGAATCCCAGAGGTCCTGGAGGGGGTTGCTGATCTGGTAATCCGAGGGATTGAACGAGATAGTGTCGTAGGCGGTTTGGGTTGTCCCTGTTTTATCAGTATAGGTATAAGGTACCTGCCCAGTCTCATTGGGGAAGAGGAAGGCGTAGTAGCGCCACACCGCGATGTCCGAGGACTGGCTCGTGATCGAGAGGCTGAATTGGTTGCCTATCTTGAGCGATGCGGTCAAGCCGAAGGTGAGGCTCGCCTGGCTGCATTCCACGAGGCTTTGAGAGAGGGTCAGGTTCGGGCTGAGGGACCAGGTGACCGCGTTGGGCGAACCCGAGGCGAGGGTCGCGGCCGGCGTCGCTTGCTGCGCCGGGGACGCGGCCGCCGAAGACGTCGTGGTCGCGGGCGTCGGCCACACTGGGGCCAGGCTCAGGCTCAGTTTGGTCGGGGCGAAGTTCGTGGGCCCGTATGCCTGCCATCCCAGGCTGACATGGGGATCCTTCAGGTTAGCCACGTAGGATTGGGTCTGGGCATACTGCAGGGACGCATTGAGCGGCCCCCATACTAGATTCGTCGTATTGGAAACCGCGCCCTCTTGGGCGGAATTGGCGTTGAGGGCGTTGGGCGCGTAGTTGTAGACCAGGGTATCGGTCAGCGCCGGCCAGGGAGCCTTCCCCAAGCTGAGGCCGGTCGTTAGGGGATTATAGGTGTAGGATGCCGAGGGCGTGGAGCGAAGCATCCCGGTCGCGACGGTCAGGGCGGCCACCCCCGCGCCAAGGGCCAGGTTGCCCGAGTAGGAATCGAGCTCGGGGGGGAGATTGGCCGTGAACGTGAGGCTCTGGGCCTGCCCCCACGGCCGGGCGGCCAGGGTCAAGCCGACGTTGTGCGCCGTTATCATCGTCGGGGTCCAGGCCATCCATTGGGGATTGAGGTAGTAATTGCCGCTCGAATCGGCCGTGTACCCTTCGCTGAAGATGGTGGCGTCGAGGCCGTAATTCAGGGAAGTCGCCGACCAAAGCCAGGAGCTGGCAAAGGGCTTGAAGCTCATCCTCGCGCTCTCGCTGAATCGGCGGCTGAAATAGAGCTCGTCCGAGACCTTATAGTCGTAGGACGTGTTCTCCCAGTCGTTCGAATCGTCGAGCACGGTCCGATTCAGGTTCTGGTCCAGGTAGGTGAGGCCCAGCGAGGACGTGAGATAGTCGCCGTATGCGAGGTTCCCCGTCAGAGTGCCGGCTATGTGATAGGACCAGAGGTCGTAATTGAGGGAGTAATCGATGTCCTCGGGCTTGACCCAGGGCGAATTCAAAGAATCATAGTTGTAGCGGAGCTCATCGTAGACCGAGGGCGAGATGCTCCAGGTCCCCGAGCCCGTCCAGGCTTGCTCTTTCTCGGTGGCGGAGTCGGCCGCCCTCGGGGGGACGCGGAAGCCCTGCGTGAGCTCGGGGGAACCGAGGGCGGGACCTCCCCCGTTTCCTGCGGCTTGGGCCGGCGCGGCCGGGGAAGTCGCCTGAGCGGCCGCGGTTGGAGCCGCCGTTGGCGGGGCCTCGGAACCGCCCTCCTCCTCCCATGGCGATCTCAATGGCAGTATGGGCGCTGGGCCAGCCGGAGGCTTGGAGGCTGCGCTCGCTGGAGGCGGCGCAGGAGATGCCGTCGGAGACGGGGCTGCGGGAGCGGCCGGCTGGGTCGCCTGGGCAGGTTGGGTCCCCGCAGGATTCGTCGAGGTACCCGGAGGGGTCGGCGGGGCAGGCGCCGGCGGCGAGCCGAAAAGCGTCCCGCCGATAGTGGCCGTGAAATCGAGAGGTCGGAAGATGGAAGGATAGAAGAAGTAGTAATTTGGATCGTTCGCCGTGCGGTTGGTGTTCGGTTGAGTGGACATAGGAAGGTTCATCCAGGCGCTGAGGTTGCTGATGTTAACGCTCGATAACCACGAGCCCAAGATCTTGGGCGTCGCGTTCATCGAAAGGGCAAGCTTGGGCTGGAGCTGGGACAGCTGCCCCGGCGGCGTGCTCGTGTCGGCCGAGGATGTCAAGAGCTGGAACCAATCCATGTCCTCGGTTCGGTCGCGGAAGTCGGTGTTGAAGTACGTGTCGGAATAGATCGGCAGGGCGAGACTCGCGTTCAGCGGGCCGGCCTGAATGGCCGTGCTGAGATCGAAGACGTAGCGCAGGGGAAAGGAGAGGCCGAGGAAGTCCGAATCGTTCCACTGGCTCTGGTAGTTCCCCAGGCTCGAGTAAGGCGAGTAATCGGTCATATCGAAGTCGGTGCCCGGGGGATAGATAGTCCTGGTCCGGGCGACCGCGGTGAACAGGCTCGTCTTGCCCAGGGGCCCGAGCTTGGGGAAGTCGCCTTGGAGCGCTGTCATGACTCCCAGGCTCGAGTAGGCGTCCGCCAGGAATTTCAGGGTGCCGACGTCCTTGGGCGGGGGCCCTTTCACCGTGCGCAGGTAAAGGCCCTTGAGCTCGGTGGGCTGGGCCGGCCCGTTGTCCTGAAAGCTTATTATCGAGCCTGTCGTCTGCGGAGGCTTGGCGCCGATCAGGTAGGTCGTCGTCTGGACGAAGCGCCCCGTTCTCGTGCGATAGCCGATCACTGGATGAAAGACGAGCTCGTCGCCAGGGTAGTAGAAGAAGGGCAGCCAAAGGATAGGCACGTTCCCTACGGAGAAGAGGGCGTCCGACATCGCGAGCTCCTTGTCCCCGAGTATCCAGACCCTGCCTGCCCTTATGGCGTAGTACGGATCGGCGGCCTCGCTCGCCGTGATGACCCCGTCCTTGAGCACCATGACGTCGGTCGTGCGCCTCAGGATCGTGTCCGCCGAGATCACGAGGCCCCTGCTCGCCGAGGAGACCCCGGACGCCGCAGTGGTCGGGGCGGCGCCGGGAGCCGGGGTGCCGGCGGCCGCGGCGGTGGAGCCCGCCCGGCGGAAGGTCCCGTTCAGGAAGACGCCCGACCAGTCGTCGAGGTCGGCGCTCAAGGTGTCCCCGGTGAAGACTTCGACGGTCGAGCCCGACTTCCGCTCGTAGCGCACCGAGCCCTGCGCGGTCAGCGTCGAGCGCGCTCGGTCGTAGGCGACGGTGTCGGCCTCGATGCGGTGCGTGTCCCCGTTCTCCTCGACGAGGGTCAAGACGACTCCGCCGGAAGCCCTTATGACACCGCCCTCCTCGTCCTCGACCTTGGCATAGGTGGCCTTGCCCGCCCGCTCGATAGTCACCGTCCTGCCCTTCTTCGTCTCCGCGGGCGGGGGCTTGATGCCATAGTACTGGTAGATGCGGGCGCGGAGATCCTCGGCAGTGCCCGCGTCGGAGAGACTCAGCTCTCGAGCGGTCGAAGCGAGCTCGTAGAAGCCGGCAGTCGAAATCTCGATGAGGAGGGAGTCGAATTGGAGCTCGGTCAGGGCCTGCCCTGCGGCTGTGGGCCCTGCAGGGACTGCAGGGGCCGTGGTCGTCGAAGGGGCCGGTGTCGTTGAAGGGGCCGTGGTCGTCGCAGGAGCCGCGGGGGTCGAGGGGGCCGCCGCAGTCGCAGGGGCCGGTGTCGCCGGCGTCGGGGCGCTCGGAGGAGCCGCGGCGTCCTCCGCCGTCGCGACTCGGCCCGCGAGGCTGAGGGCTAGGGCGAGTAGGCATAGTTCGAGGGCCCGGCTGCGCGGCATCGGGCAACATAGTATACGGACGACGCCGCGCTGGTAAAGTCTGGGCTCGGCTCAGCCGAGGATCGGCCTGAGGTACTTGCCCGTATACGATCCGCGGACCTTGACGATTTTTTCGGGCCGGCCCGCGGCGACGATCTCGCCTCCCCGATTCCCGCCCTCCGGCCCGAGGTCGATGATCCAGTCGGCCTGCTTGATCACATCGAGGTTGTGCTCGATCATCACGACGCTGTTGCCCGCGTCGACGAGGCGCTGGATCACCTCCATCAGCTGCTTGACGTCCGCGAAGTGGAGCCCCGTCGTGGGCTCGTCCATGAAGTAGAGCGTCTTGCCCGTGCTGCGCTTGGAGAGCTCGAAGGCCAGCTTCACGCGCTGGGCCTCGCCTCCCGAGAGGGTGAGGGCCGACTGGCCCAGCCTCACGTAGCCGAGGCCCACCGAGAGGAGGGTGTTCATCTTGTGGGCGATGTGGGGTATGTGCTCGAAGAACTCCGCCGCCTCCTCGATGGTCATGTCGAGGACCTCGGCGATGTTCCTGCCCTTGTACCTGACGCCGAGAGTTTCGGAATTGAAGCGGTGCCCGTGGCAGACGTCGCAGGTGATGTAGACGTCCGGCAGGAAATTCATCTCGATCTTGATCGTGCCGTCTCCCTGGCAGTTCTCGCACCTCCCGCCCTTGACATTGAAGGAGAAGCGGCCCGGCTTCCATCCCCTCGCCTTCGACTCGGGAAGCGTGGAGAAGAGGTCACGGATCCCGGCGAAGACGCCGACATAGGTGGCTGGATTGGAGCGCGGGGTGCGCCCGATGGGGCTCTGGTCGATATTGATGATCTTGTCGATGGCCTCCAGGCCCTCGATCTCGTCGTAGTCCCCCTCGGGCCAGGCCGTGCCCATCACCTCGTTGGAGATGACCGGATAGAGGAGGTCGGTCAGGAGCGTGGACTTGCCCGATCCGGAGACGCCCGTGATGCAGGCGAAGAGGCCCAGGGGGAGCTCGACGTCGATGCCCTTGAGATTGTGCTCGCGGCAGCCCCGGATGACTATTCTCCTGCCGTTGCCCTCGCGGCGCTCCGCCGGCACGGGGATGGAAAGCGTGCCGGCGAGGTACTGGCCGGTCAGGCTCCTGCGGTTCTTCATCACCTCCGCCGGGCTGCCCTGGGCGACTATGTGGCCTCCGTGCACGCCGGCTCCCGGCCCCAGGTCCACGATCCAGTCGGCGGTGCGCAGGGTCTGCTCGTCGTGCTCGACGACGATGAGAGTGTTGCCGATGTCGCGCAGGTAGGTGAGGGTGTCGATGAGCCGCTGGTTGTCGCGCTGGTGCAGCCCGATGGAGGGCTCGTCGAGTATGTAGAGCACGCCGACTAGCGAGGCGCCGATCTGGGTCGCGAGCCGGATCCTCTGGGCCTCGCCGCCGGAGAGGGTCGCGGCCTTGCGCTCGAGGGTCAGGTACTCGAGGCCGACGTTGCGCATGAAGGTGAGGCGGGCCGTTATCTCCTTGAGTATCTGCCGGGCGATCTGCCTTTCGGTATCGCTCAACGCGAGCGAGCCGACGTGCGCGAGTGTCTCCTCGACGGACATCGCGGAGAGTCGGTCCACGCCGATGCCGCCCACGGTCACGGCGAGGGCCTCTGGCCTGAGCCTCCTGCCCCCGCAGGCGTCGCAGGGCTTCTCGCTCATGAAGCGCTCCAGCCATTGCTTGATGCCCTCGCTCTGGGTCTCCAGGTAGCGCCGCTTGAGGTCCGCGAGGATCCCGGGGAAGCGCGACTCGTACTCGAATCGCCCCGTGCCCTCGCGGTTCTCGTACTTGATCTTCACGGCCTCCTCGGTGCCGTAGAGGATGGCGTCGAGGACCTTCTTGGGCAGGTCCTCGAAGGCCGTGTCCAGGCTGAATTTAAAATGCTTGGCCAGGGCCTCGAAGCGGCTGCGGTTCCAGGCCGCGTCGGGGTTGTAGGGTATGCAGCCGCCCTCGTCGAAGGAGAGGGACCTGTCGGGGATCACGAGGTCGGGGTCGAACTCGAGCTTCTGGCCGAGCCCCGAGCAGACCGGGCAGGCTCCTTGGGGCGCGTTGAAGGAGAAGAGCCTGGGCTCCATCTCGGGGAGGGAGATGCCGCACTCCGGGCAGGCCCCCTTCTGCGAGAAGAATTCCTCTGTATAGGCGGAGGGCCCCTTCCCCCCCGCCGCGCCTCCGGCGGTTTCGCGCAACGCGATCACCGTTCCATCGGCTATTCCGAGGGCCGTCTCCACCGACTCGGCCAGGCGCTTGCGCGAGTCCTCGGCAAGTTTCAGCCTGTCCACGACGATCTCGATGCTGTGCTTCTTCTGCTTCTCGAGCTTGAGGTCGGCGGTTGCCTCCGCGGCGATCTCCCGCATCTCCCCGTCGATCCTCGCCCGCACGAAGCCCTGCCGGCCCGCGTCCTCGAGGATCTTCCTGTGCTCGCCCTTCTGCGCCCGGATCACGGGGGCGAGGATCTGGAGCCTTGTGCCCGCCGGCCACGAGAGGATCGTATCCAGGATCTGGTCCACGCTCTGCTCGCGTATGACCCGGCCGCACTTGGGGCAGTGGGGTATGCCGATCCTCGCGTAGAGGAGGCGGTAATAATCGTATATCTCGGTGACCGTGCCGACGGTCGATCTCGGGTTGCGGTGCGTCGTCTTCTGCTCGATGGAGATGGCCGGCGAGAGGCCCTCGATATAGTCGACGTCGGGCTTGTCCATGCGCCCCAGGAATTGCCGGGCGTAGGCCGAGAGCGACTCGACGTAGCGCCTCTGCCCCTCGGCGAAGATCGTGTCGAAGGCCAGGGAACTCTTGCCCGAGCCCGAGAGGCCCGAGATGACTATAAGCCTATCCCTGGGGAGCTCGAGATCGATTCCTTTTAAATTGTGCTCCCTCGCGCCCTTTATGATCAGCTTGTCCATAATGCGGCTAAGATACTCTCCAAGCGAGACGACTGCAAGTGGTTTTACTACATTTTTGTGTAGCTGATCGGGAAATGGGTCTCCTCATCCCCCGTTTTCAGCACTGCCTAAAGCCATCGATATCGACGAAATCGACCGTGACCGCTCGGCCGTCGCGCAGCGCAATTTGAGCGCCTAACGCGGAGCCGGATGGCATTAGCTCCATTATCTCGACCGACTCGATCGGATCCAGGTCCTCCTCGGACCACGGGCGATCGTCGGTTCGATGGAGCAGGGCCGCAATCATGAGCTCCATGGCGGGGTTCTTGGCGGTTCGCCTCTTTCGGGCATATACGACCGTGCTTTCGTCGGCCTCGGCGTTGCGGCCCTGATGGACCCGTGACGCGAGCTCGTCCCATCCCGCGTAGGCGATCAGGGCCACGCGCCGCCCCTTTATGGCGGCGGTGATGACCTTCCGCCTGCCGTCGCCGAAACTCTCCACCTTGGCCCCGAGGCCGTCGGCATGGGGCAGTCCGTAGGCGCCCAGGCTGAGCTCGTGCTCGAAGGCCAGGCGCGAGCGATCGATCCTGAGCGCGCCGCCGGGCAGGGCGACCTCGGCCAGGTCCACGATGTATCCGACGCCGTTGTTGGGAGGGCGGCGCATGATGGCTTGCCGATACAGGACGCCGCCGCGGATTCCGTTGAAGACCATGCTCTGCGAAATGCCGAAATTAGCGATGTTCGCCGAATCGCCCTTGAAGCTCTTCCCGGTGAGGTAAAAATTGATGTCCTCGCCGCGGAGATCGCGCGGATCGAGGCTCCGGAAGGCGTACTCCATCGCCGTGCCGCCCGCCGGATCGTGGTCCTCCCAGGGGAAGTGGGTGTTGTAGGCGAGCTTCGAGTAGTTGGGATCGTCGTAATAGGTCTTCCCCGGGACGATCTCCGAGCAGCCTGTCCTCCCGTGGTTTACCAGTACGAGACCGGGCTTGGCCAACACCGTGACCTTTGACGACTGGCCAAGGCTCGGCCATGTGCCCTCGTTCTCCTTGGCGGTCCAGAAGGGGGAATCAGCCGGCAAGGCCAGGCAGATGAAGGGGAGGAACATGAGGAAGGGGCTGCCGGGACAGGAGTAGTCCTGGACCATGTACTCCTTGTGGCCATAGAAGCCCAGCGCCGGGATGTCGTTGAAAAAGAAGTCCTCCCTTGTGACGAATTGGAGGATAGAACCAGAGCAGAGCCGCCTGGCCCAGCCCGGGTCCAGGGGCGAGCCGTCTTTGAGCATGAATGAGACGGGGAAGCCGCCCGATATCCAGGTCCGATAGCATATCGACCTGGCCCACATATTGATGTAGCCGTCCCTCGCGAAAAAGGCCGGATAGGTCTCCATCATCTTGCGGGCCGACATCTCGATCGTGGCGGCTATGTCAGGATAATGCTCATCGCCGAAGGTCCGGGCCCAGACAGTCCCGTACACGATGAAGAGACTGATGGTGTAGTAATTGTAGGTCTGCTCGAGGTACCAACCTTCGCCAGAATGGTAGGAGACGACCCAGAGCAGGTGGCTTTTGAGGAGCCCCTCGTCGATCGGATAGCCCTGTTTCTTCAGGAAGGACAGGGCGACGATATTGAAGATGCGCCAGTTGTTCTGCGTCGTGCGATGGTGAGCCCATTTGGAGATGCAGACGGCCATCTCGTCTTTTTGCCTTCGCGTGTAATACGGCCAGACCACGTCCGGCAGGAGGAGAAGGGTCTTGAGCAGCCCCCCGAACTCGCAGGTGAACTGGTAGGTCGCGTCCGGAAGGTCTTCCGGCATGGGCAGGGACTGTGGATTGCCGGGCGTCAGCATCTTGTAGAGTTGGCTGCAGTAGTAGTCCCTCAGCCGGATGCCCTGGATTTCCACCTCGGGTTCGACGTGCATGAGGGGCCCGGCCAGGGTCAAGGTTCGCTCGAGCGACTCGAACTCCAGGGACCTGAAGCGCCATGCCGGGGAATCCGCCTGCGGATAGGTCTTCCCCGGGACGATCGGAAAGGCGAAAGGCGATTCCTTGGAAGCGACATGCGAGAAGGCCCGCTCCAACAGGTATTTGGCGCAATCGATATAATGACGCCTCGTCATCCCCGAAAAAGGGCTCAGGGCAAAGTCAGGGTCGCTAATCTTGTAGGCATTCGCCATGCGAGCCATCCTCCTATGAGCTTGGGCCTGCCCTCAACCCTCCGGCCTGAAATCGACGACGCAAACCTCATCGAGATTGGGATCGAGGAAATCCCGGCAGAACGCCTGGTGCTCGGGATGAGGGAGGTATGCGTCACGCCCCGCCTCGTCCCGGAAGCTCACGATGAAGCAGTGCGTGTAGCCTCGATCGAGCTTCTCGGGGCTCGAGTTGCGGCCCCACTCGAAATCGACGACGAAGGGCAGCTTGGCCGCGAGGGCGGCGAAGGCTCTCTCGATGCCTCCCAGGGTCTTGGCGTCCGTTCCCGACTTGAATTTGAAAAGAACCACGTGTCGATAGAGTCCCCCACTCGTTGCCATGGTTTCCTCCTCCTTGCCCAAGCGCGCGTAGGATGTTACCGTAAGTGACCGGTTTCGTAAACCGCTTGCGTAAGGGAACAATGCGGCCGACGAGAGCGGATATCGCGGACGAGGCGGCGCATCGCAAGGCTCATCGAGAAGCTGGAGTCCGAGCCCTGCGGGGGGTGGCCCGCGGCCTGGCCACCGGAAAATCCCGCCCCATCGGCCCGGTCATTCCCGACATAGCAGATCCCTTCCGCCACCCTCCTCGTCCGTGGGGCCCGTGGATTCTCCGCTGTCGACGATCGCCCGGCCGGCCTTCGGGATGGGGCGCTCGGGCGCCTTGCTCCTCCTCCGCCTGATCGACGGGGAGCGGCCTCGCTCGAGGATCAAGATCCTGGAACCGGCCCTCGTGGTCAGCGGGACGACGAGGCCTAGATAAGGAGGAGCGCCAATGAACGACTTCGATTTCAGGAACCCGACCAAGATCGTGTTCGGCAGGGGCAGGGAGGCCCAGGTCGGGGCGGAGGTCGCGCCCTTCGCCAAGAAGATCCTGCTCCATTACGGCGGGGGCAGCGTCAAGGCCTCCGGGCTCCTAGACCGCGTGACGGCGTCCCTGCGGGCTTCCGGCGTGGAATGGGTCGAGCTGGGCGGCGTGAAGCCGAACCCCCGCCTGAGCCTCGTGCGCGAGGGAGTGCGCCTCTGCAAGGACAGGGGCCTGGGCCTCGTCCTCGCCGTGGGCGGCGGCTCGGTCATCGACTCCGCGAAGGCCATCGCGATGGGCGCCGTCATCGAAGGGGAGGTCTGGGACTTCTACCTGGGCAAGGGCCAGCCCCGCTCGGCCCTGCCCGTCGGCACGGTGCTCACCATCCCCGCGGCGGGGAGCGAGTCGAGCACCGGGACGGTCATCACCAACGAGGAAGGCTTGCTCAAGCGCGCCGTCAACTCCGATCTCATCTACCCACGCTTTTCGATCCTCGATCCCGAGCTGGCCTTCACGCTGCCGCCGTTCCAAGTGGCCTGCGGGGCCGCCGACATCCTGGCCCACCTCATGGAGCGCTACTTCACGATGGTCCGGCACGTGGACTTCACCGATCGCCTCCTCGAGGCGACGATGAAGACGATAGTACATGAGGCCCCCCTCGTGCTGGCCAACCCGAGGGACTACGATTCCTGGGCCGAGTTCATGTGGGCCGGAACCATAGCCCACAACAACCTCCTCGACAGGGGCAGGATCGGCGATTGGGCCTCGCACGATATCGAGCACGAGATCAGCGGCATCTACGACGTGGCACACGGTGCCGGGCTCGCCGTCGTCTTCCCCGCCTGGATGAAGCATTGCATAGGCCGAGACCCATCCCGCTTCGCCCAGTGGGCGGCCCGAGTGTGGAACGTCGACGCTGACTTCTGGAACGCCGAGTCGACCGGCCGCGAGGGAATCGCCAGGCTCGAGGCCTTCTATCGCTCGATAGGCCTAGGCACCAGGCTCGCCGATCTCGGCGTAGGGCCCGATCGTCTGGACGAGATGGCCGCGAAATGCACGGATGGCGACAAGCGCAAGGTCGGCAACTTCGTCGCATTGGATCGAGCGGCCGTGCGCGCGATATTGGAGCTGGCGCGCTAGGCCAGGGACGGGGCGGCGCCCGGCCGCCGCCTTCATGGCCAAGGGCCCATGGCCTCACTCGACCCCGTCGGGCAGGACCGCCAAGGCCTCCAGGAGGGCGTGCCAGGCGAGGGTAGCGCATTTGACGCGGGCGGGGAATTTCGCCGTGCCCTTGAAGGCGACGAGGTCGCCCATCGCGTCGAGTTTCTCGAGCGGGGCCTCGCCTCTGAGGGCGTCGATGAAGGAAAGGGCGAGAGCGCGCGCCTCCCGGGGGCCGAGGCCCTCGACCGCCTGGGTCATGAGCGAGGCGGAGGCCCTGCTGATGGCGCAGCCCCTGGACTCGAATCGGATGCTCAAGGACGATCCGTCGGGAGACGGCGAGACTTCCACCTTTATGGAGTCGCCGCAGGTCGGATTCTCCAGCCGAGCCGACTCGGGCACGTGGTCCAGGATGGCGGCGCCCCGAGGGAAGCGGTTGTGCTCGAGGATTATCTCCTGGTAGAGCTCCTCGAAATCGCTCATGCGTAGAACCGGGCGGCCCCGACCAGGGCCGCGGCCAGGCGGTCGATCTCCGCCTCGGTATTGTAGAAGGCCAGGCTCGCGCGGACCGCGGCGGGGATGGCCAGGGCGCGCATGAGGGGCTGGGCGCAGTGATGGCCCGCGCGCACCGCTATTCCCTGGCGGTCCAGGTACTGGGCGACGTCGTGGGCGTGGACGGAACCGAGGTTGAACGAGAATACCGGGCAGCGCCGCGGGGAGGAGCCGTACAGGACGAGTCCCTCCACGGCGCTCAGGCGATCGAGGGCGTGGGCCGAGAGGGCCGATTCGCGCGAGACAAGGGCGTCCCAGCCGAGAGCCTCGAGGTAGTCGAGGGCCGAGCCGAGGCCGATGGCGCCAGCGACATTCGGCGTGCCGGCCTCGAACTTCCAGGGCAGGTCGTTCCAGGTGGAGAGCTCGAAGGAGACCGAGCGTATCATGTCCCCGCCGCCCATCCACGGAGGCATCTCCTCGAGGAGGGGCTCCCTCCCATAGAGCACGCCGATCCCCATCGGGCCGTAGGCCTTGTGCCCCGAGAAGGCCAGGAAATCGCAGTCCAAGTCCCCGACGTCGACGCGAAAGTGGGGGACGGACTGGGCGGCGTCGACGAGGATCAGGGCTCCCCGCCTATGGGCCAGCGCGGCGAGGGCCTTGACGTCGTTCACGGTCCCGAGGACGTTCGAGGCCTGGGCGACGGCGACGAGGCGGGTCCGCGAGTCCCACTCCGCCTCGATGCGCGATAGGTCGAGGCTTCCGTCTCTCTCGATCTTGGACACGAGGACGCGACAGCCGACGCGGGCGGCCAGGAGCTGCCACGGCACGATGTCGCTGTGGTGCTCCATCTCGGTGAGGAGGATCGCGTCGCCCCCGCGGAGCCTCGAGCCGCCCCAGGAGGAGGCGACGAGGTTGATCGACTCGGTCGTCCCCCTCGTGAAGACGATCTCCGAGTCCTTCCGCGCTCCGATGAATCGCCTAACCTTTCCCCGGGCCTCTTCGTAGGCGGCGGTCGCCTCCTCTCCCAGGGTATGGACCGAGCGGTGGATATTCGCGTTGCTCGCCGAGTAGAACCGCGACATCGCCTCGATGACGGAGTCGGGCTTCTGCGAGGTCGCGGCGTTGTCCAGGTAGGCCAGGCTCTGGCCGTGGACCGTCCGCTCGAGGATCGGGAAGTCCCCCCTGAGGCGCTCTCCATACGAGGATCGGCCTAATCCGCCCGCCGCGAGACCCATATCCACCCCTCCTCGACCTTGACCGACCAAGCCTTGACCGGCCTCGTCGCGGGGAAGCCCGTGACCTCGCCCGTCCGCAGCGAAAATCTCGATCCGTGCTTGGCGCAGGCGACCTGTCCCTCCTCCACCTCGCCCTCCGACAGGCGGGAATACTCGTGCGAGCAGATGTCGTCCAGCGCGAAGAGGCCCTCCTCGGTCCTGAAGAGAGCCACCGGGCTCCCCCCGACCAGGACGCCGAGACTGAGCCGCAAGTCCGCCTCCTCGGCGGCTCGCTGCCACTCCATGTCCGCCCGCCCTCACGCCGCCTCAGCGAGGCGGAGGAGGAGGCCGCCCAGGGCCTCCTCGCTGAAATTCGGCGGGGCGCGCTCCAGGAGTTCCTCGAAGAACCCGAGGACGAGGAGCTCCCGGGCCTCGGCCTCTGAGAAGCCCCGGCATTGAAGGTAGAAGATCTCTTCCTCGCCCAGCCTCCCCGTCGCCGAGCCGTGGCTGCAGCGCACGTCGTTGTTTCCGATCCTCAGCGTCGGGATCGAGTCGGCCCTCGCCGCCTCCCCGAGGAGGAGATTCCTATTGTAGAGGTAGGCATCGGTCCCGGAGGCGCCGTCTCCGACCTCGATCGAGCCTTGGAATACCGACCGCCCTCCCCCCTCGACGATGCACTTGTAGTTGGCCCTGCTGATGGCCCCGGGCGATAGGTGGCGCAGGGAGACGCCCAGGTCCGCCTCCTGCCCCCGGGAACGATAGAGGAGGCCGTCGAGTCGGGCGCTCGCGCCCCGACCCTCCAGGGCGCAATCGCTCCTGGTCATGGCCAGGCGGGAGCCGAGCTGGATCTCGAGCCGATCGAAGGCGGAACCCGCGGCCAGGGATGCCCTCGATCTCTGGAAATGCAGCGAGGAGGGCCCGAGGGACTGCAGCTCGAAGAGCTGCAGCGAAGAGGCTTCCCCAAGCGCGACGTCTATCCGCGAATCGCAGAGGACGCCGGTCCCGAGGCCCTCCCCGAGGCGCGAGATCATCGTGGCGCTCGAGCCTTCGCCGAGGAGGATGGCGAGATGAGGCGTCGCCAGGCGGTGATCGCCCCCTTCCTCGAAGTCGGCGAAAAATGGCTCCTCGACCCTCAGGCCGGGAGGCAGGTACAGGAAGGCCCCGTACTCGAGCCGCGCGAAGTGCAGGAGCTCGACGCGGTCGTCTGAGGCGGCGAAGCCCGATCGCAGCAGGCCGAGGGCGAGTCCATCGCCGCGCGCATCGGCCGTCGCCAGGGTCTCGAGCCGTACGCCTCGCCCGCTCAGGCTCTCGCCCAGCTCTAGCGCCGCGCAGCGCCCCGACTCGAACCGTATCCTGCCTGCACAAGCGGCCGGCCCACTGGAGCTTCGGCTGGAGACCATGCCAGCCTGGACGCCCTCGAGCCCACCGAACCGCTCGGCGATGTAGGGCCCAAGGTCGAAGCGGCTCAGGTCCGTCCGCCGCCATTGCTCGTCCTCCGCAGTCGGCCAGGCGGCCGAGTCGAAGCGAGCGCGGGCCTCGGCGCGGAGCTCTCGAAGCCCCGAGGCCGCCGCCTCTGCCCTCATCCCACCGACCCTTCCATCTCGAGCTCGATGAGCCTGTTGAGCTCCACCGCGTATTCCATGGGCAGCTGCTTGACCAGTGGATCGAGGAAGCCCGAGACGATCATGAAGGAGGCCTCGGCCTCGCTCATGCCCCTCGACATGAGGTAGAACAGCTGGTCCTCGCCTATCCTGCTCACCCTCGCCTCGTGCTCTATCGCGACATGGTCGGACTCGATCTCCATGACCGGGTAGGTATTCGTGCGCGAGGCCTCGTCGAGGAGGAGGGCGTCGCAGACGACCCGCGATCGCACGTCGCGGAGCCCGGGGTTCACCTTGACGAGTCCGCGGTAGCTGGCTATCCCGCCGCCCTTGCTGATGGACTTGGCGGTGATGACGGACGAGGTGTGGCTCGCCGCGTGGACGGCCTTGCCCCCGGTGTCCTGCTCCTGGCCCTTGCCGGCGAAGGCGATGGAGAGGATCTCCCCCCTCGCCCCCTCGCCGATCAGGTAGACCGAGGGATACTTCATCGTCCGCCTCGAGCCGATGTTCCCGTCGACCCATTCCACGACCGCGTCGCTGTGGACGGCGGCCCGCTTGGTGACCAGGTTGTAGACGTCGTTCGACCAGTTCTGGATGGTCGTGTAGCGGACCCTCGAGCCAGGGAGGGCGATGATCTCGACGACGGCGCTGTGGAGGGACTCCGTGGCGTAGACGGGCGCCGTGCAGCCCTCGATGTAATGGACGAAGCTCCCCTCGTCGGCGATGATCAGGGTCCGCTCGAACTGGCCGAAGCTCCGCGCGTTGATCCTGAAATAGGCCTGGAGGGGCACGTCCACCCGCACGCCCTTGGGCACGTAGACGAAGCTCCCGCCGGACCAGACCGCTCCGTTGAGCGCGGCGAACTTGTTGTCGAGGTAGGGGATGACCGTCCCGAAGTACCTGCGCACCAGGTCGGGATGCTCCCGAAGGGCCGTCTCGGGATCGGTGAAGATCACCCCGAGCCTGCTCAGGTCCTCCTTGATGCTGTGGTAGACCATCTCCGAGTCGTACTGGGCGCCCACTCCAGCCAGGAATTTGCGCTCGGCCTCGGGGATCCCGATCCGCTCGAAGGTCTCCTTGATGGAAGCGGGCACGTCGTCCCAGGTCCTGGACTGCGCCTCCTGGGGCCGGGCGTAGTAGCACAGCGAGTCGAAGTCCAGGGCCGAAAGGTCCGCTCCCCAGGAAGGCATGGACTTCTTGCGGAAGGCGGCGAGCGAGCGCAGACGGTACTGCCGCATCCAATCGGGCTCGCCCTTGCGCTCGGAAATGGCATTGACGACCGCCTCGTCCAGTCCGACCCTCGTCTTGAACACGGACTCGTCGGGGAAATGGTATCCCTGGGAGTACTCGGCAATCTCAAGCGCTGGCGCCGATGTTCTCATCATTGTCCTCCTCGATGCCGTAGCGCTCCTTGATCCAGTCGTAGCCCTTCGCCTCCAGCTCTTCCACGAGCTCCTTCCCGCCCGACAGGACTATCCTGCCCTTGTACATGACGTGGACGAAGTCGGGGACGATGCGCTCGAGGATGCGGCGGTAGTGGGTTATGACGAGGGCGCCGAAGCCCTCCCCCCTGAGGCGGTTCACCCCGTCGGCGACGATCTTGAGCGCGTCGATGTCGAGGCCCGAGTCCGTCTCGTCGAGTATCGCGAGGGCGGGCTTGAGCATGATCATTTGGAGGACCTCCATGCGCTTCTTCTCTCCGCCCGAGAAGCCCTGGTTCAGGTAGCGGTTGATGAAGGACTGGTCTATGCCCATGAAATCCATGGCTTCCCGGAGCTCCTTGATATAGGCCGAGACGTTCATGCCGCCGGCTCCGGAGCGAAGCTCGATCGCCCGCTTCAAGAATTTGCCCACGGTCACTCCCGGAATCTCCACCGGGTATTGAAAAGCGAGGAATAGTCCACGCAGGGCACGCTCGCTCGGGCTCAAGGACAGGAAATCCTCCCCGTTCAAGAGCACCGTCCCCTTGGTCACCGCATAGGTT
>Ga0181529_10002035_pt1 | contig 24896 bp, 23 predicted proteins | sample PEATcosm2014_Bin_36_FD_119763 | JGI IMG/M metagenome (GOLD analysis project Ga0181529, IMG submission 119763) | Peatland microbial communities from MTU Mesocosm Facility, Houghton, MI, USA - PEATcosm2014_Bin10_30_metaG | ecosystem: Environmental > Terrestrial > Soil > Wetlands > Peat | place... | reverse complement strand
TGATGTCTTCCGGTTTCTCGTATCCCTTCAGCAACTCGTCAACGAGCTCGGGTTTGACCTTCTCCATGTGTTCTCCTCTTCAATTATTGCGGAGAACGTTTACACAGAAAATCCTACACCCTCAGCCAACCTCCAGAAACTGTCCTACGCGCTCCGCCGGCCAGTTACCGCAGCAGATCATCCAGTTCTTTGAGGTAGCGGGCGCGCACCTTGGTGTCGCGGTATTCGAGCGCGGCGGCTCTCATCTGGGAGATTCCTTCGCGGCAACAACCGCCGCGGCTGTGCATCCAGTGCAGCGCCGGCAGCGCCGAGAACATGAAGTCGCCTTTCAGGATCTCATCGCTGCCGCCCGGTTTGGTGCGGGCATAGGCGGCGTCCTTCAACAACCACGCGTCGATTCGCTCCTGGAGGCGCGGCGTGGGCTGCAAATCGAGAAGCGGAATCAGGTCCATCGTCTCGCCGACCCGTTCCGCTACCATCTGTTCCATATCCGCCTGACGGCGATTGAGTTTGCGGAGCGCGGCAATCGCCTCATCGCGCACGCCGCTGTCGTCGGCAAGCAGGCGCAGCCACTGCCATATGGGATGGGACTCGTCGATCTGCGCCACTAATCGCAGATTTCGCGCGCGCACTTCCGCGCGGCCGGCTCGCTCGCCGGAAGACTGGCCGATCCAGGTGTATGTGAACGTGCCGGCCGCGATCAGACAGGGAACGGCCGCGACCGCCAGTAGCGGCATCCGCAGCGCGCTCCAGTAGCCGCTTAGCGCCGCGCCCGCCAGGAGCAGCGGCAACAGCAGCGGAATGGCCGCAGGCCACCGTGTCTCGCCGCCGCCAAACAAGTAGTAGGCCCCAAACGCCGCGGCGGCGGAAACCACCCACACCACGAAGCCGCCGGGAATTCGCTCGCGTTGTAGGAGGACGATCAGAACGAGCCAGACCACCGCGGTGAGGACATAGACCCAGAGGAGTTCCCAGCCTCGCGAATAGTTGCCTTCCCCGCTCATCGGCGGACCGGAGGAGACGACGTCGTACAAGAGAAAGGCGAGCAGGCCCCAGAAAGCTACCATCAGAACGGTCAGCAGAATCGTAACGGCACTCATGGTTTTCGCGCCCGGCACTGGAGTCCTTACCCCAGGTGATTGTAATGGAATTCGCCGCGCACCGTCCGATTCGGCGATCCGGGTCGAGCGTGAGGCGACGGCGCATGAAAGGCGCAGCGGAACTGTTATCAGCCTCGATAATTTGGGCGCTCGGTACTTCTCGAGCGCGCAGGGAAGGTTCACCAGCCCCGGGGTTGTCGGTGGGCCTTTGTTCCGCGCGGCTTGGTTCCGGGGCGGCATCGAAAGCCGGCGAGGAACACGCCAGGCTTCGCCTTGGCTAAAGGGGTGGTACGCTACCGCGGTCGAATACTCAACGGTAGGCTTCGCGGCGGTTGCGGACCCGGAGAATGCGAATCGTCTCGCCAATCCGATAGTCGCCGACGCGGAGGCGGTACTCGGGTGGGTCGATGCCCTGGAGCCTCTTGACGCTGCCGGCGCCGGTATCGGCGAAGCGCTCGACGGCCTGCTTGACGCGGCGAGCGATCCCTTTATCGAGCCCCGCCATATGCTCCAGCGCTGTCTAAGTCCATTCGATCTCTTTCACTCCAGGCCGAGCCTCCGCATGGCTTCATCATGCGGGATCCCTTTTCAACCGCGCCGGGCGAGCCAGTCGCGCGTTTCAATGACGGCCTGCTTTCCCTCTTCGGTCTCAGGCTCGTCGTCGACGGGCGCATTGCGAAGGGCGGCGGCCACCGGATCGACCATAGTTTCCAGCAGTCCGACGAGCGCCGTGAGCTGCGTCTCCGGCAGCCGGTTAATCAACTCGTGGGCGTGCTCGCGTTCGCTCATCCGGCGCTCTCAGCCACCTCGTAGTACCACAAAAATACCATATATGGATCTCGCCATTACACCCGTTCCAGGACAGCCGCCAGCAGCCGGTAAAACGGCGCTACAGAGGAGATCTTGATCCGTTCGCTGGGGCTGTGGACGTCGACAATCTGCGGGCCGAAGGAGATCATCCGCATGCCGGGATGGCGCTCGCCGATCACGCCGCATTCCAGACCGGCGTGCATGGCGATCAGCTTCGCCGGCTTGCCGAGAACTTCCTGGTGCGCGGCCTGCGACAGGCGGACGATGTCGCTGGCGGGATCGGGCTTCCATCCGGGATACTCGCCGGACTGTTCCACGTTGAATCCGGCCAATCCGAAAACCGTCGCCACCATGCGCGCGGCGGCCCGCTTGCTGCTCTCGATAGGGCTACGCTGGCTCGTCGCAATCTCGACTTCGTCGGGGCCGGTGAAGACGATGGCCAGGTTGGTGGACGTCTGCACCAGGCCGGGGATGTCGGGGCTCATGGCGAGAACGCCGTGGTGCTGCGCGGCCAGCACGTCGGCGATGAGCGCGGCGTCGGCATCGGCGATGATCTGTTCGGGGCGCGCGGTGGGTTCGGCGGCGATGCGCAGGCCGGCATCGAAAGAGCCGAGATCGGCCTTCGCTTCGGCCTCAAACGCGGCGAGCAGCGATTGCAATTGCGCGCTGTACGAAGCCGCCATCACCACCACGGCCGAAGCTTCGCGCGCGATGGCGTTGCGCTTGCTGCCGCCGGTGATGTCGGCCACGGCGAGAGGCAGGGCGTCGCGCAAGCGCTGCAGCAGGCGGCCCATCAAGCGGACGGAGTTGCCGCGTCCGCGATGAATGTCGACGCCGGAATGTCCGCCGGCCAATCCGGAAATGCGGATGCGCCAGGCACCGCCATCGGGAGCGTCGTGCCGCCAGAGTTTGCGGCGCGCCACGGAGTTGACGCCGCCGGCGCAGCCGATGCACAGAGTGTCCTCTTCTTCGTTGTCGAGATTGAGGAAGTATTTGGATTTCAGCATGCCCGCGGGAAATTTGGAAGCGCCGGTGAGTCCGCTTTCCTCGTCGATGGTGAAGACCAGTTCGAGCGGACCATGAGCCACCGTCTGGCTCTCCATGACGGCCAGCGCGGCGGCTACGCCCACGCCATTATCGGCGCCGAGCGTGGTGCCGTCGGCCTTCAGCCAATCGCCCTCGATCACCAGGCGGATGGGGTCGGTATCGAAATTGTGGACGGTGCCTTCGTTCTTTTCGCAGACCATGTCGAGATGGCCCTGGATGGCGGTGGTGGGCGCGGATTCGCGTCCCGGGCGGGCCGGCTTGCGGACCACCAAGTTGCCGGCGGAGTCCTGCACGGACTCCAGTCCGAGGCGTCGCGCCAGGGCGAGGACGTAATCGCGGGCTTGCGCCTCTTTTTCGGAGGCGCGGGGAATGGCGGCCAGCGCGGCGAAGTGCTTCCAGACGCATTGCGGTTCGAGGGAATCGAGGGTGTCAGGCATGGCTTCGAAATTCATGGTAACCGACGGCGGGCGCGCGAGGGTCAAAGCCTCTGGTCGTCTGTGGTACATTGGCCTCCACATATGAGACTGGCGGGCATCTTATTTACAGTTGTTGCAGCGGCGGCGCAGACGGTACCGGTAGATCCGGCGCTCCAGACCATCGGGCGGACGCGGTGGCCGGAGCAAGCGGCAGTGTCGCCGGACGGGCGGCGGCTGGCCTGGGCGGAACGCGGCATTTTCACGGCGGCGTTGGGCGGGAGCGATGCGCGGACGGTGGAAATCGCCGCGGGAGGGTCGTGCGACAAGAGCAGCATCGCGTGGTCGCCCGATAGCCGGCAGATCGCGTTCCTGTCCGATTGCGCGAAGAAGGAACAATTCGACCTCTATGTGGCGACGCCTGCGGGCGGCGCGGCGCGACAATTGACGCATCTGAACGGGCTGGTGGCCGACCCCAAATGGTCGCCCGACGGGAAGCAGATCGCGGTGCTATACACCGAGGGACTGGCGCACGCGGCAGGTCCGCTCGATCCGGTTCCGGCGGAGACCGGCGTGCTGGAATCGAAGATTTACGAACAGAGGCTGGCGGTAGTGGATGCGTCGACGGGCGCGGTGCGGCAGATTTCGCCGGCCGATCTATACGTGTATGAGTACGACTGGTCGCCCGATTCGCGGCGTTTCGCGGCCACGGCGGCGCACGGCGAGGGCGATAACAACTGGTGGATCGCGCAACTCTACACCATCGCCGTGGGGAGCGGCGAGACGAAATCCATCTACCAGCCTCCGGTGGAACGGCAGATGGCGGTGCCGCGGTTCGCGCCGGACGGAACGTCGATTGTGTTTATCGGCGGCATCATGAGCGACGCGGGGTCGACCGGCGGGGAGATTTTCCAGGTACCCGCCGGCGGCGGCGCGGCGCGCAATCTCACACCGGGGCTGAAGGGGTCGGCCAGTTTTCTGATGTGGCCGAAGCTGTCGCGACAGTTGTATTTCACGGAGCACCACGACGGCGGCAGCGCGATCTCGAAGGTGGATCCGGCGACGGGACAGGTGGAGCGCTTGTGGCAGGGCGCGGAGAGCATCAACCTGCCGTTCGAAGACTACGGAATTTCCATGTCGGACGACGGCGCGATGACGTCGGCCATTCGCAGTTCCTGGAAGACGCCGCCGGAGGTGTGGGCGGGACCGATCGGCGGCTGGAGCGCGCGGACGCACTTCAATGCGGACGTGCGTCCGTTGTGGGGCGAGGCCAGAAGCCTGCACTGGAAGAGCGACGCGTTTGAAGTGCAGGGATGGCTGCTGTATCCGGTGAATTTCGACGCGTCGAAGAAATATCCGCTGGTGGTGGCGGTGCACGGCGGGCCGGCGTCGGAAGTGAAACCGGTGTGGCCGAAGGAAGGATTCAATCCGGCGCTGCTGTCGCAGCAGGGATACTTCGTGCTGCTGCCGAATCCGCGCGGTAGTTACGGACAAGGCGAGGCGTTTACGCTGGGGAACGTGAAGGACCTGGGCGGCGGCGATCTGCGCGACATCCTGGCGGGCGTGGACGAAGCCGTGCGCATGGCGCCGGTGGACGCGCAACGGGTGGGGATCACGGGGTGGAGTTATGGCGGCTTCATGACCATGTTCGCGGTGACGCAGACCACCCGGTTTCGCGCGGCGGTGGCCGGCGCGGGCCTCTCCAACTGGCAGAGCTACTACGGCGAGAACTCCATTGACCAGTGGATGATTCCGTATTTCGGCGCGTCGGTCTACGACTACCCGGCGGTGTACGCCAAGAGCTCGGCCATCAACTTCATCAAGCAGGTGAAGACGCCTACGCTGATTGTGGTGGGCGATCGCGACGGAGAGTGTCCGGCGCCGCAATCGTACGAATTCTGGCATGCGCTGAAGACGCTGGGAGTGAAAACGGAGATGGTGGTGTACGGCGATGAAGGCCATCTGTTCCACAGGGCGGAAGACCGCAAGGACGTGCTGCTGCGCATGATCGCCCGGTTCAACGCGAATCTGTAACCGCCCTTCGTTGCAATCCGGTGAATAACGGTGACAGGCAACGAAACTCCGCCAGGAAGCAGTTCTGATTGGTCGGGACTTGTGGCGCGGAGGTTTCGTCGCCAGCCACCGTTATTCACCGGATTGCAACGAAGGGGGCCTTTACAGCGATGGTATAATCGGGGCAGATGGTTTTCAGGCACCCTTATGGGGGCTGTCGAAACTTCGAACCACTCCGCGGTACTCGTCTTCTCTCGTCTCCAAAATGGAGGTATCCAGCACTCACTTGACCAAAGCCAGTGTGCGCATCAGCCGAGGCGTTGAAAGCCTCTTCGGGACCCGCGATGAGAATATCCGGCTCATCGAAATGGGGTTGAGCGTCCACACCCAACTGGTGGACAACAACCTTGAAATCGAAGGCGAAGCGGATAACGTCACGCGCGCCGAAACCATCCTGGAAGACTATAACGCCCTGGTGCGCGAAGGGCACGTCTTCAATAACGGCGACCTGAACAGCTTCCTGCGGGTGGTCACGGGCGACCGCGAGGTCTCGCTGCGCGCCCTGGTGCACAGCGGCAAGCAGCGGAATTTCGGCAAGAAGATTCTGGCGCCGAAGACCGTCAACCAGCGGCGCTACCTGGAAGCCATCGAACGCAACGACCTGGTGTTCGGCATCGGACCGGCGGGCACGGGCAAAACGTACCTGGCCGTGGCCATGGCGATTTCGGCGCTGATGAATAAGCAGGTGGCGCGCATCATTCTGACGCGGCCGGCGGTGGAAGCGGGCGAGCGGCTGGGCTTCCTTCCGGGAACGCTGCAGGAAAAAGTGGATCCGTATCTGCGCCCGCTGTACGACGCGCTGTACGACATGCTGGACTCGGAGCGCGTGGAAAAGCTGCTGGAGCGGAACGTCATCGAAGTGGCGCCCATTGCGTTCATGCGCGGGCGCACGCTCAATGACAGCTTCATCATCCTGGACGAAGCGCAGAACAGCACGGCCGAACAGATGAAGATGGTGATCACGCGCCAGGGTTTCAATTCCAAGATGGTAGTGAACGGCGACATCACGCAGATCGATCTGCCGGCGGGACGGCGCAGCGGATTGATCGACGCCACCGAAGTGCTGAAGGGCGTGGAAGGCATCAGCTTCGTGCAGTTCGACGATAAGGACGTGGTGCGGCACACGCTGGTGCAGCGCATTGTGAAAGCGTACGAGCGCTACAACGAATCCATCGGCGCGGGACGGCAACTGACGCTGAAGCTTTCCGAGCCGGCGGGCGAAAACGGCGCGGCGGAAGCGCAGACTCCGGCGGGTTCGACTCCGGCAATTCCGGCGGCCGCGGCCGAAGCGGCGCCGCAGGCCTGATCGCCGCCATGTCCGCTCCCGAGGGCAGTACGGTTGCATTTCGTCGAAGCTCCGCCGAAGTACGGTCGCGCGCACTGTTGCTGTTCGCGCGCAAATTGCAAAAGGAAGTCGCGCACGGCAGGCCTTTCGACTGCCTCCTCACGGGAGACGCCGAGCTGCGCCGGCTGAACCGGCGATTTCGCGGCAAGGATGCGGCTACCGACGTCCTCTCCTTTCCGCTGGACGCCGAGGGACGGCTGGGCGACATCGCGATCTCGCTCGAGCGGGCGCGGCGGCAGGGGCGCGAGTTCGGCCATTCCACGGAGACCGAAGTCCGCATTCTGATGCTGCACGGTGTGCTGCACCTGCTGGGAATGGATCACGAATCCGACGGCGGGCGGATGGCGCGCGCCGAGGGGCGCTGGCGCACGCGCCTGCGCCTGCCCGATGGATTGATCGAACGGGTGCGGGCATGACGCTGGCGATTGCGATTGTGGCGCTGGCATCGATGGCGGTGCTGGCGCTGGTGACCTTCGTGCAACTGCTGTACCTGGAGAGCATGCGGCTGCGCACGCGCGACCTGCCGTCGCTCGAATTCTTCAAGGAAACGCTGGAAGACCGGATCGGTTTGAAGATCGACGCCGGCGACAAGACCTTCTCGCTCATCAAACACACCACGTTGGTGGTTCTGGGCGTGCTGCTGTTCGCCTGGTTCGCCGACGACAGCCCTTGGAACGCGGCGATTTTCTGGCAGACCGCGGCGGCGGCGTGGCTCACCATGATGGGGACAGCCTACGCGCTGCCGCAGTTGCTCTACCGGCGGACGTCGGGACGTTGGCTGCTGCCGCTGGTGCCGCTGTTGCGCGCCATGGCGCTGGTGGCGCGACCGTGCGTGGCGCTGCTGAGTTTTTTCCAGTCGCTGGTGGACCTGACGGACGACGATGCCGCGCCCGAGGAGCCGCCCACGCCGGCCGAGAACATCGACGCGCTGATCGACGCGGGGACGGAAGAAGGGCTGATCCACGAGGAAGACCGCAAGCTGATTCAATCGGTGGTGGAGTTCGGCGACAAGATCGTGCGCGAGGTGATGACGCCGCGGCCGAAGATCGTGGCTATCGCGGCGGACGCCACGCTGGAGGAACTGCGCACGCTGGTGATCAATGAGCAGTACTCGCGCATCCCGGTGTATGAGCCGACCATCGACCAGGTGACGGGCTTCGTCCACGTGCGCGACATGTTCGAGGTAGACGAAGAAGAGCGCGCGCGGCGCCGGGTGCGGGAGTTGGTGAGGCCGACGCTGTTCGTGCCGGAGACCAAGCCGGTGAACGATCTGATGCGGCAGATGCAGCAGGAAAATACGCATCTGGTGATGGTGGTGGACGAATACGGCAACACCGCCGGACTGGCGACGATGGAGGACCTGCTGGAAGTGATCATCGGCGAGATCCGCGACGAGCACGAGCCGGGCACCGACGTAGTGGAAGACGGCGCAGGCGGCTACATCGTGTCGGGCAGTTTCGACCTGGACCGCGTGGCGGACCTGTTCGAGCAGTTCCACCGCGGGGAAGAGATCGAATCGACGACGGTGGGCGGGTTGGTGAGCGAATGGCTGGGTCACGTGCCGAAGGCGGGGGAATCGGCGGAGCGCGGCGGCATCCGTATCGAGGTGCTGGCGGCGGACGATCTGCGGGTGGATCGGGTGAAGATTTCGAAGTCGGAAGCGGTGGCGAGCGAATGATCGGTGGCGCGGGCTGGCGAGGTACCCTCCGCGGGTGGACAGCCCGCAGGAGCCAGTGCCGGACCCAACAGTGGCGTTACGATAAGCCGCGTCGCTCTCGCCGGGCAAAGTGCATTCCTCCCGCAACTCCCGTCCGTCAGGCACTTCTCCGGATAGACGACACCGGCGAGGGGATAGCGGCTTCCCGGACCCGGGCGCGTTTCCCAGTCCCTGTCCGGCCGCGGGTCCTCGGCCGGTGGCCTGTCTCCGAGTGACGCGTATTCCGACCAGGGCAGCCCCATGTCAGACTAGAGATCCATCCGGGACCAAGATTTGTTCATGGGAGGCGGACACGCCGTTCCAGCGAAAGGAAATGACTCCATCCTGAGGATTAGGAGGTTGCGACGATGCCTGCGGGGAAGACGCGGCAGCAGATAATCACCCACGGCTAAGTTACGTTAGCGCGGTGATCGATGCATATGTTCTGAATAATAGAGGTCGGATGTCCGAACTGGTCGAGGACACACGCGTTTGCTTCTATCTTGATCGTGCGCAACTTGCAGCACGGCGGAGTGTGCTCGATCCCTCCGGTGCACGCGCGCCCCTGTTGTGGTCGGGACGTGGCGCCGTGGCGACGGCGATGCTCTATCAAGTCTGCTTCCTCTTCGTCGGTTTTGCAGGCGATGTCTATCCTCCCGCCCTGCGGACCGCCCCGACGTCGTTTGAATGGTGAGCGTTGTGGGCATGGGCGGCGTTCCTGATTTGTCTGCTGATCAGCGGGATCCGCTTTCAGTTCCGCACGCGGACACTCCACTTATGCGAGATTTCGCGTGGCGTCCTCAAAGACCGTGCCGTCGAGCTTCTCTTTTGGCTTCACGCGGGTTTCGCGGGACTCACTACCGGGTTGTTCGCGATCGCTGCCGCCGAGCACCTTGTCCTCCGCGCCTATGTCCGACGCGCGCTCCCGCGGGCCGAGCGCCGCGCCGTCGAGGTAGCCGCCAGCCACGCAGCCCAGAGCCCACCGCAATTGATCGATCATTACCCGACGACCGGCTCTTACCTCATTGCGGGCCATCAAGATTGATTGCGCCTCTCCTCGAGTTTTGCGCCGTTTCCTCCGATGAGAGCGCTCCGCTATGGAAGCCCGTTGACAGATCGAGGGCGTTTCGTCGCAGACGGGAAGTTGAGATCTGCAGGCGAACTCCCCCGCCCAACTTCCCATTGGAGCGTCTTGCGGACGGAGCGGGCGAACACGTCGGTACGAGGGGAGGCAATCCGACCATAATTAGGCTCAGTTCTTACCGGACGAGGTCTACGAATACACCATCGACCTATGGCACACCGGGTTCACGATTACGCCCGGCCATTCGCTACGCATCGAAATCGCGACGGCGGCATTCCCTATGTTTTCGCGCAATTTGAACACCGGCGGCAACAATGAAACCGAGACCCAATTCGTGACGGCGAAGCAGGCCATCTATCACGACGCCAAACGCCCGTCGCACATTCTGCTACCCATGATTCCGTCGATTTTCAGCTTTTAACGTGGTCGCCGGTCTGGCGCCGGCTTCTAAGTGCGTCACAAGTGAGCGGAGCCGTAGCCAAAGGGATTGACTTGCAGCGCCGGGCGGACCTGCACTGCGCGTCGGAAGGCCGAGTACGACTTGCCCAGGGGGCGCCCAGCAGGCTGCCAGCCTGCCCCACATAAGACCGTTGCGGGCTGCGTACCACAAAATGACATCTGTCACCTGGAGCGAGTGACGAACTCCACTACTCGGAGGACGGCGACGAGCGCATGATCGCAAGTGGAGGGAGCAACCACATGCCAGTCGCGGAATTACAGGCGGTCACGAAGAATTACGGGGCAGTCGCGGCCTTACGAGGCGTCGACCTGGCCATCGAACGGGGAGAAGTGGTGTCGCTGCTGGGGCCGAACGGGGCCGGGAAGACGACGGCGGTGCGGATCCTGCTGGGGCTGATGCAGCCGACCTCGGGACGGGCGGAGGTTTTTGGCCATGCTCCGGCGAGCCGGTACGCGCGGCTGCGGCGAGGGGCGCAATTGCAGGTGGCGCGGGTACCGGAGACGCTGCGCGTGCGGGAACACATCCAACTGTTCTCCAGCTATTACGAGAAGCCCATGCCGCTCGAAGAGACGCTGGCGGCGGCGGGCCTGGAAGACGTCCGCAACCGGATGTTCGGGGAATTGTCGGGCGGGCAGAAGCAGCGGGTGTTGTTCGCACTGGCGATCTGCGGCAATCCGGACCTGCTGTTTCTGGACGAGCCGACGGTGGGGCTGGACGTGGAAGCGCGGCGGGCGCTGTGGGCGCGCATCCGCGGCTTCGCCGAGCGAGGCGGCAGCGTGCTGCTCACGACGCATTATCTGGATGAAGCCGACGCGCTGAGCCATCGGATCGCGGTGATTCATCGCGGGACGATTGTGGCGGAAGGGACGCCGGCGGAGATCAAGCGGCAAGGAGCGTCGGCGGGGCTGGAAGACGCCTTTCTGGCGATTACGGGGAATTCGAGCATGGTGGAGGAGGTGTCGCGATGACGAACGTCTATTTGCTGGAAGCCAAGATGGAGTTATTGAAGTCGCTGCGGATGAAATCGTATTCGTTGTCGACGATTCTGTTTCCGACGATGTTCTACTGCTTCTTCGGATTGTCGATGGGCAAGGAAGGATCGAAGGACTTCATGCCGATGGCGCGGTACCTGCTGGCGACGTACGGCGCTTTCGGAGTGATGGGGGCGTGTCTGTTCGCCTTCGGCGTGGGGATTGCAGTGGAGCGGGGACTGGGCTGGCTGCAGGTGAAGCGGGCGAGTCCCATGCCGCCGGCGGCGTATTTCTTCGCCAAGGCGGTGGTGAGCCTGTCGTTCGCGGCGCTGGTGGTGGCGCTGTTGTTCGGGATGGGCGCGGCGTTCGGGGATGTGCGCATGCCGCTTTGGCAGTGGCTCGCCATGGGCGGGGCGCTGATTGCGGGAGCGATTCCGTTCTGCGCGCTGGGCCTGGCGATCGGGAATTTCGCGGGTCCCAATTCGGCGCCGGGGACAGTGAATATGATCTACCTGCCGCTGGCGTTTTGCGGCGGGCTGTGGATTCCGTTCCAATTCCTGCCGAAGGGGATTCAGGCAGTGGCGCCGCTATTGCCGTCGTTCCACTTCTCGCAGATCGCGCTGCGGATTCTGGGAGCGCCGGTACAGGGAACGGTGGTGGGCCATGTGGAGGCGCTGCTGGGGTTCACGCTGGTATTTGCGGGAGTGGCGTGGCTGGGCCACATGCGGGAACGCGAGAAGATGTATGGATAGGAAAGCCCTCAGCCCTCAGCCTTCAGCTGTCTAAGATGACGGGCAGGGGCTTATGATAACGAGGTCGGCTTCGGTGACGAGACGAGATACGAAAGCTGATGGCTGTTGGCTGACGGCTGAGGGCTTCTTTTATGCGCCTACTTCCTAAAGAGCAGGATTGGACGGCATACGTATGGCTGATTTATATGCCGTACTTTCTGGTGCTGCCGTTTGTGGTGCCGTCTTCGGTGGGGGATAAGGCGGCGGCCATCGCGGTGACGGTGGTGGCGCTGCCGCTGTATTTTTGGGGGTATTGGCTGCGCGGGAAGCGGGTGCTGTGGGTGATCGGAGGGTTCGCGCTGCTGGGCAGTTTGCTGGGGCCGAGCAATCCGGGAGCATCGGTGCTGTTCGTGTATTCGTCCAGCTTCATCGGCAAATCGTTCCAGCCGCCAAGGGCCTGGTGGATGCTGGGAGGGCTGCTGGGGCTGATCGGCGTGGAGGCGTGGGTATTCCACTACCAGATGGGGTGCTGGATTCCGGCGATTTTGTTTTCGGGGATCATCGGGTCGGTGGTCATTCAGCAGTGCCAGCAAAGGCGGCTCACGAACCGGCTGCTGCGGGCGCAGGAGGAAGTGGAGCAACTGGCGCGGGTGGCGGAGCGCGAGCGGATTGCGCGCGATCTGCACGATCTGCTGGGGCATACACTGTCGGTGATCGTGCTGAAGGCGGAACTGGCGTCGAAGCTGTTTACGCGGGATCCGGAGCGGGCGCAGACCGAGATCCGCGATGTGGAGACGATCTCGCGGGGCGCGCTGACGGAGGTGCGGGCGGCGGTGCGGGGGTATCGCATGGTGGGGATCGAGGGCGAATTGCGGAATGCCCGCACGGCGCTCGAAGCGGCGGGGATCCAACTGGAAGCGGCAGTGGAGCCTCCGGGACTGACGCCGGCGCAGGAAACGGTATTCGCAATGGCACTGCGCGAAGGGGTAACCAACGTGGTGCGGCACGCGCACGCCAGGGTGTGCCGGCTGACGCTGCGGCAGCGGGACCGGTTTTGTGAACTGGAAGTAACGGACGACGGGCGGGGCGGCGCGGTGGTGGAAGGCAGCGGGCTACAGGGAATGCGGGAGCGGGTGGAAGCGATCGGTGGCGCGGTGGAGTGCGACGGATCGAAAGGCACGTCGCTGCGCGTGCGGGTACCGGTATGAGCATACGGGTGGTGATCGCGGAAGACCAGGCGATGGTGCGCGGGGCGCTGGCGGCGCTGCTAGGGACGGAAGGAGACATCGAGATCGCGGGCGAGGCGAGGGATGGACGGGAGGCGCTGGAGATGGTGCTGCGAACGCTTCCCGACGTGCTGCTGACGGACATCGAGATGCCGGAGGCGACGGGGCTGGAGCTGGCGGGAGAAATCCAGCGGCGGAAGCTGCCGGTGAAGGTGGTGATCCTGACGACGTTCGCGCGGCCGGGGTATCTGCGGCGGGCGCTGGACAGCGGTGTGTCGGGGTATCTGCTGAAGGACGCGCCGGCGGCCACGCTGGCGAACGCGATCCGGCGGATTCGCGCGGGGAGCCGGGTGGTGGATCCAGAGTTGGCGGCGGAGGCGTGGACGGAGGCGGATCCGTTGACGGACAGGGAGCGGCAGGTGCTGCGGTATGCGGGCGAAGGGGCGTCGAGCGCGGAGATTGCGGAGCGGCTGGAACTGTCGGAAGGCACCGTGCGGAACTATTTGTCGGAAGCCATCAGCAAGCTGGGCGCGGGGAATCGGACGGAAGCGGCACGGCTGGCGCGGCAGAAAGGGTGGTTGTGAAGGGTTGTCAGTTTACAGTTCACAGTTTTCAGTCAAAGCGGAGGGGACGCGTGCCTACTGTGAACTGTGAACTTTTTTAAAACACTTTCAGGCGGAGATACTTGCCGGGGTGGAGGCGGAAATCGCGGACGGACTCGCGCAGATCCTGGGCCATGCCGGTGAGTCGGTCGTAGGTTGCGGAGGTGGCGAATTCGGGGTGGGCGTTCATCTCGTCGACTTGCGCGATGAGCGAAGAGAGTGAGCGGTTCCAGGCGGTGTAAGTGGCGTCGGACTGGATCCAGGGGCTGGCCTGGATGGTGGCGACGGATTGACGCATTGAGGCGACGGTCTTGCGCCACTGGTCGTATTGGGCGGGGTTGCGCAGGAACTGGCCGGCGGGGCCCTCGCCGGCCTGGAGTTGGGCCAGTTCGGCATCCACTTTCATGACGGTGTCGAAAAACGTGCGGTAGAGCTCATCCTTGTAGAGCGCGCGGCCGACGTCGGTAGTGGCGGCTACGGCGGCGCGGAAGGCGGTTTCGATTTCGGCGAAACGCTTGACCACGTCGATGTACATCTGGCGGCCCTGGACGAACTCGCCGACCGGGCCGCGGCCTTCCTCAAGGTCGCGCAGCATGGTATCGACCTGAACGAGTTGCTTCTCGAGATCGCGGATGTCGATAGCCTTCATGAGGTCGTTGGGCGGTTTGAGGTGGATTTCGCCTTCGGGAGCTACGGTAGCGGCGGCGGGGTGGCTGGTGACGTCGACGAATTTGTCGCCGATCAGGCTGTCGGAACTGATTTCGGCTTCTGAAGCCGTGGGGATACTGGAGAGGCGTTCGCTCTGGACGGAGAGGGTGGCAACGACCTCGCGTTGCGGGTCGTGCGAACCGGAGAGGCGGACGGTTTTGACTTTGCCCACGTCCACGCCGTCGACGCGGACGGGGCTATCGGGTTCGAGGCCCAGGCCGTCGGGCATGTAGAGATAGAGAGGGACCTTTTGCGACAGCAGGGTGCCGCCGGTAAGGAGATAGAAGAGAACCAGCAGAATGAGTATGGCGACCAGGGAGACCGCGGAGACGCGGAATTTTGCCCAACGGACTCGCGCGGCGGACGGCATTCACTCGGATTGTACCGCGCGGGCCGGGGCGTCGGTTTGGCCGGACGGGTCGCGGGTGGTAAGGTGTAGGGTTGGAGTTCGCTTGAAAATCCGAGCCAGGAAATTCGAGGGCCGCTGCGCCAAGCACAAGAGGTACAATCCGGCGGTGGATGGGACGGCGGGGATCAAGGGCGGGTGTCCGCGGTGCCTCCTGCTGCACGACATCTGGGAGACGTCGCTGAAGTTGAACCTGGCGATTCGCAAGTTCGATCCGAATCATGACGATCTGCGGCCGCGGGTGAAGGCGAAGGACGTCGTGACGGTGGATCCGCGGCAGATGAGCCTGATTTGAGAAGAGCCATCAGCCATCAGCGGAGGCACCGCGTCGAGTCGCGGTCCATGGGAGTCTGAAACTGGAACGCCTCGGCTCCTGGAACCGTGAGCATGAGCGAGCGGCCCGAGTGGCAGGTCCGGCGTTCGCGGATCGGGGGTCTTGGGGAATGCGTCCCCTCGCTCGGGCCGCTCGCTCACGCTCGCTGTTCCAGGACGCCCGTCACCAGCACAGCACCAGCTTGCCGATGTGGGCGCTGGTTTCCATGAGGGCGTGCGCCTTCGCCGCATCCGCCGCCGGGAACACTTCGTGGACCAGCGACCGCACGGCGCCGGTTTCGAGCAGCGGCCACACCACTTCGTGCAATCGCTGCGCGATCGCGGCTTTGAACGCCACCGGACGCGGGCGCAGCGTGGAGCCCGTGACCGTCAGACGGCGGCGGATCAGCTTGCCCATGTCCAGGGCCGCGGACGCGCCGCCCAGCGTGGCGATCGCGACCAGCCGTCCGCCTTCCGCCAGCGCCTCGAGCTCCCGCGCCACATAGTCGCCGGACACCATATCGAGAATGACGTCGACGCCGCGGCCGCCGGTGAACGCCCGTACGCGCTCCACGAAATCCTCGGTCTTATAGTTGATGGCGCGCGCGCTCAGCGATTCGCAGACGCGGCATTTCGCGTCGCTGCCGGCGGTCGCAAAGACGGGATGGCCCAGCGCGTGCGCCAGTTGGATTGCCGCCACTCCGATGCCGCTGGAACCGCCCTGCACCAGCAGGCTCTCCCGCGGACCTCCTTCGCCGCAGCCCAATCCGCCGCGGTCGAAGACGTTGCTCCACACCGTGAAGAAGGTTTCGGGGAGGGCCGCGGCCTCCGTCAGGCTCAGACCCTTGGGCACCGGCAGGCACTGCCCCAGCGGAACGGCCGCGTACTCCGCGTAGCCGCCGCCGGCGAGGAGCGCGCACACTGCATCGCCCGGTTTCAGACCGAACGGATTGCCGGCAGACACATCCCCGTCGGCGATAGCGCCGGCCACTTCCAGACCTGGGATATCCGACGCTCCCGGCGGCGGTGCGTAGCGGCCCATCCGCTGGAATACATCGGGCCGATTCACGCCCGATGCCGCCACGCGAATCAGCACCTCGCCAGGAGCGGGAACCGGCATCGGCCGCTGGGCCAGTTGCAGCACTTCGGGGCCGCCGGGGCGTGCGATCTCGATCACTCGCATCGGTGACATCCGCTCATTTCCCGGGCGGCGCCTGCGCCGCGCTTGCATATTTCGCCCACAACGCCCGATCCGCCAGCATCTTGATAAACAGGCCGCCCACCACCGATCGGGCCTGAAAGCCCTGCTGTTTGGCGGTGACGGTGTCGTACCAGTCGCTGAGGGGCACGCGACTGGCCGAATCGTTGGCAAACTGATACGCCGGAGCCACCAGCGCTTCGAAATCCGCCGGGGTTTCGGCCAGCGTAGCGGTCCACAGAATCCAATCCAGCTTGGTATAGTCCTTGCGATTGTCGAGCGGCAGGCCGTAGCGGTTCTGTTTGGTCTTGTAGAAGGCGATCTCGGCGCGCGCCACTTCCGGCGGAAAGAGATTCAGCCCCAGCACTTTGTCCCAGACCAGATTGTACTTCTGGCTCCACGTGCCGGGCTTGTCGAACGCCAGGCGGTAATGGTCGCCCTCTTTGGCCAGACCGATCCACTGCCGGGCGAAGTCGCGGGACAGCCCACGGTATTCCTCGGCTACCGGCTTGCGGCCGGTCATCTCGGCCAGCACCCCGTAGGAACCCAACGCCAAGATGGCTTTGATGGAGAGATTGGCGTTGTGCGCCAAGTGGCCGGCAAAATCGTCGGTGGATAGCTGATTTTCGGGATCGAGTCCCTTGCTCTTCAGGTATTCGGCCCATTTGGTCAATTCCGGCCAATAGCGGTCGGCGAAGCGCGCGTTGCCCTCGATTTTCGACAACGCGGCCAGCAGGATCAGCAGGTTGCCGCTCTCCTCCACGGGCATCTGGTTCTCTTCGGTGCGCTCGCCGCCGCCATACACCTGACCATTGGCCTGCGGGTACGTACCCAGATCGTGGGGCGCGAACGGCCAGCGCCACCGATCCATGCGGGCATACTCCAGCACCGGGTACAATTGCGCCTCGAGCAGCCGCGGATTGAAAAGCAGCGTAAAGGGAGCACTGGGATAGATGACGTCGACGGTGGAGATACAGCCATTGCTGAAATTCTCCTTGGGAAAGAACATTGGCGTGCCGTCGGCATCGGCAACCAGCTTGTGGGCCGCCAGCGTCTGGCGGTAGGCCAGGGACGCGAGACGCGCGTACTTCTCGCCTCCGGCGCGGCGAAGGTCGGCCATCAGTTGCACGTCGAAGGACTGGCTCTTCTTGAGCAGGCTATCGTGATCGCGGCGGGCCAGACGCAGCAGATCGAACGCCGTAGCGCCGTTTCGCCGCCACCAGGCCCGCTCGCGGCGCTCCAGAAACTCGATGGAATAGAGGTCGTCATACGCCAGCATCAGGTAACGCGAAACCGGCAGGGATTCCACCTTGCCTAAATCGATGCTCATGGCCAGCACGGCGCCGGTCGCGCGGCCTGGCCCGGAGGCGTCCGGCGGATCGTCGGAATCGGGCAGGCTGCCGGTGGAGGCAAAGCTGGCAAACGGCATGCGCCGCTGCCCGATGGTGCTGGCGACTCCGCTGGGGTTGTCCGCGGCAAGATAGAGATATCCCCAGTCGATGCGGATATCGTCGCCACGCCGCGCCAACACGGCCTGATCATGCGAGCCCATGCGCAGCACCGTTTGTCCGTCCACTTGCAGACGGGTTGCGCTCACCGGCTGGTCGGCGGTGTTGACCACCAACTCGGAAGCGGCGTCGCAATACACGGTGATTTCGTGGGTATGGCCGTCGGTCGAGCGGGCGTTCCACTCTATATAAGTAAGCGGCCGCGACAAGACGTCCAGGGCGTCCGGCAATGCCGGAGTGAAGAACGTAAGCCCCAGTTGCACACCGGCGCCCGAGAACTCGTAGAGGGTGCGCGTCGGCAGGACTTCCAGCCGCGTCTGATCGAGCGGCGGCGCCGCATTCCGACTGCCCCGTCCCGGCGCTCCCATCAGGTTGTAGGTTTTGCCATCGATCCGCACGGCCGCGGATAGGCTGTTCGGCTTGCCGGTCCAATGCGTCGTGCCGGCGTCGGTGAGGCGGTCGGCCGCCGACCATACGCTGAAGTATGGATCGTGGACGATCAAAGGGACTGCCGGAGGGCGCAGCGGAGGCAGATCCTGGGCGAACGTAGCGATTGCCATTCCGCTCAGGAGTTGAGCGAAGAAGAATGCGCGAGTGGGGTTCATGTTGTTCTGGGCGATTCTCCTCAAACTGTACACCATGGACTTGTACGGCAGGGCGGCGACCGGTTTTTAGAGGAACGCCTTAGATTCGACCGCGGCGCTCAAGTTCCCGCGCAATGCGCCGATATTTCAAAGTAGATATCCATTTGCGGCGGGACTGAACTGCTTATGAGCGACTCACACCACGGACGACTTGCGACACGCTGGTTCGGCCGGCTGCTTCCAAGACAGTGGAAGGGCCGGAGAATCGGAGAATGTGTGGCCACTTTGCCGGTTTTGCGGGCGCAAATCCGGGAGGCGTCGCAGGATGTGGAAACCGCGGTATCGAGTGTGTGCGCCAGTTTCCAAGCCATTGCGGATCGCTCCAGCGAAACCGTCGCCAAGGCGGTCGAGATGATGGGAGGCGGTCACACCGGGGGCGCGACCGTGGCCGAATCCGTCGACACCTCCCGCGCCACCATCGCCCGGTTGCTGCAACGCATGGAGCGCGCCGGGGAAATCTCCACTCTGGCCATCGCGCGCATGGGGGAAATTGAGCGTGCGGTTCGGGGCATGGAGAGTCTGCTGGAAGAAGTCCAAAAGATTTCCTTCACCAACAAGATCGTGGCGCTCAATGCCAAGATCGAGGCCGTGCACGTAGGCGCGTTGGGCGCTGGGTTTGAAGTGGTGGCCGAAGAGATTACGCGGCAGGCGGAGAGGACCACCGAACTGACCGGAGGGATTGCAAGTCGCATTCAGGAGACGCGCGATCGCGTGCGCTCGGCGGCCGGTGATCTGCAGGAGTTCGTGACGGAGGACCGCGCGCAGAGCGTGGAGAGCCGGCGCGCCGCCGAGGCGGCGCTCCAGGTGCTGTTTTCGGTCCACGAGAACGCCCGGGAATCGGTGGTAATGATGTCCTCGGAAAACACCCGTTTGCGGGATCAGATTTCCGAAGCGATCGTAAGTTTGCAGTTCCAGGACCGTTTCGGCCAACGAGTGGCGCATGTCTCGGAGGCTCTTGAGGCTATGGAACATATCCTTCAGCAGCAAACCTCCGCGGGCCAGGTCGATTCCGAGAACTCGCTGCTGACGGCGCTTCATGCCGGCTACAGCATGCACGATGAACGCGTGGCGCACGCCCGCTTCGAAAGTGCCGAAGCGCCACCGGAAGGCCAGGGCATGGCTGCCCAGACGATGGAGGTTGAACTGTTTTGAGGGAGGGTCGGGTATGAAAGATTTCGGGCTATCGCCAGTGAGGTATCGATGATGCGGACCGCCCTGATTGTCGACGATTCCACCTCGGTGCGCCAGATGGTGTCCTACACGCTCCGCCAGGCCGGGTTTGCCGTGCTGGAAGGTTGCAATGGGTCCGACGCGCTCGAGAAACTCGGGGAGCAGCGCGTCAATCTGATCATTACCGACTTGAATATGCCGGTCATGGATGGCATTGAGTTCATTCGCCATTTGCGCGCCAAGCCCAACAGCCGGTATACCCCGGTCCTGATGCTGACCACTGAAAGCCAGGTGGAAAAGAAACAGGAGGGCAAATCCGCCGGAGCCACCGGGTGGATCGTGAAACCGTTTCATCCCGAGAGGCTGCTGGAAGTGGTGGCCAAAGTGGTGCCTTAACCGGAGCCGTAATCTCGACTAACTGTAGTGCTGGTACCGTGGCACGAAGTACTGTCAAGAACTGGTTACAGAAGCCTAACCATCTGAAAAAAGATGGCTTACGTAGTCGATTTAGTACTTTTCCACAGCAACAATGTTAACTATGGTAAGGAAGATTACGCTTACTGCGGTTATCATTGAAGATGGGAAGGGCCGTGTCCCGCAGGATTCGTAAATCTACGAGAATTGCTAGATACCGCCGCTGGCGCAGACGCCTGCGGATCCCGGTTTCTATCGCCTGCGCCCTGATCCTACAGGTAATCATCTATTCTCGTTTTTCGGTGCCTCCGGCACCTCCTGCCATTTCCTTTCCCGCCACGACGGGCGTTCCCGACATCGAACCTCTGGTCCGCGCCGCCAGCTCTGCCCGCCTCACGCGCCCGGCTTACAACTTGTCGGTGATCCGCGGCGGCGCCTACAATCCCGAGGAACTGCGGCAAGCTCTCGACACAGATCCGGTGGCGGCCCTTCACTATGCCGTGTTCCGGCGCGCCTTCCTGCGAACCGAACCATCCCATTTCACTCGGCCGGTCTATGTTTCCTACCGCATGGGCGACTCGGTGTACTGGACCAAACATACCGTCAACCTCGGTCCCAGCGAACTATTGCTCACCGATGGCGTCAATTACGCCCGAGCGCGGTGCGGCAACCGCGTATCGCTCACGCCCCAATCGCCGGTGCAAGCGAAAGGTCCGGCGCCCGACGTTTTGGAACATGTAGAGACTCCGGCCTCGCCGGCAGCGTCTGTTCCTGACTGGCATGAAGTGTTGTTGGCCCCCGACATTCTGCCTGCGTTCTTCCCGGAGACTCCGGCGCAGACCACCGCCATGATGCCGACCATCATCGGAGACAGCCACGACGGCTTCGGGTTCGGTTTCCTCCCCGTGTCCGGCACGCTGATTCCGTTCCAGGTGGCGCCCGCAACGCCGGTCACTCCGTCCTCGCCGACGCCGCCCGCACCACCCATTCAGCCGCCTCCGATTCCGGATCTTCCTCCCTATACGCCGCCTACGGACTGCTGCTACATCGCCCCACCGCCGGTGACGCCACCCACCGTTCCCCCGGAGACCCCGCCCGCCACTCCTCCGGTGACACCGCCGTTCACGCCGCCGTACTTTCCGCCATATATACCGCCATTTACGCCGCCCTCGATTCCGCCGTTGACGCCGCCGGAAACGCCGCCCTATACGCCCCCGGTGATCCCGCCGTTGACGCCGCCAAATACGCCGCCGTATACACCGCCGGAAACGCCGCCCAATACACCGCCGATTACACCGCCGAACACACCGCCGAACACACCTCCGAACACGCCGCCGGTGATCCCGCCGGATTCTCCGCCCGTCACTCCCATTCCGGAGCCCGGGACTCTGGTGTTGGCCCTGACCGCTCTGGCCGCCGCAGTTGCCGTCCGCCGCCGGCTTCGGTAATCGTCCCGGTCGTTTTGCGCTCGATAACGCCAGCGGGTTTAGGCTGACGCCGCCGAATCGCGCGGATCCGCTCCCACCGCCGGATTGCCGGAACCGTGCGTTTTGCAGCATGAAACCCTGCCGGCGCTCTTCAGACGGATTGCAAACCCCCGGACTCCGGCCCATAATCAGGTGCCGCCTATGAAGTCAACCATCGCTTTGCCCGCCGCCGTCTGCCTGTTCCTGGTTGCCGGCCATGCAGCAACTACGCCGTTCGACACCGCCTGGCGCTTTCTGAAGGCCGATGCTCCGGGGGCGGAAGCGCCGGCTTTCGACGACGCGTCGTGGCGCTCCCTGAACCTCCCTCACGACTGGAGTATCGAAGGCCCATTCGACCAGAAGAATCCCACCGGCGGCGCCGGCGCGTTTCTGCCTGGGGGCGTGGGCTGGTATCGCAAGCACTTCACCCTCGCCGATGGCGACTCCCGGCGTCGTGTGTTTCTCGAGTTTGACGGCGTCATGGCCAACAGCGATGTCTGGATCAACGGATTCCACCTGGGCCAGCGGCCGTACGGGTACGTCAGCTTCCGCTATGAATTGACCGGGCATGTGGGTTTCGGCGCTAAGAGTCCCAACGTGGTGGCAGTCCGCGCCGATAATAGCGGCCAGCCCGCCTCGCGGTGGTACAGCGGGGCCGGAATCTACCGGCACGTCCGGCTGATCGTCACCGATCCCGTGCATCTGGACCAGTGGGCCACCTTCGTCACCACCCCCAAAGTCGCGGCAGGCGGGGCGACGGTGCGTGTCGAAACCACGGTAGTCAACCAATCGGAAGCCACGCGCAGCGTTTCGCTCGAAATTACGCTGCTCGGTCCCGACGGCAAGACGGTCAAGACCGCGGAAACGCCCGCTCAATCCGTGGCAGCGGGAGCGTCCGCGCCGTTCACCCTGGAGTTGGCGGTATCGTCTCCCGATTTGTGGGATCTCGGCCATCCCGCGCTCTATCGCGCGCTGGCGCGGGTGCGCGCCGGCAAAACCACGCTCGACGACGCCACCGTGCCCTTCGGTATCCGCGAGTTTCACTTCGACGCCGCCACCGGTTTCTGGCTCAATGGGAAAAATTTCAAGATCAAAGGCGCCGCTCTACATCATGACGGAGGCGCGGTGGGCGCTGCCGTGCCTGTCGGCGTCTGGGAACACCGGCTAGAAGCGCTGCGCGCGCTGGGCGTCAATGCCATCCGCACTGCGCACAACCCGGTAGCTCCAGAGTTTCTGGACCTGTGCGACCGCATGGGATTCCTGGTGATGGACGAAATGTTCGACTGCTGGACGGTGGCCAAGAATCCTTTCGACTACCATTTGTATTTCCGCGAGTGGTCCAAAACCGACACCCGCGACACCGTGCGCCGCGACCGCAACCATCCCAGCATCGTGCTCTACAGCGCCGGCAACGAAATCCACGATACGCCGAAGGCCGACCTCGCCAAGGAAATTCTGGGCGGTCTGGTGGAGGTGTTTCATCAGGCGGATCCAACCCGTCCGGTGACGCAGGCCCTGTTCCGTCCCAACGTGAGCCACGACTATGACGATGGCTTAGCCGACATGCTGGATGTGGTGGGGCAGAACTACCGCGAGAATGAAATTCTGGCGGCGCATGCCGCCAAGCCGTCGCGCAAAATCATCGGCACCGAGAACCAGCACGGCGCCGAGGTGTGGCGCGCCTTGCGCGACAATCCCGCGTATTCCGGCCAATTCCTGTGGTCGGGCGTCGATTACTTGGGCGAATCCCGGCGCTGGCCCGTCATGTCGGAGCCATCCGGTCTGCTGGATCGCACGGGCGCCGTCAAACCGATGGGCTATCAGCGTCAGAGTTGGTGGTCGGAGAAACCCATGGTGTACCTGGTGCGCCGCGTCGCCGCGCAGCAGGCGGGGCCGGTCGATCCCGGCTATGAGGCGGCCGCCCGCCGGCTGCTGCGGACACTGGCTGACGACTGGACCCCGGCTGACGCGGCGGCCCACGAAGAGAACGTCGAGGTGTACAGCAATTGCGAAGAAGTGGAATTGTTCCTCAACGGCAAGTCCCTGGGAAGCAAGCCGCTCCGCGCCGATGCCACGCCGCGCAACTGGCGGGTCGCGTACGAACCGGGCACTCTGCGCGCCGTTGGCCGCAACCAGGGCAAAGATGTCGCGACGTATGAGATGCATACCGCGGGCAAGGCAGCCCGCATCGCGCTGGCCGCGGACCGGAAGAAACTCGGCGCCGGGTGGGACGACGTGGCGTACGTCACCGCCACGGTGGTGGACGACAAGGGCATCACGGTTCCGGAAGCCGTCGCGAAGGTGGCCTTCGAGATCGCCGGCCCGGGCCTGCTCGTTGCCGTGGACAATGCGGACTTCGCGAGCGTGGAGCCGTTTCAGGCGTCCGAACGGACCGTCTTCGACGGACAGTGCATCGCCATCCTGAAGGCCTCGGCCCCGGGCGGACGAATTACTCTGAGGGCGTCCGCGGCAGGTCTGGCCGCGGGCTCCATCGATATCGACACGGGAGGCAAGTAATGCAATTTACGGGAATCGTCGTGTTGGGCGGCCTGGCGGTGCTGTCCTGCGGGCGCGCGGCGGAGTTTCGCGCCAACGATTATGGCGCCAAGGGGGACGGCGCCACGCTCGATACGGCCGCCATTCAGAAAGCTATCGATGCGGCCGCGAAAACTCACGGCACGGTGGTCTTCGGGCCGGGCGTGTATCTTTCGGGATCGCTATTCCTGAAGACCGGCATGAACCTGCGCGTCGACGAAGGCGTCGAGATCCGCGGGTCGCAGGACATTGCTTCGTATCCCATCATGGCCACGCGCGTGGCCGGCATCGAAATGCAATGGCCGGCGGCGCTGATCAATGTCTACGAACAATCGGATGTGACCATTTCCGGCAAGGGAACGGTGGACGGCGACGGCAAGGTGTTCTGGGACCTGTACCGCGGAATGGCGCGCGACTACGTGTCGCGGAATCTGCGCTGGGCCGTGGATTACGATTGCCGCCGTCCGCGGCTCATCCAGGTGTTCAAATCGGCCAACGTGAAACTGCAGGGGCTGAACCTCAAGCGCGCCGGATTCTGGACGGTGCACCTGTGCTATTCGCACGACGTGACGGTAGACGGCCTGACCATCCGCAACAACATCGGCGGTTTCGGACCCAGCACCGACGGCATCGACATCGATTCGTCGTTGCACGTGGAAGTGATGCATTGCGATCTGGAGTGCAATGACGACGCCTTTTGTCTCAAGGCCGGCCGCGACGCCGACGGTTTGCGCGTCAACCGCCCCACGGAGCACGTGCTGATTCACGACAACACCATCCGTCACGGAGCCGCCGGCATCACCTTCGGAAGCGAGACCTCGGGCGGCATCCGCGACGTGACCGCCTACAACCTGCACGTTCTTTCCGATGTCCCGGGCGGCGTTTCCAACGGCATCTTGTTCAAGAGCGCGAATACTCGCGGCGGAACCATCGAGAACATCACTATTCACGACGTCGACATTCAGGGCGTCGGCACC
>Ga0181529_10002033_pt1 | contig 24932 bp, 19 predicted proteins | sample PEATcosm2014_Bin_36_FD_119763 | JGI IMG/M metagenome (GOLD analysis project Ga0181529, IMG submission 119763) | Peatland microbial communities from MTU Mesocosm Facility, Houghton, MI, USA - PEATcosm2014_Bin10_30_metaG | ecosystem: Environmental > Terrestrial > Soil > Wetlands > Peat | place... | reverse complement strand
CACGATCGAGGGGGCAATCGAGCCGGATTTTTCTAAAATCCCCGGGGCCGCTTGACAATGCCACGCCCCGCCACGAAACTCACCTTTGTGGGGCGGCCGCTGGAGGCCTGGCGGCCATGACCGCGGTAACGCTCCATAAACTATCCCCCGTTTCACCCTCCAATCCTTCCGACTCGCCATGAAACACGCCACCCTCTCTTTCGCTGTTCTGGCCTTTGCCGCCTGCACCTTCCTGTCTCTGGCGGCCGACGCGGCAGCGGGCCGTGAATATCATGTCTCGCCCCAAGGCAGTGACGCGAACGACGGCTCTACTGCCAAGATGCTCAAGACCATCTCGGCCGCCGCCCAGCGGGCTCAGCCCGGCGATGTCATCACGGTCCACGCGGGCGTCTACCGCGAACGCGTCAACCCGCCACGGGGCGGCCAGTCGAAGGCAAAACGCATCGTCTATCAGGCAGCCCCCGGCGAGAAGGTGGCCATCAAGGGGTCGGAAGTTGTCAAGCATTGGCAGAAGGTCCAGGGCGACACGTGGAAGGTCACGCTCCCCAACGCGTTTTTCGGCAAGTTCAACCCCTACGCCGACCTCATCCACGGCGACTGGTTCTCTCCCCAGGGCCGCCAGCATCACACGGGCGCCGTCTATCTGGACGGCAACTGGCTCATCGAAGCCGCCAAGCTGGACGCCGTGCTCAAGCCGGCCGGCAAAACACCGTTCTGGTTCGGCCAGGTCGACAAGCACAACACCACGATCTGGGCCCAGTTCAAGGGGATCGACCCGAATAAGCGTCTGGTGGAGATCAACGTCCGCCAGACGGTCTTTTATCCGGCGAAGCCGGGCATGAATTACATCACCGTCCGCGGCTTCACTTTGTGCCACGCGGCCACCCCCTGGGCGCCGCCCACCGCCGAGCAGATCGGACTGGTCGGCACGCACTGGAGCAAAGGCTGGATCATCGAAAACAACGTGATCAGCCACTCGCGGTGCTCGGGCATCGCACTGGGCAAGTACGGCGACGCCTGGGACAACAAGGCCGAGTCGGCCGAGGGCTACGTCGGCACCATCCACCGCGCCCTGGAAAACGGCTGGTCCAAGAAGAACATCGGCCACCACCTCGTCCGCAACAACACCATCTCGCACTGCGAGCAGACGGGCATCGTCGGCAGCATGGGCGCCGTCTTCAGCGTCATTACCGGCAACACCATCCACGACATCCACGTCCAGCGGCTCTTCTCGGGCGCCGAGATGGCCGGCATCAAGTTCCACGGGGCCATCGACGTGGAAATCCGCGGCAACCACATCTATCGGACGTGCTTGGGCATCTGGCTCGACTGGATGGCGCAGGGCGCGCACATCACCGGAAACCTGTTTCACGACAACCCCACCGATTTCTTCTGCGAGGTCGATCACGGGCCGTTCGTGGTCGACGACAACATCTTTCTTTCACCGACGGCGTTTCTCGTGAACTCGCACGGCGGCGCTTATGTCCACAACCTGATCGCCGGCGGCACGCACTTGATTCTCCACGATGCCCGCTTGACCCCCTTCCACAAGCCACATTCCACGGAACTGGCCGGCCTGCACGACAATTCCAGCGGCGATGATCGCTTCTACAACAACCTGTTCATCGAGCGCGGCAACCTTGGGCCGTACGACGCGGCAATTCAGCCCGTCCGGATGGAAGGCAATGTGTTTCTCCACGGGGCCAAACCTTGCAAGTATGAGAAGGCACCGCTGGTGCGGTCCGATTTCGATCCGGCGGTCAAGCTGGTCGAGCAGCGCGGCGGCTGGTATCTGGAACTCGCCTTGGACAAGGATTGGGGCACCGCACAGACCCGCAAACTGGTGACCACCGCGTTGCTGGGCAAGGCGGCCATACCGAAGCTGCCCTATGAGCAGCCGGACGGTTCGCCGCTGCGCCTCGGCACCGACTATTTCGGCAAAGCCCGGGCGGAAGCCAATCCCTTCCCTGGTCCGTTTGAACTTCCCGAAGGCGGAAAGCAACGGCTGAAAGTCTGGCCGATCGCCCCCCGTTAACTGTGGTAGCGATCGCTGGGTGGCCGCGATGGCTTGTCTATCAGGGCGGCGAAGCCGCAAGCGGTTGTTCCGGCTGGATACTCCTAACCGAAAATGAGGATCCTGTGAAGCGTTTTCTATTGTCGATTGGCATCGCGGGATTGCTTTGCTCCACCGGGAGCTATGCAGGCGAGGGAGAGTGGAGCCGTTTTCGCGGTCCGAACGGCAGCGGCATCAGCCAGGCCACGACCGTGCCGGCCAAGTGGACGGAGAAAGACTACAACTGGAAAGTTCCCCTCCCCGGTGTCGGCCATTCTTCACCCGTGGTGTGGGAGCGTCGCGTTTTCGTGACCTGCGGCGATGCTAAAACCGCCCGGCGGACGGTGGTCTGCCTGGCTGCGGCCGATGGCCACACTCTGTGGCAGCGCGATTATCCGTCGACGACCTACGCCCAGCATCCCGACAGCGACTATGCGACGGCGACACCGGCCGTGGATGGCCACGGCGTAATTCTTACGTGGACAACGCCGGAGGAAGTCACGCTGTTGGCCTTGGACCTGGAAGGGCGGCAGCTCTGGCGTCGCCATTTGGGGCCGTTCATTGCCGTGCAAGGCAGCGGATCGTCGCCGATCCTGTGCGGCGACCTGGTGGTGCTCGCCAACGATCAAGAGAATCCCAGCTTGATTCCGGGCCACAAGAAGGATCCGCCGGAGCCGATCGGCAAGAGCTTCTTGATTGCGTTGGATCGCCGCACGGGCCAGACCCGCTGGCAGATCGATCGCCCTACGGCGTTCTCCTCGCTGGCGACGCCTTGTGTTTGTCCGTCGGCCGACGGTCGACAGCACTTGATCTTCACCAGCACGATCCACGGCATAACGGCCGTCGATCCGGCCACGGGTAAGATCCAGTGGGAACTGGACCAGGACTTTTCCGACCGCTGCGTGGGCTCGCCGGTTGTCGGCGACGGTCTGGTGATCGCCGGATGTGGCAAAGGACTGCGGGGGACTCGCTGCGTGGCCGTGCGGCCCGACTGGCAGACGAAGGAAGCGAAGCCGGCCGTGGCCTATGAACTGACCAAGGCTCTTTCCCTAGTGCCGACGCCCTTGGTCAAAGACGGCCGGCTGTTCTTCTGGGGCGACGACGGCGTCGTCTCCTGTCTGCGGGTCGCCAGCGGAGAACTGGTCTGGCGCGAGCGCGTGGGCGGGTCGTATTACAGTTCGCCGGTGTGGGTCGATCATCGCCTCTATTGCATCGCCAGAAACGGCGACGTGGTGGTGGTGGCCGCCGCAGACAAGTTTCAGCTCCTGGCCCGGGTGCCTTTGGGCGAGCCGAGCTTTGCCACACCGGCGGTGGCCGGCGGGGTCATGTATCTGCGCACCCGCGGGCATCTGTATTCGCTGGGCGGCAAGAACTGAGCCGGGCAAGCGGGCCGGCACCGTTCGCCTACCGCGCAAAACAGACCGAGACTGGCGCATTTCGGTACAATGCGGCCGCCGCGTGCTTTGACAGAACGAGCCTCGGCAAACTATTCTGAGCGGAAGCATCGCAGCCACGATAACGGCGGCGGGTAGGACCACATTACTACCACCCACTTTCCCGAGCGTTGGTTTCCCGAGGGCCGCCAGGGCCACGTTTCGGACTACAGAGGAATCACCATGCGATTGACGCCAACGATCCTTCTTGCCTGCCTGTTTCTTTGCAACATTATCGCCGCCAGGGCGGAGTCGCCGAAAACGCATGGCGCACCAAGGCCGGGACGCGAGCCTTCGCCGGCTGTGGTCAATCCGGCCCTGCGATCGGCCTTCCGCAAGACCGTCAGCTTGAATGGACCGTGGGACTTTTGCACCGACCCCAAGCTCCAGGGCGAATCGGCCGCTTGGTACCTGCCGGGCAAAGTGCTGCCGTCAGCTCGGCGGCTTCGAGTGCCTGGCTGCTGGGAGGCGCAAGGTGTCGGTGAGCCGGGACTCAGCAGCGCGAACAACAAACTGGTCTATGAACCGACGAACGTTAAGCTGCGCGCCGCCTATACGGGCGCCGCTTGGTATAAGAAGGACGTCGCGATTCCTCCCAGTTGGGCTGGCAAGCAGATATGGCTCAAACTCGGCGGCGTGAACTCGCAGGGGTGGATTTGGCTGAACGGCACGTTTATCGCCCACAATTGGGCCTACTGTGGCACGTGGAAATACAACGTCACCAACTTGGTCACAGCGGGCGGAAAGGCGACTCTTGCCGTGCTCGCGCGAAACGACGTGGCCAGCCGCCGCGGCGAATCGAATTGCGCGCGAATGTACGGCGGTTTGCTGCGCGGGGTCGAACTCGAAGCCACGCCGGCCATTTCCATCGACAACGCCTTTGTCGAACCGTTGTTCGACCGGAGGAAGGCCCGGCTGCACATCACGCTGCGCAGTGCAACCGCGGCCGTGCCCAACAATCCCTATACGCTCAAAGTCGGCGTGGCCACCATCGCCGACAATCGTTGCGCCGGCGAGACAACCGCAGCCGTAGCGCTGGGCGCCGGCGCAACGACCGAGTTGACCGTGGACGTGCCTTTGGATCCCTTCCGGCCGTGGTCGCCCGAAAGCCCTTCGCTCTACAAAGCCGAATTGGTGCTCACGCAGGCGGGAAGCCCGATCGACGGCTGGATCGAGCGTTTCGGCATGAAGAAGTACGAAGTCCGCGGCGGCGATTACTATCTGAACAACGTGCGATACTTTCTGCGCGGTTGCGGCGACGATCACGTGTATCCGATGACGGTCTGTTCGCCCGCGTCGCGCGAAGAGCACGCCAAGCATTTGCGGATCATGAAGCAATATGGTTTCAACTACATCCGTTTGCACACGCACTGCGAGATTCCCGAATACTTCGAAGCGGCCGACGAGGTGGGAATGATGATTCAACCGGAATTGCCCTACTACGGCCGCTTCGGTGCGGAAAGGCCTTATTCACACCTGTCGGGCGCGCCGCTGATGGCCAAGGACGATCTGGTGGAACTGGTGACGCACATGCGCCGCTACACGTCGCTGTCGACCTACTGCGGCGGCAACGAGGGCGAAAGCCCCACGCCGCTGGGTCGGCAACTTTACCAGATGGCGAAGTCGCTCGACCCGTCCCGGCCATGGCTAAACATGGACGGCGGCAATAACACGCGGGAAAACTCCGCGGTAAATCATGGGGGATATGGATGGGCGTATGCGGCACTGAAGGACAACGCCTGGCCGTTCGTGAGACATGAATACATGAGTTTCGGGATCAACGAAGACCCCCGGCTGGAGGCCCGGTATACGGGCGCCTATGCCCCGAACCAGAAGCTTCAGGATGTGAAAACCTTCGTGACCGAGCGAGTCGGGCTGGATTGGAAGTGGGCGGACGCCTGTTTCGACGCCGGCCATCGCATCCACGGGATTTGGCAAAAAATCGGCATCGAAGCGGCGCGCATCGATCCGTACCTGGATGGTTTCAGTTGTTGGCTGATGGTCGATCTTTCGCCTAGCACTCAATGTGGCGTGCTCGACATCTTCTGGGGGACAAAATCCAGCACCCCGGAATATTTTCGCCAGTTCAACGCGCCGACGGTGATCCTCGCCCGGACGGCAAATCAAAAACCGCCCGAATTGCTCGGCCTGAATCCGGCAACACTGATTTACACCGCCGGCGACGCTCTGGACGTGGATTGGGTCGTGTCGCATTTTCAATCGCGACCCTTGAAAAACGCCACGCTTGCCTGGCGGCTCGTGGCCGGCGAAAAGATATTGGCCAGCGGCCACATCGAGAAGGTCAATGTGGCGGCCGGAGCGGTTCCCATCGTCGGTCGAAGCCGGATCACGATTCCGGCCGTAGGCAAAGCGGTTCGAGCCCGGCTGAGTGTCGACCTGGAGGCCGCGCAATCGTGCAATTCCTGGGATATTTGGCTGTTCCCGAAGTTTTCTCCCCAATCCGACGGCGGCCGGCACATGGCCGCATCGCCTCGTGCGTTCGACTTGCTGGCTTCGCGTTACCCCGGACTGGCGAAACTCGGCACTCCGGACGCTAACGGGGCCACGATCGTGGTAGCCCGCGGCTTGGGAGAACCGGGTGTGTTGGACGCCCTCGAGCAAGGTAAAAGCGTGATTTGCCTATCGCTACCGGGCTACAACACACTCCAGCCAGGCACTGGACTGGCCGCGTGGTCGGTCAGCAACCAAACGGGCACGGCCATAGCGAACCATCCGGCATTTGGCGACTTCCCCAACCGCGGCTATCTCGACCAGGGTTGGTTCCGCCTTGTCGACAGGGCCGAGAAGCTTGACCCCGGCCACAAGTTGCGCGGAGTCGAACCGTTGATGGTCGGCATCGGCCGCGCGACCGGCTACAACTTCGGCACGCTCGGCTATCCGCTGGGATTTAATCTGTATGCCTTTCAGGCCCGGGCCGGACGCGGAAAACTGCTGGCCACCGGGCTGAACCTCGCCGGCGACAACCCCGAGGCCGTGTATCTCTTGGACCAATTCATCCGCTATGCCCGCTCGGAGAAATTCTCGCCACGAGGAACATTTGACGTCGCCCAGCACGCCCAGGAAGTGAAGCAGCAGCAAGAGCTTTGTCGCAATCTCAACGGTTGGGCAGCCACCTTGCGGGCCAGCGAAAGAACCGATTGGCATTCTTTTCTTTGCACCGCGCCGATGTGCGTGGTGCGGCAAACCGATGGCAATGCCTCGGTCGCCTGGCGAACCGCTTCGTGGAAGCCGGACGACAAGGGACGGGTCACCTTTCGCTGGATCGCCAATCTTGGCTGGCAAAGCCAACCGGCAGGCGGACGATTCTCGATCTGGCTGAACCATGAGAGACTGCTCGATTTCGACATTACGCTCACATCGAAGCGCTGGAAGAGCACCGACGGCTCGGTGACGCTCAAATACACGGTTAAAAGCATCGATCGCGGCGAGGACAGCTCCGGTATTATGGAACTGATCGTGCCCAGCAGCCGGCTGACGAAAAAGGGCGAGCCCGTAACCTTGCGTGTCGATGGTTCGAAGGCAAATAGCCGGCGATATTTTGCATTACAGGAGATCGTGCCATGAGTTGTTGGACGGTACGGTTTCGCATGGCACTCGTGCTTGTGCTGGCAACCCAAGGGTTGCGGGGTGCCGAGCCCCGCACGGAAGACGTAGCCATGGTGGCCCGGTGCGACCGCTCGACACAGCATTACGTGATTCTGTATCCGCCGGATTTTCGACCGGACCAGCCCACCGACGTGCTGGTCGCCTTGCACGGGCACGGCTCCGATCGCTGGCAGTACGTCAGGGATCCGCGGGATGAATGCCGTGTGGCGCGCGACGTGGCGGCCGCCCACCGAATGCTCTTCGTTTCACCCGACTATCGAGCGAAGACGTCGTGGATGGGGCCAAAGGCAGAGGCCGATATGCTGCAAATCCTGGCCGAATTGAAAGCGCGGTTCAAGCTCGGCAAAGTGATCCTCTGCGGCGGCTCGATGGGCGGATCCTCCGTGTTGACCTTTGCCGCCATGCACCCGATGTTGATCGACGGCGTGGTCTCGATGAATGGAACGGCCAACCATCTGGAATATGCCAACTTTCAAGACGCCATCCGGGAGTCTTTTGGCGGCACGAAGGCGCAAATGCCGCTGGAATATAAGAATCGCAGCGCCGAGTATTGGCCCGAGCGGTTGACGATGCCTATCGGCATTACGGCTGGCGGAAAGGACGAGTTGGTGCCGCCGGGCAGTGTCGTGCGGCTGGCGGGCGTGCTCAAAACGCTTCAGCCCAACGTGTTGCTCATCTATCGCGATGCAACGGGACATAGCACAGGTTATCAAGACGGCAAAACGATCCTTGAGTTTGTCATTCAGCGGGCGAGCCGCTCGCCCTTGGTTGTCCCGTAGGGACGTTCGACGGGAAGAAAGGCAAGGCAGAAGGTGTTTCGAGTCCCGGAGGGACGAGATAGGTTTTCCCTACTATTGAACCCAGCGATGAATCGCTGCACTAGTGTCAAATGGCTCTCCCGGGGCAGATCACAATACGCATCTTCTGTTCATCACTGAATTGGAGGAAACCTATCATGGCAACTGTCGCGAAGCCCAACAGCCCGACGAAGGCTGTGCCCGCCTTGGGCCCGTATCCCACAAAGATCGGTGCGGAAGAACTGGTGGAACTGTTGGATCTCTGGCAGTTCACGCCGGAGACAAAACGGCAAATCACCGAACTCGTCACCGCCGATCGGGCCCTTCAGGGGCCGCACCTGTTCCGCTACTACAATCCGCGGCCCAGCAAGGTCGAGGCGGCGGAAAAGGCCTTTGGCGATTTGATCGGAGCAAAACACTGTCTGGCGGTCAACTCCTGTACTTCGGCGCTGGTGTGCGCCTATCGGGCGCTGGGGATTGGGGCTGGCGACGAAGTGATTGTGCCGGCGTACACGTTTTTTGCCACGGCCGCCACGGTTGTCACCAGCAACGCCATTCCCGTGATTGTCGAGGTTGACGACTCGCTGTGCCTCGATCCCGCGGCGGTGGAGAAGGCGATCACCAAGCGGACCAAGGCGATTGTGCCCGTCCACATGCGCGGGGCCCCGGCCCAGATGGACGCCCTGTTGGACGTCGCCCGCCGCAAAGGCCTTCCCGTGGTCGAGGACGTGGCCCAAGCGGGCGGCGGCTCCTTCCAGGGCCGGCGATTGGGAAGCCTGGGCACGCTCGGCTGCTTCAGCTTCGATTATTACAAGATCCATGCCAGCGGCGAGGGCGGTTTTGTCACGACCAACGACGAGTGGCTTTTCACCCGCGCCCAGAGCTGGCACGACACGGCGGCCTGTTGGCGGCCCGACCGCTTTGGCCGGGAACGCAAGGCGGGCGAGCTCTTTTGCGGTGAGAACTATCGGATGAGCGAATTGCAGGGGGCCGTCGCCTTGGCCCAAATCCGCAAGACCGACGCCATGTTGGCCGGCTACCGCCACGCTCATCGGCGGATCAAAGAAGCCATCGAGCGTGTTCCCGGTCTGACATTCCGCCGCGTGCCCGACGAAGCGGGGGATACGGCCATCTGCCTGATTCTGTTCCTCAAAGATGCCGACACCACGCGGAAGGCGATGCACGCCATGCAGGCCGAGGGCGTTCCGGCCGGCGGCATCTATGATCAGAAGGTCCGCGATTGGCACATCTACGCCTACTGGGACCACATCCTGGAGAAGAAACACGTTGCGGCCGACGGTCTTCCCTGGAGCGCCGTGCCGGCCGACGAACTGCCCCGCTACGCGAAGGACATGTGCCCGCGCACACTCGACCTTTTGAGCCGGGCCATCATGGTCGACATCCATTGGCAATACAGCGACCAGGACTGCGACAACATCGCCCTGGGCATCAACAAGGCCTTTCGGGAGGTATCATGAAGATCGGTTTGTGCATTGAGATGGCGTTTGCCCGCTTGCCCTTCGAGCGACGCTTGGCCCAAGCGGCCAAGGCGGGTTTCCGGCACGTCGAAATGTGGTTCGTCGACGGCAGCTTCCAGGGCACGGGCGAGGAACTGGCCGTGCTGGCCAAGAAACACGGCCTGTCGATCAGCAACACCGTCATTGGCGCGCCCGACGGCAGCATCGGCGGCGGACTGACCGATCCGGCCCACCGCCGACAGTGGTTGGAGCGGACGCGGATGACCCTGGCCTTCAACCAGGCGGCCGGCATCCCGGCCACGATCGTCTGCACCGGCAACGTCGTTGCCGGTCGCAGCGACCGGCAAATGGAGCGGTCGGTCCTTGCCGGGCTCGAGGCGACCGTGAAACTGGCGGAAGCCGCCCAGGTGACGCTCCTCTTGGAGCCGCTAAACACCTACGATCATCCGAGCTATTGGCTCACCAGCAGCGACCGCGGTGCGGCCCTCTGCCGCCAGTTCAACTCGCCGTGGCTGAAGCTTCTCTTCGATTGCTACCACATGCAGATCTCGGAGGGCGACCTGCTGAGGCACATCGAGCGGAACCTGGACGTGATCGGCCACTTCCATAGCGCCGGAGTGCCCGGCCGGCACGAGCTGTTCCTGGGCGAAGTCAACTATCCTTTTGTGGTCCGGCAGATCGAACGGCTCGGCTACCGGGGCATCTTTGGCCTGGAGTACACGCCCAGCCTGGGTGATGCCGCGTCGGCGCGCAAAACCACCGAACATTTGCGCGCGAAATAGCATCTGCGCCCGGCGCGGCTATAATGGAGCCGGCGCTGCGCCCGTTCGAGGAGATCGCAGCGTCAAACTCCACTCGATTCTGTAAGGCAGGGGCATGGCCGGGCCGCGGCGGATTGCGCTGGTGATGAGTCAGGACGCCGAGTTTCATCGGCAAGTCTTGTTGGGCATCCGCGCCTTTGCTGGCCACGCCAAACGCTGGCTGTTCCACAATGCTCCGCCCGCCCACGCCATGCTCCGGCCGTTGACCGAATGGAACCCTCATGGCATCATCGTCCACTTGGATGATGCCAAAGTGGCCCGGGCAATCCTCAAACTCGGCAAGCCGGTCGTGGATACGGCGTGCATGCTCGACGGGCTGGGCACTGCGACGGTCGACGTCGATCACGCGGCGGTAGCACAGCTTGCCGCCGAACATTTTCTCACCCGCGGCCACCGGCATTTCGGCTACTTTGGCAGCGGCTGGGCACATTACTCGCAGTTGCGGCTGGCCAGTTTTCAGGACGCCCTCGGCCGGGCTGGCTTTACGGTCCATGCCTGCCACATCGAGTATTTGCCGCATCTGCCCCATCAGACAAGCTGGAAGAGCGTGAATGCCCAAGTCCGGCGCTGGCTGGGCGGTCTGACCAAACCGGTGGCCGTGTTGGCCGATCACGACGTGGCTGCCCACGCCCTGGCCGACATGTGCCAGATCCTGGGGCTGCACGTGCCCGACGACGTGGCCATTCTCGGCGTGGACAACGACGAGTTGGAATGCCAATTGGCCTTCCCGCCGATTTCCAGCGTGGCCATTCCGGCCCAGCGGATCGGCTTCGAGGCGGCCCGCCTGTTGGACCGCATGCTTTCGGGCAAGCGGGTATCCCGGGGGCCGGTATCTTTGCCGCCGGTCCGCGTCGTGACACGTCACTCCACCAGCCTGTTCGCCGTCGACGAACCGATCATCGTGGCGGCGTTGCACTACATTCGCAATCACCTGGCCGAACCGTTGCGGGTCAGCGCCGTTGCCGCCACGGTGGCCGTTCGCCGACGCGTGCTCGAAGACAAATTTCGCACCTTGCTGGGACGTTCGGTCCTAACCGAAATTCATCGCGTGCGGGTGGAACGGGCAAAGGAACTGCTGGCGGATACCGACTTGTTGGTGGCCGAGGTGTCCCGACAGTCGGGCTTCTCCACCCCGCAACGGATGGCGACCGTCTTTCGCCAACTGACCGGCCTGGCCCCCGGCGAGTACCGCCACCAGACGCAAGTCGGGCAGCAAGGCGGACAAAGCTAAGCCGCTGAATCTGGCTCGGCCTGTCAATGTTGGTAGGGGCCTGAACCTATCTTGACATGCGGCGGAGCCCCGCTAGATTGTGGAAGATAAGAACCTTTGGCCCCGGCCGCAGTTCAGATAACGACAAAGCATCGAAATCCATGAATGCACCGCTGGTTAATGATCCCGACAACATCCGACTGGCCATGCTCGGCATGGTCGACGGCAACGGCCATCCCTATAGCTGGAGCGCCATCATCAACGGCCGCTATGACCCGGCGGCGATGGCCAATTGCGGTTTCCCCTCCATCCCGCAATACCTCGGCGCGGAGCCGGCGGAGAACTTGGGCATTCCCGGCGTGCAAGTGACGCACGTCTGGTGCGACGATCCGGCCGAGGCGGTCAAAGTGGCCCGGGCGGCCTTCATTCCTCACGTCGTCGAGCGCCCCGAAGACGTGATCGGAGCGGTCGATGCGGTGGTCATCCCGACCGATCGCGGTTGGGAACACGTCGACCGGGTGCGCCCATTCATCGAAGCAGGGCTACCGCTGTTCATCGACAAGCCGCTGTGTGATCGGGCGGAGGACCTGCGGCAATTCATCGCCTGGCGCCAACAGGGCAAGGCCTTTCTCTCGACCAGCGCCATGCGTTATGCCAAGGAGTTTGCGGCGGCCGGGGCGCGAATGGCCGAGGCCGTCGGCCAGCCACGGCTGATGACAATCACAACTCCGAAGAGTTGGGAGCGCTACGGCATCCATGCCCTCGAGGCCGTCTATCCTCTCTTAGAGCCCGGCGGGTGGGTTTCCGTGGCCAACACCGGCACGGAGTCGGCCAACATCGTACACGCGCGGCACGCCAGCGGGGTGGACGTGGTGTTGGCGGCCGTCGCCGACATGTATGGCGCGTTCGTCAAGTTCAATGCTTACGGCACCACCGGCTGCCTGGCGGCCGCTTTTGAAAACACGTTTTACGCCTTCAAGCGACAACTGGAGGTGTTCGTCGATTACTTGCGCAGCGGAGAACTGCCCGTGCCGTTCGCAGAGACGGTGGAGATGATGAAGATCATCATTGCCGGCGTTCGCAGCCGCCAAGAGTCGGGACGAACGGTCCGGCTCGACGAGATCCGCTAAGCAACCGTGCCGGCTTGACTCCCCTCGCCCGCTCGCGGGAGAGGAGCCGGGGGTGAGGGCGGCATGAGTCGTTTCCCGCGTCAACGGCCCTCACCCTAGCCCTCTCCCGGAGGGAGAGGGGACCATGTTTGCAGCAGCCGGAGTTCCTTATGGCCAATTCACAGTCTCCGCTGGAATATAACGATCTGGACCGCCGCATCTGGACGGAGGAATTGGACGGGCTGGTTCCCCCGCAGGTGTTCGACGTCCATACCCACGTTTACCGCTGGGAGTTCAATCTCGACGCGGCGCAGCAGCACGGGCAAACCGAAGACCTGATCGGGCGCCAGTTTCCCGTATCCGACTGGGCCCTGATGGATGCGTGCGACGCGCAATTGATGCCCGGCCGCCAGGTCCATCGCCTGGCATTTCCCTTTCCGTTTTCGCCGGCGTGCGATTTCGAGCGTTCCAATCGCTTCGTGGCCGCCGAGGCGGGCCGCGACCCGCGCTCGGCGGCCCTGATGGTGGTTCATCCTTCGATGAGCCTGGAGTATCTCGACGAACAGGTACACCGCCAGGGTTTTTTGGGCTTCAAGCCGTATCGCTTTTACTCTGTCACCGGCGATGCGGTCTCCTGCCGGATCAGCGACTTCCTGCCCGCCCACCAGATGGAAGTGGCCGACCGCTACGGCCTGCTGGTCATGCTCCACCTGGCCAAGCGCGACGCCATCGCTGATCCGGAAAACATCGAGGATATCGTCCATCTGGCCACGAAATACTCGCGCGTCAAGTGGATTCTGGCCCATTGCGCGCGGAGCTACTCGGCCTGGGCGATTGAACGGGCCGCCCCGCGCTTGCGGGGATTGGCCAACGTCTGGTACGACATCTCGTCCGTCTGCGAATCCGACGCCATCGAGGCCCTGCTGTCCGGCGTAGGGCCCGAGCGGGTCATGTATGGAAGCGACGACGTCCCCGTGGGCGTGTTGCGGGGCAAATACATCGCCTTCGGCCGCGCCTGGGCCTTCCTTTCCGAGAGCAACCACTCGCTCGACCTGTCGCACTGCGACCCGCGCATGACGTTCGTCCGCTACGAGCAACTGCGCGCCATGCGCCGTGCCGCGCTGCGGCTGAGTCTGAGCCGTGGCCAAGTCGAGGACCTCTTCTGCAACACGGCCACACGGTTGATCGAGTCGGTGAGAGGTACCCGCGGATAAGTCCGCCAGTGGCGGTTTTTTCCGACGCACCGCTTGACAATCTACGACGGCTGCCGTAAAATCAGCCTAGTGCCGTAAGTCCTGGGACCAGGAGAAACGCCATGGCTGAAGACCTTCCTTCTCTCGGGGAACTGGAACTCCGCGTGCTGCAGTTCGTCTGGCAGCACGAGCCGTGTACGGAACGGCAAGTCAGCGATCTGGTGCAGCAGCAGCGATCGGTCGCCCGCACCACGGTGCTCAAGACGATCCAGCGTCTGGAGGCCAAGGGGCTACTCGCGCGATTGGAGGGCGAGGGATCGATCCGCTATCGGGCCGCCGCCGAGCGGAAACGCGTGCTGCCAGCCCTGATCCGCCGGTTCGTGGAAGGGGTGTTAGGCGGTTCGCCGGGCCCCTTGGTCGCCTACCTGGCCGAGTCCCAAAAACTCTCCGCCAAGGACGTCAAAACCCTGCAGGCGATCGCTCAGAAGATTGCCGAGCCGCCTCCGCAGAAGTGATGGTGCCGCCATGCTCACCATGATCCCGACTCTGAACGGCTGGGCCGAACGATGGTTGGCAGCGATGGGCGCTTTCATTTGGCAGTCCACGCTGCTGGTGGCGTTGGCGATCCTGGTTGCTTGGCTGCTGAGGCATTCCTCGCCGACAGTGCGCTACTGGCTGTGGCAGATCGTGGCCATCAAGTTGCTGGTGATGCCCTTTTGGACTTTTTATGTCCCGTTGCCCGCCTGGGCGGAAAGCAAGCCCTTGGAGCGATCAGCGACCGCTCGCGCGGCGCCGGGTTTGGTTGACAACTCCGACCGGTTGGCGCTAGTGGATTCGACCGGCTTGGCGGAAGGTCCGGGCGGCGGAGCCGCATTGCACACCCGGTCACTCGGGGAACTGTTTGCCGCCGTTACTTGGCAAGCGTGGCTGTTGGCAAGCTGGTTTGTGGTCGTGCTTTGGCAGTTGGTCCGCATCCTGAGCCAACGTATGCGGCTGGCCCGCTTGTTGCAACAGGGCACGTCTGCCAATGGAGAAATTTCCAGACTCGTGGCTGAGCTGGCCGGGCAATTGGGACTTCGGCGCGTGCCGACCGTCGTGTCGATGGCCGTGGACTGTCCGCTGTTTGTTTGTGGCCTCTGGCGGCCACGGCTCGTATTGCCCAGCCGGCTGATGGCCTCACTCGATCAAATGGCGCGTCGGCAAGTCCTCTTGCACGAATTGGCGCACGTCAAACGGCATGATTTGCTGTGGGGCTGGCCGGTGGAAATCGCCCGGATCGTCTATTTCTTTCATCCGCTGGTTTACTGGGTGGCCTATCAACTCCGGTTGGAGCGAGAACTCTGCTGCGATCAACTGGCGATGGCCCGCAGCGGTCATCCGCCGGCCGACTATGCCCAGACGCTGGTGCAGGTGGTCAGTCACGCGTCCGAACCCGTGGCCCTCCAGGCCGCCACCGTCTCTGCCGGCCTGACCGGGAACCCACAAGCGGCGAAACAACCGTCACAACCCAGCGATTGCTGAAGGGAGAGGTACCATGACAAATCCCTACGGTCCCTGGGCAACACTGATCGATGCCGGAGGGAATCCGCCGCTCAGCGCCTTCTGGCGGCGGCGGCTGACGATGCTCGTGCCGGCCAGTCAAACCAGTCCCGTGCTGTCGCGGCACAATCTGCTATGGCTGGCAATGGCAGCCGCGTTGATGCTGTTCTTGCCCACCTTCCGTTCCGCCCCGTCGATAGCCGGCGAGGAGCAACCGGCCAAAGCGGAGAAAAGCTCCGCCGGTTCGGTTTCGGCCCCGGCGAAGGCCACTGACAAGAAACCGGCAGGGCCCCAGAGAGAGCGAAACAGTGCCGTTCTGCCGCCGTGGAAATTACCCAACGGTGTGACGATCTACGAAACAATTAGCACGGAGGGAGACGCTCACGGTCCGGGTTTTGAAAAAGAGATAGACAAGCTCATCGCCGAAAAGAAGTATACGTTGGTAAGAACGTTCGACCCTCCCGGCGACGAGCGACAATACGTGTATGGTTTTGTCCTCTCTAACGGCAAGCTCGCAACAATGAATTTTTCGATGCCCTTAGAAAACGTGGCATCTTCGGCCGATTACGGACGGAAACAGAAAGAGCAACGGCAACAACGCCATGAAAAAATCAATCAGGCCATCGCGGCCGGCCGGTTCCGCTTGATCAACCAGGACGTGATCCAAGTCCATCTGTGCCGCGACGTGGACTCGAAAGAAAAGTCCCAGGTGCGACGCGACCGGCTTGCCGACGGCAAAGAAATCGCCTGTCCACAGGGCGATCATGGGAAAGTGCCCGCCGCGGCGAAGGAAACCAGTTGGAAGGAACATCTCCGGGCGATTCGCGAGGGCAAACGCGAGCTATTGAGCTTCCGAACCACCAACATCTATACCTATGAAATGATTGCCAACGATGGGACCAAGCTCCTTTTCCAATACGATGGCGGCGAGCCGCTAAAGAAGATCGAGAAGAAGTAGTCGTCCTTGAACGTCGTTGCGGGCTGGCCGAAAACGGGCCGGTCAAGAACTCGCGTGCCGTTGACCTGCCAGATCAAAGTGTCAGTCGTCCCTCCGGGACTCTCAACCGAGGATCGTTGGGCCGTCGTTCCCAGCAATGAGTTGCTGGGCTATTATCAAACGTCCCTCCGGGACGGCGAACTGCGCGGAACGTGCGTGTAACAACGCGTCGTCGCTCCCCGGGACGGAGAATTGCGCAGAGCCTGCGTGTAACAACGCGCCGTCACTCCATCCGGCAGTCGCCATCAAGAGAAGATAGGGGATACACGCGACGATTCTTTCACGCCAGACGGGCAAAACCGCTGTGGCGCACCGGCCCGCCGATTCGGGCGGCCACATCGCCTTGACGCAAGGCTTGCCCCAACTCGGCGAACACTTCTTGGGCGGCTTCCAAATAACGATCCACGTGTTCCGGCGTGTGCGTCAGACTGGGATAGAACCCGCCGCCGGTCAGATATCCGTGCCGCAACATGCGCACCGTCAACAGCGTTTGCAGGGCCAAGGACTCGGGATGATCGAAGCCGAGGTACGTCATGGCCGGATAGCCGGAGAGTTTTAGCGGCACGGCCTCGCGCGCGGCGATCTGCTGGAGCCCCTCGCGAAAGCGGGTTCCGATCATCGCCACGTGGCCGGGCACGTCCACCCGCTGCATCTTGCCGAGCGTGGCCAAGGCCGCAGTGGGGCCCACGCCTTCGGTCCAATAGGTGCTGGAGATGAACGATTCCTGGGCCGCCTGCATCACCTCGCCGCGGCCGATGATAGCGGCCATCGGATGACCGTTGCCCATCGCCTTGGCAAAGACGGCCAAATCGGGCTCGACGCCGAATCGCAAGTGCGCGCCGCCGAAGATCAGCCGCCAACCGATGCTGATCTCGTCGAACACCAGCACCGCGCCCGCCTGATCGCACAATTCCCGCACGCTCTCCAAGAAACCGGGCGCCGGGTCGGAGTGGCGCGTGGGCTCCATCACTACGGCCGCCAGGCGGCTGCCCTGCTGCTTGACGATCTCGGCCAGCGAATCGATCTGGTTATAGTTGAACGGCAAGGCGGTGCCGGCCAATTGCGGTGGCACGCCCCGGGGCGATAGACCGGGCAGCAGGTGCTTTTGCAGCGCATCGCCGCCCGGTTGACTGGCGTGGTTGGCCGCCAGGTACCAGTCGTGCCAGCCATGATAGCCGCAAAAAGCGATCACCTCGCGGCCGCTATGGGCCCGAGCGATGCGGACGGCAATCGCCATGGCCTCGCCGCCGCTGCGGCCAAAGCGCACCTTCGCCGCCCAGGGATGAATGCGCAAGAGCAACTGGGCCAACTCGACCTCTTCCGGGCTGTTGAGCGTACACATCGAGCCGCTCTGGACGCGGGCCACCACCGCCTGCGTTACGTCGGGATCGGCAAAGCCCAGCAGGCACGCGCCGATCCCCATGTACGACATGTCGACGTAACGCCGACCGTCCAGATCGACCACCTCGCAGCCGCGTGCCTCGCGGTAATAGCCGGGCCACTGGTCCGGCGCGAACATCTCCGGCCGCTTGCTCAAGAGTTGCGTCCCGCCGGGAATCAGCGACTTTGCCAGCCGATACAACAGCTGGCATTTTGAATCGGCGTCGCCCGCCGAGCTGGTTTTCGCTGAGTTCATCGCATTACTCCTTAAAACGTCAAACGAAAGGGGACAGGCACCTCGCAACGACCTTTTGTCGGGCGCATGGCAAGGATTGCTCGGAGCCAGTCCCCTTCTTGTTAAACAATCTTGGTCACTGGGCTCACGGCTCGATGGTCTGCCAAGTCCTTTGCTCCACCGACGCCAAGGCAGCCAGGTTCACCCGCAAGGTCTGAATTCCTTCTTCCAGACTACACAGCGGCAAACCGCGGCCCTCCAAAGTGTCGAGAAACGCGTTGGCCTGCGCGACAAACGGCGCGTCGCGCGTAAACGGCTCATGCGGTTCGTCCTGCCAGGGCTCGTCGGGATGCATCATCCAACGCCAACGGTGCCGGTGGTTCTCGAAACGGGCCGTGCCGCGGTCGCAAACCACGGTAATCGTCATCTCATTGGGCGCCTGGTGCTGATTGATGCTGTAGCAGCCCAACACTGGCCCATGCCGGGTCAGCACATTGACCGTATCCTCGACCGTGACGCCTTCGAGCACCTGGTGAGCCGCGTCGGCCAGTAGCCGGTCGATCGGACCGACCAGCCACTCGGCCGCGTTGAAAATGTGCGTCAGCGCGTCCTGGATCGCCCCGCCGCCGGTCGCCCGGTCTCGGTAATAGATCTCCCGGTATGCCGGCCGATAGGTGGGAAAATGTTGCCCACCGACGGCGATCACCTGGACGGGCCGGCCAAAGCGACCCGAGGCAATCGCCTCCTTCATTGCTCGCAGAATCGGGTTGGCCCGGTAGACATAGGCCACGGCCGCCACCAGTTTTTGGTTGCCGAGCGATTGCCGCAGCGTGTCGACGCCTTCCCGGCTGGTGCTCAGCGGTTTTTCCACCAGCAGGTGGACGCCGGCTTCGGCCAAGCGGATGGCCATGGGCACGTGCAGTTGGGCCGGCGTGGCGATGACCGCCGCATCATGTCGGTCGGCCAGGGCGGCGTCCAAGTCGGCATAATGGCGATCAATCTGGTGCTCCCCAGCAACCTGTAATCGCGAGGCCGCATTGGGCTCGCAAATCGCCACTTGGACGCGCCCCGTGGCCTGAAAACAGCGCAGGTGGCGCAGCCCGATCGATCCCACGCCTACAATCAGGATGCGTTTTCGTGGCGTCATCACCATTCCCCCATATTGTTACAAGCATTGGTACACCAAGTCCGCTGGCTCCGCAAGCCTTGGGACGCAGTAGCGGGTTAGTGGCCGTGTAGCGGGCGGGGCCCGTCCGCTACACGGCCCAGTCGCCCACCGCTGCTTGTGGAGAGGGCCCGGCGCGGGTAAACTGCCGCTTCGTGGCCAACGCATGACTGTAACCCGCGAGGAACCTGGCAATGATTCGTCCCACGACCGGATTTATCGTCTACGGCGTTCATAAAGATGGCCTGCAAGACCCCATGGGGCAGCCGTTCATCGACGAAGCGATTGTCGCCCGATCGAAACAGGCGCTCCGCGATCAAGGCGTCGAGCTGGTCGAGCACCCGACGGTGCTGGCCACCAAGGAAGAAAGCCGGGCGGCCCTGAAGCGGATGAAGGACGACGAGCGGATCAGTTGCGTGGTGCTCTTCTCGGGCACGTGGGTTTGGGCCGCCCATCTGGTGGCCGCAATCCGCGATTTCACCATGGCGGGCAAGAGCGTGCTCATCTGGACGCATCCCGGCTCGCAGGGCTGGCGGCCGGTCGGCGGCCTGGTGATGCACGCGGCGCTGCTCGAGGTGGGCATCTCCCATAAGTTCGTTTATGCGGCCGCCGACGACCAGGAAGAAATGGGCCGCATCGCGAGCTTCTGCCGGGCCAGTCACATGAAGCAGTGGCTCAACGGTGCGACGCTGGGCTCCTTTGGCGGCCGCGGCATGGGCCAGACCTGCGGCGTGGCCGATCCGAGCCAGTGGATGAAGATGTTTGGCGTCGACATCGACACCCGCGACACGAGCGAGTTGGTGCGGACCGCCCAGAACGTTTCGACCGATGAAATGGCCCAGTTGGAGCCGCGCATCCGGCAGCTTTTCGGTGGCCTGCCGGAGAAAAGCATCGTCAACGAGCGTTCGTTGCGGCTGTATCTGGCGATCAAGAAGCTGGTGCAAAAGAATGGTTGGGATTTCTACAGCATTCAATCGTTTCCTGGACTGGGCGACGACTACAGCGCCACGTGCTTTGCCCAAAGCATGATGCTGGAAGATGGTTGCGGCACGTCGACCCTCGGCGATCTGAACACGGCGTTGACCGTGCTGCTATTGACGAAGCTCAGTGCCGAGCCGGTCTACTACGGCGATTTGCAGCACATTGACAAAAAGAGCCGCGAGATCAAGATCATCGGCGACGGGGCCTGCCCGCCGTCGCTGGCCGGAAAGCTCGGCCCGGCCGGATTTGCCGAGCACGGCATTCCCACCGAGGGCGAAGCGGGTGGGCTGGCGGTGAAACTGGTGTGCAAGGTAGGCGAGGGCGTGCTGGCCCGGGTGGGACGCGTGGACGGCCGGTTCACGATGGTGATCGCCCGGTGCTCGATCTTCGAACCGCCGGCCGGGCAGTTGGAAGGGCGGCAACTCGAGTGCGGCATTCCCTTCTGGCCCCATGGGTTCGTTACGGCGCATTGCCAAATAGACGCCATGTTGGAGCATTGGACGAGCGAATACGCCTGCCTTGGCTACGGTGCCCACCTGTACGATGGCCTGGTGGACTTTTGCCGGCAAACCGGCATCGAGGCGATCCTACCATGAAGGAAGTGCTGCTGAAGGACTACCGTCCGGAGTGTTTGCTCAAGGTGGCAGCGCACATCCCCGAGCGTGCCCGCTTTCCGGTAGTTGACGCCCACAATCACCTCTTCGGCGAGTTGCCGGCCGAGAAACTCATCGAAACGATGGACGCCGTGGGCGTGCGCCTCTGGGTGAACGTGACCGGCAACACAACGCTGCCGTTGGCGGGCAACACGTACACCATCGCCCGCCGCCCGCTGGATTATTTCATGGAGCACTACGCGCGGCGCTATCCGGGCCGGTTTGCCGCCTTGACCATGGCCGATTTCGCCCAATGGGACGATCCGGTGCTGCTCGAAGACGATGATTTCGCCCGGCGGTGTATCGAGCATTTCGAGGCCGACGTGGCCGCCGGCGCCTGCGGGCTGAAAGTGACCAAGGAGTTGGGTCTCTTCTTTCGCGACAGCACGGGGGCTTTGCTTCGCATCGACGACGATCGCTTGGCGCCGATTTGGGAGCGTGCGGGCGAACTGGGCGTGCCCGTGCTAATCCACGTTTCCGATCCCATTGCGTTTTTTCACCCTATCGACGAGCACAACGAGCATTACCTGACGCTCCAAGAGTTCCCCGCCTGGAGTTTTCAGGGGGCACAGTTCAGCAAATGGGAGCTTCTGGAACAGCGGAACCGCATGATTCGCCGGCATCCGCGGACCACGTTCCTGCTGCCACACGTGGCCAACCTGCCCGAAGACCTGGCGGCCGTGGGCGAACTGCTCGACGCCAATCCCAACGTGCTGATCGATTTCTCGGCCCGCATCGACGAATTGGGCCGGCAACCCTACACGGCGCGCGAGTTTTTCCTGCGCTATCAAGATCGAATCCTCTTCGGCTTGGATATGCCGGTGTCGGCCGAGGCGTATCGCTGTTATTTCCGTTTACTAGAGACGCGCGACGAGTATTTCGACTATCCCGACTACATCGGCCGGTTTGGCGTCTATACGCGATGGAAGCTTTACGGAGTGGGACTGCCTGATGACGTGCTTAAGAAGGTCTACTACGAGAATGCGGGACGCGCCATCCCCGGGTTGCCTGCGATTGGTAGAACACCCGAAAACTGCTAAAATGCGTTCCGCGTCCAATGACTTGATCGCATTTTCAAAAGTTCAAGAACGACCGAGGAACACTGATGCTCGCTAATTTTCGCTGAGAGCTTCCATAAGTGTCGATCAGCGAAGATTAGTGTGCCCCAAAAGAGTCACCTTATTCTTTCTGACGTGGCTCCTTACGACAACATCCGGAAGGGCAACGATGTCGGACAACACGGAACGACGATCGGTTCGCGAGCTTTTCGATCTTACCGGCCGCGTGGCCCTGGTAACCGGCGGGGCCGGATTATACGGGCGGCAGATCGTCGAGGCCCTGGCCGAGGCCGGCGCCCGGACCTTCATGGCCAGCCGCGATCTCGATCGGCTGCAGAAGCAGGCTGAGGTTTTTCGCGGAGCGGGGCTCGACGTGACCGCGCTACGCTTCGACCAGGCGTCGGAACCATCCGTGGCGGAGTTGTTGCGGCAGATGATCGGCGAGGCCGGCGGGGTAGACATCCTCGTCAACAACGCCGTGACCCGGCCGATGGGCGATTGGTCGGACCCCGTGGCCCAATTCGCCAAGAGCATGGAAGTCAATGCGACGGGGCTCTTCGCCATCACCCGCGGCTTTGGCGAGCACATGGCCGAGCGGGGCCGGGGAAGCATCATCAACGTCGGGTCGATTCAGGGACTGGTGGGCCCCGATTTCACGCTCTATGAGGGATTGGATTGGGGCGCGCCGCCCGACTACTTCTTTCACAAGGGCGGAATGGTGCAACTGACGCGTTATGCGGCGGCAAAACTCGGGCCCTGCGGCGTGCGGGTCAACACGATCGTGCCGGGCGGATTCTTCAACAACCAGGATCCTCGGTTCGTTGCCCGCTACAACGCCCGCACCTTCCTCGGCCGCATGGCCAACGAGACCGACGTGAAAGGCGCTATCGTTTACCTGGCTTCCGATGCTTCGGCCTACGTCACCGGCGCGCTGCTGACGATTGACGGCGGCTACACCGCCAAGTGAACCGACAACCGGACGAAATCACACCGTGTGAGGCAAGACACCATGCAAATGCGACCGAGTCGCGTGCTGGCCAAATTGCGAAGCGGCGCAGTGGCCAGTTGCATCAAGCTGAACCTAGCCGATCCCCGTGCCGCGGAAATCGCCGCCTATAGCGGCGTCGATTGCCTGTGGATCGACCGCGAACACGTGCCCAACGATCTCTCCGCGTTGGAAAACCAGGTTCGGGCGGCCAAGGCGCACGACGTCGACACCATTGTGCGCGTGCCGCGCGGCAGCTACAGCGATCTGGTCTGGCCCTTGGAGATGGACGCCGCCGGAATCATGGTGCCGCACCTGATGAGCGCTCAGGACGCCCGGCAAGTGGTCCGACAGACACGGTTTCACCCGTTGGGCCGGCGGCCCCTCGATGGCGGCAATGCCGACGGCGCCTACTGCATGGTCCCGCTGGACCAATACGTCCGCGAGGCTAACGAGCAACGGCTGGTGATCGTGCAGATTGAGGACCCCGAGCCAATGGCGGAACTGGACGCGATCGCCCAGGTGCCGGGGATCGACATGCTGTTTTTCGGCCCCGGCGACTTCAGCCAAGGCATCGGGCACACCGGCGAGATGGGCAACGCGCAACTCATCGAAGCCCGCCGCCAAATTGCCCAAACCGCGGCACGCTACGGCAAGTTCGCCGGCACGGTGGTATCGCTCGACACGCTGCCCGAGATGATTGCCTTGGGCTACCAGTTCATCAATATCGCCGTCGATGTTCTGGCACTGACTGACTGCTTCCGCCGGGCGGCGGCCACTTTTAACGACCTTGCTCGCAGACCAACGTCATCGCGCTAAATGGTTAACCAGCATAGGGTGACGCCATGACCCGTTCCTGGAGAATCAGCGACAAAGAGTTCGCCTACGTCAGTCAGGTTTTGGAAAGCGGCTTTCCCAGCTCGGCCAACGTGAGTTTCGTGGCGAAACTGGAGGCGGCCTTTGCCGAGAAGTTCGCCTGCCAATATGCGATCAGCCATGCCAACGGCACAGCCACGCTGCACGGGGCACTGGCCGCCGTGGGCGTTGGCCCGGGCGATGAAGTCATCGTGCCGCCATTGACCATGGCCTCGACCTCGCTGGCGGTGCTGCACCAACAGGCGGTGCCCGTGTTTGCCGACGTCGATCCCCGCACCTTTCTCATCGACCCGGAAAGCATCCGCAGTCGCATCACGCCGCGCACCCGGGCGATCATCACCGTGGCCCTCTACGGCCTGTCGCCCGACATGGACCCGATCATGGAGCTGGCACGAAAGCACCAACTCGCCGTAATCGAGGACGATGCCCAGTGTTTTCTCGGTCGCTACAAGGGCCGGATCGCGGGATCGATCGGCGACCTGGCCAGCTTCAGTTTCCAAAACTCCAAGCACATGACCTGCGGCGAAGGCGGCATGGTCACCACGAACAACGTGGAATATGCTGATCGCGTGGCCCGGTTTGCCAGCCTGGGATACGGCCTGATCCGCGCCGGCGCGGGCAAGTCGCAGATCGACAAGCGGGCCATCCTGCACCCCAGCTTCAAACGGCACGTGAGCCTCGGCTTCAACTATCGCCTGGCGGAACTTTGCGCGGCGGTCCTGCTGGCCCAGTTGGAACGCCTGGAGGAGTTCGTCGGCTGGCGCAGGCGGACCGCCCAGGCGTTCGACCAGATCGTCCGCCCCTGCTCGTGGCTGAAACCCCAGTATGTCGGTCCGGATTATGAACATAGTTATTGGGCCTACACGGTGAAGCTGGATACCGGCAAGGACGGGGTTACGTGGGAGCAGTTTTTCGACAAGTTTGCCGAACTCGGCGGCGACGGATTCTACGGCGCATGGGGCCTCACCTATCTGGAACCACTGTTCCAGGAGGGCTCGCTGGGCCGCAAGTACGCACCGGGCCTGTGTCCGGTCGCCGAAGCGATCCAGCCACGGTTGGTGCAACTGAAAACGAACTACGGCGACCAGCAAACGATTGACCGACAGGCGGAGGTGCTCGCGGCGACCATCCGGTATTTCGACTAGCGGTTGATAACTCGACTTGCCAATTGGTTAATCCCGAACCACGGCAGTTAATGGCCAGCGGCGCGAGCCCTCGTTGTTACACAAGAATCGGCACGCGGTTATTACTCCCAGGGACGGTAGTTAATAGCCAGGGACGTAAGCCCCTGGTCGGAATCGGATTGGCGCGTCAAAGCCGCGGAGCGGCGACAGTGGCTTCT
>Ga0181529_10002027_pt1 | contig 24984 bp, 23 predicted proteins | sample PEATcosm2014_Bin_36_FD_119763 | JGI IMG/M metagenome (GOLD analysis project Ga0181529, IMG submission 119763) | Peatland microbial communities from MTU Mesocosm Facility, Houghton, MI, USA - PEATcosm2014_Bin10_30_metaG | ecosystem: Environmental > Terrestrial > Soil > Wetlands > Peat | place... | reverse complement strand
TTCGCCGGCCTCGCCTTCGCGCTCAACATCGGCTTTTTCCACATCGCGTTGACCAACACCAAGATCGCCAACGCCGCCTTCATCGGCGCGGTCGGGCCGATCTTCACCGTCATCGGCGGCGCGCTGTTCTTCCGCGAACGTTCGCCGTCGCGGATGTGGCTGGCGCTCGGCCTGGCGCTGCTCGGCGCCTGGACGATGGCCGGAATGGTCGCCCCGACGCGGATCGGCTTCGGCGACTCGCTCGCGCTTTGCTCGTCGATCACCTACTCGGGCTATCTGCTGCTGATCAAGCAGCTCCGCCTTCGGATCGACGCCGTGACAGCGACGATGTGGACGTCCGTGGTCTCGGCCGTCGTCCTCGCCGTCGCGGCTTGGCTGCACGGCGAGACGCTGATCCCGTCGAGCGCGTTCGGCTGGATGATCGCAGTGCTGCTCGGCTTGGGCGTCCACGCGCTGGGGCAGGGGTTGACCTCGATGGCGATGGGCCGCGCGCCGATCGGCGTCATCGCCCTGGTGATCCTCGCCCAGCCGCCGTTTACGGCGCTGGCGGCCTGGACCGTGCTCGGCGAGGGGATGATGCCGCTGCAGATGGCCGGCGCCGCGATCATTCTCGCCGCCGTGCTGTTGTCGGGCCCGCTTACGGCTTCTCCCAGCCGCCGCTCTTAGCCGAGCGGAACGCCGCGTCGATGACGCGCATGTTGGCGATCGCGTCCTCGATCGGGAATTCGAGCGGCGCTTCACCGAGAACGGCGCGCGAGAACGCGTCGCCCTGCAGCGTGTATTGATCGCAAACCGGGAATTCCTCGATCCTGGCGCCGCCGCCGACGAGATCGGCGCCGCTGTCGATCGTGATGCGCATCGGCCGGTCGATGAGGGCGTTGAACGGAACCGCGACCTCGACGCGGCCGGCCTCGCCGACGATCGTCACCCGCTGATAGTCCTGGATCTGGGTCGCGCAGGTGAAGGTCAGATGGCGGCCGCCGGGGAACTCGATCAGCGCGCCCGCCAACCGGTCGGTGCCGAACTTCGGATCGAGGTCGAGACTCGCCACGACCCGGGTCGGCTCGGCGCCGAACACATAGCGGGCGGTCAAGATTGCGTAGCAGCCGATGTCGTAAAGCGCGCCGCCGCCCGGCGGCTTGTTGCGGATGTTGTCGGCGTCGAGCAGGCGATAGGCGAAAAAGGTCTGGATCGCCCGCGCCTCCCCGATCGCGCCCAAACGCGCGATCTCGCGCGCGCGTCGCCATTGCGGATGATGGCGCACCATGAACGCCTCGGCGACCAGCTTGCCGGAGCGATCGCGCGCGGCGACGAGCGCTTTCGCCTCGTCGGCGTTAAGAGCGATCGGCTTCTCGCACAGCACGTGCTTGCCCGCCTCGAGCGCGCGGATGGTCCAGGAGACGTGCAGTTCGTTGGGCAGAGGATTGTAGATCGCCTCGATCGCCGGGTCGGCGAGCAGCTCCTCATAGGAGCCGTAGGCGCGGGCGATGCCGAGCTTGGACGCCGCCGCCTGCGCCTTGGCGAGATCGCGCGAGGCGATCGCGTCGACGCGCGAGACTTCGCCGCGCTGCATGGCGGGAAGGACCTTCCCGAGGCCGATATTCGCGGCGCCGAGCACGCCCCACGAGACTTTACGCGTCATCTTATCCTCCCCTTCGCGATCAGCGCCGCACCATAACGATTTTCCGCCGCGACGGAACCGCCGCCGCGCTTGCCGCCGCGCGCGCCCGCGGCCTATCGTCGCCGGGTCGGCTTGCTTCTCAAGCGCCGAACGGGAGCACGACCATGGCGCAAGCGGAGAACGCCTTTTCCAAGGCGCGGCTCGAGGCCTTCTCCGACGGCGTGCTCGCCGTCATCATCACCATCATGGTCCTCGACCTGAAGGCGCCGGAGAGCGACGACCTCGCCGCGCTCCTCAAGCTGTGGCCGTCCTTCGCCATCTATGTCGTCAGCTTCGCCTTCGTCGCGATCTACTGGATCAACCATCACGCGATCATGATGGCGGCGCGGCAGGCGACGGTGAGCCTGATCTGGGCCAACAACGCGCTGCTGCTCTGCCTGTCGCTGGTTCCCTTCGCCACCGCCTATGTCGGCGCGACGCATATTTCGCCGCTGGCGACGATGGTCTACGCGGCGCTGCAATTCGCTTGTGGGCTCGCCTTCATGCTGACCTACTCGACCATCGTCGCCCAAAGGCGCGACGACGCGGAATTCATAGCGGCGGCGCGGGCGCGCCGGTGGCAGAACCGCGCCGCCAACGTCGTCTATCTCGTCTCGATCCTCGTCGCCGCAATCAGCCCGGTGAGCGCGCTCGCCCTGTTCGCCGCCGTCGCGGTCGCCTACGTCGTGCCGGGTCTGTTCAACAAGGCGCCGCTGCCGCGCTCGGCGCGCTCCGAGAGCTGAGCTATTTCTCGGCTGGAACCCGGCCTTCGCTTTGGCGCGCAAGCATCCAGCCAGGATATTCGGCCTTAAGCGCGCTGACCGCGTCGAGCGTGACGAGTTCGTCGCTGGTGAGCGCGAGAGCGGCGGCGGCGAGATTGTCGTCGAGCTGCTCGATCGTCTTGGCGCCGACGATGACGCTCATCACGCCCTTGCGCCCCAACAGCCAGGCCAGCGCGACGCGCGCGACCGAGGCGCCGTGCGCTTCGGCGATCGGCCGCATCGCGTCGACGATGGCGAAGGCGCGGTCCTTGTCGACCGGCGGGAAATCGAACACGACGCGGCGCGCCCCCTCCGGTCCCTTGCCGTCCCGCGCGAACTTGCCGGTCAACAAGCCGCCGGCGAGCGGGCTCCACACCATCACGCCGAGCCCCTGGTCCTCGACCAGCGGCACGATCTCGCGCTCGAGGTCGCGGCCGGCGATGGTGTAATAGGCCTGGACCGTCTCGAAGCGGGCGAAGCCGCGCCGCTCGGAAATCCCCAGCGCCTTCATGATCTGCCAGGCGGCGAGATTGGAGCAGCCGATCGTCCTGACCAGCCCGCGCGACACGCAATCGTCGAGCGCGCGCAGCGTTTCGTCGATCGGCGTGACCGGATCGAAGCCGTGGATCTGATAGAGGTCGACGTAGTCGAGTCCGAGCCGCTTCAGGCTGCCGGCGATTTGATCCATGATGTGGCCGCGCGACAGGCCGACTGAATTCGCGCCGGCGCCGGTGCGGCCGCGCACTTTGGTCGCGACGATCACGTCTTCGCGATTGACCTTCAAATCGCGCAAAGCGTGGCCGAGCATGACCTCGGATTGGCCTTCCGAGTAGACGTCGGCGGTGTCGATGAAGTTGACGCCGGCGGCGAGCGCGCGCTCGACCAGCGCCGTCGCTCCCTTCTGCTCGACCGCGCCGATGGCGCGCCAGATCCCGGCGCCGCCGGCAAACGTCATGGTTCCGAGGCAGATTTCCGAGACGAATTGGCCGGTGCGGCCCAGCGGACGATAGCGCATGAAGGAAAGACTCCTCGCTCAGCGCGAGGCTGAGGCCGCGCGCGGCGAGCGAGGATAGGCGGCGGCTTGCGTCATGCGCAAGCCGCAGCTAGGCGTGAACGGTCCGATCAGATCACCAACGATAGGTCAGGCCGGTCGACAGCACCCACGGCTGGAAGTAGGTCTTCTGCGTGGCGGTGACCGGAATCTCGCCGCCGAGGCTATAGGGCAATCCGAGCACGGTCAGATTGTCGCCGGTCGCATGCGAGGTGGCGTCGGCGAACAGCTTCTTGACGTCGAACGACCAGCCCCAGTGCTGATCGATCATCACGTCGGCGCCGCCTTGAAGGACGAGGCCGATCGTCGGATCGACGGTGACCCCGGTGTTGAATTCGTCCTTCGTCTGGAACGAGAACACCGCCGCGACGCCGGCGCCGAGATAGGGCTGGAACGCGCCGAACTGGGTGAAGTGGTAAACCGCCGTCAGTGGAACAAACGATGGCATGATCTTCGCCAGCGTCGCGCCGCTGGGCGGCAGCGGGTACCCTGGCGGGTAGGGGAAAATAAACGGCGAACCCGGCGTGCCCTTGGTCTTGTCGGAGGCCCACGTCGGAATGCCGGCCGCGATGTCGATCGAGATGTTCGACGTGACGAAATAGCCGGCCTCGACGCCGAGGGTCGCGACATTGCCGACCGTCGCGCCGACGCCGGCGACCTGTTGTTCGGGGTACCCGGGCGCGGGCTGCGAGTAGAGTTTCGACGAGCTCTGATTGACCGCGTAGAGCAAGCCGGCCTTGATGAAGAAGCCCGGCGTGATCGGCGCGACCACGACCGGGGCGGGCGCCGGCGGCGCCTTCTTGACCGGAAGATCGGCCGCGACCGCCGCCGTGGCGGCCAGCGCCGCCGTCGCGACGACAGCGCCGCGGAAAAGCCAAGAGAAATGAATGCGATCGCCCATCGGAGTTCCCCCTCGCAGCGCCGCCGCGAAGTGCGACGCTTTGTCGCAAAGATGAGGGAAATCAGGCCGCCTGGGAAGATGGTTTATAGCTATACGATCGCATCGCCGCCGCGACGTGACAATTCTGCAACAGGGGCGGCGCGGCTCAGACGGCCTGCTCGGCGGGCGGGGCGAACGCGCCGATCATCATCGCCACCGCTTCCGACATGGTCCTGCTTGCGCGGGTCGACGACGGCGAGCCGCCGACCGAGCCGGCGGATGTGGATGCGGCCAGCGACCTCGAACACATGCGGCGTGTTGTGCGAGACGAGGATGATCGGCAGGCCGCGCCGCTTGACGTCGAGGATGAGCTCGAGCGCGCGACGCGATTCGTTGACGCCGAGCGGCGCCGTCGCTTTGTCCATGACGATGACATGGCGCGCGAAGGCGGCGGCGCTGAGGCGACGCGCTCGCAGACCGTCTCGACGCTCGCCTTGCGCGTCGCGTCCGGCGAAATGAAGAGCGCAATCTCGTCTGGAAATCAGGCCTGTCACAGCGAACGCGCGGCGAAGATCTTTTGCGCGCGAAGGCTGGAAACAAGAGCAGCGGAATCGTATCGTGGGTCGCGCAGTCGCGCAAAGAGCCGATGCTCGCCGCGACGGCGCGTCGATGGGCGACGCCAAGAGACGACGACGCGGTCGGCCGTCGCGAAACGATTCCGCCCTGCTCGGACGGTCAAACGCGCCTCGAACGCGGTCGACGCGCTCTTGTGATGAGGGGCGGCGGAGCCAAGAGCACGCAAGTCGAGGAGCTGAGAGGAAATGCTGATCGGAATCGACTGGGGAGGAACAAAGATCGAGGGCGTCGCGCTCGAGCGGGACGGAAGCGAATTGTTGCGGGTGCGCGAGGCGACGCCACGCCACGACTATTTCGGCTGCATCGCCATCATCAAGACCCTGATCGACGGGATGGAAAGCCGACTGGGACGCAAGGGCAGCATCGGCATCGGCATACCGGGTTCGCTCGAGCCGAAGAGTCGCCTCGGCAAAGGCGCGAGCTCGACCTGGCTGCTCGGACGGCCGGTCGAGAAGGATCTGATCGACACGCTGCAGCGCGAGATCCGGGTCGAGAACGACGCGGATTGCTTCGCCGCCTCGGAAGCGGTCGACGGCGCCGGCGTCGGGCATCGCGTCGTCTTCGCTGTGATCCTCGGATCGGGGGCTGGCGCCGGCATCGCGGTCAACGGAGCCGCCCATCACGGCCCCAACAACAGCGGCGGCGAATGGGGCCACAATCCGTTGCCGCGGCCCGACGTGACCGAGATTCCCGGCGCGCCCTGCTATTGCGGCCGGCATGGCTGCATGGAGACCTGGGTCTCCGGCCGCGCGTTCGAAGCCGAATACGAACGCCACACCGGAACGACGCTGCTCGCCCGAGAGATCATGGAGCGGAAGCGAAACGGCGATCATCTGTCGAACCTGCTCTGGCGCCGCTACGTCGATCGCGTCGCGCGCGGCTTGGCGGTCGTCGTCAACACGCTCGACCCCGACGTGTTCGTGATGGGCGGCGGGATGTCGAACGTCGACGAGCTCTACGAGGACCTGCCGGTCGAGCTTCCCAAGCACACCTTCTCGACCGTCTTCCATACGCCGATCAAACGGGCGGTTCACGGCGACTCGAGCGGAGTCCGCGGCGCCGCCTGGCTATGGCGGTAGCTCAATCATTTGCGAGGCAAGAGAATTGAAAATGGATACGTCCGAAATTTCGTCACGTTACGCGTTCGCTCTCCCGCTGATCCGCGAGGCTGGCGATCTCGCTTTGGGCTACTTTCGCCGCCGCCAGTCCCTGACGATCAAGAGCAAGGGCGTACAGGACATGGCGAGCGAAGCCGACCTCAACACCGAATTGCTGATCAAGCGTCGTCTCGCCGCCGCCTATCCGCAGGACGCTTTCCTCGGCGAAGAGACCGGAACCACGGCGCTGGCGCCTGGCCAGGGACTGTGGGTCGTCGACCCGATCGACGGAACGCAACCCTTCATCAGCGGCATGTCGAGCTGGTGCGTCTCGATCGCCTTCGTGTTGGACGACACGCTGAAGTTCGGCCTGGTCTACGCGCCGGCGCGCGACGAGCTGTTCGCCGGCGGCGAAGGCTTCCCGGCGACGCTGAACGGGGCGCCGGTCGACCGCCACCCCGGCCGAGCGATCACCGACGGCATCGTCGGCGTCGGCTACTCGACCCGCGTCACGCCCGACCAGTACCTGCCGATCTTCGGCCGGCTGTTGAAGGCTGGAGGGATGTTCTATCGCGACGGGTCGGGCGCGCTCGCACTCTGCTACGTCGCCTGCGGTCGGCTGATCGGCTACATCGAGCTCCACATCAACTCTTGGGACTGCCTCGGCGCTGTCGCCGTCATCCAAGCGGCGGGCCTGAAGACGAACGACTTCTTCGCCAACGACGGGCTGCATGTCGGCAACCGGCTGATCGTCGGCAACGACGAACTCTATGCGGCGCTCGATAAGGTCTACGCTGGCGCGGCGTGAGGCGCCGTGGGCCCGGACGCCGGCGCCGTTCGCCGATCCCGCCGCCGCGCGGCAGGGCGCGACGACGGCGGCGGCGACAACGCCGAACGCGCTCCGCTCGCGCTACGCCGCCAGCGCGTCCGCCGGCGGCGTCATCGCGCCGGTCATCATCGCCACGGCGTCGGACATCGTCACCTTCTTCGGATCGACGACGGTGAGCCGTCGGCCCAGGCGATGGATATGGATGCGGTCGGCGACCTCGAACACGTGCGGCATGTTGTGCGAGATGAGGATGATCGGCAGGCCGCGCTTCTTGACATCGAGGATGAGCTCGAGCACGCGACGCGATTCCTTGACCCCGAGCGCCGCCGTCGGTTCGTCCATGATGATGACGCGGCGCGCGAAAGCGGCGGCGCGGGCGACCGCGACGCCCTGGCGCTGACCGCCCGACAACGTCTCGACCGGCTGATTGATGTTCTGGATCGTCATCAGCCCGATTTCGTTGAGTTTCTGACGCGCGAACTTCTGCATCTTCGCCCGGTCGGTGGCGCGAAAACACCGGCCCCAGACGCCCGGCGCGCGGATCTCGCGGCCGAGGAACATATTGTCGGCGATCGACAGCGCCGGCGACAGCGCAAGATTCTGATAGACCGTCTCGATGCCGGCGGCGCGCGCTTCGATCGGCGAGCGGAAATGCACGACCTCGCCGGCGAGTCGGATCTCGCCCGCGTCGGGCGTGATCGCGCCGCAGAACGCTTTGATCAGCGTCGTTTTGCCCGCGCCGTTGTCGCCGATGACGGCGAGGATCTCGTTGGGATAGAGGTCGAAATCGGCGTGGTCGAGCGCGACGACGCGGCCGAATTTCTTGTCCAGCCCGCGCGCGGTGAGGATCGGTTCGACGTTCATTGCGAGATCCTCCGAATCCATTGGTCGAGCGCGACGGCGACGATGATCAGCACGCCGATGGCGAATTCCTGCCACAGCACGTCGAGCCCGGCGAGCGACACCGCGGAACGGAACACGCCGACGATCAGCGCCCCGATCAGCGTGCCGACGATCGAGCCGCGCCCGCCGAACAGGCTGGTGCCGCCGATCACCACGGCGGTGATGCTGTCGAGGTTGGCGTTCGAGCCGGCGGTCGGGCTGATCGCGCCGATGCGGCCGATCAGCGCCCAGCCGGCGATCCCCGAGATGAGTCCGGCCAGGACGTAGACGCTGAACAGCACCCGGCCGGTGTCGATGCCAGCGAGCCGCGCCGCCTCCGGGTCGTCGCCGGTCGCGTAGACGTGGCGGCCGTAGGCGGTGCGGTTGAGGACGTACCAGACGACGGCCGCAAGCAGGAGCAGCAGGAAGCTGCCGAGCATGATGCGCGCGCCGCCGATCTCGAACGGCACGCCCATCAATTGCAGGAACGGCGCCTTGGCGTCGAGGTCCTGCATCCTGATGGTCTCGCTCCGCGAATAGTAGGTGTTGAGCGCGTCGATGATCGAGAGCGTGCCGAGAGTGACGATGAACGGCGGCATTCGCATGCGCGTCACGAAAACGCCGTTGAGCGCGCCGAACCCGACGCCGGCGAGCAGGCCGATTGGAAAGGCGAGAAAGATCGGCAAGCCGTCGATGACCGCCAGACGACCCATGACCACCGACGAAATGACCATGATGACGCCGACCGAGAGGTCGATGCCGGAGGTTAAGATCACCAGCGTCTGGCCGATGCCGAGGATGCCGACGATCGTCACCTGGGTCAGCACTGTCGACAGATTGCTGCCGGTGACGAAATGCGAAAAATTGACGCTCATGCCAAGCGCGAGGCCCAGCGCCAGCACGATGAAGGGAACCGTGGTCGGATAGAGATGCAGGAAACGTTGGACGCGCCGGAGGAAATCGAGGCGTTCCTCCTCGAACTGCGCCTGGGCGGCTGCAGCCGCCGAGAGCGTCGCCTCGAATTCCTGCGGGCCAACTTTTCGATTCGGCGACGCTTCGCTCATGACGCCCTCGACCGCTTCCCCCAAGCCAGCATGTCGTGCGCTTCGGCGCACGCGGCCGAGAGCCGCGAGCGCCGAGAGTCAGTCATTTATGGAATCAAGCTCTCAACCTCGGGCGAAATCAACCCCAGCAGAGCTTCGTCGCCTCGTCGGTGGTGACCGACGGCACGCCGGTGACCGGATGATCGGTGATCAGCTTTTCGCCGCTGTCGATGCTCGCCGGCTTCTTGCCGCTCTTGACGAAGTCGACCACTTCCTGGACGCCGTCGGCCGCCATCAGCAGCGGATATTGCTGCGAGTCGCCGCCGATGATGCCGTCCTTCATCATCTTCACGCCGTTGCAGCCGCCATCGACCGCGACGATCGTCACGCCCTTGTCCTTGCCGGCGGCCTTCAGCGCCGCATAGCCGCCGTAAGCGGCCGGCTCGTTGATCGCGTAGACGAGCGTGACGTCGCTCTTTTGCAGGATCTTCTCCATGGCGGTGCGGCCGCCTTCCTCCGAGCCGGCGGTCACGTCGGAGCCGACGATCTGCGGGCTGTCGCTTTCCGCGTACGTCTTCGGATCCTTGATCGTGACGCCGAACCCATCGAGGAAGCCGTTGTGACGGAAGACGTCGACCGAGGGCTTGTTGACCGCTCCGTCGAGAGTGGCGATCTTGGCGTCTTTCGCCTTGTCGCCGAGCATTCCCTTCGCCCATTGGCCGATCAGCACGCCCGCCTTGTAGTTGTCGGTGCCGATGTTGGCGTCGGCGGCGTCCGCCGGATCGAGCGAGGTGTCGAGGGTGATGACGACGACGCCGGCCTTGCGGGCCTTCTCGACCGTCGGCACGATCGCCTTCGAGTCGCTCGGCACCAGCAGGATGCCCTTGGCGCCGGCGGCGATCAGCTGCTCCATCGCCGCGACCTGGCCGTCGTTGTCGCCGTCGAACTTGCCGGCGTAGGACTGCAGCGTGACGCCGAGCTCCTTGGCTTTGGCCTCGGCGCCTTCCTTCATCTTGACGAAGAAGGGATTGGTGTTGGTCTTGGTGATGAGGCCGACGAGCGTTTCAGCGGCCATGGTCGGGGCGCTCAGCAACGCCACCGACATCGCGGCGAGCGCAGCGGTATATGAAAGTCGGAATTTTCTGGTCATGAACTCCTCCCCAAACAGATGCGCGCGCGGCGGCGGCGGCGCCTGGCATTCGAGTCGTTGGCGAAACGCCGCACCGGAAATTGACAATCGCGGATCGGCGCCGTCGCGGCGCCATTGGGGCAAAATTCTCCGACAGAGTCAATGATAATTCTATCCAGATGATTTATTGTTGACACGTTGGCTCGCGGACTCGCATGTTAGTAGTTGCGGCGGGGACGGCCGCCGAGCGCGCGGGCCGTCAGTTGCAACGCACGAGGATCAACAATGCCGGAAGCGGGCGAAAGCGCCGTCCCTTTCCCGCCGTCGCCGCTAGCCGCCAGCGGCGCCGATCAGTCGGGCGTCCGTCTCTACAACGAGCGGCTGATTCTCTCGCTTGTCCGGCGCTTCGGCCAATTGTCGAAGATCGAAGTGGCGCACATGACCGGCCTGTCGGTCCAATCGACCTCGACAATCATGAACCGCCTGCAGGCGGACGGCCTGCTCAAGCGCGAGGCGCCGCTGCGCGGGCGCGTCGGCCAGCCGACGATTCCCGTTTCGCTCGACCCCGAGGGCGCGTTCTCGATCGGCCTGAAGATCGGCCGCCGCAGCTGCGACCTGGTGCTGATCGACTTCTGCGGCGGCGTGCGCCGTCGCGTCCGCCGCACCTATCATCATCCGACGCCCAAGCTGGTGATGGGCTTCGTCGCCGACGAACTCGACGCGACGATCGAATCGCTGAAACCGGCGCAACGGCGCCGCTTCGCCGGGCTCGGCGTCGCTGCGCCATTCCAATTGTGGAACTGGCCGAGCGAGATCGGCGCGCCGGCGGCGGATATGGACGTGTGGCGGTCATTCTCGATCGAGGAGGAGTTGGCGCGCGTCTCGCCGTTGCCCGTGACGCTTTGGAACGACGCCACTTCCGCCTGCGCGGCCGAATTCTTCTTCGGCGACGCGTGGCGCTACCACACATTCCTCTACTTCTTCCTCGGCGCCTTCGTCGGCGGCGGACTGGTGCTCGACGGCGCGCTCTACCCCGGCCGCACCGGCAACGCCGCCTGCGTCGGCTCGATGCCGATCGCCAAACCCGACCGCAGCGGGCCGCCGACCGCGCAATTGATTGCGCTTGCGTCGATCTGCCAGCTCGAACGGCGCGTCGAAGCGGCGGGGCGCGATCCGTCGTCGATCTGGCGCAAGCCCGAGAACTGGGACGACTACGGCCCGCTGCTCGACGACTGGATCGACGAGGCCGCTTACGCGCTCGCCTATGCTTCGCTCGCGGCGATGTCGGTCATCGACGTCGAGGCGATCGTCATCGACGGCGCGATGCCGGTCGAGACGCGCGAACGCCTACGCCTGCGGGTCGTGGCGCAAGTCGAAACGCTCGACCGGCGCGGCTTGTCGGAGGCGACGATCGTCGCCGGCTCGATCGGCGCCGACGCGCGGGCGATCGGGGGCGCTTCCCTGCCATTGATCAAGAATTTCGCCCGTGACAGAGAAGTGTTGTTCAAAGACGCTCCGATCGCGGTAGTCTAGTCGCCCGCCTTCCTCACAGCGGCCCGGCCGGCGCGCCGTCATGGCGTCGTCGCGCTGTCCGGATCATGAACGCGCCTCGTCCGCCCCTAAACCGCAGCGAGACCTGCAATGGCCCCTCGAATCGTCAAGGTCGAGCCCTTCGATCTCGTCGTCTCCGGCTCCGCCGGCGCCAGGGGCCCCGCAGCGTCGATCGCGCCGATCGAGCGCGACGGTCGCGCCTGGAACGAGGAATACGAATGACGGCTTTTGCCCGCCGCGACTTCGCCGACGGCGCGACGCTCGCGCCCGCTTTCGCCGACTGGACCGCCGAGCGGCTCGCCGTGGCGATCGCCGCGCGCGGCGCGGCGCTGCTGGTCGTCTCCGGCGGCCGCACGCCGCTGCGCTTCTTCAACGCGTTGTCGGAGCGGCCGATCGACTGGTCGCGCGTCGCGGTGACGCTCGCCGACGAGCGACGCGTCCCCGACGATTCGCCGCGCTCCAACGCCAGGCTGGTGCGCGAGGGGCTGCTCAAGGGTCGCGCCGCCGAGGCCTCGTTCGTCTCGCTCGCCGATTCGCGGCTCGACGAAGACGAGGAACTCGCCGCCGCCAACGCGCGCGTCGCCGACCTGCCCTCGCCGGCCGATGTCGTCGCGCTCGGCATGGGCGACGACGGCCATACCGCCTCGTGGTTCCCCGGCGCCGAGGGCCTCGCCGAGGCGATGGACCCGGCGGCGCGCGCGCTGGTCGCGCCGATTCGCGCTGCCGGCGCCCCGGAGCCGCGTCTGACGCTCACCGGCCGCGTCCTGCTGCGCGCGCGCGCGATCGCGCTGCATATCGAAGGCGCGGACAAGCTCGCCACGCTCGACAAGGCGCTCGGCGCCGGGCCGGTCGAAACGATGCCGATCCGCGCCGTCCTGCGCTCCGCCGCCCAAAGGCTGACGATCTTCGCCGCCGCGGCGTGAAGCGCCGCGCTCGCGTTCGGTCGTTGCGCCGAACGCATTCGTCGCGCCGATCTCGATCCGGCGCTCCAACCGCAAATGGGCGAACGTCAGCGGTCGCGGCGCGGCGCGCGAAAGCCCCGGAAGCGGCGCTTCCGGGGCTTTGAGGATTTGACCGGAGCGCCGCTCACGCCGCTGACGTGAGCTTGTCGAGCGCAGCCCGACCGTCCAATACGCCGATCTCGACTTCGAACGTCCGACGCTCGCCGACGGCGAGCGGAGAGATCCGCCCTTGCCGTATCAATTCCGCCCGTCGATCGAGGCGGTGAGTCGCAGGCTCCAGCCCGACGACGTATTCCTGCTCGCCGAGCATCTTCCATTGCACGAACTGAGGCAGATTCTCGACCCGATACCGAACATAGCCGCCAATATCGAGCCGCTCGTTGAAAATCGCGGCGAATGCGCGGCCGTCCTTCGCTTTCAGGTCGTGATAAAAGCACTGCTCGACATAACCCGCCTGCGGCTCGCCCAGCCGGTCGTGGTCGGCGACCGCCTGAACCGGCGTCGGTTCGCGCGGCTCGACGCTTCCGCCCGACGTAAAGATGCGGCTGTCGGCGCTGACGATCGGGTAGCCGAAGTTGCAGTGATAAAGCAGCATCATCGGTTCGGGCCGCGAGCCGGCGTTCTCGACGACGTCGCACACCACCAGCGCGTTCGAGCCGAGCTGAGTGGTGATTTCCCGATGCAGCACAAGGCACTCGCCAAACACCCTGGCTTGGCGGACTGCGCCCGCCACCCGGATCAGGTAGTCGTCGCCTTGCCAGCCTTGGGAAACGCAGACGTCCTCGGCTGGGATGTTGGAAACCCGGCCGTGCAGGCCGAGGCTCTCGTCGCCGTCTTGAACCGGCGGGCCGATGTTGCTGAGGCCGGCGGTGGTCAGAAGTCCGGCGAAAAAGTTGCGAAGGAATCCCTCCGCGCCCTTTTCGACGAAATGCGTCGGCCCGACGACGCCGACCTTGGATATGTAGCTGATCGGCGCGCCTTTGTACGAGGCCCACGCAATGTCGAGCGCGCGCCCCGGGAGCACGGTGAACTCGAAGCCAGTTCCCGTCTTGACGTCGACCGTATCGACTCCCTTGGCCAGCCCCGAACTCAGCTCGCTGGTGCGGGCGCCGGCGATCTGGGATATTTGGCCTACCCTGCGGCTAAGGTCCTCTTTGCTGACGAGGCGTCCGTAAAGCTGCGCCAAGGTCTTCCTCCCCTGCTGATTGATGCGCCTCGCATCGAATGGATACGCGATCGCCCCCTTTGACACGGTTGACCGCCGTCGGCAACGAAGGCGTTCGCCGACTCTGGCGGTCTTCGCATCATTCGTTGTTGCGTTGGCGTTCACGCAGATCAAGCGTTCGATATCGAATTTCGGTGGACCTCGTCAAAACGCGACGCAACGTCGCGCCTTCCGCTGATTGTTTGACGATCTTCGCCGCCGCTCAGTCGTAGTGCCTGAACGCGCTCCAGATGTCGGCGAGCGGCGCGCGCGGCTGGCGCAGGACCCAGATCGTCAGGCCGTTCTCGTAAGGCATCGCGTAGGCGCTTTCGACGCGGCCGACGGCGCGAACGTCGTCGTAAAAGCGGGCGAAACGGCTGCTATCGACGGCGAGCGTGATGACGACGGCCCCAGAGGCGCCTTTGGGCCCCCAGAGGTAGTAGGAATTGTGGCCGCTGATCGCCGGCGGCCCGCCGAGCGCCGGCCCATAGATATCGAGCGCGGCGGCCTCGCCGTAATTGGGCGCGAAGAAGACTGCCTGGGCGCGCTCATCGGGCGGCAGGTCGCGATAGGCGGCGGAGACCGCCGCCGCCATCTCGCGCCAGCCGAACATGTCGGCGAAATACTGCGGCAGCGCGGAGAGCTTCATGCTCTCGGTCTGGGTCGCCTTGGGCGAGAAGCCGCCCGCCCGCATGTAGGCGACCAGCGCGTCCGGCGGCAGGATCGGCAGAACGGTCGGCGCGGCAAATAGGCCGGGAACGACGACGACGGCGACCGCAGCGCCGCGCGCCGCCGGGCGCTTGAGCCACGCCTCCCAGGCGACGCCGCCCGCCGCGAACAGCGCCGGATAGATCGGCGCGATGTAATAAGCCTTGGCGTGCGCGGCGACGAAGGTCGCCAACGTCACGACATAAGCGATCGCCAGCGCGCGCAGCTCCGGACGCGGCGGCCGCACGCCGAGCCGCCACAGGCCGGCGAGCCAGATCGGCGCCGAGGCCGGACCGACGAAGAAAGCCTGCTGCAGCAGGAAGCCGATCGGCGACCGCCCGACGCTCTTGCCGCCGACGTCGGCGCCGGCGACTGCAAGGAACGGCCAGCCGTGGAGCGCCTGCCACAGGACATTGGGCAGCACGAGCCCCGCGGCGAGCGCCGCGCCGGCATACAGCCACGGCCGCGCCAGGCTGCGTCTCAGCGGCGTCGCGACGACGCCGACAGCGAGCCCGACGAGGTAGAAGGGGATCAGGTATTTGCTCTCCAGGCTGAGGCCTGCCACGGCGCCAAAGGCGAGCCACCAGCGTTCGTCGCCGCTCGTGACGAGGCGCGCCAGGATCCACGCGCAGGCAAGCCAGGTCAGCGGCTGCAGGCAATCGGTCGACAGCAATACGCCGCCAGCCAGCAGCGCCGGCGCGAGCAACACGCATAGGCCGGCGAGCGTCTGGGCGAAGCGGCCGCCGCCGAGGCGGCGGGCGAAATCGGCGGTCAGCGCGACCGTCGCCGCCGAGGCGAGCGCCGGAACGAGCCTGAGCGGCGTCAGCGCGGTCCCGAACAGTTTGAAGGACGCGGCGGCGATCAGCGGGATCAGCGGCGGCTGGTCGACGTAGCCGAAGGCGGGATGCAAGCCGCAGACGATGAAATAGAGCTCGTCGCGGAAGACGTCGTAATGCGCGTTGGCGACGAGGTGGACGAGGAAACACGCGGCGCCGAGCCACAAGGCCGGCGCGCCGGCGATTCCCCGCAATCTTGCGCGCCGAACGTCGTCGTTGGTCGCTGCGACGGTCAAGCGTCAGCCCTCTCCCGCGTGATTGCGCGCGCCCAAGACCGGCGAAGCGAGCCGACGCCCCCTTTAGCACAGCGGCGCGTCACATGTGGCGGCGGGTCGGCTGCGCGTGGCGCTTCGTCCCGGATCGGCCAGCCGAAAGCGTCGGCGCCGCCGGCGCGGCCTCCAGCCGCGCCCCGCCTGCCCGAACCGGCGGCTTTCGCCTTTGCCGCTCAGATGCGCATCATTGCTGCGACGCCGGAGCCCGGCGAGCGCGAGTGGGTGCACGCGCCCCTCACGATTCCGTCGCTTTGCAGGTCGCCGTGGAACGTCAGCACGCCCGCGAGATTGGGATTGTTGATGAACGTCGTACGGCAAGTGAGGTCGACGTGGCCGCCGTCGACGACCCCGACAGCCGAGCAACCGCCGTTCGGGCCGCGGCAGGCGCCGGCGATCTGCGTTCCGGTCTGCTGCAGATCGCAAATCTGCGCGAACGAGAAGACGGACGGATTGGCGATGATGAGCCCACTGAACAGCCACTTGCCCGAATAGCCGACGTCTTGGGCGAACGCCCCGCTCGAGAGGCTCGCCGCTATCGCCAACGTCGCAACCCATCTCGCCGTTCGCATGGCAGAATCTCCGCTTCGTTTTTCCGTCCATTCCTGTCGCACGGCGCGCCTCAAGCGCGCCCTCGTCCCATCCGACGAGACGCATCCAGCCAAAGCCGCGCCGACACAAGAATCACCATCGCCGCGAGCGGTTCAAGCCCGTTTCGCCGCTCGCGCGCGAAACGGAGCCCCCGAGGAGACGTTCGCGTTCGGGGCTTTCGCGACCGGGCTGCGCCGGCGCGCAAAAGCCGACGCCATTCGTCGCCGCCCCTACCCTTCCAACAATCGTCGCAGCGCGTCGAGCGTGCGTTTCGCTCGCCGATCGCCAAATCCAAGGCTTGCTTAGGGTGACTCCTGTCGAACAACTCGGACGATGACGCTTTGGACGATATCCATTGCTCTCGCCGAGCTCGCCCACGCAGCGCATCCCCGTTCGACGATGGCGCACACGCGACACGGGAATTGTCGTCGCCGGCGCCGCAAGCGGCGCCTCCGCGAATTTGGGCTGAATGGAAACCTGCCGGCCCATTATGTATGTACGCCACATTTATTTCCAGATTGTGTAGTCTCTATTCACATTCAATTTCGCCTCCCCTCCTGCGCCTATTGCCCAACGTATTTGAATAGGGAGGGACACCGCGTTGTCTTCTATGCTGACCATGCCCGAAGTCGAAGTGCGCAATCCGCAAATTGATGTGCGCAACCTTTGCGTTCTGGTGACCGCGGGCGCTAGCGGGATCGGTCGGGCCATTGCGGAGGCCTTTATCGCCGCTGGCGCAAAGGTCCACGTGACCGATGTGGTCGAGTCGACGCTCGCGGCGACGATTGAGGCCGTGCCGGGGCTGACGGGAACGGTTGGCGACGCCTCACGCGTCGAAGACGTACATCGCGTTTTTGTCGATGTTTCGGCTAGGTTTGGCGGGCTTGACCTTCTGGTCAACAACGCCGGCATCGCGGGGCCGACCGGCCGCGTCGATCAGTTGACCGCCGCCGACGTCGACAAGACGATCGACGTCAATCTCAAGTCGCAATTCTATTTTCTCGAGCGCTTCGTGCCGCTTCTGACGGACTCCAAGCGCAATCCGTCGATCATCGGGATGAGTTCGGTCGCCGGGCGTTTAGGTTACGGATTTCGCACGCCCTACTCGGCGACCAAGTGGGCGATCGTCGGCCTCATCAAGTCGTTGGCGATCGAGCTTGGGCCTTTGGGCGTTCGCGCCAACGCGATCCAACCCGGCGGGGTGCAGGGCCCGCGGATGGACCGCGTCATCGCCGCTCGTGCGGAGGCTATGGGCGTCACCTTCGAAGAAATGCGCAACGAGTATCTGCGCAAGATCTCCTTGCGGAGAATGGTCGAGGCCAAGGACGTCGCCAACTTGGCTATGTTTCTCGCCTCCGATCTGGCGCGCAACATCAGCGGCCAAGTCATCAGCGTCGACGGAAACACCGAGAGCGCCTGACCGAGCCGCCATGGAGCAAAGGCCGTGAAGCTGGGCAGACGCAAGGTCATCGTCACCTGCGCCGTCACCGGGGCGGTGCCGACGCCGTCGATGTCGGAACATCTGGCGGCCGGTTCGGAACAGATCGCCCAGCAAGCTGTCGACGCCGCGCGCGCGGGCGCGGCGATTCTGCATCTCCACGCCCGCAATCCCGTCGACGGAAGGCCTACGCCCGACCCCGCCGTATTCGACCAGTTTGTGCCCAAGATTGCGGCGCAGACCGACGCGATCATCAACATCACGACAGGGGGGAGCTCCCGCATGACGCTGGACGACCGTCTGGCGTACCCACTGCAAGCCAAGCCGGAACTGTGCTCGCTCAACATGGGGTCGATGAACTTTTCATTCCACAAGGCAGGGGACGGGATCAGGAACTGGAAGTATTCCTGGGAACACGACTATATCAAAGGCTCGGACAACGTCATCTTCCGCAATACGTTCGCCGACATCCGAAACATCATTGCACAGCTCGGCGAGGCCCACGGGGCGCGATTCGAGTTCGAGTGCTACGACGTCGGGCACATCTGCAACCTCGCCTACTTCGTCAACGAGGGGCTGGTTAAGCCGCCGCTGTTCCTGCAGTGCTGCCTTGGCATCATGGGCGGGCTCAACACCGATCCCGAGAACCTGTTCTTGATGCGCAGCACGGCCGACCGGCTGCTTGGGCGCGACAACTACGAGTTCTCCGTGCTCGGAGCGGGACGGCATCAGACGTCCTTGGTCACGATGGGCGCAATCATGGGCGGCCACGTGCGCGTGGGCCTCGAGGACAGTCTGTATCTCGGGCGAGGCCAGCTGGCGCCGTCCTGTGCGGCGCAAGTGCTCAAGATCCGTCGCATCCTCGAGGAACTGTCGTTGGAGATCGCGACGCCTTCCGAGGCGCGCCAAATCCTGGAGACGAAGGGCGCGGACAAAGTGGGGTTCCGTGGCTGACGTTCCCGCAACAATCCGAAGGGGGCGACGACGGGGCGGCTGGCTCGAATACATGCTCCTGCAGAGGTTTGGCACGCGAAGGGCTTCGGAAAGGCCCTTCAGATGTACTCGCATCAGTAATGCCGACGTGGGGAAGGTGGCTTGTAAAACGCCATAACTTCCCTCCTGAGACTGTGATGGCGCCGGAGAAGATGGTCCTCGGACGGGGCGGCGCGAAGGACCTCGTCGCCGGCGCCAATCATGTGATTATCGCGATGGTCCACGCCGGCAAGGCCGGCCCCAGGATCGCGCCGCGTCCGCTCCCCGGCGCTCGCCGCCGAAAAGACGCTGGACGCCGTAATTCGTTGATCGGCAAACACGCATGGCCCCTTTCGCCGATCGCCGGCGTTCCCTAGACTTTTGTGTCCAGTGAAGGAGAGCTCGAAAACATGACCATTCGTTTCGATGGCAGAGTCGCGATTGTCACCGGCTCAGGCGGCGGGCTCGGACGCTGCCACGCGCTGGGATTGGCTTCCCGCGGCGCGAAAGTGGTGGTCAACGACATCGGCAAGGACGGCGCGGCCTCCGACAGCGCGCTGAAAGTCGTCGAAGAGATTCACGCCGCCGGCGGCGTCGCGACGGCCGACGGCGCCGATGTCGTCAATTTCGAGCAGATCACGTCGATGGTCGCGCGCGTCGAGAAGGAATGGGGCCGGATCGACATCCTCGTCAACAACGCCGGCATCCTGCGCGACAAATCGTTCGCCAAGATGGAGATGAGCGACTTCGATCGCGTCGTTCGCGTGCATCTGACCGGCTCCGCCAATTGCGCCAAGGCGGTCTGGAACGGCATGCGCGAGCGCAACTATGGGCGCATAGTCTTCACCGCCTCGGCCTCAGGCATCTACGGCAACTTCGGCCAGGCCAACTACGGCGCCGCAAAGGCCGCCATGATCGGGCTGATGAACGTATTGCATCTCGAAGGGGCGAAATACGACATCCGCGTCAACATCCTGGCCCCCACCGCGGCGACCGCGATGACGGAAGGTCTGCTGACGCCCGACGAAGCTGCGCTGCTGTCGCCGGAATCGGTGACGCCGGCCGTGTTGTTCCTCGCCAGCGAGGGCGCGCCCTCACGGGTCATCCTCGGCGCCGGCGCCGGCGTCTTCGCCGTGACGCGCATTCAAGAGACGCGAGGCGTCTATTTCGACGAAGCGGAGCGGTCGCCCGATACGATCGCGGCCCGCTGGGACGAGATCTCGCGCGCGGCGACATACCCGCTCGAGGACGCTTTGTCGCAAACGCGGAAATTCGCCGAGCTGGCCAGCCTCGCCAGACGGCGGTCCCCTTCGTGAGGGGATGTTCTAAGGCGCCGTCGGCGTCCGCTCCGGCGCCGCGGTGATCGCATCGAGGCGCAACGCCACGTGCAATTCAAGCGCGGAAATCGGGTCGTCCCAACCGCCGGTAATTTCACGCAGCGTGTCCAGTCGTTGGCGCACCGTGTTGACGTGAACGCCGAGAAGTTCGGCAGTGCGGACGATGTTGTGCTCGCTGTCGATGTAGCACAGTAGCGTCTTCTTGAGCTGCGTCTTCTGACGCGGATCCCGCGCCTCGATCGGCGAAAGGATCTGCTCCACATATTGCGCTATGCGCGAGGCGTCGCCAACCTCGAACAGCTTGGCGAAGAGATTGACCTGAGAATGTTCGACGAACCGATTGAGGCGGTTCATCTTGCGCAACACGAGAAGCGCCTGTTCGATTTCGGCGTAGCGAACGGCGGCCTGCGTCAGATCGGAGAACGGATCCGACACGACGCCGCCGATCTCCCATCCTTTCCGGCGGCGCAGCAGAGTCTGAAGCAGAGCGCGGATCGACTTTTCGGGACCGACCGCCAGGTAGGTGTCGTTGACGAGATCAACGAGCAGGTTCAACTTTGCCGCCGCTTCGCGGATCATCGTCGTTTGCTCGGCGCGACCAAGGCCAGACAGCGCGATGAGCGCCAGCATCACGGTCTGATCCATGGTTATCTTCAGACGGTCGCGGATCGCGGAGATTGTCGAGGCGTCGGGTGGGTTAACAAGAATGAGATGTCGCAGCAGGGTCGATGAAGCGATCAACTGTTCCGTCTCACGCTTCTCGCTCCACAGCTTCGCGATCGAAAGCGCCACGGTGCTGCGTTCCAGATTGCGGATGTCGATCGGATCGAGTTCCCCCACGTGACAGATGACGAGGCTCTCGCCGCGCCCGGCGCCGCCATGCAGAGCCATAGCGCGACAGTGCTCATTGCCGACATCGAGCATGACCACCGATTGCCCGCTGTGGCGCGATTTGGAAACGGCGCTGATCAGCAACGACGAATCGATCCTGCCGTCCTTCAGATCGGCGGCCAACTGTCCGCGATAGGCCGTCGACGCGAACCGCTCTCTGACCGAAAAAGCCTCATCGTACAGAATGATCGCGCCGTTGATCTGGTCGGCCATGCCCTGGATGAAAAGCGGCCACTCCGTGCCCTTGGCCAACAGCGAAGTCATTTCGTCGTGAGCCGTGGCGGAAACGTCGACCCGATGGATGTAATCGATCAGCGCGACGCGGTTGCGCTCCGCCTCGGCGAGCGCTTCCGACAGCATTGTGAAGGCGTTGGCGTTGCGCATGGCGACGCCGGCGTGGAGGGCGAAGGAGCCCAACACGGAGATCTCGCGCCCGGACAGCTTGCGATGATAGCGGTCGGCGATGAACAGGATGCCCTGCAGTTTGTCTTCCGAAAGAATCGGGAAACCGGCGAGAGAGACGATGCTCTCGGCTTTGAAAGCGCGATCGAAGGACTCCGTGTGCCGGAATCGTTCGTCGCCGAGATAATCCTGCGTGTCGAAGAAACTCATGGAGCTGACGACGAGACTCACGGCGCCGACGCCGACGTTGGCCGACAGTTCCCAGGTGGCCGGAGAGATCAGGCCTTCAGCCGCGACCGTCCGCATGACGCTGTGATCTTCATTGAGCCGTGTCAGGTAGGCGACGTTGGCGCCGACAAGGCTGCGCGCACGACTGACGATCGTGCGCAGGAGATCCTGCAACGCCAAGGTGCTGGCGAGATCGTGGGTCGTTTCGTTCAGCAGGTTGAGACCGCGTTCGGTCACTCGACTTTCGCGGATGACTTGGGCGACGGCGTTCAGATGAAGATGCAGCCGCTCGATGTCATGTCCGCTCGAAGCCGAGGGCGACGCTTCCCGCACCATCTCGATCAATTCGGCGATTTCTGAGCCGTGCGCGCCGAGCGCCGTCTTTTCGAGGATGGTCGCGATGATTGGAAGCACGTTGCCGGTCACGAAGCAACCCTCCCGATCCTCTTGCAAAAGGACCGAACTCAAGCCGGAGGGAATCCGCCCTGAAGCGACATTCATAGACTACGGAGGCGTATCAAGTCGACGTAAAAATCGCCCTTTCGTATGCGAATCTGCTACCTTTGCCGTGCGGAAAGGACCCGGCGGCAAGGCAAGCGGAACAGCGCTACGCCGCCGTCGCGGCGCGCTAAGCCGGCGTCGCTTTTCTGCGGCGCTGATCGCTTCGGGTCGCCAAGGGGGCTCGGCTGTCGACGCTGACCGGCGCGTTCCGACGGAAGATCGCGTCGAACCCTCCGACAAGCAAGGGATCAGATTTCCAGCGTCCGCGCTGTTCTTCGCTAAATCGCCGACGAAATCCGCGCCAGCTCAGTTTGACAACAAGGGCGAGGCCGACTTCCGACGCAGACTCCGCTCATTTGCGTCGGTCCGGAACCGTCGCTGATGTGTCTGTAATACACATATTATCCATTTTTGTAGCTCATACTAACATTCACTTTGACCGCCCGACCAACGCTTATTGGGCTCAAGTTTGGTGAGGCAACTCATCCGAACATTGGGACGAAGCACTGTCGAACGCGGAACGCCGCGGCCTTCCACAGACGGGTCAAAGTATAGCATGAGAGAAGCAGTCATCGTTTCGACGGCGAGGACGCCGATCGGTCGGGCGTTCAAGGGCGCTTTCAACGCGACGAAGTCTCCGACGCTTCTGGGCCACGCGATCAGAAACGCCGTGGCGCGCTCGGGCGTCGAAGGCGGCGAGATCGAGGACGTCGTCATCGGCTGCGTGCTGACCGCCGGCACCGCGGGCAGCAACATCGCGCGTTTCGCCAGCATCGCCGCCGGACTTCCGTTGGAGGTCCCCGGACAAACGATGGACCGCCAGTGCTCGTCGGGACTGATGGCGATCGCCACCGCCGCCAAGCAAGTGACCCATGACGGAATGGACGTCGCCGTCGGCGGCGGACACGACAACATCTCCATGGTGCAGAACGCCTACATGGATTGGGTGCGGCGGGAGGCCGACCCGAACGTCGTCGCCAAGGCGCGCCATGCCTATATGCCGATGCTCGAGACTGCGGAGTTCGTCGCCAAGACGTACGGCATAGCGCGCGAAGCGCAGGACCGATACGCGCTCGAATCTCAGCGACGCACCGCAGCGGCGCAAAAGGCGGGCCGGCTCGACGCCGAAATCGTCGCCGTCCGCACGACCATGGAAGTCGTCGACCGGGCCACCGGCGAGAAATCCGTCAAAGAGATCACGCTGACGAAGGACGAGGGCAACAGGCCAGGAACCACATACGAGGGTCTGCGCGATCTGAAGCCGGTCATCGAGGGCGGCTGCGTCACGGCGGGCAACGCGAGCCAACTCTCGGACGGCGCCTCGGCCTGCGTGATCATGGAATCGAAGATTGCGGAAAAACGCGGACTGCAGCCTCTGGGAATCTATCGCGGCATGGCCGTCGCCGGTTGCGCTCCGGAGGAGATGGGGATCGGCCCGGTCTTCGCCGTGCCGAAGCTGCTGGCGCGGCACGGCCTGAAGGTCGCGGATATCGGGCTGTGGGAGCTGAACGAGGCGTTCGCCTGCCAGGCTCTGTATTGCCGCGACCGTCTCGGCATCGATCCGGACATCTACAACGTCGACGGCGGCGCGATCGCGATCGGCCATCCCTACGGCATGTCGGGCGCGCGATTGGTCGGCCACGCTCTGATTGAAGGCAAGCGCCGTGGCGTTCGGCATGTCGTGGTGACGATGTGCATCGGCGGCGGCGTGGGCGCCGCCGGATTGTTCGAGGTCGCCTGAGCGGGCGGCACAATCGCATTTGAGATTAGGTGAGGAGACTAAGATGGACATTGTGATTGTCGCTGCTGCGCGGACTGCGATCGGCAGCTTCAACGGCGCCTTCGCTACGGTTCCGGCCCACCGACTCGGCGAAGCGGCGATTCGAGCGGCGCTGGCGCGGGCGAAGCTCGAGCCCGCAGCGGTCGACGAGGTGATCCTCGGTCAGGTGCTGACCGCCAATCAGGGCCAGAACCCGGCGCGACAGGCGGCCCGCGCCGCCGGCGTGCCCGACGACAAGATCGCGTTCGGCGTCAACCAGGTGTGCGGTTCTGGCTTACGCGCGGTGGCGCTGGCGGCCCAGCAGATCCAGACCGGCGAGAGCGAGATCGTCGTCGCCGGCGGCCAGGAGAGCATGAGCCAATCGCAGCACGCCGCCCACCTCCGCTCGGGCGTCAAGATGGGCGATCTGGCGCTGGTCGACACCATGATCAGGGACGGGCTGTGGGACATCTTCAACGGCTACCACATGGGCGTGACCGCGGAGAACGTCGCCAAGGCCTATCAGATCACCCGCGCGGATCAGGACGCGTTGGCGCTGGCCAGCCAGCACAAGGCGTCGGCGGCGCAGAAGGCCGGGCGCTTCAAGGACGAGATCGTCGCGGTGACGGTGAAGGGGCGCAAGGGCGACGTGGTGGTGGAAAGCGACGAGTTCATCCGCCACGACGCCACCGCCGAAGCGCTGGCCAAGCTGCGGCCGGCGTTCATCAAGGACGGCACGGTGACGGCGGGCAACGCCAGCGGCATTAACGACGGCGCTGCGGCGCTGGTGGTGATGAGCGCGGCCGAGGCGCAACGGCGCGGACTGAAGCCGTTGGCGCGCATCGCCAGCTTCGCCGCCGCCGGCGTCGACCCGGCGCTGATGGGCGCCGGACCCATCCCCGCCAGCCGCAAGGCGCTGCAGCGCGCCGGCTGGGCGATCGGCGACCTCGACCTGATCGAAGCCAACGAGGCGTTCGCGGCGCAGGCGTGCGCGGTGAACAAGGCCCTCGGCTTCGACGCGGCGAAAGTGAACGTGAACGGCGGCGCCGTCGCGCTCGGCCATCCGATCGGCGCGTCGGGGGCGCGGGTGCTGACCACCCTGCTGTTCGAAATGCAGCGCCGCGACGCGAAGAAGGGCCTGGCGACGCTGTGCGTGGGCGGCGGCATGGGCGTGGCCATGTGCGTCGAGCGCTAGCGATCGAACGGTCGTTTCGCGAAACGCGAACACATCGGAATTGGGAACGAATTCAAGAACGCAATCCAATCGGTCCGGCGCGCCTTAGGGCGGGCGCGCAGGACGCTTTCTTGAGACGGCGCAGCCTCCGGAAACCAACGAAGAGCGAAACCATGCACAAGGCTATAGGGCT
>Ga0181529_10002025_pt1 | contig 24990 bp, 14 predicted proteins | sample PEATcosm2014_Bin_36_FD_119763 | JGI IMG/M metagenome (GOLD analysis project Ga0181529, IMG submission 119763) | Peatland microbial communities from MTU Mesocosm Facility, Houghton, MI, USA - PEATcosm2014_Bin10_30_metaG | ecosystem: Environmental > Terrestrial > Soil > Wetlands > Peat | place... | reverse complement strand
CTGCTTCCGCTACGCCCTCCGGGCTACGCTCCAGCAGAACCGAGCACCCTCAACATCAACGTCCCAAGGGATGGGCCAAAACAAACCGCCGAAGTGGGCCAAGCCAAGTTGCCAAACTCAGTTGTCAGTGATTGACCGTATCGCGGCAACATCAGCTAGAAAAGCAAACAGCCATCAGAACAGCCACCAGCATGAAAAGGTCACCCGAAAGGCATAGTCTTGTAATACATAAGTTATTTTTTTGTTGGTGCCGGGAGGGGGGGTCGAACCCCCACGACCTTGCGATCGGCGGATTTTGAGTCCGCTGCGTCTGCCAGTTCCGCCATCCCGGCGCAGTACGATTGTAGCAGCGTGCGAGCGGCGTATCGCCTTCTCGCGGACCTCAGCGGGGAGCTAGCTCCGAATCGAATACTTTGGTATTAGGGGACGTTCGTTACTCTCGCGCGCGCTTCTTGATCTCCACGCTCAGCCGCTTGATCTTCTGGTTCAGCGTACTCAGAGGAATTCTGAAGTACTCCGCCGCCTCGGTCTGGTTCCAGTGGCAGCGCTCCAAGCGGTCCGCTATGATGCGCCGTTCAATCTCCTCCATCAGGTCGAACAGGCTGGCGTCCGGCCTATGGTCCAACAGGCTCGCTGAGTAGGTGTTGCCGGTCAACGAAGCAGGCAACAAGTCGCTTGTGATCGTTCGTGTGGTTGCCAGCACCACGCCGCGCTCCATAGCATTCTCCAGTTCGCGCACGTTGCCCGGCCACTCATAGTCCATCAGGATGCGCATCGCCTCGGGCGCAAGTGTTGGCGCCGGCACATCGTTTTCGTCCGCATAGAATTTCAGAAAGTGCGCGGCCAGCAGGGGAATGTCCTGCCTGCGCGAGCGCAGCGGCGGCAGCTCCAGGCAGATCACGTTCAGCCGGTAGTAAAGGTCTTCGCGGAACCGGCCCTCCTGCACCGCCAGCTTCAGGTCGACGTTGGTGGCCGCGATAATGCGCACGTCCACTTGAATCTCCTCGGTGCCACCCAAATGCATGAAGCGCCGGTCCTGTAGCACACGCAGAATCTTGGCTTGCATGTCCATGCCCATGGTGCCTATCTCGTCCAGAAAAAGCGTGCCCCCGTTGGCCACCTCGAACAGGCCTTTCTTGGCTGCTACCGCCGATGTGAACGCGCCCCGCACATGGCCGAAGAGCGTCGATTCCAGCAGCTCCGACGGCACAGATCCAGTGTTCACCGGAACAAACGGCTTGTTGCGGCGAGGCGAGTTGGCGTGCAGAGCCTTGGCAATCAGCTCCTTGCCAGTGCCGCTCTCGCCCTGCACCAGAACGGTGGAGCGGCTGGGAGCCACCTGCGCCACCAGGTCGAACAGTCGCAGCATCGGCTCGCTTTTGCCCACAATGTTTTCGAAGTTGTAGCGCTGCTTCAGCGCGCGCTTCAGTTGTACCAGCTCTTCTTCGGCGCGATGCCGTCCGATGGCGGCGCGAATGTCAGCCAGCAGCTTCTCGTTGTCCCACGGCTTCTGAACAAAGTTTTCCGCTCCCGCGCGGATCGCGTCCACCACGTTGGAGACTTTGCCATAGGCTGTAATCATGATCACCGGCAACCGTGGCTGCATCTCCAGAATGCGCGGCAGTAGATCGATACCGCTCTCCCCCGGCAAGGCCAGATCCAGCAGCAGCAGGTCGAATTCGCTGGACGACAGTTGTTCCAGGCCCGTCGGCCCGTCCACCGCCAGAGTCACCTCGAAGCCCTCCATGCTCAGTAGAGCATCGAGCGATTCGCGGATCGCCAGCTCGTCATCCACAATGAGGATGCGTGCCGGACCGACTACACGCGCATCGGCTCCTACCAGACGGGGCTCAATTGCCTCCTCGTGCATTGCAACAGTCGCTTCAGGCATCGCCACTCTTTCCTCTACGCGTACATCCGATTCCATTCCAGGATCAAGGCTCATCTCAATTCATCCATCTACACAGATACCGTACTCGTTGGCTCACCGGCGACCTCATTCGTACTCTCTGCAACCTCCGCCGCTGGACCCTCAACCATCCTGCTCGTTTCTGCCGGAAACTCCAGCCGGAAGGTCGTTCCCACTCCCAATTCGCTTTCTACCTGCATCTTGCCGCCGTGCTCCTGCATAATGCCGTAGCTCACCGCCAGTCCCAACCCGGTTCCCTTGTGCTGCCCATTGCCTGGCTTGGACTTGGTGGTAAAGAACGGGTCGAAGATGCGATGCAGATGCTCCGGCTCGATCCCGTTGCCGAAGTCCTGCACAAACACCGTCACTCGGCCACTTCTTTGCTGTGTGGCAATCCGCATCCGTCCCTCGGTGGAACCATGCATCGCATCCCGAGCGTTCAACAGCAGGTTCAACACCACCTGCTGTAGCTTGCCCTCGTTGCCCTGTATTCGCGGCAGATCCTGCTCTAGCTCCGTCTGCACACGTATCTGTGCCGTCTTGAACTGATGGTCCACCAGCGTTAGCGTATCCAGCAACAGCCGGTTCATGTCGATGGAACTGAACTCACTGCCGCCCGTGCGCGAAAAATTCAGCAGCCCGTTCACAATCTCCGATGCACGGAAGGTCTGCTGTGTGATCTTATCCAGCACCGGCGCCAGCCGCTTGTCCTGCTCCATCATCGGGCGCATCTGCTTGGCCAGCATCTGGGTGTAGCTGCTGATAACTGCTAGCGGTGTATTCACCTCATGCGCTACGCCTGCCGCCAGCAGACCGATCGACGACAGCTTCTCCGCCTGCGTCAGTTGTGCCTCCAACTCCATGCGATCGGTGATGTCGTCCACCAGCACAATCCGCCCCACCACCGCGAAATCGCGCGTCAGCAGTGGCGCAATCGCAATGTTCGCCACCCGCGTCTCCCCTGTCGGCAGCAGCAGCCGGATCTTGTAGAACGTGTGCGTCCCCTGTTCGCCGCGCACGCTGTCGAAATGTGCCATGAACTCCGGCGGAAAGATCGCAGTCAGCCTCTGGCCCAGCGCCTCGCCCCGCGAGCGCGCATACATCGCCTCCATCTGCGCGTTCCAGCTCTCGATCCGGTCCTCCAGATCAACCGCGAAGACGCCAATGTGGATCGACTCCACAATGTTTTCGTGGAACTCCTTCAGCCGCTCGAACTCACCGATTTTCTGTTCCAACCGCCGGTACAGTTGCGCGTTCTGGATCGCGATCCCGATGTATCCGGCCAGCGACCCGAGGACCTCCATGTCCTCGCTGGATAGGAAGTCCCCAGCGTCGGTGCGCCCCAGGCCCAGGATCGCCACCGTGCGTGTGCCCCCGCCCTCGCGGTTGGCCACTCGGCAGGGCAGATAGTAGTTCAGGTCCAGCAGCCCCGCGCTCTTCTGCTGCGCATCCGGAAGACGCAGCACCTGCTGCGGATTCTCCAGAAAAATGTGGTCGCCAGAGCCCCTGCGGTCAAAGTCCAGAAAGCGCACATCCAACGTGCGCAACTCCTCTGCCTGTAGATTGGTAAGCCCGTGCGAGGCAGCAAGTTCAAAGTGGCCGTCAGGCTTCGCCGCGCCGTTCCCATTGGCCAGGCCGTTTTGCCGTGCCTTGCCGTTCCCTCCGCCGTTCCCAGCAGACTCCGCGCTCTCCTCTTTAGCCAGAAACACCGCAACGCGCGTTACCAGCAGGGTCTCCGGCAGGCGCTTCACAATCGAGTCCACCAGCGCGCCGAGGTCGGTCTGCGAGTTCAGGCTGCGGCCAAAGTCGATCAGCGTCTCGCGATAATCGAAGCTCTTCTGGTCGAAGACGCGGTCCACCCTCGCCTGGAACATCCGCTTCAGTGGATCGAACGACAGCCCCACCACCATGATCGCGATGATCGGTCCCCATACGCCGAACCGGGGATAGCTCGTATGCACCACCTCGGACGCGATGGCCACCAGTCCGAAATAAAACCCGGCCAGCGCCGCCGTCGCCAGCGTATAGGTCACGCCGCGCTTGAAGATCAGGTCCACATCCATCAGCCGGTAACGCACAATCGCCCAACTGAAGGTCAACGGAAGAAACGCCAGGAACAGTAGCACAAACTTCGACAGCAATGTAGGCACCGCGAAGCCCAGCAGATAGGGGACCGCGTACATCACCGTGAATGGCCCCACCGCCAGCAGGGTTCCCCGCGTCAGCCACTTCAACTGCTGCCGCTCCAGAGGCGATCCGGCGCGCCGGTAGCGTGAATAGAACACCACCGCGGCAACCGTGTAGTAGATCGCCATGTAGCCCACACCGATCTGGTCCAGCCTGTGACTCAACACCTCGGTCGCGGACCAGCGTTCGATCGCCCACACCTGAAGGCCGGTCAGGTAGGCTCCCGGCACATACAGCAGCGCTGGCAACAGATGCCGTCCAAACCTGCTCCGCGCCTTCGCTGCCACACCCTCACCGGCCTCCGCCGTATCCGAAAAGCTCACCGCAAAGTGAACAAACAGGGCCGGCTGCAGCATATTCGCAATCAGGTTGCCCCAGTAGATCACCCGGTCGAACAGCCCAGGTTCGCCCGTCGACCGGAACGCGTACAGCACGAACGATACTAGGCAGAAAACATAAAAATGCAGCGACTTGGGCGCAGTCCAGCGCCGGAACAACACATACAGCCCGATCAGCAGATACACCAGGGCGATCAGCCGCGATCCCTGTGCCATGCTCCGGTCCGCCGGCTCCAGCCACACCTGATACAGAACACTCGCCACCGACGCGTCCCGCAGCGGACGTAGGATCGAGTAGCTGGCCGAGTGGTCCCACAGCCCATTGCTGTACATCGCCCGCACCTGCGACGGCAGCCGAGGCGTGGATTCGCCGTTGATCGCCTGTAGAACGTCCCCTGTGTGAATGCCCGCACGGCCTGCCGGTGAATCCGCCGGGACCCGGTCCGCGCGCAGCCCGCCCTGCACCTCGACCCACACCACCCCATCCGTGGGAAACTCGACGCCCAGCTCCTGCGACAGGTTGAATCCCGCCAGGATGCACACCCCCAGCGTCGCAAGTGCCAAGGCGACGGCGAGAATTCGCGTCTGAAAAGCGTCTCTCATCTTGCTCGCAGAAAACTACGAAAGCTCTGGAATAACGATCGACAACTCAGACCAACATCCCCACTTAACGTAGTATTAAGGATAAGCACATCGGTCGCCAAACGGAAACTCACTGATTCCATGAGATGCTGCGCCCGGGCCTAGCGATTCCTACCGATTATCATAAACGCTTCCAAAAAATAGTGGGCCGTTCAGGCAGGACCGCCGGATTTCTACCAGCCTGCCGCAAACTGATATCCAGAACCTTCGCTCTACCGAGCCATCGCCATTTATGCTCGAAGAGAGTAGATGCGAGCCATGGATCCCGCTCCCACACTTCCCGCAGACTTCCATGCCTTCCTCGGCAACCAGGCCGCTGTGGAATCGTTGCGTGCCGCCATCGCCGCAGGCCATCTTCCCCACTCGCTCATCCTCTCCGGCCCCACCGGAGCAGGAAAGTACACCCTCGCCCTCATGCTTGCCATGGCCGTTGAGTGCGAGCGCCAGCCTCGTGAGTTCGCCCCCAGCGGCCAGTCCCTGGCCGGCTTCTGCGGTGAATGTTCCAACTGCACCCGCATCGCCGCCGCCGCCAACCTCGAAGAGCAGGTAGAAGCCGCCGTCCTCGCCCGCGAAGAGCTGCGCGAGACCGACAAAAAAGAGACTCGCGTCCTCATCCAGCCCCACCCCGACGTCCTCATCCTGCCACCCGACCCGCCCCAACTCCTCATCAAGCTCGGCCAGGTGCGCACCCTCATCCAGCGCGCGCACTACCTTCCCAGCGAGGCCCCGCGCAAGATATTCATCCTCACATCTGCCGCCATGATGAAAGAGGCCGCCAACTCCCTGCTCAAAGTCCTCGAAGAGCCGCCAGACACCGTCCTCATCCTCATCCTCGCGGAAAACCCCGGCGAGCTGCTTCCCACCATCCGCTCCCGTTGCGCCACCGTCCGCCTTGGAGCGCTTCCAGTGGAGGAGATCGAAGCCCTTCTCGCCACGCGCCGTCCCGACGTTCCCGCCAAGCAGCGCACGCTCATCGCCCGGCTGGCGCAGGGAGCAGCCGGCCGGGCTATCGCCTTCGACCTGGAAACCTACACCGCCGCCCGCGCCGACGCCCTCATTTTTTTACGAAACGCAGCGGCAATCTCGACCCAGTCCGATCCCGACCACACAGCTCTCTTCAAGATGACCGAGACCTACCGCGCCGGGGCCGACGGCCAAACCAAGACTACCGCCCTGCTGCGCGCCCTCGCGCTCCTGCTCGAAGACCTTCTCCTCATCGACAGCGGCACGCCCGACCTGGTCCGCAACACCGACATCTGCGCCGAACTCGACCGCCTGGCCGCAGCCCTCCCCTTTGCCTGGATCGAGTCGGCCAGCCACGCCCTCGACCAGGTCCACTCCGGCCTGCGCCGCAACCTCCTCCGCTCCCTCTCGCTCGACGCCTTCGCCGCCCAACTCACCACGCCCGCATAACGTAACCCCTAAACGCATCATCCGGCCCACCCTGGAGAGCAAGTCTCGTGTATGATTGCGTCAATGCTGGGCTCAAGCACGGAGGTTTGAATGTTCCAGCGAATCCCTCTCTTACTGCTTCTTCTGATCTCGACAAGCTCCTCCGCAGCCAGCGCGCAGGACGCCACCCAAGCGACGCCGCAGCCACCGACACTCAAGGCTGGCACCGATGTCACCCTGAGATTGATGGCGCCATTCTCTGCCAAGCACGCGAAGCTGGGAGATCAAGTGGCCTTCACAACCGTTTGGCCACTGGATGTCGGCCCAACTCACGTCTGGCACTCCAACCATCCCGTTGTCGGTCGGGTAACATCGTTGACACCATCCGTACAGATCACTCTCGATCCCCTCAACCTTCCCGCCGGTACAGTAAAGTTTGCCGGCCATCCGTTTGAGGTCCTCGGCTATGGTAAGGACGCCCCTCCACCACCGCCGAGACATGCATCCGCCGCACCATCAAAATCGACATCGACAACCGGCGACAAAGTAGGCGGAGCCGTGGGAGGAACCATCCTCCTCGGAGCATTTGCCGTTGGCCAGACAGCACACTTCATCGCGCACCCACTCGGCGGCTCCAGCCAGGATCAGGATCGCGGCATCGGGACAGTCACCGTCGTCAAGGTTGCGGAAGACGTGCCAATCGCCCAGACCCAGGTCACTCGCTGACTGATTTATGTTGCCCGTGCGGCCTTCCCCAGTCGGTCCCGCAGCGCATCGCCCAGCCCATTCATCGTCGGCACCGGGCAGATGATCGTCTTCACCCCGCGCTCATCCAGTTCCCGCAACCCGGCAAAGAGCAGCCGCGCCAGAGTCTCCGCATCGTTCCATGGCCCCCAGCGCCACGCCACCCCCGCGCCGCCCGCGTTCCACCCATCCGGCAGCATCACTCCAACCTCCGCGGCGGAATACTTCGCAACCTCGCGCAGCATCTCCTGCTGCCCTTCCACCAGCACCAGCCGCGCTTGCGGAGCGTAGTGCTTCATTCCCATTCCTGGCGATGCCAACCCCGCACCAGCACCCTTGTTATTCCGTAGCGCAGTGGAGGAATCTGCTTCTGCCTTTTCCACTACACCCGATACCACCCGCACCACTTCTCCAATCACCCGCGAAAGCATCGCCGCCGTCACTGCTCCCGGCCTGTATATCGTCCGCGCCGCCACATCCAGCACCGTCGACTCCACACCCACGTTCGTCGGCCCTCCGTCCAGCACTGCATCGATCCTCCCATCCAGATCGACCAGCACATGCGCTGCCGTAGTCGGGCTGGTATGTCCAAAGCGGTTGGCGCTGGGCGCAGCCACCGGAACGCCAGCCAGCCGGATCAGCTCCCGAGCCACCGGATGTGCAGGCGAGCGCACGCCCACCAGCGGCCTTCCCGCAGTCACAGAGTCCGGTACCGCAGCCGTCCTCGGCAGAAGCAACGTCAGCGGCCCCGGCCAGAAGGCCTCCATCAACCTCGCAACCACGCGCCCTGCATCGCCCGGCGGAACCTCAGCCACGCGCTCCAGCATCGCGTGTCCCTCCACATGCACGATCACCGGGTCCCACGCTGGCCTCTGCTTCGCCAAAAATATCTTCGCAACCGCCTCAGAATCCAGCGCATTCGCACCCAGCCCATACACCGTCTCGGTAGGAAATGCGACCGTACCGCCCGCCCGCAGCAACTCTGCCGCACGCGCCAGGTCGCTAATCTGTAGCCGCTCCGTCTTCAAGCCCAATCCAGGCTCGCGCCCCTGCTGATCCCGCATCCTTAGTGTCGCCTCACTCCCTCATCCTACCGCCCTCGCCGTATACTTTTTTAATGCAGAGCGCCGAGATCGAACTCAAGTTCCCTGTCCACGATCCAGCTCGTCTGCAATCGCGACTTCCAGGCCTCGGCTTCCAGCTCGACACGCCGCGCACCTTCGAGCAGAACACCCTCTACGACACGCCCGATCGCTCCCTTCGCGCAGCCCGTCAGATCCTGCGCATCCGTCGTTATGGCGACCTCTGGACCCTCACCCACAAGCGTCCCACTGGTCCCTCCGAGCAAGGAGACCCATCCCGCTATAAAGTCCGCATCGAGACCGAGACCCTCATCGACGACGGTCCCGCGCTCACCGCCATCTTCCACCAGATGGGATATGAGCCGGTCTTCCGCTACGAAAAGTTCCGCACCCAGTGGTCCCACACCACTCCCACCATCGACGGACCGCTCTTTACCGGCCCGGCGCATCCCACACAGATTTTGACCGTCAATCCCAGCTTTCACCTCGTTCTCGACGAAACACCAATCGGCGACTACGCCGAGCTGGAAGGTCCGCCCGCCTGGATCGACGACACCCTGGCCCGGCTCAACGTCGATCCCGCTACCTGCCTTACCGACAGCTATGGCAGCCTCTTCCTCGACTGGAAGCAGCGCACTGGCAGCCTCGCCGAGCATCTCACCTTCGACCAAATCCCAGCCCCCGCACTGCTTTAGTCTCCACCTCTCACGCATCGCTCCCGCCCAGCCGATACACCCTCTGATGGCCTTATCTGGGCCACTCTCTCGCAGAGGACCGCATGAAAATCGAATCCAAGCTTGGCATCAGCACTGGCGTCCTAATTCTCGCCATGTTGGTCAGTGCGTCCTTCGCGCACATGCGCGAACTAGAGGCCAACCGGCTCGCCGCGAACGTAGCCGATGGGCGAATCCCCATCATCTGTAGGGCACGCGAGGTCCGCGCCGCCATGATGACCAGCGTGCAGGATTTGGAGACTTACCTGGTCTTCGGCACCGGCGCTGCATCCTCCGAGCAACTTCGCAAGCAGCGCTTGGACGACCTGAATGCGGCAGACAAACCCCTCGCGCAACTCCTCGAACTGGGTCGTCACTACGATCTCGGCAGCGACGCGTCCATCATCCAGCAGATCCAGCCGGGTCTGCTCCAGCTCCACTCCCTGGAAGAAGAAGTGGAGCGGCTCAACCAGATGCACACACCCCATGGTTCAAGCCAGGCACGCGATCTCCTGCACACTCAGATTCTCTCCCTGAACTCTACTTTGTTCGCCTCCATGGGGGCCCTTGTTCAGTCCCAGGAGAAGCAATGCGACGCCGAGATGGCCGCCCTGCAACAGCTAAACATCGCCGTCCTCCTTACCCTTTGGACCGCCACCCTTTTGGGTGCGCTTGTCGGCGGAATCGTCTCGTTCATCTTTGCCCGGCGAGTAACCCGCGCAATCGCTCTCGTCGCTGGCCGGGCTATTGCCATTGCCTCCGGAGATCTCACCGGCGGTGAACTCGATATCCATTCCTCCGATCAGATCGGCTCGCTCGCCCGCGCCATGCAGCAGATGCAATTAAGTCTGGGAAGCATCATCCGAACTGTCGCCCATACCGTCGGTTCACTCACATCAAGCGCCGCCTCCATGAGCACAGCCACCGACCATATCCACCGCCGTGTAGACGAGCAGACCCAGCAGACCCAGCAGGCCGCCACGGCCATGCAGCAGATGTCCGCCTCCATCGCGGAAGTCTCTCGCCATACGCAGTCCGCCGCGGAGGCCGCCCGCTCCGCCGCCGAGACCGCCCGCCAAGGCGGCACCATCGTTCAGTTGTTGCTCAGCGGTATGAAATCCATCGAAAAAGCACGCAACGATACATCCGTCACTGTCGGCCTGCTCGAAGACGACTCCCGCCGCATCTCCCAGATCGTCATCGTTATCGACGAGATAGCCCGCAAGACCAACCTGCTTGCCCTCAATGCCTCCATCGAAGCGGCCCGCGCGGGCGAACAAGGCCGCGGATTTGCCGTCGTTGCCGGAGAGGTTCGCCGCCTCGCCGAGAGCACTGCCCGGGCCACCGGCGAAATCGCAGCCATGATCCAGGAAATTCAGCAACGCACCCGGAGCATCATCGCTGGCTTTGACATTGGGGACATCGTCGTCAAGCAAGGGCTAACCACCACCCATCAGGCAGGAGAAGCACTCGATCGCATCATCGGCATGGCAGAACGTGTCGACCGCATGATTGCCCAGATCGCCATTGCAGCCTCGCAGCAGGCCGCTGCAGCCAACCAGTCCAGCTCCTCGCTCGACTCCATCCACGCCCTTAGCCACGAAAACCTCGCCGAGATGGCCACCACCACCGCCGGTATTGAGGGCCTCCGCGCCACGGCCAACACCCTCGAAAACCAGGTCGACCGCTTCCTCCTCGACATCTCCAGCAGACCATCTCACCCGCCGGCGCCGCTCCCCACAAAACACTTGCGCCCACAGCAAGAAAATCAGCGCTCAAGCCTCTCGGCTCAAACGCTGACTCGCTGACACACTGGCTTGCTGATTCGCCGCTCTCAAAATATCTCGAAGTTGACCTCGACGTTCAAAAACACCGCGACCGGCTTGCCATTCTCCGTCGCAGGTTTGAATCGGTATTGCTTCACCGCTTCCATCGCCTTATCATCCAGTCCCATCCCCACTCCGCGGATGACATGCACACTCTGCGGCAGCCCCTTCTGGTCCACGATCAGGCCCACCAGTACCACGCCCATGAACTTTGCCTTGCGTGCTTCTTCGCTGAACTCAGGCTCCGGCCGGTAGATCGGCACCGGCCCGATCACTCCGCCGCCAACGTTCTTCACTCCGTTGCCGTAGCCGGGCCCCACTCCATTCCCGATCCCCGTTCCAGTGCCGCCCCCCATGCCTCCGCCGCTGCCTTTCCCCATCGAGTTGCCAAGCAGTGGAGAGTTGGGATCGCCGAATTGAGGCATGTTGTTGTCCGCCATCTTCAGGTCCTTCTGTATATTGACGGTCGGGTCAGGCATGGAGATCTTCGGCTTCTCCAGGTCCGCGACCTTCGGCAGCTTGCCCTTGGTCACAGCGGTCAGGCCCTTCTGTCCCCCGCCGCCAGCCTTGCTCATTTCGGGTGCAGGTGGCAGTACGATCTGTGTTTGCTCCGTCTTCGCCATTGCTATCTGCTGGAGCTTCATGTGGATCAACCACCAGGAGATCAAGAACAGAAGCACATAGAAGGCAGTCGCGGTGCCTGTCGCCCACGGATTCTGTTTGGTCGCCATTCGGTCGATCACCGGAATCGGCTTCGACTCCAGCACCAGAGGCGGCAACTTCACAGGGAAAAATGTGTCCCGCAGGCTCTCCCACAAGGAGGCGAGGACACCTTCCTCTTGCAGCATCATGTTGCCTTCGGCTAGCGAAGACTCGACACCCGACCGCAACACCGGAGCGGGTTTGTTCGGATCGTCCTTCGGTAAAAACCCATATTCTGACAAGTCGATGTGCCTCAACCGCAGATCCAGGCCGCAGCCTCTCTGCCTTCCCTCTCGGATTTCGCGCGCTTGTTCCTCTCGATGAGTCGCCGGTCTTGCGCCGGTTCTGGTTCGTCTAGCGCGTGGCTTCTGGCCCCACAGGACATTCTACAAAAGAATCGCCTGCTCCACGTACTCCTCTCTCTTTGACGCACATTGACCCCAGGAAGTCTCGTCCATCCTTCAACCCAGTTCAATCCCCATGCTTATCCCGGATACAATACACTTTTGGCCGGTTTTAATTCCCCAGCCCGCATACCCTGCCCGCCAAACCATCGCGCAGCCGGCACACCCCGCAACCCGAGGAAAGAATGCCCGAAGCACCCAACCCGAACTCCCCAGGCAGCAACCATCTAAAGCCGCTCAAATCCACGCTGAACCTCCCACAGACCGCCTTCCCCATGAAGGCCAATCTGCCCATCAACGAGCCGCTACGCCTCCACTCCTGGGAGGATTCGGACCTCTACGCCCAAATCCGCGCCGCCCGCGCCGGCGCGCCCCGCTACATCCTCCACGACGGTCCGCCCTACGCCAACGGAGCCATCCATCTCGGCCACGCACTCAACAAGACGCTCAAGGACTTTGTCGTCAAAACCAAGACCATGGCCGGCTTCGACGCCCCCTACGTCCCCGGATGGGACTGCCACGGCCTGCCCATTGAGATCAAGGTGGATGAACAGCTTGGCCGCAAGAAGCTTCAGATGGAACCCTTGGCCGTCCGCCGCGCCTGCCGCGAGTACGCCCAGAAGTACCTCGACCTGCAGCGCGAACAGTTCATCCGCCTGGGCTGCTTCGGCCGCTGGGCCGCGCCCTACTCCACTATGGATGCCGTCTACGAGGCACGCATCGCCGAAACCTTCTACCACTTCTTCGAGCGCGGCTTCGTCTACAAGGGCCTCAAGCCCGTCTCCTGGTGCATCCACGACCGCACCGCCCTGGCCGAGGCCGAGGTCGAGTACGAGAACCACACCTCGCCCTCCATCTACGTCCGCTACAAACTCACCTCCGGCCCCGCCGACATCGCCCCCGAACTTGCCGGGAAACCTGTCTACGCAGTCATCTGGACAACGACACCGTGGACGCTGCCGGCTTCGCTCGCCATCGCCTTCAACCCTGATATGCAATACAACGCAGTTGAGGTGCCGGGTGCGGTCTACCTAGTCGCAGCGGAGCGACTAGGCGACTTCATTGAAATGCTCCAGAAGGAACTCAACCTCGAATCCGTGACGCTTTTCCGACGAGGCCTAAACGATCTTCAAATCAAAGGCACCGCGCTCGACCGCGCCACCTTCGCCCATCCCTTCCTCGACCGCGCCGTCCTCGGCACCAACGCCACCTACGTCACCGCCGACCAGGGTACTGGAGCCGTGCATACCGCTCCCGCCCACGGCGTCGACGACTTCGCCACCGGCAAGCGCTACGACCTTCCCGAAGTCCAATATGTGGACGACTCCGGCCGCCAGATGCACACCGAGCGCTTCGGCGGAGGCCAGCCCCAGCCATACGACGGACTCACCGTCTTCAAGTCCAACCCCGTCATCGTCGAGCTATTAAAGGAGAAGGGCGCGCTCCTCGCCATATCCAATCTGGACCACTCCTACCCCCACTGCTGGCGCTGCCATAACCCCGTCATCACTCGCGCCACCGAGCAGTGGTTCATCGCCATGGACACCCCGATGCCGGGAGCAACCACCGAACAGGGTGCCCCATCCATGGCGCAGTCTCACCGCGACATGGGTGGGTTATCGCGCGAAAGCGCGACCGCATTTTCTTCTGAAGCACCGCCACCAACCACCCTCCGCCAGCGCGCTCTCGACGAGATCAAGACCGTCACCTGGGACCCGGCCTGGGGCCAGGAACGGATCACAAACATGGTGGCCACCCGCCCCGATTGGTGCATCTCTCGCCAGCGCATCTGGGGAGTGCCCATCGCTGTCTTCCTCTGCGCCAAGTGCGGCGAGCCGCTGCGCAATCCCGAAATCAACAAACGCATCGTCTCTCTCTTTGCAACAGAGTCCGCCGACGCTTGGTACATCCGCACGCCGGAAGAGATGCTGCCGCTAGGCACCGCCTGCTCCTGCGGACACACCGAATTCCGCAAGGAGATGGACATCCTCGACGTTTGGTTCGAGTCCGGCTCCAGCTCCCACGCCGTCCTCGATTTCGACGCCGATGTGCAGCAGAAACCCGGCGATCCAGACCAGCGCGCCGACCTCTACGCCGAGGGAGGCGACCAGCATCGCGGATGGTTCATGTCGTCGCTTCTCTGCTCCATCGGCATGCACAACCGCGCGCCCTTCAAGGAGGTTGCCACCTACGGCTGGACGCTCGACGAGCAGGGCCGCGCCCTCAGCAAATCCCTCGGCAACTTCATCGATCCCGTCGCCATCATGGACCAGCTTGGCGGAGACATCGTCCGCCTGTGGGTCGCCTCGGTCGACTTCCGCGAAGACGTCGTCGCCAGCCTGCCCCTGCTCAGGCGATTGGCAGAGGAGATCTACCGCAAGCTGCGCAACACCTTCCGCTTCCTGCTCGGCGCGCTCAGCGAGACCGACCCTACGACAGGCGAAGTCCATGACTTCGACCCAGCCACCGACGCCGTCGCCTTCGACGCGATGCAACCCATCGACCAGTACATCCTCGCCCGCACCGCCGAGCTCACCGCCAAAATCCGCGCCGCCTACGAGGCCTTTGAGTTCCACCGCGTCTACCACCTCCTCAACGAGTTCCTCAACTCCGAACTCAGCGCCTTTTATCTCGACGTGCTCAAGGACCGCCTCTATACCTACCCCATCAAATTCAAGCCGGGCAATGCGCCGGCGGCATCTGGAAAATCAGAGCAAGAGAAGCTCTACCTCGCCCGCCGCTCCGCGCAGACCGCCATCTACAAGATCACCGACGCCCTCGCCCGCCTCACCGCGCCCATCCTATCCTTCACCGCCGACGAGGTCTGGCAATCACTACCCGGAGCAACAAAGCACGCTGCCAGCGTCCACCTCACCCTCTTCCCCGAGTCTACTGAACTCGCACCTAGCCTCGCCTTGCCCACCGGATGGGTAAGGCTGATGGACACGCGTGATATTGTTTTCAAGAAACTTGAGATCGCCAGGGCTGAAAAAATCATCGGCAAGGGATTAGAAGCGTCGATTAGGATCGACATCTCGAATCTCGCAGCACCATTGAATGCCTACCTTCTCGACAACCACGATTCGCTTCCAGAGGTATTCAACGTCTCGTCCGTCGAGCTTCCGAAATCCGGCCTTACAGATCAGACCCAAGGCATTCAGATCGATGTAATCCCCGCACCGGGTACAAAATGCGAACGCTGCTGGCGTCACGTCCCCGACGTGGGCCAGGAAGAAAAATACCCTACCGTCTGCCTCCGCTGCGCCGAAGCCCTGGACGCCATCGACTTCCCACCCTACCCCGCATCCACAGCCTGACAACAAAGCAGCGGGCCAACGGCCCGCGCTATCCTAGCCTGGGGCATCGCCCCAGGTTCGCAACACCCAAAACCCAGCGGGCTGAAGGCCCGCGCTAAAGGTCCCCCGAAACCCGAATGACTCTCAACACAATGCCCGAAACTGACAACATACAACCTGCAACCCGCACTCCCGACCGCCGTCCCTGGCTCTTCTTCCTCTCCGCGTTCGTCATCCTGTGCGACCGCCTCAGCAAGAACGCCATCGTCCACCGCATCCGTCCTGGCTACACCATCCCTGTCATCCCCGGCATCTTCCACCTCTCGCACGTCATCAACACCGGCGCGGCCTTCTCGCTGTTGGAAAACCTCCCGCCCAACGGCGTCCGCATCGGCCTCATCGTCTTCTCCGTGGTAGCGGCTCTTATCGTCTTTGTGCTGCTCTGGCTCACTGGGCGCACGCTCTCGCTCACCTCCGCCGCGCTTGCTCTCATCCTCGGCGGAGCGCTCGGCAACCTCTACGACCGCATCCGTTTCCACCACGTCGTCGACTTCCTCGCCGTGAAGATCTACCACTACAACTGGCCCGACTTCAACGTAGCCGACAGTTGCATCGTCATCGGAGCCTGCCTCCTCCTGCTGGAGATCTTCCGCCCCGCGGCAAAAAATTCGTAGCGCGTTTCCCGATTTCGTGCAGTCCAGATTGTTTTGTCATTCCGTAGCGAAGCGGAGGAATCTGCTTCTGTCTTTTTACTTGTCATCCTGAGCGCAGTTTGACGCATCAACGCCAAACACAGTCGAAGGACCTGCGGTTGCTTGTTGCGCTCGTCATTCTGAGCTTCGCTCAGAATCTCTGACGTTGTCGCGGTTCTTGCCCTCGGCAATCGCCTTACGCTTCGCCTTGCGATACACATTGGCCACCGCCAGCGTCCAGAACGGCACCAGGTCCACGCCCGGCACAAGTTTGGCCAGCACCGACGGCAGAAACTCCCAGTGCCAGCCCAGCAGCCACATCATCACGCCGGCAACGCCGCAATCCAGCACATCGTCCGCAGGCGACTCCGCGCCCTCCACAAAGAATGGAAACACGATCAGTTGCAGCGCGTCGGCAAGAATCGCGACCATCAGCGCAACCCGAAAGCGCGGCCCCGGCAATAGTTTGATGGAGGTGTTGGTCGCGCCAGCCTGCTGGTTCTCATCCATATCGATTCGCCTATTCTAGCCGTACAGCCGCAGCGCTCGACCCGCACTGCCCCGCTTGTGAAATACTCTTACCCCGTAGGATAGTTGCGCAAACTCGCCGCAGTTATTAACCAACTCGACTCGCAAACACCGCAGCAATTTATAGCAAGGTCGTTCAATCAGATGCAGAAAGCCCAGTCTCCCATCCGTCTCGCCTGCTTCCTTCTCGCCGCATCGTCCCTTCCCGCGCAAGTCGCACTCACCCCGGCCTCCGTCCAATGGATCTCTAGCACGCAATCCGCTCCATGGCAGCAGATGCAGGTGGAAGCTGTTTCGTCGTCTGCGCAAATCGCCGCGCAGCCCTCTACTCAACCCGCCATACCCGCCATTCAGCTCGACGCACGCACCACCTACCAGACCATCGACGGCTTCGGCAGTTGCTTCAACGACCTCGGCTGGCAGGCGCTGCAGGCACTCGACCCGCCCGCCCGCGAACAAGCTCTGCAATCTCTCTTCGCGCCCACCGGGGCCAACTTCACCCTGGGCCGCGCGCCCATCGGCGCAAACGACTTCGCCACCGGCTGGTACTCCTACGATGAGACCCCCAACGACTTCGCCCTCACCCACTTCTCCATCGACCACGACCGCCAGACCCTCATCCCCTTTATTCATGCGGCCATGCGCTATCAGCCCTCGCTCGGCATATGGGCCGTCCCGTGGTCGCCGCCCACATGGATGAAGACCAACGGTGCCTACAAGGGTGGCGAGATGAAGAGCGATCCGCAGACGCTCGCCAGCTATGCGCTCTACTTCTCCAAGTACATTCAAGACTACCGCGCCGAGGGCATACCTCTCTTCGCCGTCATGCCGCAGAACGAGCCGCGCTACAACAACAACGTCTATCCGCAGGCCGTCTGGTCCGGCGCGCTCATGGATACCTTCCTGCGCGACTACCTAGTCCCGCGCCTGCAGCAGGACAAGCTCTCCATCCAGGTCTGGCAGGGGACCATCGTCAACGAAAACCTCGCCGACTACATCCTCCCCGTCCTCGGCGATCCGCGCACCGCGCCCTCTATCACCGGCGTCGCCTACCAGTACGGAGGCCAGCAAGCCCTCGCCGCAACCCATCAGCAGTTCCCCGATAAAAAACTCATGCAGTCCGAGACCGAGTGCTACAACGGCGACAACCTCTGGCAGCAGGGCCTCATCACCTTCCGCAAGATCATCGAAGACACCAACAACTTCGCCGGCAGCTACTTCTTCTGGAACACCGTGCTCGACGACCGCGAGACCAGCAGTTGGGGCTGGCGGCAGAACAGCCTGCTCACGGTGGATCGCGCCACGAAGCAGGTTCGCTACAACCCGGAGTTCTACTCCATGAAGCACTTCTCCGCCAATGTTCTACCCGGCGCGCGCCGCATCGCCGTCAACGGAGGTCCATTCAAATCCATCGTCGCCTTCGCCAACCCCAACGGCAGCCAGGTCGTCGAATTCGAGAACGACTCCGACCAGCCCGTCGACGCAACCCTACATTTCGGCGGACAGCACTACCTTCTCCGCGTTCCGGCAAAATCGATGAACACCGTCACCCTCGCCGCGCAGGCCATCTCACAACCTTGAACTGCCCGGTTCGCCGTTCTCCGCGCACAACCACTCAGCATTCGGGATAAATCGCCAATACAGTGTAGATGGTTTGATTGGCGCAACCTGCCTATGCTCATGGATCGGAAGGGCCCGCGTTCACGCGGGCCGTAGCGACACTCCTTATATGACTTCGCGTTCCTTGATCGCTTTGCGATCAAGGAACGCGAGAGCCATGAACTGACATCACTGATTACCCACCGCGTCCCCCCGATTCGCATTCCCGGCCCAACTATCCGACAATAACCTAAGGGTGAAGGCGTAAAATGGGGTCATGGAGTGCCGCATCTGCCATGATCTTTCGGTCGGGATTGAGTCTGCGGAATACAACATGGGACTATTTTCGCCAACTAATCCAAACCACCCCGGATCGGAAGCCGAACGGCGACGATCATACAACAAGGCTGTGTCGGATCGAACAATGCTAATCAATGAACGAGACCAACACAAGCGCGGTTGCGAAGTGTGCAAGCAGCACAGGCCTAAGCCGTGATGGCTGTCTGGGGCAGCGTGCGACTGGCTAACACATCGGCCCATTGTACTAAGCGGATGGCTCCAACTTGTAGATGTCGCATGTCACATCTGTTTGCTTGCCCTTGAGCAAATCAAAGAAGGTTACCACTCTATAGAGCTGTGGTCCCTTCGCGGGAAGACTGAAGGTAGCATCACGCCGATCTACGGGCCAGAGATGCAGGAAGGAAAAGTTTGCTCCGACCAAGTCTTCTTGGACGTGGTAGGTTTGCCCGGCCTCCGGAGCAATCTTCGTACAGTACAGAGTGTAGTGCCTGTGGTCACCAACACCCTCAACAGCATAGATGTGTGGGACGCGGGATAGACCCACTTTTTGTTCGGCCCCCAAGCTACGTACTTGATCCACTCGTAGGTCAAAAGGAGCTCCATAGTGGAAAAGATCGTTAGTAGGTTGGCCGACGCCAATGCGAAAAACTGCTAAGCCCAGCAGCACTAAAGGGAACGCTCTCATAATGGCCACAAGATTACCACGGCGCGTTAGCAATTCCTCTTAAACAGGAAGAAATGCCCCACTCAACGGCAACCCAGAGGGCTTACGAACGCATCTGGAGACGCCTGTTCGAGTCGTCTTACGCAAAATTCGCATTCCCGGCCCAACTATCCGACAATGGAGAGTGGCCATGTTGACCCAAATCCCCGCCGTGAACGATACGCAAGCCGACACGCAACCCGCCGCGCATCCCGGCGATTCCGCCCCGCCGCGCGTCGTCCTTGTCGCCAGCGACAGCATCGTCATTCGCGGCGCGCGCACCCACAACCTCAAGTCCATCGACGTCGACATCCCGCACAACGCCCTCACCGTCGTCAGCGGCGTCAGCGGTTCCGGGAAATCTTCACTCGCCTTCGACACCATCTACGCCGAGGGCCAGCGCCGCTACGTCGAATCCCTCTCCGCCTATGCCCGCCAGTTCCTCGAGCGGATCGAAAAGCCCGATGTCGACTTCATGGACGGCCTCGCTCCCGCCATCGCCATCAAGCAAAAAAATTCCACCCGCAACCCGCGCTCCACCGTCGCCACCGCCACCGAAATCTACGACTACCTCCGCCTCCTCTACGCCCGCTGCGGCACCGTTACCTGCCTGCACTGCGGCGGCATCGTCTGCCACGACACGGTCGACGAGATCGTCACCGCGTTGCTCACCCTTCCAACCAGTGCCCGCGCCTACGCCCTCTTTCCCATCACCCGCGCTGAAATTAAATTCGAGCCCCTCCAATCCGCGACGACCGACGTTCCTCAAGACGACAAACCGGTTAAACCCACCAAAAAACCATCCTCCAAAAAATCGGCTAAATCGGCGCCATCGGCGTTAAGTTTTTCCCTCACCGACACGCTCAAAGAGCGCCTCGCCGAACTTCGCCGTCGCGGTTACAACCGCCTCTACCAGAACGGAAACATCGTCGAGTTTTCCACACCCGAATCCCTCCTGTCGCTCGACTTCGCCCAACCCATCTTCGTCCTCATCGATCGTCTCGTTCTCTCTCCCGATAGCCGCTCCCGCATCGTAGACGCCATCGAAACCGGCTACCGCGAGTCCGGTGAAGTCCAGTTCCACATGGTTCCGCGCGAAGAGACTGAAGCGCCAACGCGTCTCAGATATAGTGCCGCATTCGAGTGCTCCACCTGTCACCGAGCCTATCGCGAGCCCGAAACGCGCCTCTTCTCCTTCAACAATCCCTACGGCGCTTGCCCTCGCTGCCAGGGCTTCGGCAACACCATCGATTTCGATCCCAACCTCATCATCCCCGATCGCTCCCGCACCCTCGCGCAGGGGGCCGTCGCCCCTTGGACCACCCCCAAGTACCGCCCATTCCATGGCGAGATGATTCGCTTCGCCAAGTCCGCCGCCATTCCCACCGACGTTCCATACTACGACCTCGATCCGCCGCAGCAAGACCTCCTCTGGAACGGCAGCGGCCCCTACCCCGGCATCCGCGGCTTCTTCGCCGCGCTCGAGCGCAAAAAATATAAGCTTCACGTCCGCGTCTTTCTCTCCAAATATCGCGGCTACGCTCTCTGCCCCGATTGCCGCGGCCAACGTCTGCGCGCTGAGGCACGCGCCGTCCTCATCGCGCCGCAAAATGGCCCTGCCAAAAATATCTGCGAAGTCTCCGCCCTCACCATCACCGCCGCCCAGGCCTTCTTCGACAATTTGCAACTAACTCCGTCACAAACAGAGATCGCCGGCAAGGTCCTCGAAGAGGTCCGCCAGCGCATCCACTTCCTCATCCAGGTTGGCCTGGAATACCTCACCCTCGACCGCCTCAGCTCCACGCTCTCCGGCGGCGAATCGCAGCGCATCCAGCTCGCCACATCGCTTGGCTCGCGCCTGGTTGGCGCGCTCTATGTATTGGACGAGCCATCCATCGGCCTGCACCCGCGCGACACCGCCAAGCTCATCCGCATCCTCCACTCCCTGCGCGACCTCGGCAACACCATCCTCGTCGTCGAGCACGATCCCGACGTTATCCGTTCCGCCGACCACCTGCTCGACCTCGGCCCCGGCGCGGGTGAGCTCGGCGGTCACGTCCTCGCCGCGGGCACGGTCGCCCAGGTCACCGAGGACCCAAACTCCATTACCGGAAAATATCTGTCCGGCCGTCTGGCCATTGCCATCCCTCGCCATCGCCGCGAGCCGGGCCGCGAGCGCCTCCAACTCAGCGGCGTCCGCCTGCACAACCTGCGCGGCGTCGATGTCGACATTCCCCTCAACCTCCTCTGCTGCGTCACCGGCGTCAGCGGTTCGGGCAAATCCACGCTTATCCATCAGGTCCTCTACGCCGCGCTCCAGCAGTCACTGCACCGCGAACCCGAAGCCCCTGCGCCCGAACCCACTAACCTATTTCGCTCACTCACAGGCACGCAATACCTCAACGACGTCGTCCTCGTAGACCAGTCGCCCATTGGCCGCACTCCTCGATCCAACCCCGTCACCTACATCAAAGCCTTCGACGACATCCGCGCGCTCTTCGCCGCCCAGCCAGACGCCAAGCGTCGCGGCTTCGGCCCCGGGGCATTCTCCTTCAACGTCCCCGGCGGCCGCTGCGATACCTGCGAGGGCGATGGCACCGTCACCGTCGAGATGCAGTTCCTCGCCGACATCGAACTCCCCTGCGAAGACTGCAACGCCACGCGTTACAAATCCTCCATCCTGGAGATTAAATACAAGGGTCGCAACATCCACGACGTTCTCAACATGACCGTCAAGCACGCCCTGTCGTACTTCGCCGGGCACCCGCGCATCGTAGACAAGCTCGCCGTGCTCGACGAGGTTGGCCTGGGCTACGTCCGCCTTGGGCAATCTGCAACGACGCTTTCAGGAGGAGAAGCCCAGCGCGTCAAGCTCGCCTCGCACCTCGCCACGGCGCGCGCAAACTCCATCCGCCTCGGCAGCAGCTCCGAACTCTTCAAGCAGTCCGACAACCCAACCGCCGCGCAAATCGCCGCCCGTTCGCGCAGCCGCACCCTCTATATCCTCGACGAGCCCACCACCGGCCTCCACTTCGACGACGTGCAGAAGCTCCTCGCAGCCTTCCGTAAGCTCATCGACGGCGGCGGCTCGCTCCTCGTCATCGAGCACAACCTCGACATCATCAAGTCCGCCGACTGGGTCATCGACCTCGGCCCCGAAGGCGGCGACGCCGGCGGTCAGGTCGTCGCAACCGGAACCCCCGAGCAGGTCGCCTCCAACCCCCGCTCCCACACCGGTGCCCACCTCCGCCCCATCCTCGGCCTAAGCGCCAACGGCGTGTAATATACCAGCCTAGGCCGAAGGCCTAGGTCCCAGTTCACCAGGAAAACAAAGAGCTGTAAGTCCGACATGAAATCGCCCCACGTCGGCGTCATTCTGGGCCGAAGGCTCAGAATCTCCGTCGTTGCCCTTTTGTTTGTCATTCCGCAGCGCAGCGGAGGAATCTGCTTTCGTCCTTTGCTCGTCATTCTGGCGTAGCCAGAATCTCCGTATTTCGCGTTTGATCGTCTTCAATCGGTGTTGATCGGTGTTAAGTCTCTATTTCACCAGCATCGGCTGTAGCCACGCTCCGTTCCCGGCAGAGTCCCACACCGCGAAGCGCACCCACTTCTTTCCCGTTGCATCGAACGGTATCCGGAAGCTCTTCGTCCCGAACGCCGTGGTATCCGTCAGCGGAATGATCTTGCGGTCCACTTTCGCCCCATCGCTCCACACCAACTCCGCAAACTCCAACGGGAAGGTGTACTCGATGCTCGCGGTATACACACTCTTCGCGCCCGAGCCTTCAATCCCCCAGTTGTGAAATAGTATCTCGCCCGTCGTGCCGAAGAAGTTCCCATCGTGGATGCCATCCACAATCGGCGACCAGCTCTCGTTGAACAGCGGAACCTTGTCCAGTTTCAGATAATTCACCGCAAACGAGGAATACGTATCGTCGCCCGGCGCCTTCATGTAGGTGTCGCCCTCGGCCAGCATGAACTTCGGCTTGGGCGCCCAGTTGCTCATGTCGTCGTTCACGCCGAAGCAGCGCACTTCACAGAGTCGCTCCTGCGAAAGATCGACGGGCAGCGACTCCCACGATCCGCCGATAAACCGGTCGCTCTGGAAGTAGTCCTGGTCCTTGTACATGTCGGGATACATCGCCGAGCTCTTGGTTCGCGGATGCGCCACCCAAATAATGCTCTTCGTCTCGTTCAGGAACCGCAGCACGTCAGCCGCCGACCCCAGGTTGTACACCGTGCCATAGCCCGGAACATTCTGTTCAAACGGCGTTCCCGGCGCAAGTTGCCGCGGATGCGTATAGTAAATCGGCCCCGGTGTCATGATGTAAGTGTGTCCGCCGATGAACGCGTTCGCCTCTTCCTGCGGCATCACCAGAAAGTCCTTGTCGCTCAGCTTGGCCGAGGCCTCGAAGTAGTCCTTCTGCTCCGGCAATCTCTTTGGCCCCGGATCGGTGCCATCCGAGTCGTCGTGGAAGTCGCCCAGGTACACAATGTTGATCCCCAGTCCGCGGAACACCGGCACCCACGTCGGTTCGAAGTCAGAGGTTCCCCGGTCGCGCACCATCTCGTTCAGCTCCAGATGGAAGTGTCCTGTCACCGTCTTGAATCCCGCCACTGGCTTGTACACATCGTCGTGGGTATACGCCATCACGGCCTGTTGAGTAGCGTGGCTTCCCGTAGCGCTCAGGTAGTAGTACACCGCCATGCGCTGCATGGTTCCCGGCGGCGCGTTGTACAGCGCGCAGTTCTCCGCCTGTGAGCGCGCCGTCGATGCGCGGTGGTTCCACACATCCGGCGAAACACCCCACGGATCGTATCCCTCGCACCGTTCCGGCTGCATCACGCCCAGCGAAAAGCTGCTGTCGTTGTCCTTGCGCGTGTACACATAGCCGCCATTTACCTCGTTCTCGCGCGCAAAGAAGAATTTGTGTGGAGGAGGAAACACCGCAAGCGATCCCGCGCCGGTCTGCAGAATCTCCAGCCGGTTCCGCGCCCGGATGTTCACCGGCTGCTGGTTTACCGCGCCGCCAAAACTCTGCTCCTGCCACATCTGCGACGTGTCGCGCCACACCACCTTGTTGCCGTTCGCAATCGGGAATCCCTTCAGCCCCGCCTTGTAGATGAACGCCACGTCCTTCGCATTCGTGCTGGCCACTGCCTCTTGCCGCAGCAGGTTCGATCCCTTGTACACCGTGAACTGCAAATCGCCGCTGAATATCCCCAGCGTCAGCCCGTTGAACGTCACGCTCACCCGGTCGCCATCCGTCTTCACCGTGCATCGGTCAGATTTGTAACTTGCCGCAGCGCGCTTAATCTCGTCTTGCGTCCGCCCCGGCCCCACCAGCCGCTCATGTCCCGGAACCACCAGCGGCGCATCCCAGAACACCATCCACTTGTACCAATCCTCATTCTCCGGAGTGTCCTTACCCAGCCGCTTCAGGATGTCCAGCTCCGTCGTCGATATTCTCCGCCGCCCCGTCGTCACCTCGAACTGCGGCGTCAGGTCACGGCCCAGCACCACCCAGGCACCTCCAGCCTTGCTCGCCGCCAGCTCCGCCACCACAGGCTGCCCATCCCTCAGCACAAACTCCGCGCGCAACTGCTGCTGCGCCTCGCCCGTCCAGTTCAGCGTCACTCCGCTTGCACCCGCCACGGCCTTCAATCCGTCAACCGCTTTGTAGCCCTGCATATTGCAGTTCATTCCCTGGGCCGCGCCCACTGCGGAAATCATCGTCAAACCCAGCACAACAGCTAGTAGTTTCATCGGTTTCCTCTTTGGCGATGCCACACTCACGCGTGGCAGGCAGATTCGCAACATCGCACGCCACCCCGTTCAGAGCGTGAAAAGAAGCAGAACCAATGTACCTCACCCGGCCAACATTTGGAGAGATGGCTGGTTGGCCCTTCGCCCGGCCCTACTCCCACTCAAT